>Ga0207696_1000178_pt1 | contig 99867 bp, 79 predicted proteins | sample KBSS54metaG_FD_184403 | JGI IMG/M metagenome (GOLD analysis project Ga0207696, IMG submission 184403) | Switchgrass rhizosphere microbial communities from Kellogg Biological Station, Michigan, USA - KBS S5-4 metaG (SPAdes) (version 2) | ecosystem: Host-associated > Plants > Roots > Rhizosphere >... | reverse complement strand
GGCCTGAGGAGAGAAGTGCATGACGCAAGTCACGGTGAAACAACTGGCCGATGAGGTCAAAACACCGGTAGAGCGCCTGTTGCAGCAGATGCGTGAGGCAGGTCTGCCGCACACCGCCGCCGAAGAAAATGTGACTGACAGTGAGAAGCAATCCCTGCTGACTCACTTGAAGAGCAGCCACAAGGCGAAAGTGGAAGAACCACGCAAGATCACGCTGCAGCGTAAAACCACCAGCACCCTGCGTGTGGCTGGTAGCAAGAGCATCAGCGTTGAAGTTCGCAAGAAGAAAGTTTTCGTACAGCGTAGCCCGGAAGAAATCGAAGCCGAGCGCAAGCGTGAACTGGAAGAGCGTCGCGCAGTAGAAAATGCTGCTCGTCAGAAGGCTGAAGAAGAAGCCAAGCAGCGCGCTGAAGAAGAAGCGCGTCGCCAGCCTGCTGCTGCGCCGTCCGCTCCTGCCGAAGCTGTTGCAGCACCTGCGCCAGTCGCTGAACCAGTGCGCGACGCCGCGCCGGTTGCTGCTGCGCCGGCTGCCGACACTCGCAAGCGTGACGAACAGCGCCGTCCGGACAAGCCACGTGCCGACGATAACAATCGTCGCGGCGGTGGTGGCGATGGCGAGCGCAAAAACGCTCCGCATCGCGCATCGGTCAAAGAAAAAGCGCCGGCTCCACGTGTGGCGCCACGCACTACCGACGAAGAAAGCGATGGCTTCCGTCGTGGTGGTCGCGGCAAGGCCAAGCTGAAAAAACGCAACGCTCACGGTTTCCAGAACCCTACCGGTCCTGTCGTGCGTGAAGTGAAGATCGGCGAGACCATCACTGTTGGCGATCTCGCTCAGCAGATGTCGGTCAAGGCTGCTGAAATCATCAAGTTCATGTTCAAACTGGGCACTCCAGCGACCATCAACCAGGTACTCGATCAGGAAACTGCTCAACTGGTAGCTGAAGAGCTGGGCCACAAAGTGACCCTGGTCAGCGACACCGCCCTGGAAGATTCCTTGGCCGAGTCCCTGAAGTTTGAAGGTGAGGCAGTTTCTCGTGCGCCAGTCGTGACCGTAATGGGCCACGTTGACCACGGTAAGACTTCCCTGCTCGACTACATCCGTCGTGCCAAGGTAGCAGCGGGCGAAGCCGGCGGCATTACCCAGCACATCGGTGCGTACCACGTTGAAACCGACCGCGGCATGGTGACGTTCCTCGACACCCCGGGTCACGCTGCGTTTACCGCAATGCGTGCCCGTGGTGCCAAGGCGACCGACATCGTGATCCTGGTGGTTGCGGCGGACGACGGCGTGATGCCGCAAACCATCGAGGCTGTTCAGCACGCTCAGGCGGCTGGCGTTCCTCTGGTGGTTGCGGTGAACAAGATCGACAAGCCGGGTGCCGACCTCGATCGCATCCGCAGCGAACTGTCGGTTCACGGCGTGACCTCCGAAGACTGGGGTGGCGACACTCCATTCGTACCGGTTTCGGCGAAAATGGGTACCGGCGTTGACGAACTGCTCGAAGCCGTTCTGCTGCAGGCCGAAGTACTCGAACTGACCGCCACGCCATCGGCTCCTGGCCGTGGTGTAGTCGTCGAATCGCGTCTGGACAAGGGCCGTGGCCCGGTAGCCACTGTTCTGGTTCAGGACGGTACGCTGCGTCAAGGCGACATGGTGCTGGTCGGCTCGAACTATGGCCGCGTGCGCGCCATGCTCGACGAGAACGGCAAGCCGATCAAGGAAGCAGGTCCGGCCATTCCGGTCGAGATCCTGGGTCTTGACGGTACGCCGGACGCTGGCGACGAGATGAGCGTGGTTGCCGACGAGAAGAAAGCCCGTGAAGTGGCTCTGTTCCGTCAAGGCAAGTTCCGCGAAGTCAAACTGGCTCGCGCTCACGCCGGCAAGCTGGAAAACATCTTCGAAAACATGGGCCAGGAAGAGAAGAAGACGCTCAACATCGTCCTCAAATCCGACGTCCGTGGTTCGCTGGAAGCTTTGCAGGGCGCTCTGAACGGCCTGGGCAACGACGAAGTGCAAGTGCGCGTAGTCGGTGGCGGTGTCGGTGGTATCACCGAATCCGACGCCAACCTGGCACTGGCTTCCAACGCTGTACTGTTCGGCTTCAACGTGCGTGCCGATGCTGGCGCACGGAAGATCGTCGAGCAGGAAGGTCTGGACATGCGTTACTACAACGTGATCTACGACATCATCGAAGACGTCAAGAAAGCCCTGACCGGCATGCTCGGCAGCGATGTTCGCGAGAACATCCTGGGTGTGGCCGAAGTGCGTGATGTGTTCCGTTCGCCGAAGTTTGGCGCGATCGCCGGTTGCATGGTGATCGAAGGTGTTGTGCACCGTAACCGTCCGATCCGTGTACTGCGTGAAGACATCGTTATCTTCGAAGGCGAGCTGGAATCCCTGCGCCGCTTCAAGGATGACGCTTCCGAAGTACGTGCCGGCATGGAATGCGGTATCGGCGTGAAGAGCTACAACGACGTCAAAGTCGGTGACAAGATCGAAGTCTTCGAGAAGGTTCAGGTTGCTCGCAGCCTCTGACTCGCGTACTTCAAGGGCCACGCCGAGCCGCCGCATGCAGATGCGCGCCACGGCGTCAGGACTCTAAACGCAACGCCCGGTCTGGCTTTTGTCAGGCCGGGCGTTTGCCGCTTTCAGACCTTGCGGGTTTCACCGTGGGGCAGTAACAGGTAACAAAATCATGGCAAAAGAATACAGCCGTACCCAACGTATCGGCGATCAGATGCAGCGTGAGCTGGCCCAACTGATCCGTCGTGAAGTCAAAGACCCGCGCGTCGGCCTGGTCACCATTACCGCTGTGGAAGTCAGCCGTGACGTCGGTCACGCGAAGATCTTCATCACCGTGATGGGGCAGGACAACGCTGAAGACATCGCGCAAAGCATCAAGGTGCTCAACGCTGCCGCAGGTTTCCTGCGCATGCAGCTGGCCCGTGAAATGAAGCTGCGCAGCGTGCCGCAATTGCACTTCCACTACGACGAAAGCGTCGTGCGTGGCGCGCATCTGTCGGCCCTGATCGAGCGCGCCGTGGCTGAGGACAATCAGCACCTGGCCGCTGCACCTGAAGACACCAAGGAGTAATTCGGTGGCTCAGGTCAAACGTATCCGTCGTAACGTCAGCGGTATCATCCTGCTCGACAAGCCGCTGGGGTTCACCTCCAACGCCGCGTTGCAGAAGGTTCGCTGGTTGCTCAACGCCGAGAAGGCCGGTCACACCGGCAGTCTCGACCCGCTGGCCACCGGTGTATTGCCGCTGTGCTTTGGCGAGGCAACGAAGTTCTCGCAGTACCTGCTCGATTCCGACAAGGGTTACGAAACCCTGGCGCAACTGGGCAAGACCACTACCACGGCGGACGCCGAGGGTGAGGTTTTGCAGGAGCGTCCGGTGACCGTTGGTCGCGCCGATGTCGAAGCGGTTCTGCCGAAATTTCGTGGGCAAATCAGTCAGATACCGCCGATGTACTCGGCACTCAAGCGTGACGGTCAGCCGCTGTACAAGCTGGCCCGTGCAGGCGAAGTAGTGGAGCGCGAACCGCGTTCTGTTACTATTGCGCGCTTGGAATTGCTGGCCTTCGAAGGCGATACTGCGCGTCTTGCGGTGGATTGCAGCAAGGGCACCTATATCCGCACCCTGGTGGAGGATATCGGTGAGCAACTCGGTTGTGGTGCGTACGTCGCGGAACTGCGTCGTACCCAGGCCGGGCCTTTCACCCTGGCGCAGACCGTGACCCTCGAAGAGCTGGAAGCGGTACATGCCGAAGGCGGCAACGAAGCGGTCGACCGCTTCCTGATGCCATCGGACAGCGGCCTGCAGGATTGGCCGCTGCTGCACTTCTCCGAAGCGAGTGCGTTCTACTGGCTCAACGGCCAGCCGGTACGTGCCCCGGATGCTCCGAAGTTCGGCATGGTACGGGTACAGGATCACAATGGTCGCTTCATCGGTATCGGTGAAGTGAGCGAAGACGGGCGCATCGCGCCGCGTCGACTGATTCGGTCAGAATGACCGAACGAGTGTGGCTGTTAACAGGCACGGTCACTACTCATTTATAGATACAGGGATTTGTCCCTGGCCTGTTGAAACTGTTTTTGAAACAGTTTCCTGATAAAAGGATTGCCTCATGGCTCTCGACGTTCAAGAAAAAGCTCAAATCGTTGCCGACTACCAGCAAGCTGTTGGTGATACTGGTTCGCCAGAAGTGCAAGTTGCACTGCTGACCGCCAACATCAACAAACTGCAAGGTCACTTCAAGGCCAACGGTAAAGACCACCACTCCCGTCGTGGTCTGATCCGCATGGTAAACCAGCGTCGTAAGCTGCTGGATTACCTGAAAGGCAAAGATCTGAGCCGTTACAGCGCTCTGATCGGCCGCCTGGGTCTGCGTCGCTAATCAGCGATTGCGCTATGAGGTTGGTTGTCTGTCAGGCATCAGCGGTTTTCCGTTGGTGGCTGGCAGGCTCCCAGCCTCAAGTTTTATCTGCACTACCGTTTTACCCGGACAGTCAGCGGGCCGATTCCCGACATTGCCCAAGAATTTCGCAAGAAACCAGTTCCCCCAAGAGCCACAAAGAAGGTAGGACACCGTGAACCCGGTAATCAAAAAATTCCAGTTCGGTCAGTCGACCGTTACCCTCGAGACTGGCCGTATCGCCCGTCAGGCCTCCGGCGCAGTATTGGTCACCGTTGACGACGACGTCAGCGTATTGGTGACCGTAGTCGGTGCCAAGCAAGCCGATCCAGGCAAGGGCTTCTTCCCTCTGTCCGTTCACTACCAGGAAAAGACTTACGCTGCCGGTAAGATCCCTGGCGGTTTCTTCAAGCGTGAAGGCCGTCCTTCCGAGAAAGAAACCCTGACTTCCCGACTGATCGACCGTCCGATCCGTCCGCTGTTCCCGGAAGGCTTCATGAACGAAGTGCAGGTTGTCTGCACCGTCGTTTCCACCAGCAAGAAGACCGATCCGGACATCGCTGCGATGATCGGTACCTCGGCTGCCCTGGCCATCTCGGGCATTCCGTTCGACGGCCCGATCGGCGCCGCTCGCGTCGCTTTCCACGAAAGCACCGGCTACCTGCTGAACCCGACCTACGAGCAGCAAGCTGCTTCGAGCCTGGACATGGTCGTTGCCGGCACCTCCGACGCCGTACTGATGGTTGAATCGGAAGCCAAAGAGCTGACCGAAGACCAGATGCTGGGCGCGGTACTGTTTGCTCACGACGAGTTCCAGGTGGTGATCAACGCCGTCAAAGAACTGGCCGCTGAAGCTGCCAAGCCAACCTGGACCTGGGCTCCTGCTCCAGAAGCCACCGAACTGCTGGGCGCGATCCGTGCCGAGTTCGGCGAAGCGATCTCCCAGGCTTACACCATCACCGTCAAGGCTGACCGCTACGCACGTCTGGGCGAGCTGAAAGACCAGGTCGTTGCCAAGCTGTCCGGCGAAGAAGGCCAGCCTTCTGCTGCTGACGTCAAAGCGGCTTTCGGCGAAATCGAATACCGCACCGTTCGCGAAAACATCGTTAACGGCAAGCCACGTATCGACGGCCGCGACACCCGCACCGTACGTCCGCTGAACATCGAAGTTGGCGTTCTGCCGAAGACTCACGGTTCGGCGCTGTTCACCCGTGGCGAAACCCAGGCTCTGGTAGTCGCGACGCTGGGTACTGCCCGCGACGCACAGCTGCTGGACACCCTGGAAGGCGAGAAAAAAGACCCGTTCATGCTGCACTACAACTTCCCTCCGTTCTCGGTGGGCGAGTGTGGTCGCATGGGTGGCGCTGGTCGTCGTGAAATCGGTCACGGTCGTCTGGCCCGTCGTTCGGTTTCGGCCATGCTGCCAGCCGCTGACGTGTTCCCGTACACCATCCGTGTGGTTTCGGAAATCACCGAATCCAACGGTTCGAGCTCGATGGCTTCCGTTTGCGGCGCTTCCCTGGCCCTGATGGACGCTGGTGTGCCAATGAAGGCTCCGGTTGCCGGTATCGCCATGGGTCTGGTTAAAGAAGGCGAGAAGTTCGCCGTCCTGACCGACATCCTGGGTGACGAAGACCACCTGGGCGACATGGACTTCAAAGTAGCCGGTACCGCCAAAGGCGTTACTGCGCTGCAGATGGACATCAAGATCAAGGGCATCACCGAAGAGATCATGGAAATCGCTCTGGGCCAAGCCCTGGAAGCGCGCCTGAACATCCTCGGCCAGATGAACCAGATCATCGGCCAGTCGCGTACCGAACTGTCGGCCAACGCTCCGACCATGATCGCGATGAAGATCGACACCGACAAGATCCGTGACGTTATCGGTAAAGGTGGCGCGACCATCCGTGCGATCTGCGAAGAAACCAAGGCTTCGATCGACATCGAAGACGACGGTTCGATCAAGATCTTCGGCGAAACCAAGGAAGCGGCTGAAGCAGCACGTCAGCGCGTTCTGGGCATCACCGCAGAGGCCGAGATCGGCAAGATCTACGTCGGCAAGGTTGAGCGCATCGTCGACTTCGGCGCATTCGTCAACATCCTGCCGGGCAAGGACGGTCTGGTTCACATCTCGATGCTGAGCGACGCTCGCGTAGAGAAAGTGACCGACATCCTGAAAGAAGGCCAGGAAGTGGAAGTGCTGGTACTGGACGTGGACAACCGCGGCCGTATCAAGCTGTCCATCAAAGACGTGGCAGCGGCCAAGGCTTCGGGCGTTTAATCAGCCCACAGCTTTAGCGCAATGAAAATGCCCCGCCGTGAAAACGGCGGGGCATTTTTTTGTCTGCGAAATACCGTGACAGGCTTTGAAGTTGCCGGACTTCAAGACCGGTGCTAGGTTTAGCCCACCGCCCGTGTAGCTCAGCCGGTAGAGCAGCGCACTCGTAACGCGAAGGTCGCAGGTTCGATTCCTGTCTCGGGCACCATCCCCTCGCGCAATCCCGCGATTTATGTCTCCCAGGTCAAAGTTTTTGTGCGAGAGATGTAAAGAGCCGTGTAATTCGTCGTGCAAACGTCCTATATTCGGTGCCTGCATGAGCATCGCTTAGCAGTTTTCAGATGATCCCGAATGGTTCCGAAGGCCGGACAATCCGCGTCAGAGAGATCCTTGATGATCCAGATCCATCCTCCATTCTTACGATCAGCGAGAACGCCATGACCGAATTAACTCAAGAGCAACGTCACGCACTAGCGCTGGAAAAATACATTCAGGACGTCCCGGACCTGAAAGAAGAGATCAAGGACCTGAGTCCTGATGATCAGAAAGACCAGATCCAGTGGGCGTTCGAGGACGAAGCCGAAGCCCAGGGCTTGCAGCCGTGGGAGCTGACGCTCAAGTACACCAGCACCCCTGAAGAGTTTGAGGCCAAGCGCCTGGAGCTGCACAAGGAGGCGGCCGAGGTGTTGGGCGTCGAGTGGGACGAGTACTGCGAGATGAACAATCTGGTGGTCTGAAACAAAAACGCCAGCCTCAACCGGGCTGGCGTTTTTTATTGCGTGACAGCCTCAGAGGCTCAGACGCATCGACAGGTCCACCGCCTTCACGTCCTTGGTCATCGCCCCGATCGAGATGTAATCCACGCCGGTTTCGGCGATCGGCAGCAGTGTGCTTTCATTGATACCGCCGCTGGCCTCCAGTTTGGCCTTGCCGCCGTTCAAGCGGACAGCTTCGCGCATGTCGTCCAGGCTCAGTTCGTCGAGCATGATGATGTCGGCGCCGGCAGTCAGCGCCTCCTTCAGTTCTTCCAGGCTCTCCACTTCGACTTCCACCGGTTTGCCCGGCGCGATCTTGTGCGCGGCGGCGATGGCCTGCGCGATGCCGCCGCTGGCAGCGATGTGGTTTTCCTTGATCAGGAACGCGTCGTAGAGGCCGATGCGGTGGTTGTGGCAACCACCGCAGGTCACTGCGTATTTCTGCGCCAGACGCAGGCCCGGCAGGGTCTTGCGGGTATCCAGCAGCTTGACCTGGGTTTGCGCCACGAAGTCCGCCAGATATTGCGCACGCGTGGCCACGCCGGACAGCAGTTGCAGGAAGTTCAGCGCGCTGCGTTCGCCAGTCAGCAACGAACGGGCCGGGCCCTCCAGATGAAACAACGGCTGATTGGGTTTGACCCGTTCACCGTCCCGTACCTGCCAGTGCACCGCGACGCGCGGATCGAGCTGGCGAAACACCGTGTCGACCCACGCCGTGCCGCAGATAACCGCCTCGTCGCGAGTGATGATGGTGGCTTTGGCCAGACGTTCGGCCGGGATCAGTTGTGCGGTGATGTCGCCGCTGCCGACATCTTCGAGCAACGCACGGCGCACGTTGGCTTCGATTTCGGCGGTCAGATCGGCGAGACGTAGATTCGGCATAACGGGCTCCACAAACTAAGTGCGCCGATTATAGGGGCATGGCGAGAGCCAACCCAAGGCGAGAACGCGCGTGCCTGACTGCAACTGGTCGATTTCCTGCGAGCAAAGCGCGGCTTTTCGTGGTCACTGGAAGGTGTCGCTGGCATAGGGGAAACCCTGACGGCTATAGCGCCGGGGACAAGTTTTGCAAGATAATCCGCCTTGCATTTGACGTCATAGCTTTGACGTCTCCCGCTCCCACAGGGACCTGTGTTGTAACTGACCAGTGAAATCACCGTTTCAGGAGGCTTGGATGCACAACGACGGGAATGTAGTGCCCTTGCACAAGGCCGCTACCGATCAGGCGAATCATTCGCCGCTCGCCCGCCTGCCTGTGATTCTGCTTCAGGTCCGCGACAAGGCCGCCCAGCAACTGCGCCACGGTTTGCAGGAATTGTTCGATAACGCAGACGACACCCTGTTCGAAATGGCTGACCGGGCGCGTAATGACGTCGAACAGAACATCTTTTTCGAAGCCATGCGCGACCTGCGCCTCAAGCGCAAAAACATCGAACGGGGTTTTCTCGAGCAATTCTTCGAAGCCTTTGTCGCGCTGATTCAATACGAAGTCGTGCAACCCGCGTTGCCCGGCACGCTGATATTCGAGGATTCGGCACCGCGTACCGATGACATGGAGCGCAGCGTGGCGGTCGAGACCATGGTCGGGCGGGTGCTCAAGCGTGATGGCTTTGCTCTTGATCAACTGACCGCACGCCTCAACGTGTTGCTGGGCAAGGATTTCGATAACCAACACAACCCGCTCGGCCCGGCGATGCTCTGCGAGTTCTTTCTGCAGGCCGGACGTAACCTGGGCGTGGAGATCAAGGTCAAGCTGATCCTGCTCAAACTGTTCGAACGCTATGTGCTGGCCGATACCGAGCAGTTGTATGCCGAAGCCAATCAATTGCTGGTCGCCACCGGCGTGTTGCCTGAGTTGAAACCGGCCCCCGCACGCCGCGCAATCGAGCGTGCGGCAGCAAGCATCAGCAGCGAAGAGAGTGACGAACCCGCGCCCGCCGACGAAGGCGTGCAGGAAGTCTTCGCCGCGTTGCAGGAACTGCTGCTGCACGTGCGCGGCAGTGTCGCGCCGACCCTGGAGCCGAGTGCGGCGGCGCAACCGATCAGCACCCGTGATCTACTGCGCCTGCTTTCACACTTGCAGCAATACGTCCCGGCGCTGGCGGCGCAGGACGATTTCGATCTGCGCAATCAGCTTGAGCAGCTGCTGACGCGGGTCAGCGTGAGGAGCGGCAAATCACGCATCGTCGACGGCGCGGATGAAGACGTGATCAACCTGATCGCCATGGTCTTCGATTGCATCCTCGAAGACCGTAACCTGCCGGATTCGCTCAAGGCGTTGATCGCGCGTTTGCAGATTCCGATGCTCAAGGTGGCAGTACTCGACAAAAGTTTCTTCAGCCGCAGCAGCCACCCGGCGCGGCGCCTGCTCAATGAAATCGCCCATGCCGCCATGGGTTGGGGCGATTGCAATGGCGAGGCGCGTGACAGCCTGTATCTGCGCATCGAACAAGTGGTGCAGCGCCTGTTGAGTGACTTCGTCGACGACCCGGCGATTTTCTCCGAGTTGCTCGCCGATTTCCTGGCCTTCACCAGTGATGAGCGGCGGCGCAGCGAATTGCTCGAACAGCGTTTGCGCGATGCCGAGGAAGGGCGGGCGAAAACCGAACTGGCTCGGCAGCGAGTCGAGCATGTGCTGAACCAGGCGTTGCTGGGTAAAGTCCTGCCGCCGTCGGTGGTGACCTTTGTGCGTGATGCGTGGAGCAAAGTGCTGCTGCTGACCTGCCTCAAACATGGCGACCACTGCGCTGAATGGCAGGCCGATGTGCAGACCATGGAGCAATTGATCTGGAGCGTGCAGCGTCACGACGAGGCGGACGCCGGTCTGCAGTTGCTGGCGCTGGTGCCAGGGTTGCTCAAATCATTGCGTGATGGCCTGAGCAGCTCGGCGTTTGATCCGTTCGCCACCAGCGAATTTTTCAGCGAGCTGGAAGCGCTGCATGTGCGTGTGCTTGAACCGCTCACCGAGCAGCCGCCGGCCGATGCGCCGGCGTTGGTGGAGGTGTCGCAGCACATCACCCTGCGTAGCGCCGACGAGGGCGCGATCGGCGTGAATGCCAGCGGCCTGGCGCATGACGACCCGGGGCTGCGTCAGTTGGAGCAACTGCGCCTGGGCAGTTGGGTGGCGTTCCAGGAAGACGACGAGCACAGCCTGCGCTGCAAACTGGCAGCGATCATCGAAGCCACCGGCAAATACGTGTTCGTCGACCGCACCGGGATGAAAGTGCTGGAGCGCAGCCGCGTCGAGCTGGCCCTTGAGTTCCGCCGTGGCGCGGTGCGGGCGCTGGATGACACCTTGCTGTTTGATCGGGCGCTGGAATCGGTGCTCGGCAATCTGCGGCGACTCAATCGCGGCAAGTGATCGCGCGCCGGGGGCCGATCACGGCATACTGGGCGCCAACACAGTCGGCGTTGAAGGAATCGGTATGCAGTTGGATCCCGCTAGCGGGTGGTGTCACGGGGTACAGATCTGCCCATCGCCCAACTTCAATGAACGCCCTGCGGGCGAAATCTCCCTGTTGGTGATCCACAACATCAGCCTGCCGCCGGCGCAGTTCGCCACCGGCAAGGTGCAGGAATTTTTCCAGAATCGTCTGGATGTCACCGAGCATCCCTATTTTGCAGGGATTGCCGACCTGCGCGTCTCGGCGCATTTTCTGATCGAACGTGACGGCACCGTCACTCAGTTTGTCTCCTGTCTTGAGCGGGCGTGGCATGCTGGCGTGTCGATGTTCGAAGGCCGGGAAACCTGTAACGATTTTTCCGTGGGCATCGAGCTCGAAGGCACTGATGATCTGCCCTTTACCGATGCGCAGTATCAGGCGCTGATCACGTTGACGCGTCAGCTGCAAACAGCATTTCCGGCTATCACCGGCGCCCGTATCTGCGGGCACAGCGACATCGCACCCGGGCGCAAGACCGATCCTGGCCCGGCATTCGACTGGGCGCGTTACCGCGCAGCCCTGGCACAAGAGGAAGGACAATGAGTTTTCTGGTGTTACTGCTGGCGGTCTGGATCGAGAAATTCTCGGCTCTGCGCCATCGGGTTCAACGCGATGGCGGATGGATCCGCGAACTGCACAAACTCGAAACCAGCGCGCGCCTGGCCCAGCGACCATGGCTGGTGCTGACGATTCTGGTGTTGCTGCCGGTGGCGCTGCTTGCCTTGTTGCTGGTGGTACTGGAACCCGTCGCTTACGGCTTGCTGGCGCTGCCGGTGCATTTGCTGGTGGTGATTTATGCGCTGGGGCGCGGTGATCTGCTCGGCGGCCTCGGGCCGTTTCGTGACGCCTGGCGCCGTGAAGACCTCCAAGCCGCCGCGCATGTGGCCAAGCGTGATCTGGATATTTGCGCCGACAGTGGTGAGCAATTGCTGGATCGGGTCCAAGGGCACCTGTTGTGGCAGGCCTATCAAAGTTTCTTCGCGGTGATCTTCTGGTACTTCGTGCTCGGTCCGGTCGCGGCGCTGGCTTATCGCTTGCTCGCATTGGCGGAAGAACACAGCCAGAACTCGGCGCTCGCCGAACGTGCCGGACAGTTACGTCACGCCTTTGACTGGTTGCCAGTGCGCTTGCTCGCCGCCAGTCTGGCTCTGGTCGGCAATTTCGTCGCGGTCAGCCGGGTGATGTTGCATGAGCTGCTGAACTGGAACATCAGCGCCGCGCAGCTGATCAACAAGGTCGGGCTGGTAGCGGGTGAGATCCCGCCGCCGGTAGTCGGCCCTGAAGGCATCAACACCCTCGACTGCCTGTGGGAACTGCTGCTGCGCGCGGCGGTGCTGTGGTATGCCGGGTTTGCCTTGTGGACAGTCTTGATCCACTGATACTCGCCCGTGAAATTCATTGTGGTGAGGGGATTTATCCCCGATGGCGCGCGCAGCGGCCCCAATATCTTAATGGGGCTGCTGTGCAGCCCATCGGGGATAAATCCCCTCGCCACAGGTCAGTGACCGGCGCAGAGTAGTCGTTAACCTTAAGTTACAAAACCTCCCCCCGATTTGAGCTATACAGAGACAGCGCCCGATAGTGGCTATCTGCTGTCGCCCCGCGCCTGCCAATAAAAACAAGAAAAACCAAGGGAGACTTCCAGTGAAGAGCTTGCTCTATCCCGCCGTCTCGCTGATGAACCGTCTGAGCTTCGGCATGAAGTTCAGCCTGATCAGCGTGCTGTTCCTGGTACCGATGCTGGTGACCAATTTCTATCTGGTGCGCGATTCCTATCGCGAGTTCCAGGGCACCCGGGTCGAATTGCAGAGCCTCGATCTGCTGGGCAGCAGCCTGAGCCTGCGCCGGGATCTGGAGACGTTGAACAATCTGGTGCAGATCAACGTCACCCTCGGCCAGTCCGGCAAAGCCGACAACCTCGAAGCGCAGATCAACAGCCTGGAACAAGCCGTACTGGCGCGTCTGCAAGGTCTGCAGGCGATGACCGACGATCCCGAACAGATCAAACTGTTCGACGGCAAACGCGATGAAATGATCAGCGCGTTCAAGGCCCAACTGGCGGAAAGCTCCCTGCAAAGCAAAAGCGCAATGATCGGCAAGCTGCTCGGCAACGCGCAGATTTTCAGCCAGATCATCGCCAGTCAGGCCGGTCTGAGCCGCGACAACCAGAGCGACATTCGCCAGCTCAGCGAGCTGCTCACCAATATCACCCCGGCTGTGACCCAGACTCTCGGCGAAGGTCGGGCCATCGGTTCGTATTCGTTGGGGCAGGGCTTTCTCAACAGTTCGTCGAGCAGCCGTTTCGACGAGTTGCTGGCGCAGATTGAAAAGCTCCAGGCCGAATACGCGCTGAAACTGGCAGACGCCCTCGACTCCAGCCAGGCTGCGCGCGTCAGCCTCAGCGCGCCGGCCGACAGCAGCAAGGCTTCGCTCAAGCAGGCCAGCGAACTGTTTGAGGCGAAAGTCGTGGTGGCCGAGACCCTCGATACCCCGTGGCAGGCGTTCTACGATCAGGTCACCGGGCTGATGGCGCAGACCTACCAGCTTAATGACGCGACCCTGAAATTCCTCGATACCCAACTGCAGCAGCGCCTGGCGCAAAACCGCACGCACATGGTGTTGCAGGCGGTGGCGCTGGCGGTGGTGTTCGTGCTGATTTTCTATCTCTACGGCGGGTTCTACGCCTCGACCCGCACCACGCTCAAGCGCCTGGGCGCAATGATGGACAAAGTCGCGGCCGGTGACATGACGGTCAATTTCAAGGCCAACAGCCGCGATGAACTCGGCGAGCTGGGTGAGGTGTTCAACGGCACCGTGCGGAAAATTCATGACCTGATCGAGCGAGTCGGGCAGACCGTGGCTGAGGTCGAGCGCCAGGCCGGGCAGGTGGAAACTGTCTCGGCGCAAAGCAATCAGGCGGTGGCCGGGCAGCGCACGCAGATCGAGCAAGTGGCGACCGCGATGAACCAGATGTCGGCGACTTCGCTGGAAGTTGCACGCAGCGCGGCGGCAGCGGTGAGCAGCGCGCACAGCGTCAATGATGAAACCGTCAGCGGTCGCACACTGGTGGAGTCGCAGCAGGGCAGCATTGCTGCGCTGGCCAGCGAAATCGATCAATCGGTGCTGGTGATCAACCAGTTGGCCAGCGACAGCCAGTCGATCAGCCGCGTGCTGGAAGTGATCAAGAGCATTGCCGAGCAGACCAACTTGCTGGCGCTCAACGCCGCCATTGAAGCCGCCCGGGCCGGCGAGCAGGGCCGGGGATTTGCAGTGGTGGCGGACGAAGTACGTACGTTGGCCAAGCGCACCCAGCAATCGACCGAAGAAATCGAACAGATGATCGCCAAGCTGCATGGCGGCGTCGGCGCGGCGGTGAAAGCCATGGGCGTCAGCCATCAGATGGCCAACGGCACGGTCGGGCAGTCGGAAAAGGTCCAGCAGGCGCTGGAAAACATCCTCGGCGCGGTAGGTATGATCGTCGACCAGAACCAGCAGATCGCTGCCGCCGTGGAGCAACAGACTGCGGTGGCCCATGACATCGACCAGAACATCGTCGAGATCAATCGCGCTGGCGAGCGCACGGCCCAGGGGGCGCACCAGACGGAGGACGCCAGCCGAGCGTTGTCAGCGCAGGTGGTGGAACTGAAACAGCTGATCAGCGCGTTCCGCGTCTGATCGAGCGCGAATGCTGTAGGAGTGAGCCTGCTCGCGATAACGGTGTGTCAGTCAACTCAATGGTTGGCTGATACACCGTTATCGCGAGCAGGCTCACTCCTACAAGGGCGGTAATGTCAGAACATTTTGTAATGCATTGATGCTTACGCTTGTAAGCCAATTCCTGTTTTCTTTCGACGGCTGGCTTTTCGTCATTAATGAGCCAGTATCCGAGTTCTGCTGATTGCGTCGAGGAGGCCGCTCATGTCCGTTGCAACCCTGGGAATCCAGGGCCGTTGTGCTCATTGCCAGACCCTACAGGTACTCAAACCCTGGCAACTCAACGCCATCGCAATCAACGAACCGTTCACTTGCGCGCACTGCCAGGAAGCTCTGGAGCTGCGCTGCCCTAAACAGATCAAACGCTTCAAGTCCCTCGATTCGCTGGGATTGCTGCGCTTCAGCGCGTCGGTCACGGTGTGCACCGCGCTGCTGGTGGCGTTGGTCATGGAATGGATCGGGCTGCTCAGCGTGACTGAACAGTTGAATGCGTCGTTGATCGTGATTTTTATCTACTTCGCACTGGCACGCTTTGTCCGTCAACGTCAGCACATGACCCTGATCCTCGAGGCGGCCAAGGCCCACGGCGAATGATTACCAACCGAATACTTCGCAGCTGTTGGCGGTGCTGGCGGCGGCCAGTCGTTCTGCACTGACATTCATCAACTCGGCCAGTGCTGCACAGATCGCCGGCAAGTGTGCCGGTGTATTGCGTACGCCGGGAAACATCGCCGGCGCCATGTCCGGGGAGTCGGTCTCGAGCACGATCGAATCCAGCGGCAGATCCGCCAGTACCCGATGCATGCGCAACGCCTGCGGCCAGGTCGGCGCGCCGCCCAGACCCAGTTTGAAACCGAACTTGATGTATTCGCGTGCTTCTTCGCGGCTGCCGGCGAACGCGTGGATGATGCCCGCGCGCTTGAGCTTAAAGCGCTTGAGCGTGGCGATCACCGCGGCGTGGCTGCGGCGCACGTGGATCAGCGCCGGCAGTTCGAAATCTGCCGCCAGTTGCAGCTGCGCGTCGAACAGCGCCTGCTGGCGTTCGCGGTCGAGGGTTTCGATGAAGTAATCCAGGCCGATCTCGCCCACCGCACACAGTTGCCGATGGCCGCGTAGCCGCGTCAGCCAGTCGCCGAGTGCGCGTAGATCTTCGGGTTGATGCTGATCGAGGTACACCGGATGCAGACCGAATGCTGCGTACAGGTCGGCATCGCTCTGCACCAGCTCCCACACCCGTTGCCAATTGCCCTGATAAACCCCCAGCACCACCATTCGCCGCACCCCGAGGGCGCGGCTTTCGGCGAGCAACGCCGAGCGATCGGCGTCGAAGTCGGGGAAGTCGAGGTGGGTGTGGCTGTCGATCAGCTCCACGGTTCAGTCCCGATGAATACGCTGCTTGAAGGTCCGCGCGATGGCCTGCACGCCAGGCTTGTATTGCGATTGCTCGACGGCGGCCAGCGCCAGTTCCAGCGCCTTGTCGGCGATCAACTGGTGCTGCTGGGCCATGGCGTTGACCGGCAGCGGCAGGAAGTCCAGCAACTGCGTGTCACCGAAGGTGCCCAGGCGCAGCGGCCGGGATTTGAGCGGGAAATCATGCAGCGCATCGAACACGCCCTGCAACAGCACGTAGGACGTGGTCACCAGCGCATCCGGCAAATGCCCCAGGCGTTGCAGGAGTTCTTCCATCAGTTGCTTGCCGCATTCACGGCTGAAGGACTCGGCGTGCTCGATCAGCACTTCGCCTTTGAACTCGACCAGCGCCTGCTTGAAGCCCGCCGCACGTTCCTGACTGATGCTCAGCTCCGGACGCGCGCCGAGCAGCACGATCTGTTTCGGCTGCGGATCGAGCAGGCTCTGGGTCAGGTGCAGGCTGGCTTCGCGGTCGTCACTGATCACCGAGCAGAAGTGCTCGGGCTCCATGACCCGGTCGATGGCGATGATCGGCAGGCCCTTGGCCTGCAACTGGCGGTAGCTGTCGTCACCGGCCGGCAGGCAACTGGCGACGATCAGCGCATCGCAGCGGCGCGCCCTGAACAGTTGCAGCAACTGGCGCTCGCTGTCCGGCGCATCGTCGGAGCTGGCAATCAGCAACTGATAGCCACGCGCCCGCGCGCCTTGCTCCAGCAGTTTGGCGATCCGCGCGTAACTGGGGTTTTCCAGGTCCGGCAGAATAAAACCCAACGTGCGGGTGTGCCGACTGCGCAAACCGGCCGCTTGCGGGTTGGGGGTGAAGCCGTGCTGTTCGACGACCGCACGCACCCGCTCGACCGTGGCGTTGCTGATGCGTTGCTGTTCGGCCTTGCCGTTGATGACGTAGCTGGCGGTGGTCACGGACACTCCGGCCAACCGCGCGATATCACTGAGTTTCAACCCGGGATTTCCTTGTTTTTTCGAGCTTGCCGCCACATTTTCGCCAATCCTACCCGATTCGGGCAGACGACTATTGTCGCAGCGCATCCGACAAGTTGGACTTCAAGGATGAGACATTATCGAGTAACGTGCCGATCAATCTAGATTAAACGTTTCAGCAGGCGTATTTTCTACGTTTTAGACGCCTTTGGCCGGTTCTGCCGTGAAACCGCCAAAACTGCCGCTGAAAAGCAGGCTGACCAGCGCCTAAGCTGTGACCATTCAAAACAATATCCTGGCGCATCCATGTGCCAAAAAGGAGATCGCATGCTCGAGCTCACTATAGAGCAGATATCCATGGGCCAATCGGCTGTGGATAAACCCGCCGCCCTGCAATTGCTTGCCCATCATCTGGTGGCCGATGGCCTGGTCGCCGATGGCTACCTCGCTGGATTGCAGGCCCGGGAAGCCCAGGGCTCGACCTTTCTCGGCCAGGGTATCGCCATCCCCCACGGCACCCCGGAGACCCGCGATCAGGTATTCGCCACCGGCGTGCGGCTGATGCAGTTTCCCGAGGGCGTGGACTGGGGCGACGGCCAGATCGTTTATCTGGCGATCGGCATCGCCGCCAAATCCGACGAACACCTGCGTCTGCTGCAACTGCTGACCCGCGCCCTCGGCGAGACCGATCTGGGTCAGGCCCTGCGTCGCGCCAGTTCTCCCGAGGCGCTGCTGAAACTGCTGCAAGGCGCGCCACAGGAACTGGCGCTGGATGCGCAGATGATCGGCCTCGGCGTGTCGGCTGACGATTTCGAAGAACTGGTCTGGCGTGGCGCGCGTCTGTTGCGTCAGGCCGATTGTGTGAGCAATGGTTTTGCCGGCGTGTTGCAACAAGTCGAAGCGCTGCCACTGGGCGATGGCCTGTGGTGGCTGCACAGCGAGCAGACCGTGAAACGTCCGGGCCTGGCGTTCGTCACCCCGGACAAACCGATGCGTTACCTCGGCCAGCCGCTCAGCGGTCTGTTCTGTCTGGCCAGTCTGGGTGAGGCGCATCAGGCGCTGCTCGAACGCCTGTGTGCGCTGCTCATCGAAGGGCGCGGCCATGAATTGGGCCGCGCCACCAGCAGCCGCAAAGTCCTTGAAGTGCTCGGCGGCGAACTGCCCGCCGATTGGCCGAGCGCACGTATTGCCCTGGCCAACGCCCACGGTTTGCATGCACGTCCGGCGAAGATCCTTGCGCAACTGGCGAAGAGTTTCGACGGTGAAATCCGTGTGCGCATCGTCGACAGCGCGGACAGTGCCGTGTCGGTAAAAAGCCTGAGCAAATTGCTGAGCCTCGGCGCCCGTCGTGGTCAGGTGCTGGAGTTGATCGCTGAACCGAGCATCGCCGCCGATGCCCTTCCGGCGCTGCTGGCCGCTATCGAAGAAGGCCTTGGTGAAGAAGTCGAACCGCTGCCGGCCGTGAGCCAGCAACGCGAAGCCATCGCCGATATCGCCGAAGTGCTGATCGCCCCGGCGTCCGGCGCGCAGTTGCAGGCGATCCCGGCGGCACCGGGCATCGCCATTGGGCCTGCGCACATTCAGGTGCAGCAGGCTATCGATTACCCGTTGCGCGGCGAGTCTGCCGCCATCGAGCGCGAACGTCTCAAGCAAGCGCTGAGCGATGTGCGCAGTGACATTCAGGGCCTGATCGAACGCAGCAAGGCCAAGGCCATTCGCGAGATCTTTATCACCCACCAGGAAATGCTCGACGACCCGGAACTGACCGATGAAGTCGACACCCGTCTCAAGCAAGGCGAGAGCGCCGAAGCGGCGTGGATGGCGGTGATTGAAGCAGCGGCCAAACAACAGGAATCGCTGCAGGACGCGTTGCTCGCCGAGCGGGCGGCGGACCTGCGTGACATCGGGCGCCGGGTGCTGGCGCAACTTTGCGGCGTACAAACGCCGAACGAGCCCGAGCAGCCGTACATTCTGGTGATGGATGAAGTCGGCCCATCCGACGTGGCGCGGCTCGATCCGGCCCGAGTTGCAGGGATTCTCACCGCGCGCGGCGGCGCCACCGCGCACAGTGCAATCGTCGCCCGTGCTCTCGGGATTCCTGCGCTGGTCGGAGCTGGCGCTGCGGTGTTGCTGCTGGAACCGGGCACGCCGTTGCTGCTCGACGGCCAGCGCGGTCGCCTGCACGTCGACGCCGATGCCGCGACCCTGCAACGCGCCGCCGAAGAACGCGACACCCGCGAGCAGCGTCTCAAGGCTGCCGCCGAACAACGCCATCAACCGGCGCACACCACTGACGGTCACGCCGTGGAAGTGTTCGCCAACATCGGTGAAAGCGCCGGGGTCAGTGCTGCGGTCGAGCAGGGTGCCGAGGGCATCGGCCTGCTACGCACCGAACTGATTTTCATGGCTCACCCGCAAGCGCCAGACGAAGCCACTCAAGAGGCCGAATACCGTCGCGTTCTCGACGGCCTCGCCGGGCGGCCGCTGGTGGTGCGCACCCTTGATGTCGGCGGTGACAAACCGCTGCCGTATTGGCCGATCGCCAAGGAGGAAAACCCGTTCCTCGGCGTGCGCGGCATTCGCCTGACCTTGCAGCGTCCGCAGGTCATGGAAGCGCAATTGCGCGCCTTGCTGCGTTCGGCGGACAACCGTCCGCTGCGGATCATGTTCCCGATGGTCGGCAGCGTCGAAGAATGGCGTCAGGCCCGCGACATGACCGAGCGCTTGCGCCTGGAAATCCCGGTCGCTGATCTGCAACTGGGGATCATGATCGAAGTACCGTCAGCGGCCTTGCTGGCGCCGGTATTGGCCAAGGAAGTCGACTTCTTCAGCGTCGGTACCAACGACCTGACGCAATACACCCTGGCCATCGACCGTGGTCACCCGACACTCTCGGCCCAGGCTGACGGCCTGCACCCGGCGGTGCTGCAACTGATCGACATCACCGTGCGCGCCGCACATACCCATGGCAAATGGGTCGGCGTGTGCGGCGAGCTGGCGGCGGATCCGCTGGCGGTGCCGGTGCTGGTCGGCCTCGGTGTCGATGAGCTGAGCGTGTCCGGTCGCAGCATCGCCGAGGTCAAGGCGCGCATCCGCGAACTCAGCCTGACCCAGGCGCAAACCCTTGCTCAACAAGCCCTCACCGTGGGCAGCGCGAACGAAGTGCGTGCATTAGTGGAGGCCCTGTAATGGCCAAGATTCTCACCCTGACCCTCAACCCGGCGCTGGACCTCACGGTCGAGCTGCCACGCCTGGAGGCCGGTCAGGTCAACCGCAGCGACGAGATGCACACCCACGCCGCCGGCAAAGGCGTGAACGTCGCCCAGGTACTCGCAGACCTCGGGCATCAACTGACGGTCAGCGGCTTTCTCGGCGAAGACAATCTGCAAGCCTTCGAGACTTTGTTCGCCAAGCGCGGCTTTGTCGATGCGTTCATTCGCGTGCCGGGGGAGACGCGCAGCAACATCAAGGTCGCCGAGCACGACGGGCGCATCACCGACATCAACGGCCCGGGGCCGGTGGTCGACGCGACGGCGCAGCAGGCGTTGCTTGAGCGTCTGCTGCAGATCGCTCCGGGGCATGACGCGGTGGTGGTCGCCGGCAGTCTGCCGCGTGGCGTCAGCGCGCAGTGGTTGCGTGAGTTGATCGAACGCCTGAACGGTCTCGGCCTGAAAGTCGCCCTCGACAGCAGTGGCGAAGCTTTGCGCGCGGCCATTGAAGGGCGTCCGTGGCTGATCAAGCCGAATACTGAAGAACTCGCCGATGCGCTCGATTGCGATGTGGTTTCGCACGCCGCCGAAGCTCAGGCTGCGGCGTGCCTGCACGCCAAGGGTATCGAGCACGTGGTGATCTCCCATGGCGCCGACGGTGTGAACTGGTTCAGCGTCGGCTCGGCGCTGCATGCCACGCCGCCGAAGGTGACTGTTGCCAGCACGGTAGGGGCCGGTGACTCGTTGCTGGCCGGCATGCTCCACGGTCTGCTCAGTGCCGATACGCCCGAGCAGACCCTGCGCACGGCCACGGCGATTGCCGCGATGGCGGTGACGCAGATCGGTTTCGGCATCAACGATGCGGCGCAACTGGCGCAGCTCGAACAGGGCGTACGCGTGCGTCCCCTGACAGAACAATAAGAGGGTTTGTCATGAAATTAGCCATTGTCACGGCCTGCCCGAACGGCATGGTCACCAGTGTGCTGTGCGCCCGTCTGCTGGACGCGGCGGCCCAGCGTCAGGGCTGGAGCACCAGCGTTGAAGTGGTCGATGCCGCGCACCCGGAACGTGAATTGTCGGCCGCCACCATTGAGGCGGCGGAGTGGGTGTTGCTGGTCGCCACCGGTGATGTCGACATGCGCCGTTTCGTCGGCAAGCGCGTGTTCCGCATCGCCCCGGCGCAAGCGCTGCAGGATGTCGAAGCGGTGCTGCGCCGTGGTGCGCAAGAGGCCGAAGTTTACCTCGCCAGCGAAGCCGTCCCGGTTGCCGCTGCGCCACGTGCGCCACGCATCGTCGCCATCACTGCGTGCCCGACGGGTGTTGCCCACACCTTCATGGCGGCCGAGGCGTTGCAGCAGACGGCCAAGCGTCTGGGCTATGAACTGCACGTCGAAACCCAAGGCTCGGTCGGCGCGAAAACCCCGCTCAGCGCAACGGCGATTGCCGAGGCTGACGTGGTGTTGCTGGCGGCCGACATCGAAGTCGCCACCGAGCGTTTCGCCGGCAAGAAAATCTACCGTTGCGGCACCGGCATTGCCCTCAAGCAATCCGAAGCGACGCTGAAAAAAGCCCTCGCCGAAGCTCAGGTGGAGAGCGCTGCGAGCGACGGCAAGGCGCCGGCCAAGCAAGAGAAAACCGGCGTTTACAAACACCTGCTGACCGGTGTTTCGTTCATGCTGCCGATGGTGGTGGCCGGGGGTCTGATGATCGCCTTGTCGTTTGTCTTCGGCATCACCGCGTTCAAGGAAGAGGGCACGCTGGCGGCAGCGCTGATGCAGATCGGCGGCGAAACCGCGTTCAAGCTGATGGTGCCGCTGCTCGCCGGTTACATCGCTTACTCGATCGCCGACCGCCCGGGCCTGGCGCCGGGGATGATTGGTGGCTTGCTCGCCAGCACGCTGGGGGCAGGGTTTATCGGCGGGATCGTCGCCGGGTTTATCGCCGGTTATGCGGCCAAGGCCATCAGTCGCTATGTTGCCTTGCCGCAGAGTCTTGAAGCGCTGAAACCGATTCTGATCATCCCGTTGTTCGCCAGCCTGTTCACCGGGCTGGTGATGATCTACGTGGTCGGTAAACCGGTTGCCGGGATGCTCGCGGCGCTGACGCATTTTCTCGACAGCATGGGCACCACCAACGCGATTCTGCTCGGCGTGTTGCTCGGCGGCATGATGTGCGTCGACCTCGGCGGCCCGATCAACAAAGCCGCGTATGCCTTCTCGGTGGGGCTGCTGGCTTCGCAGAGTTATGCGCCGATGGCCGCGACCATGGCTGCCGGCATGGTGCCGCCAATTGGGCTGGGCATTGCCACTTTCATTGCTCGCCGCAAGTTTGCCCAGACCGAGCGCGAGGCCGGTAAAGCGGCGCTGGCGCTGGGGCTGTGCTTCATCTCCGAAGGGGCGATTCCGTTTGCCGCGAAAGACCCGCTGCGAGTGATTCCGGCGAGCATCGCCGGCGGTGCGTTGACCGGCGCGTTGTCGATGTACTTCGGCTGCAAACTGATGGCACCGCACGGTGGCTTGTTTGTGCTGGCGATCCCGAATGCGATCAATCATGCGTTGCTGTATCTGCTGGCGATTGTCGCGGGGAGTCTGTTAACGGCCGTTGTCTATGCGACGGTCAAGCGTCCGGAAGCTGTTGAGTTGGCGCTGGAACCGGCGAAGGCCTGACGGGCAACGCAGATCCCCTGTGGGAGCGAGCCTGCTCGCGAATGCAATCTGCCAGCGACATGTATGTTGACTGGTACACCGCTTTCGCGAGCAGGCTCGCTCCCACAATGGTTAGTGGTGTCATGGCGAGTTCATATAGCCGTGCTTAAGTTTTCCTTTTTTCAGGGAGAACACGCATGAGCGATTTCAATCCGGGGCGTCGACGGGTCATGCAGGTTGTCGGTGCCGGGCTGCTGATGCCGGGGCTGGCGCCGGCGGTGATCGCGTCGGTAAAGGATCGGCCGCAACTCACCGAAGGCGTGCAGTCCGGCGACTTGCAAGGCGACCGCGCGATGATCTGGAGCCGCAGCGACCGTCCGGCGCGGATGGTGGTCGAGTGGGACACCCGTAGCCAGTTTCGCCACCCGCGCCGAGTAGTCTCGGCACTGGCCGATGCGCGCACCGACTTCACCGCCCGCGTCGAACTCACCGGGCTGCCCGCTGATCAGGCGATTTTCTACCGGGTGTATTTCAAGGACGCACAATCCGGCGTCGCCAGCGAGCCGTGGCTCGGCCATTTGCGCAGCGCTCCGAAGGCGCGGCGCAATATCCGTTTCGTCTGGAGTGGCGACACCGTCGGCCAGGGCTTCGGCATCAACCCGGACATCGGCGGCATGCGCATCTACGAATCCATGCGCCTGCGCCTGCCGGACTTCTTTATCCACAGCGGCGACACCATCTACGCCGACGGCCCGGTGCCGGCGCAACTGACCACCGAAGGTGGACGTATCTGGCGCAACCTCACCACCGAGGCCAAGAGCAAAGTCGCGCAGACCCTGGATGACTATCGCGGCAACTACCGCTACAACCTGATGGACGAAAACATCCGCCGTTTCAACGCCGAAGTCCCGCAGATCTGGCAGTGGGACGACCACGAAGTGGTCAACAACTGGTCGCCGGGCAAGCAGCTCGACGAGCGTTATCAGGAAAAAGATATCCACACCTTGGTCGGCCGCGCGCGCAAGGCCTGGCTGGAATATTCGCCGATGCGTTTGCAGGCGGCCGACGGCGGCGGGCGAATTTATCGCAAGCTCAGCTACGGGCCGATGCTCGATGTGTTCGTGCTCGACATGCGCAGTTATCGCGGGGCCAACGACGACAACCTCGGCGCGGCGAAACCGTTTTTGGGGCGCGAGCAACTGGATTGGCTCAAGCGTGGCTTGAAGCACTCCAAGGCGCAGTGGAAGGTGATCGCCGCCGACATGCCGATCGGCCTCGGTGTGCCCGACGGTGAAGTCAGCCCGGGCGTCGCACGCTGGGAGGCCGTGGCCAACGGTGATCCGGGCCCGGCGCAGGGACGTGAGCTGGAAGTCGCCGAGTTGCTCGGTTTTCTGCGCGCGCAGCAGGTGCGCAATTTCGTGTTTCTCACGGCGGACGTGCATTACTGCGCGGCGCATCACTACCACCCGGAGCGCGCGGCGTTTCAGGATTTTGAACCATTCTGGGAATTTGTCGCCGGGCCGCTGAATGCCGGGAGTTTCGGGCCCAACCCACTGGACAAGACCTTCGGGCCGGAGGTGGTGTTCCAGAAGGCCCCACCCACGCAGAACGCTTCACCGTTTGCCGGGTTTCAGTTCTTTGGCGAGGTGAACATCGAAGGGCAGAGCGGGGAGATGAGTGTGGTGTTGCGGGATTTGAATGGGGTAGCGGTTTTCGAGCAGAAATTGCAGCCCGTTTAGACGCTGAGAACCTGTGGGAGCGGGCTTGCTCGCGAAGACGGTGTGTCAGCGAAGTCGATATCGACTGGCACGGCGCCTTCGCGAGCAAGCCCGCTCCCACCGGGTAATGATGGGTGTCAGTACACGTCGCGGCGGTAGCGGCCCTGTTCGATCAGACGTTCGACTTCGGTGGTACCGAGGATGTCGTTGAGTGCCTGATCGACGCCGGCGGCCATGCCCTGCAGGCTGCCGCAGATGTAGATCACCGCACCGTCAGTCAGCCATTTCTTCAGTTCGTCAGCGGATTCGCGCAGACGATCCTGCACGTAAATCTTTTGCGCCTGATCCCGCGAAAACGCCAGGTCCAGCCGTGCCAGATCGCCATTGATCAACCACTCTTCCAGCTCTGCACGGCAAAGGAAATCGTGCTGACGATTGCGCTCGCCGAACAGCAGCCAGTGACGCTGCTGACCGTCGGCGATGCGTGCTTTGAGCAGACTGCGCAGCCCGGCCAGCCCCGTGCCGTTGCCCAGCAGAATCATCGGCTCCGGTTGGTTCGGCAAGTGGAAGCCACTGTTGCGCCGCACGCGCAGGCTGATGCTGCCGCCCACGGGCGCATGTTCGGTCAGCCAGCCGGAGCCGATGCCGAGGCTGCCGTCGCTGTGTTGTTCCTGACGCACGATCAGTTCCAGCACGCCGTCGGCGGCAATCGAGGCAATCGAGTATTCGCGCATGGCCAGCGGCACCATCGCATCCACCAGCGCTTGTGCATGCAGGCCGACCAGATGCGCGCGATGCTCGGGTAACTGGCGGCTGGCGAGGGCGACTTCCAGTGGCTCTTCGAGGCCGTTGATCTTCACCGTGGTTTCGCCACGAATGCCCAGGCCGTCGAGGAAGTGTTCGATGGCCCACGGGCAGTTGCGCGGCAGCACTTCCACCAGATCACCGGCCAGCCAGCTGCTGGTGCTCGGCGCCCTCAGGCCCAGCAGGTACACCGGCGCGCCGCTGCTGTCGGGGTTCATCAGTTCGCGGCTGACCAGCGTCCAGTTGTCGTAACTCGGCGCTTGCCAGGTGTCGACCGGCGCTTGCCCGGTCAGCTGTCCGAGCTGGGTTTGCCAATGACGCAGGGCGTATGGGTCGCCGCTGTCGACTTCGACCGGGGCGAACAGGGTCTTGCCGCCGTGCTCGCCCAGCCACTGATGCAGGCGTCGGGCGAAACCGCAGAAATTCTGGTACTGGCGGTCGCCGAGGCCCAACACCGCATAGTTCAGGCCGTCGAAGCTTGCAGCGTTGCTCAGCACTTTGCGCTCGAAACCACGCGCGCTGTCCGGTGCTTCGCCGTCGCCGAAGGTGCTGACCACGAACAGAGCGTTATTCGATTCACGCAGATCCTGCGCGCTGACGTTCGCCAGCGGCTGCACCTTCACCGGCAACCCGGCGGCTTGCAATTGCCCGGCGGTCTGCCACGCCAGTTGCTCGGCAAAACCGCTCTGGCTGGCGAAACCCACCAGCCATGCCGGTGCATCAGCGGCCGGTGCCTGAAGACCTTTGCGCGCATCCTGAATCTGCTTTTTCTTGCGTCGGCGATCCAGATACAGCAGCCACCCGGTGATGAAAAATAGCGGCATGCACACGGCGGCGAGGGTGACGATGATCCGTCCGACGAGGCCGAAATAGCTGCCGACGTGCAGCGCGTAAATGCTGGTCAACAGCTGCGCCTTGAAGCTCTTGTCGGCATAGCGGTCGACGCGTTTGACGACGCCGGTGGCCGGGTCGAGGGTGATCTGGTTCAGCGCGCGATCATGCGGTGAGCTGTCGAGCAGGTAGAACACGGTCGCCGGTTGCCCGGCCACTGGCGGCATGCGGATGTTGTAGGCCGACAGGCCCGGGCCGGCAGCGCTGTAGATGCTGCTCCACATCGCCGCATAGTCGGCGGTCGGTGCCGGACCTTCTGGCGCCGGGCCGCGACCGCCGCGCACGCGCTCGTTTTGCGGCGCATCGGAAAGCAGTCTGGTCAGGCCTTTGTTGTACCACTCGTACGACCAGGACAACCCGGTCAACGCCAGCAGCAAATACACCAGCAGGCACCAGGTGCCAGCCACCGAGTGCAGATCCCAGTTGAAGCTGCGGCCCTTTTTCTTCCAGTCGAGGGTCAGCCACACGCGCCAGCTGTTCCACTGGCGTGGCCAGCGCAGATACAGCCCGGAGAGGCAGAAGAACAGCAGGATCAGGGTGCAGGCGCCGGTGATGTTGCGCCCGGTGTCGCCCATGGCGAGAAAGCGGTGCAGTTGCAGCATCAGGCCGAAGAAGTCCTGACCCACGGCGTCGCCCATGAACTCGCCGGTGTATGGGTTGAAGTAGCGCATCTCGCCACGGCGTTCGCCTTTTGGCGGGGTGAAGTAGACGCGCGCGGCGTTGCCACTGTCGGTCTCGACCCAGAGCATCCCGACTTTCTTGCCAGAGTTCGCTTCGATGTGTTCCACCAGCTCGACTGGAGGCAGGACGCCAGCGACCTGTTTTTCCACCTGCAACACCGACGGGTTCAGCGCCCGCAGGATTTCGTCCTGGAACGAATAGGCGGCACCGGTAATGCCCATCAGGGCCAGCACCAGCCCGGCAGTGATGCCGAAAAACCAGTGCAACTGGAACAGGGTTTTCTTCAACACGTCGCTCGCCTTGTCCGTTCGAAAATTGTCATCACGGCGCGCATTATGCCGTGGGTTATCGAGAGCTTCTTTGATTACGCACAAAGGCCCCGTTCAGTCGATGAACGGGGCCAAGCCTGCGGCGCATACCTTGTGGGAGCGAGCCTGCTCGCGAAGGCGTCGTGTCAGTCAGCCTCTACTTAACTGACCCACCGCTTCGCGAGCAGGCTCGCTCCCACAGTTTCCACATCGGTCAGAAGTGGAAGTTGGTGCTCAACAGCGCCGTACGGCCCGCCGCCTGGTTGGCGAAGTGGGTCGAGAAGGCTTTGTCGTAGTAGGTTTCATTGGTCAGGTTTTGCACGTTGAGTTGCAGGTCGACGTTCTTGCTCAGCTTGTAGGCGGCCATCGCGTCGTAACGTACATAGGAATCGACCATGGTGGTGTTGGCCACGCTGCCGTAAACGTCGTCGACGTAGAACGCGCCGCCACCGATGGTCAGCTTCGGCGTGACCTGATAAGTGGTCCACAGGCTGGCGCTGTTTTTCGGCGTGTTGGGCAACTCGTTACCGTTGTTGATTTTGTTGGCTGGCAGGTCACCGCCGTCCACCTGTTCGCTGTCCATGTAGGCGTAGCCGGCGAACACTTGCCACTTGTCAGTGATCTTGCCGCTGGCCGACAGCTCGATACCTTGCACGCGGGTCTTGCCGGCGTTCTCGTAGGAGGTGGTGTCGACTTGTACACGAGCGTTTTCTTTTTCGGTGCGGAAGATGTCAGCGGTCAGCGACAGGCGATCGTTCAACAGATCCCACTTGGTGCCGATTTCGTAGTTCTTGGTGGTTTCCGGCTCCATGTCGCTCTTGAGCAGGTTGCCATTGCGATCCGGGGTGCCACCCAGCGGGTTGCCTTCCTGGCCTTCGCCGAGGGTGTTGCCCGGAGGTGTCGCGGAAGTCGCGTAGGAGGCGTAGATGCTGCCGTTCGGTGCCGGTTTGTAGACCACGCCGAACTGACCGGTGACGAATTCGCTGGTGTCATCACCCTTGGAGGTGGTGGTGCCGGCGTTGTTGTAGGTCTTGTAGTCGGTGTCGAAATGGTCGTAACGCAGGCCCATGTTCACCAGCCACTGCTCGGACAACTCCAGGGTGTCGAACGCATACAGCGCGTAAGTGTTGGCCTTGGTGTCGGTGCCGGCGTAGTTGCGCGAGATCGCGCCGTTCCACGGATCGTTCGGGTTCGGGTTCGACAGCGAGGTGCAGTTGTAGCCGCTCGATGCGCCAATCATCGATGGGGTGCAATTGGTGGTCGCGGCGCTGGTGCGCGGCGTGGTGTCAGTGTTGACGTTGTACGAGGACTTCTGGCCTTCCTCACGGGTGTATTCGACACCGGTGGAGAAGCTGTTCTTGAAACCGGCGACGTAGAAATTGCCGAACAGATCAGTCTGGTTGGTGGTGGTCTCGGTGTTGCTGACCCGCGTGTTGGCACGGCGCCAGACGCTGCCATTGTTGACGTTGCCCTTGCTGTCGTCCGGCTGAGTCAGGATGTAATCCTGCATGCTGGTGCCGTGGCGCAGGGTGTTCTTGATGGTCAGCGAGTCGCTGAGGTCATGCTCGATGGCGAAGGTCGCGGTGTCGGTGCGGCCCTTGCGGAAGTCGCGATCCAGACCGTAGAAGTTGCTGTGATCGCCACCGGCGTACGGCTTGTCCGGGTTGGATTTGGTGCGGGCAGCCGAACCCGCCTTTGGAATGGTGTAGGGAATGCCCGAGTCCGGGGTGTCGTTGCTTTCCAGATGGTAGTAGTCGAGGTTGACGCGGGTGTCGGTACCCAGGCCAAACGCCAGGGACGGCGCGATGCCCCAGCGATCGTAGTCGACCTTGTCGCGACCGGCGACGTTGCTCTCGTGGCTCATCAGGTTCAGGCGGCCGGCAGCGGTGTCGCTGAACTGGTAGTTGCCGTCCAGGGTGTAACGCTGGGTCTGGTCGGAACCCCAGGTGAAGCCGCCGTCGAACGAATTGCCCAGGTGCGCTTTCTTGCTCACCAGGTTGATGCTGCCGCCAGCCGCGCCGCGACCGCCGATGGCGGAGTTCGGGCCCTTGCTGACTTCGATGTTTTCCACGGCAAAGATTTCGCGACTCTGCGAACCGGTGTCGCGCACGCCGTCGAGGTAGGTGTCGCCCTGGGCATCGAAACCACGAATGAACGGACGATCGCCCTGCGGGTTGCCGCCTTCACCGGCACCGAAGGTGATGCCCGGCACGGTGCGCAGCGCGTCCTGCATGTTCAGGGCGCCGGTGTCTTTCAGGACTTGTTGCGGAATGACGGTGACCGAGCGCGGCGTGTCGACCAGCGGCGCGGTGTACTTGGGCGAGGAGGCTTTTTCGACCTGGTAGGACGTCGAGTCCTGCGCTTCGCCGGTGATGGCGGTAGCGTCCAGGGCGATGGCATTGCCGGAAGCTTTGCTGTCGGTCTTTTCTGCGGCGAAGACCATGTGCCCAGCAGAGCCGGCGGTGATGGCAACACCAATGGCCGAAGCAAGCAAACGTGGTGAACTGACCGGCAATTGAACCTGTTGACGTGACATTTTTATTCCCCTCCCCAAGGATTTGAGGTCGCGGAATATAGGGTAAACAGGTATTCGTATCAATTGCGAAACATTGTTATTCGCGACGAATTTACATTCTTTACAATTTAACCTTACGGTTTTTGCCGATTCATCCGTCGTGCGGGTTTTACACAGCCAATAAGAATCAATACCATTGGCATCCCTTTACCATCAGGTACGATCGCCATGCTGCTGCACATCCCCGGCCTGTTCGCCAAAGCAGAAGTGCAGCGCATCCGCGAGGCGCTGGAGCAGGCGGATTGGGCCGATGGCAAGATCACCGCCGGCTATCAGTCGGCGAAGGCCAAGCACAATCTGCAGCTCCCGGAAGGCCACCCACTGGCCAAAGAAATCGGCGCAGCGATGCTCGAACGGTTGTGGAAAAATCCGCTGTTCATGTCGGCCGCGCTGCCGCACAAAGTATTCCCGCCGTTACTCAACTGCTACACGGCGGGCGGCAGTTTCGACTTTCACATCGACAACGCCGTGCGTCAGCCCAAAGGCAGCATCGAGCGGGTGCGCACCGATCTGTCGGCCACACTGTTTTTCAGCGAACCCGAGGATTACGACGGCGGCGAGCTGGAGATCCAGGATACTTTCGGCACGCAACGGGTGAAACTGCCCGCCGGCGACATGGTGCTGTACCCCGGCACCAGCCTGCACAAGGTCAATGCCGTCACCCGCGGCGCGCGTTATGCGTCGTTCTTCTGGACGCAAAGTCTGGTGCGCGAAGACAGCCAGCGCGCCCTGCTGTTCGAGATGGACGGGGCGATCCAGCAGCTCACTCAAGACATGCCCGATCACCCGTCGCTGATCCGCCTCACCGGCACCTATCACAATCTGTTGCGGCGCTGGGTCGAGGTATGAGTTTTCAACTGCGACGCGAAGAAGTACTCGACGGCGCCCAGCTCAACGCCATGCTTGAAGAAAGCCCGGCGCGTGCGGCGCAGGCGATTCTGCTCGCGGCCGGCCAGGGCATTGTTGAAGCGCAGGCGCTGCTCGGGCAGATCCTGCTCGATGGCCGTGGCATCGCCCAGGATCAACCCTTGGCACTGCGCTGGTTTGGTATCGCTGCCGGGCAAGGGCACTTGATGGCGCGCAACATGCTGGGGCGTTGTCATGAACATGGCTGGGGGTGTGTGGCGAATGCCGCGATTGCCGCGCAGCATTATCGAATCGCCGCTGACGCGGGGCTGGATTGGGCGATGTACAACCTGGCCAACCTGCTGGGTACCGGGCGCGGAGTGACGTTGGATCATGCTCAGGCCCTGGGGCTGTATCAGCGCGCCGCTGAAGCCGGCCACGCCAAGTCGATGAACCTGCTGGGGCGTTATCTGGAAGAAGGGCTGGTCTGTCGGGCCGACCCGGTCGCCGCACGCGACTGGTACCGACGCTCGGCCGAGGGCGGAGATTTTCGTGGGCAGTTCAGTTATGCCGCAATGCTGGCTGATGCTGGATTGATCGAGGACGCACTGGGCTGGTTGCGCAAGGCACTGGCTACAGGGAACGTGAATTTTCTGCGGGTGAGCATGGGTTCATTATCGAGCGCCCGTCATCCGTCGATTCGCCAGATGGCCGATGCTTATCGGCAGCGGCTTGGGGAATTGCTCGTCGCTTGAGTCATTAAAAAGTCTTTCGGTTGGCCATTGGTTAGTTGGATTTTCTGCTTCTTGTATTTAATTTTAATAGTTAATAACTTGGCGAATTAGTTGTATCTGCCTACTGTCGGGTTCGATGTTGTTCAAGTGATTGGAAGTTTCTTGTCGGCATCAAAAATAAATTAGCCGTTATTAATATCCACGGAAGACAAGGAGTCTTTGATGGAACTCAAGTTAAATGACAAGGTGGTCGAGGCCGCTGCGAAAGCGCCTCTGGCATTTGTAAATGCTTCGCTGGGTGTGGGTGAGGAATATAACCGGGGTACCGGTATACAACTGACCAAAGAGCAAATTATCAGTCTAAGGAAGTATGAAGTTCTCGGCCTCTCGCTGCCCGTCCGGTTGCAAGATGTTATTGCCTATCTGAACTATGGTGCGGGTGATGAAGGCGGCGTGGGCCTGAAAGCGGGAGATTTCCTGCGTACCTTCAGCATGACCTATGATCACGCCAAACGCTGGTCGCCATTGCGCGAAAAGATCATGTTGACCGGTAACGATCTGAGAATCTTTGCTGGCAGTATTATCCGCACGGGTAACGCCATTGTTGAAGTGTATGAGGATCTCAAGGCCTCGAGGTATCTCGAAGAGCACAACATCAATACGCCTGAGGAATACCTGAATCTGCAACGGCAGATTCCGGGTCTGCCTGATCTTGACCTGTCTTCGGAAGATATCCTGGATATCAAGGCGTATCTCAATGACCTGTTGGCAAAAGTTGCGCATTGTCATCAGGAAGCCGAGCGCGTTCGGGCCCTGCTGGACATTTTTGGCGCCGATATGCGTGAAAAGGTGCTGCCGGAAATTGCCTTGCGACTGCAGTTCGTCTCCAGGAACACTTATCAGAACGATACCAAGGCGCTGCAGGAAGTCATTGATCAGCGCGCAAAAGAAATTGATGAACTGAACAAACAGTACGATCAACTGGTGCAGGAAGCGATCAAGTCGGCAGCCACCCTGAATATTGGCGGATTGATTCTTGGCATTTACCAAGGCGTCAAGGCCGAGAAAATCCGCTCTGAACGTAATCGCCTGAAGCAACTGCAGCAGGTCGATAACCAGAGTATGGCAAGCAAGAACCAGACGCTGAGTTCGTTGAACAAGGTTCGAGATGATTTGCAGAATTTGAGTTACGTGGCGATTGAAGCCGAGGTCGCGACTCAGAACCTGATGCTGGTATGGAATGCCCTCAGTGATTACGTCGAGGCGTCGTTCAAGGAAGTTGACGGTATTTTCGAAGCGACTTCGCTACGCCGCTTCAAGATTCAATTACTGAGTATCATCGATCCCTGGGAGCAGATAAAAGTCAGCTCTGATCAGTTGCTGAAAGTGTTTGAAGAGGCTGACAGGGAATATGAAAGAAGTGGGCTGGTTGTTCGGAGTGGGTCAATGATGTCTTTGCTATCGGTTAGTTCGGCTGTACCCGCATTCAACATGCCCCGCCTGCGTGAGCATAATGCTGGCGTGCAGGCGCTTAATACAACGGCTCAGATGCTCTTCGAGCAATTCGATTACATGCCTGGAACTGTCGGAGCCATGAACAATCTGGCGCTCGCCATCAACAAGGCCACCTACGATCTGCGGAGTCAGGCACAGGCCACCAGCATTTACCTGGAACGCGCCGATAAAAAACTGCGCAGCTATCAAGCTGAGCTGGAGTATCCGGACGACGCGGACGAAGTTCGCGAGGATATGGAGGTCGAGCTGAAGAATATCTTCAACAAGGTGGCGGTGCAGAACGAAGATCTGAAAGCTGTGCACAAGAGCATCAGCGCTTATTACGATCGCAGCGCCTCGGCCGAGTGGATCGTGACGCTCAAGGCCGAGCGTGTCACCACGATCGAGCTCAAGGCCAGATCCGACAAAAAACTCGCAGACCTGACGACCGAAATGAAGTCTGTTTCCGAGGGTATTGATCTGATCGCCAAGGCTGGCATCGAGAAAATTGGCGAACAAGCGCAGTTGTCTCTGGAAAACCTCAAGGCATTGGGACTGGCGCCACCTCAGGTGCAAGTTGCCCTGCTGGCTATCGAGACGCTGAAGAAACTGATTTCCGGCATTGGCGAGGCCGTTTCCTTTCTCAATATGCTGGCAGCGTACAACCGGCTGAATGAACAGGCAGGTGATCTGCGCGCACAGATCAACAAATACAGCAAAGACCTCGCGCGCATTGAAGGCCGGATTGAGCTGGTCGAAACTCTGGATCAACTGGACGACGGCCGTGCGGCTTACGCTGGAGAGTTCAGCGTTCTGATCGATGACTTTACCCGCTTCGCCAATGATTTCAGACAGAACACTGCGCTTCCCGTTGAAACCCGGGCGCAAGCAGCGATTGATCGAGTCGCCGAAGTCGTCAGGCATCTACAGAGCATTCATCAATAACAAGGAGCTGGAAAGGTGGGCGACTAGCCTGCCTTTCCTGAAACGGCATGAATGCTTTGGCTTATGAATTTTCAGCGATGCAACGGCGTGTACTGGACCGTTACGGGCGATTTCTCGGCACCTTGCCGACGACATTCAATGCGATACCGCTGGTCTTCGAGCGCCGGAGAAAGGCAGGGCATCAATTGGCCGTCCTGGCCAAAGACTCGCGTCTGGAGAACGCCCGGTTCAATCAGCGCTATCTGCAGGATTTCTGGGCGCGTACCGAAGCGTCGAGGCGTCTTGGCGCAGGGTATCTAGGGGATCTGCAAGTGTTTACCCGCGAAGCCCTGGATATCACAGGCAACACCTCCAGACACGAGCCTGTCAGCCAGGTGGACTTTCGGCTGTTCAGCCTTTCGCGGTCGACCAGCTGGCAGTTGTTCCCAGCAGAGGATGTGCCTGACCTGATCCACGAACTGGCACTGCGTTTCTATGCGCTGCAGGCCGAGATACGGCAGCTGAAATACACGGTCGTGGAAGTGTATGACGAGTCATTTGGCTTGAAGTCAGTGTTTCTCAGCGCTATGGATCACCGCTCCTGCCTGTGTCATGCGACGCCAACCGTTGCCGAAGGGTTGTTTGGCGATTCATTGACGACGCCTGTCTGGGATCTGGCTTATGCATCGACCGATCCGGCCATCAGGGCGGCTGAATACCAGGCTGATATCGCGGCGTTATTCAATGGAGTCGTGTCGGTGAATACGCAGATGGGGCTATTCATCGAAGCGCTTTATCAGCGCCTCGACAACGTGTGCAATCAACTCTTGCAGGCGAAGTCTGCGGTGAAACTGAGTGAGCTGAATTTCAAACTCGCCGCGATGACCGAGAGCGCCAATGAGTGCATGGCATTGCTCGATCATCTTGAGGCGTGGCTGCGCCCATAAAAAAAGGCCCATGATTGCTCATGGGCCTTTTTCTCAATCGCTACGTATTACACGTAGAACGATTTCAGCGGCGGGAAGCCATTGAATTCGACGGCGCTGTAGCTGGTGGTGTAAGCACCGGTCGACAGCCAGTACAGGCGATCACCGATGGCCAGGTTCAGCGGCAGACCGTACTTGTAGTTCTCGTACATGATGTCGGCGCTGTCGCAGGTCGGGCCGGCGATGACCACTTCTTCCATCTCGCCTTTCTTCTCGGTCCAGATCGGGAACTTGATCGCCTCGTCCATGGTTTCGATCAGGCCGGAGAACTTGCCCACATCGGTATACACCCAACGCTCAACGGCGGTGCGGGATTTACGCGCGACCAGCACGACTTCGCTGACCAGAATGCCGGCGTTGGCGATCAACGAACGGCCCGGCTCCAGAATGATTTCCGGCAGGTCATCGCCGAAGTCTTCTTTCAGGAAGCGGATGATCTCTTCGGCGTAGGTTTCCAGGCTGTTGGTGCGGGTGATGTAGTTGGCCGGGAAGCCGCCACCCATGTTGATCAGCTTCAAGTGGATGCCGTCTTCTTCTTTCAGACGCTCGAAGATCACTTTGACCTTGGCGATCGCCGCGTCCCAGACACTGATGTCGCGCTGCTGCGAACCAACGTGGAACGAGATGCCGTAAGGCACCAGACCCAGGTCACGAGCGAGGATCAGCAGGTCCATGGCCATGTCGGTCTGGCAGCCGAACTTGCGCGACAGTGGCCAGTCAGCGGTGGTCGAGCCTTCGGTGAGGATGCGCACATAGACTTTCGCACCCGGCGCAGCCTTGGCAATGTTGCGCAGGTCGGCTTCGGAGTCGGTGGCGAACAGGCGCACACCCTTCTCGTAGAAGTAGCGGATGTCCTTGGACTTTTTGATGGTGTTGCCGTAGCTGATCTGGTCCGGGCTGACGCCACGGCTCAGCACTTTGTCCAGCTCATAGATGGAGGCGATGTCGAAGCTCGAGCCTTTCTCTTTGAGCAGGTCGATGATCTCGACAGCCGGGTTGGCCTTGACCGCGTAGTAGACCTTGGCGAATTCGAAACCGGCGCGCAGGTCGTCGTAGGCCTGGGCGATCATCGCGGTGTCGATCACCACGAACGGGGTTTCCTGTTTGTCGGCGAACGCCTTCATTTTCTGAAAGGTTTCGCGCGCGAAATAGTCTTCGACCTGGATCGACATGCTGGGAGCTCCTATGGGCAAACTCGTAAAAACAATGGGTGCAAATGAACGCCCTCCGTATCCCCACTTTGGTTCGCCTACTTCCCAAGGCATGTCGCCGAAAGCAAAAAGGCCACGGGCGTATCTGCCCTTGGCCTTGCTGTCTCGTCGTCAGTACTTGAGCCGGATGGATCGTTTCCAGCATGGACGTTCGGCGCGAACTTTAGGGCGTGAGGGGCCTGAGATCAACTAAAAATGTCGCGTTTTTGCACGCTTCTGACGTACGTCGCGGATATCACTCTTTGTAGCCGACCAAGATGACGGACAGATGTTCCCGGGGAATTTTCATGTGTTAAAAATACCTGCACGTTCGCGGCTTTTGTCGGCTAGTTAGCCGGGAAGTGTGATCGGCGCAACATCGGCGACGTTGGCGGCGAGAGGTGGATGTGAGGGGGATTTTGGCTGTTTGGGAGCGGGAGTTTGCAGAGGTTCTGTGAACGCAGCTGTTGAGATTCTTTTCCGCCCTGCGAATCATCAGGAAATTGCACGAATCCTGTGGGAGCGAGCCTGCTCGCGAAGACATTTTCACAGCCAACATCATTGTTGCCTGTTATTGCGCATTCGCGAGCAGGCTCGCTCCCACAGGTCAGGTGTTTTTACGCGACCACAGCCTCAGCCGGCGAGACGATATTGGTCTTCATCCCGCGCGAACGACCCGAGCTCAGGTAAGCCGCAATCGACTCCTGCGTCACCTCACCGAGGAACACCCGCTCGGCATCCATCACCGGCAGCCACGAACGGTTGAACTCGTACATGCGCGACAGCAGGATGCGCAGGTGTTCGTCGTACGCCGCGGTGGCGTTGAACTCACGCAGATACTGCGCGCAGGTGCCGGTCTGGCGGTGCAGGTCGCGACGACGCACATAGCCCAGCGCCTTGTTCTCGGCACAGGTGACCACCACATAGCGTCGGTCATGCTCGTCCATCAACTCCAGCGCATCGGCCACCGGGGTTTCGGGGCTGACTGACGGCGCGTTGTCCGCTGCGTCTTCAGCCTTCACCAGCAGCAGGCGTTTGAGGGTGCTGTCCTGGCCGACGAAGTTGCTGACGAAATCATCTGCCGGATGCGCGAGCAGGGTGTCCGGATGATCGATCTGCAGCAGTTTGCCGGCGCGGAAGATCGCTATCTTGTCACCGAGTTTGATCGCTTCGTCGATGTCGTGGCTGACCATGATCACGGTCTTGTTCAGCGCGCGCTGCATCTCGAAGAACTCGTTCTGGATCATCTCGCGGTTGATCGGGTCGACTGCACCAAACGGCTCGTCCATCAGCAACAGCGGCGCATCCGCCGCCAGTGCGCGGATCACGCCGATGCGCTGCTGCTGGCCGCCGGACAGTTCACGCGGATAGCGATGCAGATACTGTTTGGGTTCCAGTTTGATCATGCTCATCAGTTCGCGAGCGCGGTCGTGGCATTTCTGTTTGTCCCAGCCGAGCAGTTTCGGCACCACGACGATGTTCTCTTCGATGGTCATGTTCGGGAACAGGCCGATCTGCTGGATCACGTAGCCGATGTTGCGGCGCAGGGTGACTTCGTCGAGGTCGGTGGTGTCTTCGCCGTTGATCAGGATCTTGCCCGAGGTCGGCTTGATCAGGCGGTTGATCATTTTCAGCGTGGTGCTTTTGCCGCAACCCGATGGCCCGAGGAACACACAGATTTCGCCTTCATTGACGGTCAGGCTCACCGAGTCCACGGCTTTGACATCTTTGCCGTTGCTCTGGAAGGTCTTGCTGAGGTTTTGAAGTTCGATCATTTGAGGAGTCCTTTTGGAGTCAGCGTACGTTGCAGCCACTGCAGGAGAAGGTCGGCGAAGATCGCCAGAAGACTGACCAGCAGCGCGCCGACGATCAGCATCGACATGTCGCTGCGGCTGATGGAGGCGAGGATCAGCACGCCGAGGCCACCGGCGCCGATGGTCGCGGCGATGGTCATCACGCCGATGTTCATCACCACCGCGGTGCGCACCCCGGCGAGGATCACTGGCACTGCAATTGGCAACTCAACCATGCGCAGGCGCTGGCCGAAGGTCATGCCGATGCCGCGTGCGGCTTCACGAATGCCCGGTTCGACGCCCGTCAGGGCGAGGTAGGTGTTGCGCATGATCGGTAGCAGTGAGTAAAGGAACACTGCGGTAATCGCCGGCATCGGCCCCAGGCCCTGGCCGAACTTGGAGTAGAACGGCAGCAGCAGGCCGAACAGAGCAATCGACGGCACGGTCAGCAGCACCGTGGCGCTGGCCTGCAAGGGACCGGCGAGGCTCGGGAAGCGCGTCATCAGAATGCCCAGCGGCACACCGATGAGAATCGCCAGCGTTACCGCGATGCCGACCAGGGTGATGTGCTGCCAGGTCAGGTGCATCACCTGCTGCCAGTCGAGGTGGGAAAAGGCGTTGAGAAATTCCATGACTTTTCCTCCTTAGTTGAGTGGGTGCTGGCGCAGGAAATCCGCGGCCACTTTCGATGGGCTTTCGTGATCGACATCGACCCGCGCGTTGAGCTGGCGCATGGTTTCGTCGTCGAACAGTTGCGCCAGCGGCTTGAGTTGCTCGGCCAGTTGCGGGTGCGCATCGAGGTAGGCCTGACGCACCACCGGCGCGGCGGTGTAGTCGGGGAAGTAATGCTTGTCGTCTTCCAGCAGCTTCAAGCCGAAGGCGTTGAGGCGGCCGTCGGTGGTGTAGACCAGACCGGCAAACACCTGGCCGTTGCGCAGCGCGGTGTAGACCAGCCCGGCGTCCATCTGGCGGATGTTCTTGCGGGTCAGGTTCATGTCGTAGAGCTTGACCATGCCGTCCAGACCGTCGGAGCGGTTGGCGAACTCGGTGTCCAGCGCCACCAGGTGATTGGTCTTGGCTTCATCGCGCAGCACCTTGTTCAGGTCGCTGATGGTGTTGATCTGCGGGTACTCCTCGGCGACTTTTTTCGGCAGGGCGAGGGCGTAGGTGTTGCTGAATTTCGACGGGGTCAGCCAGATCAGGCCTTTTTTCGCGTCGAGTTCTTTGACCCGGGCGTAGGACTGTTCGCTGTCGAGTTTTTCGGTGACATGGTTGTAGGCCACCAATGACACGCCGGTGTATTCCCAGAGCATGTCCAGTTGTCCGCTTTCGTGGGCGCTGCGGGCGAGGTTGCTGCCCAGACCGCCGGTGATCTGCGCGTCGTAGCCTTTGCTGCGCAGGTATTGCGCGGTGATTTCCGCGAGCAGGGTCTGCTCGGTGAACACCCGGGCGCCGAGGCGAATAACCGGTTTTTCGGCGGCTTGGGCCAATCCTGCAAACAGCAGGACGCAGCTTAAGATCAAGCTAAATCGTTTCATATTCATTCCTTCGCAAGAGCCTTAAGACGGGCGCAAACCGCGTTCCAGCCAGAGACGGCTGGCGAGGGTGACCACGCCATCGAGCAGCAGGGCCAGCAGCGCGGTGCACGCGGCACCGAGCAGCAGTTGCGGCTGATTGTTCAGGGCGATGCCAGGGAAGATCAGGCTGCCGAGGCTGTTGGCGCCGATCAGGAATGCCAGCGGCGCGGTGCCGACGTTGATCGCCAGTGCCACGCGCACGCCACCGATGATGATCGGCACCGCATTGGGCAATTCGACTTTCCACAACACCTGGCGCGGGGTCATGCCGATGCCGACGGCGGCTTCCTTCAGCGAACCCTGAACGTTTTTCAGGCCTTCGTAGGTGTTGCGCACGATCGGCAACAGGGACGCGAGGAACAAAGCGAAGATCGCCGGACCACTGCCGATGCCGAGAACCCCCAGGGCAATCGCCAGTACAGCCAGCGGTGGCACGGTGTTGCCGATATTGAAGATCTGCATGAAGCGTTCAGCGCGGCCGACCATGGTCGGGCGACTGAGAAAGATACCGGCGGGGATGCCCACGACCAGGGCGGCCAGCATTGAAGCGAGGACGAGAATCAGATGAGCTTGCAGGTAAAACAACAAATCGTCGCGGTAGTGTTCGATCGTGTTGATGCCGATCCAGTGGACCAGCAGGGCCAGGAGCGCGATAACCACCGCACCTCCCATCAGCCCTTTGCCATAGCGGATAGCCACAGGCGGACTCCTTTTTTATAGTCGGCGAACGCTCTCCCGTGTGGCATGCCAAGCCTTGGCTGCCGGGAATAAACGTTCGCGAGAAGCAGCTCCTTCAGCACCGGCAACAAGCGGTCTGAAAGCGAGCCATGAGCGCAGCCTCGTCAGGCTAACTTGCTGATTTTTCAGCCCCTGACGAAATGTCGTAACAGGGGATGGACGTCTCCGTGCTTTAAAAGGTTCCCATCTGGGGCAGCATTTGGCCACCCTTAATGTGCTCAACGGTTCGGTTATTGCATCGAGTTGGGCTATAATCGCGGCCCTTTTTTGAATCACCGCCAGGCGATTTCCCATGACCAACCAGGCCGCCGAAGTCGCGAAACGCCGCACTTTCGCCATTATTTCCCACCCCGATGCCGGTAAAACCACGATCACCGAAAAGCTCCTGTTGATGGGCAAGGCGATTGCAGTGGCCGGTACGGTGAAATCCCGTAAATCCGACCGCCATGCGACATCCGACTGGATGGAGATGGAGAAGCAGCGGGGTATTTCCATTACCACGTCGGTCATGCAGTTCCCGTATCGCGAACACATGATCAACCTGCTCGACACCCCGGGCCACGAAGACTTCTCCGAAGACACCTACCGCACCCTGACGGCGGTCGACTCGGCGCTGATGGTGCTCGACGGCGGTAAAGGCGTCGAGCCACGGACCATCGCCCTGATGGACGTCTGCCGTCTGCGTGACACGCCGATCGTCAGCTTCATCAACAAACTCGACCGTGACATCCGCGACCCGATCGAACTGCTCGACGAAATCGAAGCCGTTCTGAAGATCAAGGCAGCGCCGATCACCTGGCCGATCGGTTGCTACCGCGACTTCAAGGGCGTGTACCACCTGGCCGACGACTACATCATTGTCTACACCGCCGGTCACGGTCACGAACGCACCGAAACCAAGATCATCGAGAAGCTCGACTCCGACGAGGCGCGCGCGCACTTGGGCGACGAGTACGATCGCTTCCTCGAACAGCTGGAACTGGTGCAGGGCGCCTGCCACGAGTTCAACCAGCAGGAGTTCCTCGACGGTCAACTGACTCCGGTGTTCTTCGGTACGGCATTGGGCAACTTCGGTGTCGACCACGTGCTCGACGCCGTAGTTGACTGGGCACCGCGTCCGCTGGCCCGTGTCGCCAACGAACGTACCGTGGAGCCGGTGGAAGAGAAGTTCTCGGGCTTCATCTTCAAGATCCAGGCGAACATGGACCCGAAGCACCGCGACCGTATCGCCTTCATGCGTATCTGCTCCGGCAAGTACGAGAAAGGCATGAAGATGCGCCACGTGCGTACCGGCAAGGACGTGCGCATCGGCGACGCCCTGACGTTCTTCTCCTCCGAGCGTGAACAGCTGGAAGAGGCGTACGCCGGCGACATCATCGGTCTGCATAACCACGGCACGATCCAGATTGGCGACACCTTCAGCGAAGGCGAAGTCCTCGGTTTCACCGGTATCCCGCACTTCGCCCCGGAGCTGTTCCGTCGTGTGCGTCTGCGTGATCCGCTGAAGTCCAAGCAATTGCGTCAGGGGCTGCAGCAGTTGGCTGAAGAGGGCGCGACCCAAGTGTTCTTCCCGGAGCGCAGCAACGACATCATTCTTGGCGCCGTGGGTGTGCTGCAGTTCGATGTGGTCGCCAGCCGCTTGAAAGAGGAATACAAGGTTGAGTGCTCGTATGAGCCGATCACTGTTTACTCCGCGCGCTGGATCGAGTGCAGCGACAAGAAGAAGTTTGAGGAATTTTCCAACAAGGCGGTGGAGAACCTCGCACTGGATGGTGGTGGGCACCTGACCTACCTGGCGCCGACGCGGGTTAACCTGGCGTTGATGGAAGAGCGGTGGCCGGATGTGAAATTCCGTGCGACGCGTGAGCATCACTAAGCGCTGAGCTGGTTTGTTCGAAAGCCCCTGAGGTGTAGGCCTTGGGGGCTTTTTTTTGGGGCTTTGGTCTTGGCGGCCTTTGAGCCGACCAGGTTCTTGGTTTTTTTGTGTACATATCCGTTTTTTAGGTGATGGCGGATTAGGGTTCCGCCCTTACGGCGGGTCACTTTTGACAAACGCCTCAAAAGTAACCAAAAACGCTTGCTCCTGCGTTCGGCCCGCTCGCTGGGGCTCGGGGTCCCTTCGCTGCGGGATTGATCCGGGCGCAGCGCCTACGGTTTGCTTCGCTGCACCTCCTCTCGCTGTGTTTGGCTTCGCCAAACGGTCGCTGCGCTCCCACCCCCGGATCAATCCCTCCACTCAGCCTTCCGACGTCGCCCGTGGATCAAGATCAAAAGCTTTCGGCGAGCTGACACTCGGCCATTTGAGTGGTGAAAAGCGTGCGCCTGGCTTTAGCTTTTCCTGTGGGAGTTGGCTTGCCAGCGATGGCGGCCTGACAGCCGACCAAGCTCTACCTGAATGCACCGGGTCCAAACTGTGGGAGCGGGCTTGCTCGCGAAGGCGGCCTGACAGCCGACCAGTCTCCAGCTGAGCGCACCCATTCCCACTGTAGGAGCCAGCCCGCTGGCGATGACGATCTGACAGCAGACCATTTTTTCTAATCCAATTGAGCGACTGAAGGAAGCTCCTTGCAGGGACTGTAGGGCGAATCCGTATTTTGAGATATCGATGTTCTTGAGCGCGACAACCGGCGCGCTGGACGTTAGTGTTCAAGGTCATGCCGGTCGCTTTGAGAGGTCAATGGAATGACGCGCAACCTCATCCATCTGCTGCGCCCCAATGGCTATTTCAGTCTGATGGCCTGGGTGCTTGCGGCGTTGCTGTTCATCAATCGTCTGAGCAGCATGGTCAAGTTGTTCATGGCGCTGTATCTGCGCCAGGAGCTGGGGCTGGCGATTGAAACCGTCGGCTGGTTGCTGTCGGCCTATGGTGCCGGGTTGTTGGTCGGTTCGATGCTCGGTGGGCTGCTCAGTGATCATGTGCGCACGGCGCGGCTGACGGCGACGCTGTTCTTTGTTTCGGTGTGGGTGTTGATCCTGCTGGGGCTGGTCTCGCGAGTGCCGTTGCTGGCGGCATTGCTGTTGCTCAGCGGGACGATCGATGGGGCCATTCGCACCCTGCACCAGCGCCTGATCATGGAGTACTGCGAAGTCGCTCAACGCTCGCGCGCGCAGGCCTTGAGCCGGGTGGCGCGTAACCTTGGCATGGCCGCCGCGGGTGTGGCGGGCGGGGTGTTGGCGCAGACGGATTTTCGCTGGGTGTTTTTCGGCAGCGCGGCGATGACGCTGTTGGCCTTGCTGTGGTTTGTTCGCACTACGTGGCGTCGGCCGGTACTGATCAATGACGCCCCCTCTACAAACGGCGCCGGTGGATCCGTTGCGCCGTTTTACGATAAAGCGTTCCTGTGGTTGCTCGCGGCGACGGCCGTGCTTGGCATTGCATTCGACACGGTCTACAGCACGCTGGGCAATTATCTGCGTGATTACTACCACTTGAGCACCGAGGCGATCGGCTGGCAGTTCGGGCTCAATGCGTTGCTGGTGATCGCCTTGCAGATTCCCTTGTCACACTGCGGCGAGCGTTGGGGCACGCGGCGGCAAATGCTCGCAGGGAGTTTGTTGCTGGCCGGCGGATTGGGCATGTTGCCATTCGGATCCGGGCTGGCGTTCGTCTGCCTGTCGACGGTGATCTGGACCTTGGGCGAGGCGTTGTTCATGCCGCCGCTGAATGTGCTGGCGATGCAATTTGCCCAGCGCGGCAAAAGCGGCCAGTACTTTGGTCTGTTCTTTATGAGCTGGAGCGCCAGTGCGCTGTTGTCGCCGGTGCTCAGCGGTCAGTTGTACGGCAATTTCGGTGGCCATAGCGTCTGGCTGGGTAGCGCCGTACTGGTGTTGATGTCGATTCCCTTGACGTGGCAAGCGACCCGCCCGCTTAGCTGATTACGCGATAGGTGTTATTTGAAACCTGTCTGTCTGTGGAGGGCATTTCTGTCTGCTCGTTAGCGTCCTATCTGGTGAACCCGACGGATCGGAACTAGATTTCACACAGCGCCAGTCAGGCACCCATGTCTCACCTGAAAGTGGATGGAGTCAGCTATGAAAAGCAGGTTGCTACGGTTTTTATTGCTATTGAAAGTGATGGTCATGCTGTCCCTCGGCACCGCGACGGCCTGGGCGGAGTGCGAGGATCACGATTCCCAGGCCTTTAACGGCCAGGTTGGACACAGCGGCCTGATGCTCGCCAAGTCCGAATCAGAGCCAGGTGATCAGGGGCAGGGTGGCAGCGCCGATGACGATGACTCGACTACTGATGAACCGGACTCTGATGATCCGGACGACGAAGGCGACAGCCAGACGTAAATCGCAAATAAAAGAAAACCCCTTCTTCCCCGACTGATGCGCAATCGGGGGAGAAGGGGTTTGGTTAACGCTTTAGCGACAACTCAAGTTCCCTGTGGGAGGTGGCTTGCTCCCGAAAGCGGTGTGTCAGTCACCATTATCAGTGACTGTCACACCGCATTCGCGAGCAAGCCCGCTCCCACACTTTCGTCCGCCGTTAATCAGGCGGCGCCGTCGAGGAATTGCTCGGCGTAGTGGCAGGCCACCTGGCGATTATCCAATTCACGCAACAACGGCTCTTCAGTGCTGCAACGCTCGGTCGCGTACGGGCAGCGCTTGTGGAACGCGCAGCCCGGTGGCGGGTTCAGCGGGTTGGGCAATTCGCCGACGATCTTGATTTTCGGCTTGTTCGGGTCCGGGTGAATGGTCGGGGTCGCCGACAGCAACGCCTGGGTGTATGGGTGCAGCGGACGTTCGTAGATAGCGTCTTTCGGGCCCATTTCCACCGGGCGACCGAGGTACATCACCATCACGTCGTCGGCCACATGTTGCACCACCGCCAGGTTGTGCGAGATGAACACGTACGCCGTGTTGAACTCTTGCTGCAGATCCATGAACAGGTTCAGCACCTGGGCCTGAATCGACACGTCCAGTGCCGAGGTCGGCTCATCCGCCACCAGCACTTTCGGTTGCAGCATCATCGCCCGGGCGAGAGCGATCCGCTGGCGCTGACCGCCGGAGAACATGTGCGGATAGCGCTGGTAGTGCTCGGGACGCAAGCCGACCTGCTTCATCATCGCCTGGACTTTTTCGCGGCGTTCAGCGGCGGACAGGTTGGTGTTGATCAGCAGCGGCTCGCCGAGTTGGTCACCGACTTTCTGCCGAGGATTCAATGACGCGTACGGGCTCTGGAACACCATCTGCACGTCTTTGCGCAGTTGCTTGCGCTGAGCCTTGTCGGCACCGGCGACTTCCTGGCCGGCGATTTTCAACGAACCGGACGACGGCTCTTCAATCAGGGTCAGGGCACGGGCGAGGGTGGATTTGCCGCAGCCCGATTCGCCGACCACGGCGAGGGTCTTGCCGGCTTCCAGTTCGAACGACACGCCGTTGAGCGCGCGTACGGTGGCGTGCCCCTTGAACAGGCCACGGGACACTTCGTAGTGACGGGTCAGGTCGCGGGCGGTAAGTACGACGGCCATTACGCCACCTCCTGGTTCAGCGGGAAGAAGCAGCGCGCGAGGCTGTTGCTTTTCGGATCAAGGGCCGGACGCTGCGCGCGGCAGGTGTCCTGCACGTACGGGCAGCGCGGCGACAGCAGGCAGCCCTGCGGACGGTCATAACGGCCCGGGACGATGCCCGGCAGTGTCGCCAGACGCTCGGCGCCCTGGCTGTGTTCCGGAATCGCCTTGAGCAACGCTTCGCTGTAAGGGTGCGCCGGGATGTCGAACAGTTGCGGCACTTGACCGACTTCAACAGCCTGGCCGGCGTACATCACACAGACGCGCTGAGCGGTTTCGGCCACGACCGCGAGGTCGTGAGTGATCAGCACCAGGCCCATGTTCTGTTCTTTCTGCAACGCCAGCAGCAGATCCATGATCTGTGCCTGAATCGTAACGTCCAGCGCCGTGGTCGGTTCGTCGGCGATCAGCAGTTTCGGCTCGCCGGCAATCGCCATGGCAATCGCGACACGCTGGCTCATACCGCCAGACAGTTGGTGCGGGTAGGCGTCCATACGGCTGGCGGCGCCCGGGATCTCCACTTTTTCCAGCAGTTCGATGGCGCGTTTGCGCGCTTGCTTGCCGGACATTTTCAGGTGCAGGCGCAGCACTTCTTCAATCTGGAAACCGACGGTGTAGCTCGGATTCAGCGCGGTCATCGGGTCCTGGAACACCATCGACAGGTCTTTGCCGACGATTTGCCGACGTTGACGATTGCTCAGCTTGAGCATGTCTTTGCCGTCAAAGCTGAGCGAGTCGGCGGTGACGATGCCGGGATGCTCGATCAGGCCCATCAGCGCCATCATGGTCACGGATTTACCCGAACCCGATTCGCCTACGATCGCCAGGACTTCGCCTTTGTCGACTTTCAGGTCGAGGCCATCGACAACGGGTGTCGCGGTTTTGTCGCCGAAGCGAACGTTGAGATTCTTGATTTCTAGCAGTGACATGGGAATCTCCTCAGGCGGCGTTCTTGAGTTTCGGGTCCAGCGCATCGCGCAGACCGTCGCCCATCAAGTTGATTGCCAGCACGCTGAGCAAAATGGTCAAACCAGGCAGACTCACGACCCACCAGGCGCGTTCGATGTAATCGCGGGCCGAGGCCAGCATGGTGCCCCATTCAGGGGTTGGCGGTTGTACGCCAAGGCCGAGGAAGCCCAGTGCCGCAGCATCGAGAATCGCCGAGGAGAAGCTCAGGGTGGCCTGCACGATCAGCGGCGCCATGCAGTTCGGCAGCACGGTGATGAACATCAGACGTGGCAGACCGGCACCGGCCAGGCGCGCGGCGGTCACGTAGTCGCGGTTCAGTTCGCCCATCACGGCGGCGCGGGTCAGACGCACGTAGGACGGCAGCGATACCACAGCAATGGCGATCACGGTGTTGATCAGGCCAGGGCCGAGGATGGCGACGATCGCCACAGCCAGCAGCAGGGACGGCAGGGCCAGCATGATGTCCATCAGACGCATGATGGTCGGGCCGATCATTTTCGGGAAGAAACCGGCGAACAGACCCAGCAGGATCCCCGGGATCAGCGACATCACCACCGACGACAGACCGATCAGCAGCGACAGGCGCGAACCCTGAATCAGCCGTGACAGCAGGTCGCGACCCAGTTCATCGGTGCCGAGCAGGAATTGCATCTGCCCGCCTTCGAGCCACGCCGGTGGCGTCAGCAGGAAGTCACGGTATTGCTCGCTTGGGTTATGCGGCGCGACCCACGGCGCGAAGATCGCGCAGAAGATGATCAGCAGCATGAACAGCAGGCCGGCAACCGCGCCCTTGTTCTTGGAGAAGGCTTGCCAGAATTCTTTGTACGGTGACGGGTACAGCAGGCTTTGATCCGCGCTTGGGGCGGAAGTGGCTACTGAGGATGTTGGAGTGCTCATGGTATGGACCTCAGCGCTGATGACGGATGCGTGGGTTGGCAAAGCCGTAGAGGATGTCCACTACGAAGTTGACCAGAATCACCAGGCAGGCGATTAACAGGATGCCGTTTTGCACAACCGGGTAGTCCCGGGCGCCGATGGCTTCGATCAGCCATTTACCGATGCCGGGCCAGGAGAAAATGGTTTCGGTCAGGACTGCACCGGCCAGCAGGGTGCCGACTTGCAGGCCGACCACGGTCAGCACCGGAATCAGCGCGTTGCGCAGGCCGTGCACGAACACCACGCGCGAGGGCGACAGGCCTTTGGCCTTGGCGGTACGGATGTAGTCTTCACGCAGCACTTCGAGCATCGACGAACGGGTCATCCGCGCGATCACCGCCAGCGGAATGGTGCCAAGCACGATGGCCGGCAGGATCAGGTGATGCAGGGCGTCGAGGAATGCGCCCATGTCATCGGCCAGCAGCGTGTCGATCAGCATGAAACCGGTGCGCGGCTCGATGTCGTAAAGCAGGTCAATCCGCCCGGAAACCGGGGTCCAGCCCAGACTCACCGAGAAGAACATGATCAGGATCAGGCCCCACCAGAAGATCGGCATCGAATACCCCGCCAGGGAGATGCCCATCACCCCGTGGTCGAACAGGGATCCTCGCTTGAGCGCCGCGATCACCCCGGCCAGCAGGCCCAGGATGCCGGCAAACAGCAGGGCGGCCATGGACAGTTCCAGGGTCGCCGGGAAGAGGGAGGTGAACTCGGTCCATACGCTTTCACGGGTACGCAGGGATTCGCCGAGATCGCCGTGGGCCAGTTTGCCGATGTAGTCCAGGTACTGGGCATACAGCGGTTTGTTCAGACCTAGGCGTTCCATTGCCTGAGCGTGCATTTCGGGGTCGACCCGACGTTCGCCCATCATCACTTCCACGGGGTCGCCCGGAATCATGCGAATCAACGCGAAAGTCAGCAAGGTGATGCCGAAAAACGTGGGGATCAACAACCCCAGTCGGCGGGCAATAAAACTAAACATCTTGTGTGGTACCTCATCAGCCGGTTAGGCGTGCCCGGCGCCCCTGGGGTCAGGGAGGCCGGGAGTTTCTTATCTACTTCACCTGGGTAGTGGCGAAGTTATTGGTTGTGAGAGGGCTGATGTGATAACCCTCTACGTTGTTGCGCATTGCGGTAAACATCCGGGTGTGGGCCATGCTGATCCACGGTTGGTCCTGATTAAACAGCACCTGGGCCTGTTCGTAGAGTTTGGCGCGTTCGGCCGGATCTACTTTAGCCCGTGCTTCGTCGAGCAGGGTCTGGAATTTCTCGTTGCACCAGCGCGCGTAGTTTTCGCCGTTCTTGGCTGCTTCGCAACTGAGCATAGGCGTCAGGAAGTTATCCGGGTCGCCGTTGTCGCCCGCCCATCCGGCCGACACCATGTCGTGCTCGCCGGCCTTGGCGCGCTTGAGCATTTCGCCCCATTCCATGACGCGGATGTCGATCTTGATTCCGACTTTCGCCAGGTCAGCCTGCATCATCTGCGCGCCGAGCATCGGATTCGGGTTGGTCGGGCCGCCGCCGTTACGGGTAAACAGGGTAAACACGGTGCCTTCCGGAACCCCGGCTTCCTTGAGGAGGGCACGCGCCTTGTCCAGGTCGCGTGGCGGGTTCTTCAGGTCGTGGTTGTAACCCAGCAGCGTCGGCGGGTACGGGTTGACCGCCACGCTGGCGTTGCCTTTGCCGAACAGCGCGTTGACGTAGGCTTCCTTGTCGAAGGCGATGTCGATGGCCTTACGCACGCGCACGTCGCTCATGTATTTGTGCTGGGTGTTCATGGCGATGTACGAGACGGTCATCGCGTCCATCTCGTCGACTTTCAGGTTGCTGTCTTTCTTGATGCTCGGGATGTCATCCGGTTTCGGATACAGCGCGATCTGGCACTCGTTGGCCTTGAGCTTCTGCAGGCGCACGTTGTTGTCGGTGGCGATCGCCAGGATCAGCGCGTCGGCCGGGGCCTTGCCACGGAAGTAGTCCGGGTTGGCCTTGAAGCGCACCTGCGCATCCTTGGCATAACGCTGGAAGATGAACGGGCCGGTGCCGACTGGCTTGTTGTTGAGGTCGCCGGTCTTGCCGGACTTGAGCAACTGGTCGGCGTATTCGGCCGGGTAGATCGAGGAGAACGCCATGGCGATGTCGGCCAGGAACGGCGCTTCGCGGCGGGTCAGGGTGAACTTGACCGTGTTGTCGTCGACTTTCTCTACGCTTTTGAGCAGTTCCTTGAAGCCCATGCTTTCAAAGTACGGGAAGCCCACGCTCGACAGTTTGTGCCACGGGTGATTCGGATCCAGCTGACGCTGGAAGCTCCAGACCACGTCGTCGGCGTTCATGTCGCGGGTCGGCTTGAAGTATTCGGTGGTGTGAAACTTGACGCCTTTGCGCAGGTGGAACGTGTACGTCAGGCCGTCTTCACTGATGTCCCAGGATTCGGCCAGTGCCGGAATCACTTCGGTGGTGCCGGGCTTGAAGTCGGCCAGGCGGTTGAAGATCGTTTCGGCCACCGCATCGGCAGTGACTGCAGTTGTGTACTGGACCATATCGAAGCCTTCCGGACTGGCTTCGGTGCAGGCCACCAAGGGTTTGGCCGAGACGCCGATGGCGGCGCTCAACAACGCGGCAGCGACGGCCGCACGTAGGGGAAGCATTTTCATCGATAACCCTCTGCAATCGGTTGAAGACAAAAAACCGAACGGCCGACTCGTCATGAGTCAGCCGTCGGTTGGCGTTTTTTACAGGATGTTGAACGGGATGGTGGTCACGAGACGGAACTCGTTGATGCTGCCATCCAGCTGGTTTTCACTGGCACGGTGTGCGGTGTAGGTTGCGCGTATTGCGGTAGCCTTGAGCGGCCCGCTTTGCACGGCGTATGCAGCACCGATCCCGTATTCGTAGTGGTGTTCGCCATCCATCGCCAGCACGCTGTCGTAAGCGCCGCCTTTGTAGTGAGTGCCGTCGATGCCCCAACCACGAGCGCTGTAGATGTTGAACTTCAGGCCTGGCACGCCATATTCAGCCATGTTCAGACCGTAAGCGACCTGGAAGGATTTCTCGTTCGGGCCGTTGAAGTCCGAGAGCAGGGAGTTGGCCAGGTAAATACCGTTGGTTTCGTGCAGATAGTCGAAGTATTCGTTACCGTTAATTTCCTGGTACGAGAAGGTCAGGCTATGGGCCTGGTGAGTCAGGCCCAGCGACAGCGAGTAGGTATCGTTGTCGATTTCGCCCAGCTTCTTTTTGCCTTCATCGACGGTCTTGTAGTAGTTCAGACCGGTGGTCAGGCTGAGGATCTGGCTATCGCCCAGCTCGTGGGTGGCGCCGAAGTAATACTGTTTCCACATATCTTCAGCCTGAGTTGCCCACAGGCTGGTTTTCAGACTGGCAAACGGCTGGTAGGAAATACCAGCGGTGTTGACGTGATCAATTTCAATGAGCGTGTCAGCATATTCGGAGCGGAACTTGCGCTGGCTTTCTTCCATACGTGGCGAGTTCTTGTCGAACGTAGCGATGTCGAAGGTCAGGTTTTCCAACTCTTCGCTGTGCAGGCTGACACCTTGGAAGCTCGAAGGAAGAGCGCGGTTGCCGATCACATCGACCATCGGGCTGCTGAAGTTTTGGCGGCCGGCGGTCAGAGTGGTATTTGAAACCCGCGCCTTGATGTTGGCCAGACCCAGTTTGCTCCACTGTCCCTCCGCATCGCCACCATCTCGGGTCAGGGTCCGGTTGTTACCGGAGGCGACGTTAGGAATCGGCGCCCCACCGACGTTTGCAGCGAGGTTTTTGCGGTCACGCTCAAGAGCTACAGCGTTATAGACCGCCACTTCAGTGCTGATGCCGACAGTACCTTCGGTGAACCCCGAGTTGTACTTGAGAATCGTGCCTTGTACCCAGTTGATCCGGCGATCAGTAAGTTCGGTTGTACCGTTTTTTTGGTACTTGAACTTGGCACCACGTTTCAATTGCTCATTGGCGTACCAGTTACGCGTCGTACCGGTAATCGACTGTCCTTCGACGAAGCCGGTCGCTTCAGCCTGGGCGCTCTTGGTGTTGACGGTCACCGGGGTGAACGCCTGGCTTTGGGTTTCCGCATAAGCCGTGGCGGTGATGCTGCTGATGGCCAGGGCCAGTATCGCGGTGCTGCTCAGTTTCATGGGTGAAGCTCCTTTACTTTCTTTTTATGCCGGCTTTTTTGGGTGGGCCGGTTATTGGTTTAGAACTCATTTCACACATCGCAAACGTTTGCAAAAGGCCGGATCGGCGAATTTCGGCAAAGCGCTTGCGTGAGGGGATAGACGGTCCCCTCAGCGTTGCGGCTAATCGGTTGGGTTAATCGATACTGACGCCCGAGAACACATTGCGACCGAAGGGGCTGACCTTGAAGCCTTCAACCCGGGCGCTTAACGGCTGGTTGACCGTCGAGTGGGCGACAGGCGTGATCGGCACTTGCTGCTTGAGCAACTGCTGCGCCTGTTTGTAGAGCGTGGTGCGCTGGTCGCGATCGGTGACGACCTTGGCCTCTTTGATCAGCTTGTCGTACGCCGGATCGCACCACATGGAATAGTTGTTGCCGCCAATCGCGTCGCAGCTGTACAGGGTGCCCAGCCAGTTGTCCGGGTCCCCGTTGTCGCCGGTCCAGCCGATCAGGCTGATATCGTGCTCGCCATTCTTGGTGCGCTTGATGTACTCGCCCCATTCGTAGCTGACGATCTTCACTTTCAGACCGATTTTCGCCCAGTCTGCCTGGAGCATTTCGGCCATCAGTTTGGCGTTCGGGTTGTATGGACGCTGTACCGGCATCGCCCACAGGGTGATCTCGGTGCCTTCTTTCACGCCGGCAGCCTTGAGCAGCTCGCGGGCTTTTTCCGGGTTGTAGGCGGCGTCTTTGATGCTGTCGTCGTAGGACCACTGGGTCGGTGGCATGGCGTTGACCGCCAGTTGCCCGGCGCCTTGATAAACAGCGTTGAGAATCCCCTGTTTATTCACCGCCATGTCCAGCGCCTGACGTACTTCGAGCTGGTCGAAGGGCTTGTGGCGCACGTTGTAGGCGATGTAGCCGAGGTTGAAGCCCGGCTTGGAAATCAGCTGCAGTTTCGGGTCGGCTTTCAGTGCTTCGACATCGGCAGGGCGCGGGTGCAGGGTGATCTGGCATTCGCCGGCCTTGAGCTTCTGCACGCGTACCGAAGCGTCGGTGTTGATCGCGAAGATCAGGTTCTTCAGCTTGACCCGGCTCGGATCCCAGTAGTGCTCGTTACCGGTGTAACGGATATTCGAGTCTTTCTGATAGCTCTTGAACACGAACGGCCCGGTGCCGACCGGCTTCTGGTTGATGTCGCTCGGCTTGCCTTCGGCCAGCAGCTTGTCGGCGTATTCGGCGGACAGGATGGCAGCGAAGCTCATGGCGATGTTCTGGATGAACGCGGCGTCGACGCTGTTGAGCGTGAATTCCACGGTCAGCGGCCCGGTCTTTTCGACCTTGGCAATGTTCTTGTTCAGGCTCATCCCGTTGAAATACGGGAATTCGGTCGGATAAGCCTTACGGAATGGCTGTTGCGGATCGAGCATGCGGTTAAACGTGAACAGCACGTCGTCGGCGTTGAAATCGCGCGTCGGTTTGAAGTACGGCGTTGTATGAAATTTCACACCTTCACGCAGGTGAAAGGTGTACTTGAGACCATCCTCGGAAATATCCCACTTGGTTGCCAGTCCCGGTACGACGTTGGTCGCGCCTTTTTCAAACTCGACCAGGCGGTTGTACAGCGGCTCGGCGGCATCGTTATCGGTGGCCGTCGTGTATTGCGCGGTATCAAAACCCGCCGGGCTGCCTTCAGAGCAGAACACCAGGCTGTTGCTGGCGGCGTAACTGGCGGACGTGGCGGCCAACAGGCCGGCGCCCAGCAATGCGGAAAAAATCAAGGTATGGCGCATGACGCTCCCTCTTTTTGTAGTGTTGTTCAATGCACCGCGGTCCCGTCCAGGGACGCTGAGGTGGCATTGAGCTCAATCCAGTGCGTACGGCAAGCCGGTGGCCCACGCAGAAACTGGTCAGAACCCGACGGTAGGGGCCGTGGGTCTGGCAGTAAATGCGTAATTGCCTGAAAACTCGTAGGAAAAGTCGACACGTCCTATGCCACTGCAGTCATCCGCAGCGGAATTGGCTGTAGGCAAATTCCTGACTTCCCGGCAGCTAAAGCAAGGGCGACGTCATGAACGTCGCCCTTGCAATGGCTTAGTTGCTGACGCTGACGCCGTAGAAGGAGTTCAAGCCGAATGGGCTGATCTTGAAGTCCTGCACGTTGGCGCGCATGGGTTGATACACCGTCGAGTGAGCGATAGGTGTCATTGGGACTGCATCTTTGAGGACGTGTTGCGCCTGTTTGTACAGTTCAGTGCGCTTGGCCTGGTCGGTCGTGCGCTTGGCTTCCTTGACGAGACCGTCGAACTTCTTGTCGCACCACTTGGAGAAGTTGTTGCCGCTGAGCGAGTCGCAGCCGAACAGCACGTTCAGCCAGTTGTCCGGGTCACCATTGTCACCGCTCCAGCCAATGATCATGGCCTGGTTCTCGCCACCTTTGGAACGCTTGATGTACTCGCCCCACTCGTAGCTGGTGATCTTCACGTTCAGGCCGATCTTCTTCCAGTCGGACTGGAGCATTTCAGCCATCAGCTTGGCGTTCGGGTTGTACGGACGCTGCACCGGCATCGCCCACAGCACGATCTCGGTACCTTCCTTGACGCCAGCTTCCTTGAGCAGCTGTTTGGCTTTCTCAGGATCGTACTTGGCGTCCTTGATGGTGGTGTCGTAGGACCACTGGGTCGGTGGCATGGCGTTGACGGCCAGCTGGCCGGCGCCCTGGTAAACCGAATCGATGATCTGCGGCTTGTTCACCGCCATGTCCAGCGCCTGACGTACGCGCAGGTCAGCCAGCGGGTTAGCCTCGTTGCTGCCCTTGACCTTGTCCATCACGTTGTAGGCGATGTAGCCCAGGTTGAAACCGGCCTGGTCAGGCATCTTCAGGGTTTTGTCGGCCTTCAGCGCCGCGAGATCCGCCGGACGCGGGAACAGAGTGACCTGGCACTCGTTCTTTTTCAGTTTCTGGATACGTACCGACGGGTCGGTGGTGATGGCGAAGATCAGGTTGTCGATCTTCACGTCCTCAGGCTTCCAGTAATCCTTGTTGCCGGTGTAGCGGATGTTCGAGTCTTTCTGGTAGCTCTTGAACACGAACGGACCAGTGCCGATCGGCTTCTGGTTGATGTCGGCAGCCTTGCCTTCCTTGAGCAGCTGGGCTGCGTACTCGGCGGACTGGATCGAGGCGAAGCTCATGGCCATGTTCTGGATGAACGCGGCGTCGACTTCTTTCAGTGTGAACTTGACGGTGTGGTCGTCGACTTTATCGATCTTGGTGATGTTGGTGTCCATCCCCATGTCGGTGAAGTACGGGAATTCGGTCGGGTACGCCTTACGGAACGGGTCATCCTTGTTAATCATGCGATTGAAGGTGAACAGCACGTCGTCGGCGTTGAACTCACGAGTCGGCTTGAAATACGGGGTGGTGTGGAACTTGACGCCTTCACGCAAGTGGAAGGTGTAAGTCAGGCCGTCCGGGGAAATGTCCCAGCTGGTGGCCAGGCCCGGGATAACGGCGGTGCCGCCACGCTCGAACTGGCTCAGACGGTTGAACATGGTTTCGGCTGAGGCGTCGAAGTCGGTTCCGGTGGTGTACTGGCCTGGATCAAAACCGGCCGGGCTCCCTTCGGAGCAGAACACCAGGTTAGTCGCAGCGGATGCGAAAGGTGCGGAGGCTAACAAGCCTGCGCCGACTAAAAACGGAATGACCGCGTGTTTAAGCATGTTGGCCTCATGATTTGTTGTCATTTTTTAATATTGAGGTACGACCTCGTGAGTCGTGCCTGCGGATACTTATGCAGGGGCCATACCCAATGCAAGATCCAGAGTGTGAGCGAGCGTTAAACGGTGGCACGTACGTACCTTAATGTCGCATCTGTATAACTTTTGACGCATTTGACCGTTTGCGGGTGGTTTTTACGGTGCAAACGAAGCCCCGAAACGGTGCGCCGGTCACGTTGTGCGCGCCGCATTGGGGCTCGGTGTTACTTATTTATACCCACGCCGTAAAAGGGCGTAAGGCCAAACGGACTGATCTTGAAGTCGGTCACTTCCTTGCGCAGCGGCTGGAACACCGTGGAGTTGGCGATCGGGGTGATCGGCACCTGCTGTTTAAGGATCAGTTGCGCCTGTTGATACAGTTTTACCCGTTGCGCCTTGTCAGTGGTCACCTTGGCCTGCTGCACCAGTTTGTCGTAGGCCGGGTCGCACCACTTGGCGTAGTTGCTGCCCTTGACCGCGGCGCAGCTGTAGAGCACGCCGAGCCAGTTGTCCGGGTCGCCGTTGTCACCTGTCCAACCATAGATCATCGCGTCGTGTTCGCCATTTTTCGCACGCTTGATGTACTCGCCCCATTCGTAGCTGACGATGTTGGCCTTGATGCCGATTTTCTCCCAATCCTGCTGGATCATCTGCGCCGACATGCGTGCATTCGGGTTTGAGGCGCGCTGCACCGTCATCGCCCACAGGTTGATGGTGGTACCCGGCGCAACCCCGGCTTCCTTGAGTAGCGCCTTGGCTTTCGCCGGGTCGTATGGCGCGTCCTTGATGTTCGGGTCATACGACCATTGCGCCGGCGGCAAGGCGTTCTGCGCCAGTTGGCCGGCACTCTGGTAAACGGCTTTGATGATTGCCGGTTTGTCGATGGCCATGTCCAGTGCCTGACGGACCTTGAGCTGGTCCAATGGCGGGTGAGTGGTGTTGTAGGCAAGGAAGCCGAGGTTGAAACCGGGCTGCTTGAGCACGCGCAGGTTCGGGTCTTGTTGCATCACTTCGATGTCGGCCGGGCGCGGGTAGCCGCTGACCTGGCATTCGCCGGCCTTGAGTTTCTGCAGGCGTACGGCGGCGTCCGGGGTGATCGAGAAGATCAGGTTGTCGATCTTCACGTCTTCAGGTTTCCAGTAGGCCGGGTTGGCGGCGTAGCGGATCTGCGAATCTTTCTGGTAGCGCTTGAATACGAACGGGCCGGTGCCCACCGGTTTTTGGTTGAGGTCGGCGGCTTTGCCTTCCTTTAGCAGTTGCGCGGCGTATTCGGCCGATTGCACCGAGGCGAAGCTCATGGCGAGGTTTTGCACGAATGCGGCGTCGACGTTGTTGAGGTTGAAGCGCACGGTCTGGTCGTCGATTTTTTCCACCGATTTGATCGTGGTGTTCAGGCCCATGTCGGTGAAGTACGGGGACTCGGCGGGGTAGGCCTTGCGAAAGGCGTTGTCGGGGTCGAGCAGGCGCTGGAAGGTGAACAGTACGTCGTCGGCGTTGAAGTCGCGGGTCGGGGTGAAATATTCCGTTGTGTGGAATTTCACGCCTTGCCGTAGGTGGAAGGTGTACTGGAGGCCGTCCGGGCTTACGTCCCAGTTGATTGCCAGGCCGGGTTCGACTTCGGTGCCGCCGCGCTGGAATTGGGTGAGGCGGTTGAAGACGGTTTCGGCTGAGGCGTCGAAGTCGGTGCCGCTGGTGTATTGGCTGGGGTCGAAGCCTGCCGGGCTGGCTTCGGAGCAGTAGACCAGGGTGGTGGCTGCGTTTGCGATTGGGGTTATGGCGCTCAGGGCCAGTGTGATCAGGAGGGGTTTGAGGGTGGATCTTTGCATGTCTGGCCCGTAGGTCTGGAGGTGGTTGTTCCTTGAGGTTAGCGGGGATTCGGGGGTGTTCGGAAATATCGTTTTTTGAGGGGATGCGTCTATCTCGGTATATCCAGCGCTGTTTGGGCATATCCGTTTCTTCGGGTGCTGCGGCTTATGGTTCCGCCCTTACGGCGGGTCACTTTTTACAAACGCCTAAAAAGTAACCAAAAACGCTTGCTCCTGCGTTCGGCCCGCTCGCTGGGGCTCGGGGTGCCTTCGCTGCGGGATCGATCCGGGGGCAGCGCCTACGGTTTGCTTCGCTGCACCTCCTCTCGCTGTGTTTGGCTTCGCCAAACGGTCGCTGCGCTCCCACCCCCGGATCAATCCCTCCACTCAGCCTTCCGACGTCGCCTTACAGATCAAAAGCCGCAGCCGAGCTAACGCTCATCCTGTTGAGTGGTGAAAGCGGAGGGTCGGCTTTGGTTTTGTGGTGGATTTGCCCCTCATCGGAACGCCGCCCGCCCAGCCCTCTCCCGAGGGAGAGGGGGCCGATTTTTGGGCTTTTCAAAATTGGAGTTCGACTCGGTATTTCATGTCGGCGTAGCTCCCCCAAACACCTCGGTCAGTCCCCTCTCCCTCCGGGAGAGGGCTAGGGTGAGGGTTGGCTTTTGGCTGTTTAAATCTGTGTCAAATAACCAGAACCTTCCCACAAGATTTTCAGGTTGTCCCTCGGACGCCAGCTCTCTAGCCTTGAGCTGTCGCTGGAAACTCAGCGATCGGGTGTGAGAGCCTGGAAAAATTAGTGATTCAGTCCATGTGTCCGCATAATTGCCGGCGGCTTATCTGTTGCCTGCAAATGCTTCATGGCGGCTGTGTGCGGGCAGACTTCGGTCTGGCCGGTTTCCTATTTTTCCGGTTTCTCACCTCGCACATAGCTGCCACCCACTTCGCCGCGTGAGAAACGGCAAGTGCTGGCATTCATTTGCAAAATAGGGTTATCCAATGACTAAGCCAGTCCCAGATCCACCGCTCGAACCAACAACCCCACTCACCGAAGCCCTCCACGCCGAAGACCTCGCAAAAAACCGCGAAGCGATCAAACGCGCCCTCGACTTCTACCTCAGCCCCGAAGCTACAAAACCGCGCCCCCCGAGTTCGATGTTCCTCGTCCATCCGGGCATCGACACCGAAAGTCTGCTAGCCCACGCCTGTGAATCCCTGGCCTCGGCCAACACCATGGCCAGTGATTTCGCCGATCAGCTCAGTCGTCCGCAGCGCAATACGGCGCTGGCGATTCAGCAGATCATCATGCTGGCCGAGTTGGCGGTGAATCGGGCGCTGGATCGGGTGGATCCGCAGACCTGAGACCGCGTTATCGTTCATCGCGAGCAGGCTCACTCCTACAGGGGAACGCATTCCAAATTGTAGGAGTGAGCCTGCTCGCGATGGCGGCGGAACATTCACCACAAAATCCAGGCACAAAAAAACCGGCGATCATTCACTGATCGCCGGTTTCTCATTCAGCCCACATCAATTCACTGCATCAGCACTTCAATCGAGCCATCGGCGGTCAGGCTGACCTGGCTGGTGCCGGCTTCTACTTCCGGCGTGACCGGTGCCGAATCCGCCATGCCGGCGGCTTTCATCATCATCGGGGCGCGCATGTACGGTTGTGGATAACCGTTGCTGTTAAGGTTCAGGTTGACGATTTTGTACCCCTTGCCGCCCAGTGCATCGGTGGCCAGTTGGGCGCGGGCCTTGAAGGCGCTGACGGCTTCTTTCAGCAACTTGTCCTCGCTGGCTTTGCGGGTCGGCTCGGCGATGGCGAAGTCCATGCCGCCCATTTTCAGGTCGGTCAGCAGTTCGCCGGTGAGTTTGGACAGGGCGGCGAAGTCGGCGCTTTCCAGGCGCAGTTCGGCGCGTTCACGCCAACCGGTGATTTTCTGGCCCTTGGTGTCGTAGATCGGGTAGCTGTTGCGGCTGCCCTGGCGCAGGGTGATGTCTTTGACTTGCTTGGCCTGGGCCAGTGCCTTGTTCATGGTGGTGCTGACGTCGGCGGCGAGTTTGGCCGGGTCGGTGTTTTGCGCTTCGGTGTAGAGCGTCACGATCATCAGGTCGCGGGCCACTTCCTGGCTGACTTCGGCGCGCAGGGAGATCTGGTTGTAGTGCAGCTCATCGGCGGCCAGCGCCGGAAGGCTGGCGATGCTGCCGACGGTCAGGGCGAGAAGGGCGGCGCTGCGGCGAAAGGTGTGCATGAAGGCTCCTTGAATAATGCGCAGGTGTTGGTTCGTCCCTGCGTGAAACCATCAGACTCTAGCTTCTGCGATCCGGTTCGCCCAGTTACAACTTCTATACAGATGCAGCGGGCCGCTGCGCGGCCATTCGCGAGCAGGCTGGCTTCCACGGTGAGGGGATTTATCCCCGATGGGTGGCGAAGCCGCCCCAACCCGGCAATCCGGATTGCCCAGGCATACCGCGTCAGTGGATTTTACGACTGCTGCGCAGCCGATCGGGGATGAATCCCCTCACCACAGGTGATCTCCTCAAACCTCTGAATTGCCTGCGAGGTAGCTGAATTTCCCGGCAACTCCATGTGGTCATTTGCCGCACTTTCGCCTCTCAAAGGCGCGGCTTGGTTATACTCCGTGCGATCCGCCTGGAGCGCTCATCAGGAGAGCTCATGCTCGCCCCCGTACAACTGACTTCCGCCACTCGCCAGAACCTCTGGCGGCTGACTTTCATTCGCACCCTGGTGCTCGCCGCGCAGGCCGGTTCCGTCGGCCTGGCCTACTGGCTGCAACTGCTGCCGTTGCCGTGGGTGCAACTGGCGATGACCCTCGGCTGCTCGATTCTGCTGTGCGTGTTCACCGCCGTACGCCTGCGCACTTCATGGCCGGTGACTGAACTCGAATATGCCCTGCAACTGGCCTGTGATCTGGTGATCCACAGTGCGTTGCTGTATTTCTCCGGCGGTTCGACCAACCCGTTCGTTTCCTACTATCTGGTGCCGCTGACCATCGCGGCGGTGACGCTGCCGTGGCGTTATTCGGTGATTCTGTCGGGTATCGCGCTGGCGCTGTACACCGTGATGCTCACGCGTTTCTATCCGTTGGAAACCCTGCCGGTGGCTCGCGAGAACCTGCAGATCTACGGCATGTGGCTGAGCTTCGCGCTGGCCGCTGCGGTCATCACGTTTTTCGCCGCGCGCATGGCGGAAGAGCTGCGTCGTCAGGAAGAGTTGCGGGCGATTCGTCGCGAAGAAGGCCTGCGCGATCAGCAATTGCTCGCCGTCGCCACTCAGGCGGCCGGCGCCGCGCATGAACTCGGCACGCCGCTGGCGACCATGAGTGTGTTGCTCAAGGAAATGCAGCAGGATCATCCCGACGCGATGCTGCAGGACGACCTCAAGGTGCTGCAGGACCAGGTCAAACTCTGCAAAGAAACCCTGCAGCAACTGGTGCGTGCCGCCGAAGCCAACCGCCGTATGGCCGTGGAAATGCAGGACGTCACCCAATGGCTCGACGAAGCGCTGAACCGCTGGCACCTGATGCGTCCGGAAGCCAGTTATCGCTTCCAGCGTCTCGGCCAGGGCACCGTGCCGCGCATGGCACCGCCGCCTGATCTGACCCAGGCGCTGCTCAACCTGCTGAACAATGCCGCCGACGCCTGCCCGGAAAATCTTCAGGTGACGCTGGACTGGGACGCGGAAACCGTGACCATAAGCATTCGTGACCACGGCGCCGGTGTGCCGCTGGCCATCGCCGAGCAGATCGGCAAACCGTTTTTTACCACCAAGGGCAAAGGTTTCGGCCTGGGCCTGTTTTTGAGCAAGGCCAGCGTGACACGCGCCGGCGGCTCAGTGAAACTCTATAGTCATGAGGAAGGCGGCACGCTCACCGAGCTGCGCCTGCCCCACGGCGCCCGAGGAGACCAACATGAGTGACGAAATCCAAGTCGAAGGCGAAGAACTGCCGCATTTGCTGCTGGTCGACGACGACGCGACCTTTACCCGGGTGATGGCCCGTGCCATGGCCCGCCGTGGCTTTCGCGTCAGCACCGCAGGTTCCGCCGAAGAAGGCCTGACCATCGCCCAGGCTGACCTGCCGGACTACGCCGCGCTGGACCTGAAAATGGACGGCGACTCCGGCTTGGTGCTGCTGCCCAAACTGCTGGAGCTGGACCCGGAAATGCGCGTGGTGATCCTCACCGGTTATTCGAGCATTGCCACCGCGGTCGAAGCGATCAAGCGCGGCGCCTGCAACTACCTGTGCAAACCGGCCGACGCCGATGACGTACTGGCCGCGCTGCTCTCCGAGCACGCCGACCTCGACAGCCTGGTGCCGGAAAACCCGATGTCGGTTGACCGTCTGCAATGGGAGCACATCCAGCGTGTGCTGACCGAACACGAAGGCAACATCTCCGCGACTGCCCGTGCCTTGGGCATGCACCGCCGCACCCTGCAGCGCAAACTGCAGAAGCGCCCGGTTCGTCGTTGAAAGTTTTTCTGGGCAAATGAGCTGGACTGAATGAAACAGGCGCTACCCTGCATTCGGGTAGCGCCTGGGTTCAAGCTACGACCGTGAAGAACATTTTTGGCGATGAGTATTTTTTTCCACCCAGAGTCGCTTCGCATTGCGCGTAGAGATCCTGCCTTAGCCAGCTTTCCACGGTAGCTTTTGATACCGGGAGAATGAGCTCGTTGTTTTTACTGCCTTTCTGCTCGGATTTCTTTTCGGAGGCATATCCGATCCAGGCAAGATGGATATCAACCTTGGGGTTATCGGAACTGAATTTGACTGTAATCCCCAAATCACTCACCTCACTGATAGACAGTTTGCCATTCTTGATCGAATCGCTGGTTGGAGCATTAAGCGGGTTTTCTTCTTTGTTCATGACCAATTCCTTTCGTTGTCAGAGGGGTAACCTGCTCTCCTGATTCACAGCGAATTCCTTGCAGGAGGCCAGCCCAGTTGATCAGCCTGAATCGCCCCCCTCTACTGTCAACTCTGACAGTCCCGATGAACGGTACGTGCGCTCGCTGCGATACTGAAACCCCCATCAATCTGAACAATCCCTGAATGAGCCAGTCCCACTCTGGCGATAAAACGAACCGATCAACTATGATCGGTGCGTGTCTGTTCTTTTCTTTATCGAGCCTTTTCCATGAATCAGAACGCTGAATATTCCGCGGTCAACGATGCTGTGCGCGGGCAGTTTTTTCGCAAGGTGTGGGCGATCATCACGCCTTACTGGCGCAGCGAAGAGAAGGGCAAGGCCTGGACGTTGCTGATTGCGGTGATCGCACTCTCGCTGCTGAGTGTGGGTATCTCGGTGTGGTTCAACACCTGGTACAAGGATTTCTACAACGCCCTGCAAAAGAAGGACGAAGCGGCGTTCTGGCGCTTGATTCTGTATTTCTGCGGCATTGCGGCGGTGGCGATTGTCGGTGCGGTGTATCGGCTGTATCTGACCCAGATGCTGACGATTCGCTGGCGGGCGTGGCTCACCGAAAAGCATTTCTCCCGTTGGCTCGCCGACAAGAATTACTACCAGCTGGAGCAGGGTGGTTACACCGATAACCCGGACCAGCGGATTTCCGAAGACCTCAACAACTTCACTTCCAACACCCTTGAGTTGGGGATCGGCCTGCTGCGCAATATTGTCAGCCTGGTGTCGTTCTCGATCATTTTGTGGGGCGTGTCGGGCAGCATCGAAGTCTACGGCATCACCATTCCCGGCTACATGTTCTGGTGCGTGCTGGTCTACGCCGTGGTGGGCAGCTGGCTGACGCATTTGATCGGTCGTCACCTGATCGGCCTGAACAACCAACAACAACGCTTCGAAGCCGACCTGCGTTTTTCCATGGTGCGGATTCGCGAGAATGCCGAGAGCATCGCGTTGTACAACGGCGAGCCGAACGAGAATCGCCGCTTGAGCAACCGTTTCGGCATGGTCTGGCATAACTTCTGGGACATCATGAAAGTGTCCAAGCGCCTGACATTTTTCACTGCCGGTTACAGCCAGGCTGCGATCATTTTCCCGTTTATCGTTGCGTCGCCGCGTTACCTCGCCGGCAAGATCGAACTGGGTGAGCTGATGCAGATCAGCTCGGCATTCGGCAACGTCCAGGAGAGTTTCAGCTGGTTTATCAGTGCGTATCAGAGCCTCGCGTCCTGGCGTGCCACCTGTGATCGTCTGCTGAGTTTCCGTCAGGCCATGACCGATAACGAACAGCGCACCCCGGCCATCGATGTGCAGAATCAGGGCAGCGAACTCAAAGTGCACAATCTCGGTCTGGACTTGGCTGATGGTCGTCACCTGCTGACCAATGCCGACATGACGGTGGAGCCGGGCGAGCGGGTGATGCTCAGCGGCCGATCCGGCAGCGGCAAGTCGACATTGCTGCGAGCGATGGGACACCTGTGGCCGGCGGGGCACGGCAACATCCGGCTGCCAGCGGCGCGCTACCTGTTCCTGCCGCAGAAACCGTATCTGCCGATCGGCACCTTGCGCGAGGCCTTGAGTTATCCACAACCGGGCGATACCTACGCGACGGAACGTTACGCGCAGGTGCTGGAGACTTGCCGTCTGCCGCATCTGGTTGCGCGTCTGGACGAAGCCAATCACTGGCAGCGCATGCTGTCGCCGGGTGAGCAGCAACGCCTGGCTTTCGCCCGCGCCATGCTTTACGCACCGCAATGGCTGTATATGGACGAAGCGACGTCGGCGATGGATGAAGAGGATGAGGCAACGTTGTATCAGGCGCTGATCGATCAGTTGCCGGGCCTGAGCATCGTCAGCGTCGGCCACCGCAGCAGCCTCAAGCGTTTCCACCCTAGACATGTGCGGATCGACAGCGGGCATCTTGTGGAGCAGGCCGTGACGGCTTGATCACCACACGCCCCGTGGGAGCGGGCTTGCTCGCGAAGGCGTCCATTCAGTCGACAAATCGGTTGCCTGACACACCGCCTTCGCCAGCAAGCCCGCTCCCGCGTGGGGTATTGTGAGGCGGGATGTGATCGTACAACCCGCCTGCGCTATGATGCCCACCAAGCCGAATTTTCGAGACCAGACGTTGACCATGGAAAACCCGATCGACACTCCACGCCTCCCACGCAAGCGCCGCAGCCTGGCTCAGGAGCTGGTGACGGTGCTGACCGAGCAGATCCGCGACGGTCTGCTCAAGCGCGGCGACAAATTGCCCACCGAGTCGGCGATCATGCAGGAGCACGGCGTCAGCCGCACCGTGGTGCGCGAGGCGATCTCCCGTTTGCAGGCCGCCGGCCAGGTGGAAACCCGCCACGGCATCGGCACCTTCGTGCTCGACACGCCGAGCCCCAGCGGTTTTCGCATCGACCCGGCCACGGTCGTCACCCTGCGTGACGTGCTGGCGATTCTCGAATTGCGCATCAGCCTGGAAGTGGAGTCCGCCGGCCTCGCCGCGCAACGCCGCAGTCCCGAACAACTGGCGACCATGCGCGCCGCCCTCGATGCGCTGAACGACAGCGTCGCCCACGCCAGCGATGCGGTGGCCTCGGACTTCGCCTTCCACCTGGAAATCGCCCTGTCCACCGGCAACCGCTACTTCACCGACATCATGACCCACTTGGGCACCAGCATCATTCCGCGTACGCGGCTGAATTCGGCGCGTCTGGCCCATGACGATCAGCAGCACTACATGAATCGTCTGAGCCGTGAGCACGAGGAAATCTACGATGCGATTGCCCGTCAGGATTCCGATGCGGCGCGAGCGGCAATGCGCCTGCATTTGACCAACAGCCGCGAAAGACTGCGCCAGGCCCATGAAGAGGCGCAGGCGCAGCGGGGATGAGTTTGCAGGTTTGATTCATATGTTGACTGATCTACCGCTTTCGCGAGCAAGCCCGCTCCCACCCTGGATTTTCGGTAAGCCCGGATTTTGAGTTCAGCCGAGATCCATTGTGGGAGCGGGCTTGCTCGCGAAGGGGCCCGTGAATTCAGCGCGGCAATATCGAGCGATCCACCCTCACCGCCAGTTTCGCTTTACCCGGCTTGGCAGCAAACGCCACCTCGCCTGATTGATCCACAACCCCCCGCGCAATCGGCTTGCCATCTGCCAGCAACTCCAGCGGTGCACCTTGCAGCGATTGCCCCGACGCCAGTTCCAGTTTCAATCTGATCGTCATGCTCATTCTCCTTGATTGACGTTGCCCGTCGGGTGGTAGTCCTTGAGCAGCAGGTAGGTGCTCCAGCCCCACCAGTCATCGATGGTGGCGGTGTCGTTGAGGTTGTTCACATCTTTGCGCCGCAGCACCTTGCCGCCCTCGACGCGGAACAGCGGCGAGAAGTTGCCGGAAAGATTCAGCACCGCCGTCAGATCCGGCAGGCGTTGCAGCGCGGCAAACGTCGAAGGGGCGGGCACGTTGCCGCTGAGGTAAGCGGCGAAGACTTCATCCGCCGAGGCCTGCACCGCCAGGTTGACCTGGGTGCGGTTGTCCGCATCGCTGGTTTCGAAGTAGCGCTTGTCGCCGTACGCGCGCCATTGATCGCCATGGGCGTTGCGCACTTTGAGGCCGAATTTGCTGTCCTCGTCGTGCATGAAACGGGTCACCAGCGAGCCGAGATCGCTCGGCGTGACCACCGCCGCCATCTCCTTGCGCGGCACCCGCAGGTGGCCGGCAGAGAACAGGTCAGTGAGGAAGTGGTCGGCAAACGCGTTCATCGCGTAGGCCCGTTCCAATCGTTGTTCATCGTGAGTGGCGCGGGCTGCGACGGCGGTTTGCAGGGCGGCGGTGTGGCCGGCGATGTAGGCCAGTCTGGCCCATTCGCCGAAGTGGTCGGCGTTGTTCGCCGCCAGTTTCAGATAACGTCCGAGCGGGAACAGCGCGGAGACAAAACTGCCGCCACCGGTGATCTTGTTCCACTCTTCGGACAACGTATCTCCGAGCGCGTCGTAGGCTTCGTGCGGTGCTTTGCCGTCCTTGATCGCCTGCTTAACCGCGTCGATCTCTTTTTGCATGACCGCGAGAATCTGCGTGGCCTCGGCGCGGGAGGCCGGCAGCACGGCGAGAGAGTCGAAGGCGGCATTGAAACGGTTCAGGCGATCAGCCGGGGTCGCGCCTTCGTTGATCGGTCGATCGACCACGCCGTAGAAATCTCCAGCCAGCGTCACCACCTGGCCGTAGGTCAGCGCTAGACCGTTGGGCAAGTGCAAGGGCAGGTTTTGCGCGCGAACCGGCTCGACGTTTTCGCTGAAGCGCAGCAGGGTGTTGTCGCCGATGGCCGTGTGTTCAGCGCCTTCAAAGCGCAGTGGCGGTCGAATGTTCAACGCTTTGCCGGGGAGGGCGGTGGCCGGTTCGACATCGCTGTGGGCGTCGGCGATGTGCAGCAGCAGATGCGGATTGTCGGTGCTGAAGTGGATGCCGTTTACAGTGAAAAGATCTTCGAATCGGGCGATGACCGGTGTGGGTCTTTCCTGTGGTTTTGCATGCAGTCTGGACATTTCTGGCTCCTTGATATGTCGTCGGTGGATTTATTTTTAGCTGTATGGATATACAGCAAAATCGAGCCTAGACCAGATTTTTCCTACGTCAAGAAGGAATCTTGTCCGACAAAAAGTGCGGGGCAACGATGAAATGCAGTTGACGGTTATCTTTTAAGTTGTACGATGACCTACAACTTCAGCGCTGGCTGAACCATAAAACTCACAAAAAAATGTTGCTACCCAGGGTGTTCGAAAAATGAATCCACAAGAACTGAAGTCCATCCTCTCCGCCGGTCTGCTGTCGTTCCCGGTCACCGATTTCAATGCCCAGGGCGATTTCAACCGCGCTGGCTACATCAAACGTCTGGAATGGCTGGCCCCGTACGGCGCGTCGGCACTGTTCGCCGCCGGCGGCACCGGTGAGTTCTTCTCCCTGGCAGCCAGCGAATACTCGGAAATCATCAAGACCGCGGTCGATACCTGCGCCACCAGCGTGCCGATTCTGGCCGGTGTCGGCGGCTCGACCCGCCAAGCCATCGAGTACGCCCAGGAAGCCGAGCGTCTGGGCGCCAAAGGTCTGTTGCTGCTGCCGCATTACCTGACCGAAGCCAGCCAGGACGGCGTTGCCGCCCACGTTGAAGCGGTGTGCAAATCGGTGAACATCGGCGTGGTGGTCTACAACCGCAACGTCTGCCGCCTGACCGCGCCACTGCTGGAACGTCTGGCCGAGCGCTGCCCGAACCTGATCGGCTACAAGGACGGTCTGGGCGATATCGAGTTGATGGTGTCGATCCGTCGCCGCCTCGGTGATCGCTTCAGCTACCTCGGTGGCTTGCCGACCGCCGAAGTCTACGCCGCTGCCTACAAGGCTTTGGGCGTGCCGGTTTACTCCTCGGCGGTGTTCAACTTCATCCCGAAAACCGCGATGGATTTCTACCACGCCATTGCTCGCGAAGATCACGCCACCGTCGGCAAGATCATCGACGACTTCTTCCTGCCGTACCTCGACATCCGCAACCGCAAGGCCGGTTATGCCGTGAGCATCGTCAAGGCAGGCGCCAAGATCGCCGGCTATGACGCAGGCCCGGTGCGGGCGCCGCTGACCGACCTGACCGGCGAAGAGTACGAAATGCTCGCTGCGCTGATCGACAAGCAAGGCGCGCAATAAACACCGACCCACAAGGCCGCTGAGCAATCAGCGGCTTTTGCGTAGAGAGGAGAATTTTCTGTGGCTGATTCCAAGCGTTACGACAACTACATCAACGGTGAATGGGTCGCCGGTGCCGACTACTCGGCGAACATCAACCCGTCCGAGTTGAGCGATACCATCGGCGATTACGCCAAGGCTGACCTGACTCAGGTTCACGCCGCCATCGATGCGGCCCGCGCCGCGTTCCCGGTGTGGTCGACTTCGGGCATTCAGGCCCGTCACGATGCTCTGGATAAAGTCGGCACGGAAATCCTCGCCCGTCGCGAAGAACTCGGCACCCTGCTGGCCCGGGAAGAGGGCAAGACCCTGCCCGAAGCCATCGGCGAAGTGACCCGCGCCGGCAACATCTTCAAGTTTTTCGCCGGTGAATGCCTGCGTCTGTCCGGCGACTACGTGCCGTCGGTGCGCCCGGGCGTCAATGTCGAAGTGACCCGCGAGGCCCTTGGCGTGGTCGGCCTGATCACCCCGTGGAACTTCCCGATTGCCATCCCGGCATGGAAGATTGCTCCGGCGCTGGCCTACGGCAACTGCGTGGTGCTGAAACCGGCGGATCTGGTGCCGGGTTGTGCCTGGGCGCTGGCGGAAATCATCTCCCGTGCAGGCTTCCCGGCCGGCGTGTTCAACCTGGTGATGGGCAGCGGTCGAGTGGTCGGCGAAGCGCTGGTCAACAGCCCGAAAGTCGATGGCATCAGCTTTACCGGTTCGGTGGGCGTGGGGCGGCAGATCGCTGTTAATTGCGTGTCGCGCCAGGCCAAGGTGCAACTGGAAATGGGCGGCAAGAACCCGCAGATCATTCTCGACGACGCCGACCTCAAACAAGCGGTCGAGCTCTCGGTGCAGAGCGCGTTCTATTCCACCGGCCAGCGTTGCACGGCGTCGAGCCGCCTGATCGTCACCGCCGGGATTCACGACAAATTCGTCGAGGCCATGGCCGAGCGCATGCAGTCGATCAAGGTCGGCCACGCGCTGAAATCCGGCACCGACATCGGTCCGGTGGTTTCCCAGGCGCAGCTTGAACAGGACATGAAGTACATCGACCTCGGCCAGTCCGAAGGTGCACGTCTGGTCAGCGGCGGTGGTCTGGTGACCTGCGACACCGAAGGCTACTTCCTCGCGCCAACGCTGTTTGCCGACAGCGAAGCGTCGATGCGCATCAGCCGTGAAGAGATCTTCGGCCCGGTGGCCAACGTCGTTCGCGTGGCCGATTACGAGGCGGCGCTGGCGATGGCCAACGACACCGAGTTCGGTCTGTCTGCCGGCATCGCCACCACGTCGCTGAAGTACGCCAACCACTTCAAGCGTCATTCGCAAGCCGGGATGGTAATGGTCAACCTGCCGACCGCCGGTGTCGATTATCACGTTCCGTTCGGTGGCCGTAAGGGTTCATCCTATGGCTCACGTGAGCAAGGGCGCTATGCACAAGAGTTCTACACCGTGGTGAAAACCGCCTACATCGGTTCCTGATACACGCAATACCTGTGGGAGCTGGCTTGCCAGCGATGCGGACGACGCGATATGTCCTCGTACCGCGGTGATGCCATCGCTGGCAAGCCAGCTCCCACAAAAGCAACACCAAAGAAGATTCACCCGCGCATAAAAATAATCAGTGGGAGTACATCTACATGCAATCGTCCAAGCCGACTCACGTCCGCTATTTGATCCTGCTCATGCTGTTCCTGGTGACCACGATCAACTACGCCGACCGCGCGACCATCGCCATCGCCGGTTCCAGCCTGCAAAAAGACCTCGGCATCGACGCGGTCACCCTCGGCTACATCTTCTCTGCTTTCGGCTGGGCCTATGTTGCCGGGCAGATTCCCGGTGGCTGGCTGCTCGATCGCTTCGGCTCGAAAAAAGTCTATGCCCTGAGCATTTTCACCTGGTCGCTGTTCACCGTGCTGCAAGGCTTTGTCGGTGAATTCGGCATGTCCACGGCGATCGTTGCGCTGTTCATGCTGCGCTTTCTGGTGGGCCTGGCCGAGGCGCCATCGTTCCCCGGTAACGCGCGGATTGTCGCGGCCTGGTTCCCGACTGCAGAACGCGGTACCGCCTCGGCGATCTTCAACTCGGCGCAATATTTCGCCACCGTGCTGTTTGCACCGCTGATGGGCTGGATCGTGTATCGCTTCGGCTGGGAGCACGTGTTCATCGTCATGGGCATCCTCGGTATCATCTTCTCGCTGGTCTGGCTCAAGGTTATCCACAGCCCGCGTCAACATCCGCTGGCCAACGAAGCCGAAGTGCAGTTCATCGCCGACAACGGCGGCATGGTCGACATGGACGTCAAGCAAGGCAAAAAATCCGACGGTCCGAAGTGGGATTACATCCGTCAGTTGCTGACCAACCGCATGATGCTCGGTGTATATCTGGGTCAGTACTGCATCAACGGCATCACCTATTTCTTCCTGACCTGGTTCCCGGTGTACCTGGTGCAGGAGCGTGGCATGACCATCCTCAAGGCCGGTTTTATCGCCTCGTTACCGGCGATCTGCGGTTTCATAGGTGGCGTGCTTGGCGGGGTGATTTCCGATTACTTGCTGCGCAAAGGGCATTCGCTGACCTTCGCCCGCAAGGCACCGATCATCGCCGGTCTGCTGGTGTCCAGCAGCATCGTCGCTTGCAACTATGTTGATGTGGAGTGGATGGTGGTTGGCTTCATGGCTTTGGCATTCTTCGGCAAAGGCGTGGGCGCGCTCGGTTGGGCAGTGGTGTCCGACACTTCGCCAAAACAGATCGCCGGTCTGAGCGGTGGCCTGTTCAATACCTTCGGCAACATCGCCTCGATTACTACGCCGATCGTGATTGGCTACATCATCAGCTCCACCGGTTCGTTCAAGTGGGCGCTGGTGTTTGTCGGTGCCAACGCACTGGTTGCGGTGTTCAGCTACCTGGTGATCGTCGGTCCGATCAAACGTGTGGTGCTCAAAGAGCCGCCAACCAACGGTGGTTCTGAAATCACCGGCAAATTGTCTCAAGCGCATTCCTGAGGAGCGGCGTCATGCAGTTGATTGAACATTCCGACTCGCCGCGCTACATCCGCCTGCACGAGCGGGACAACGTAGTGATTGTGGTCAACGACCAGGGCGTACCGGCCGGCACCGAGTTCCCGGACGGTCTGGTGACCGTGGACTTTGTGCCGCAGAGCCACAAGGTCACCCTCGAGGACATTCCCGAGGGCGGCCAGGTGATTCGCTACGGCCAGACCATCGGCTACGCGTTGCAGCCGATCCCGCGTGGCAGCTGGGTCAAGGAAGATCAATTGCGCATGCCGACCGCGCCGCCGCTGGACAGCCTGCCGCTGTCCACCGAAGTGCCGGCCGCGCAGGCCCCGCTGGAAGGCTTCACGTTCGAGGGTTATCGCAACGCCGACGGCACCGTCGGCACGCGCAATATTCTCGGGATCACCACCACGGTGCAGTGCGTCACTGGCGTGCTCGATCACGCGGTGAAACGCATCAAGGACGAGTTGCTGCCGAAATATCCGCACGTCGATGATGTGGTGGCGCTGACCCACAGTTACGGCTGCGGCGTGGCGATCACCGCCACCGACGCCTATATACCGATCCGCACCGTGCGCAACCTGGCGCGCAACCCGAACCTGGGTGGCGAAGCGCTGGTGATCAGTCTGGGCTGCGAGAAATTGCAGGCCGGGCAGGTGATGCACGAGGACGACGCCTCGGTCGATCTCAGCGAGCCGTGGCTCTATCGCCTGCAGGATTCCAGTCACGGTTTCACCGAGATGATCGAGCAGATCATGGCGCTGGCCGATACTCGTTTGAAGAAGCTCGACCAGCGCCGTCGCGAAACCGTGCCGGCCTCCGAACTGATCCTCGGCATGCAGTGCGGCGGCAGCGATGCGTTCTCCGGCATCACCGCCAACCCGGCGCTGGGTTATGCCTCGGACTTGCTGCTGCGCGCAGGGGCGACGGTGATGTTTTCCGAAGTCACCGAAGTGCGCGATGCGATTTATCTGCTGACTTCCCGTGCCGAAACCAAGACCGTGGCGCAGGAACTGGTGCGCGAGATGGATTGGTACGACCGTTATCTGGCCAAAGGTGAAGCGGATCGCAGTGCCAACACCACGCCGGGCAACAAGAAGGGCGGGTTGTCGAACATTGTCGAGAAGTCGCTGGGTTCGATCGTCAAATCCGGTAGCAGCGCGATCAATGGCGTGCTCGGCCCGGGCGAGCGTTTCAAGCAGAAGGGTTTGATTTTCTGCGCCACACCGGCGAGCGATTTTGTCTGCGGCACCTTGCAGTTGGCAGCGGGAATGAACCTGCATGTGTTCACCACCGGGCGAGGTACGCCTTATGGTTTGGCGATGGCGCCGGTGGTCAAGGTTTCGACCCGCACCGAGCTGGCGCAGCGCTGGCCGGACCTGATCGACATCGATGCCGGTCGGATTGCCACCGGGCGCGCGACCATCGAGGAATTGGGCTGGGAGTTGTTCCACTACTACCTGGATGTGGCGAGCGGCAAGCAGCAGACCTGGGCGGAGAAGCACAAGCTGCATAACGACATCACCCTGTTCAATCCTGCGCCGATTACCTGATACCGCGGTCATCGTTCTTCGCGAGCAGGCTCGCTCCCACATTTGAAATGCATTCCCCTGTGGGAGCGAGCCTGCTCGCGAAAGCGATCCAACAGACGCCAAAGGATCGGGTGGCTTATCATTAAGCCCTGACGACGCTCACCCAAAGGCTCCCCCCGGCATGCTGGCAATCTTCCTCGAAACCCTGAACATCACCGCGCCGGTGTTCGCCATGCTGTTCCTCGGGGTGTTGCTCAAGCGCATCGACTGGATCAACGATAACTTCATCCACACCGCCTCGGCGCTGGTGTTCAACGTCAGCATGCCGGCGCTGCTGTTTCTCGGGATTCTGCATGCGGATCTGCACGCCGCACTGCAACCGGCGCTGCTGATCTATTTTGCGATCGCGACGCTGGTGAGTTTTGCTCTGGCCTGGGGCTGGGCGATCATCAAGTGCCCGCGTGAGGATCGCGGTATCTACACCCAGGGTGCGTTTCGCGGCAACAACGGGGTGATCGGTCTGGCGCTGGCGGCGAGCATGTACGGCGACTACGGGATTTCCCTCGGGGCGATTCTCGCGGCGCTGGTGATCCTGTTTTACAACACCCTGTCGACCATCGTGCTCGCGGTGTACAGCCCGGTGATCAAGTCCGATCCGTGGAGCATTTGCAAAAGCGTGTTCAGCAACCCGCTGATCATCAGCGTGATTGCCGCCGCGCCGTTCGCCTATTTCCAGATCAGCCTGCCGGGCTGGCTGGAAACCTCCGGCCAGTATCTGGCGCAAACCACTTTGCCGCTGGCGCTGATCTGCATTGGTGGCACGCTGTCACTGGCGGCGCTGCGCAAGAGCGGCAGCATGGCGCTGAGTTCGAGTCTGGTGAAGATGATCGGCCTGCCGGTGCTGGCGACGCTGGGGGCGTGGTTGTGGGGCTTTCGTGGCGCAGAGCTGGGGATTCTGTTTCTGTACTTCGGCAGCCCGACGGCGGCGGCCAGTTTCGTCATGGCCCGGGCGGCGCAGGGCAATCATGAGCTGGCAGCGGCGATCATTGTGCTGACCACGCTGATGGCGGCGGTGACCACCAATATCGGGATCTTTCTGTTGCAGTGGGGTGGGTGGATCTGACTGACAGATCTTCAGTGGCTGACAGGGCCTCTTCGCGAGCAGGCTCGCTCTCACAGGGAAATGCATTCCCAATGTGGGAGCGAGCCTGCTCGCGAAGGCGTCAGTTCGATCACTCAGGTTTCTGATAGGTATCGATCACTTCCTGCGCCGCACGAAACGCATCAATCGCCGCAGGCACCCCGGCATACACCGCGCAATGCAGCAGCGCCTCGCGAATCTCTTCGACCGTGCAGCCATTGTTCAGCGCGCCACGCACGTGGCCCTTCAATTCCTGCGGGCACTTCAACGCGGTCAGCGCAGCAAGGGTGATCAGGCTGCGGGTTTTCAGCGGCAGACCTTCGCGATTCCACACGCCGCCCCAGGCGTGTTCATTGACGAAATCCTGCAGCGGCTGAGTGAACTCGGTGGCGTTGCCCAAGGCGCGATCAACGAACGCATCGCCCATTACCTGACGGCGGATTTCAACCCCGGTTTTCTGCGAATCGGTCATGGCACATCCCTCTTGTGGTGTTGGCGGCGCCAGGCGCGTACGGACGTGAACAACAGAAACGCCAGCAGCGTCGGCAGCACGTAGAACAGCATCAGTTTTTCCAGTTTGCCGGCCAGTGGCATGCCGGTGGTGAACGACACCACGTGCAGCCCGTAAGCCGCGTACAAACCGAGCAACAACAAACCTTCGACGCGGGTCACGCGGTAGCCGGAATAGAACACTGGCAGGCACAAAGCGGCGACGCCGAGCATCACCGGCAAGTCGAAATCCAGCGCGTTGGGCGAGACCGACAACGGCGTCGGCGCAATCAACGCAGTGACCCCGAGCACCCCGAGCAGGTTGAACAGGTTGGCGCCAATCACGTTGCCCACGGCGATATCGCGTTGTCCGCGCAATGCCGCGATCAGCGAGGTGGCGAGTTCCGGCAACGAGGTGCCGACCGCAACCACCGTCAGACCGATCACCCGTTCGGAGAAGCCCAGATCGGTCGCCACCGCCACCGCTGCGCCGAGCAGCAAATGCCCGGCGAACACCAACAGCGCCAGGCCGACAACGATCATCAGCAGACTGCTGAACCACGGTGCCTGCGGGGCTTGCGGCAATTCCGAATGCGGGCGCGCCGAGTGCCGCGACTGGCGCAGCAGCAAGCCCAGGTACAGCGCCAGTGCCGCGAGCAACAGCACGCCGTCGAAGCGGCCGATCTGTTCATTCCAAGCGAGGACGAACACCAGCAGGCTGGCGCCGATCATCAGCGGAATGTCCAGGCGCACCAGTTGCCGCGAGACTCGCAGCGGAATGATCAGCGCCGACAGACCAAGGGTCACGAGGATGTTGAAGATGCTGCTGCCGATCACGCTGCCGACGGCAATGTCGGGGTTGTGCGCCAGGGTCGCTTGCAAGCTGACCGCCATCTGTGGGGCGCTGCTGCCGAGGGCGACGATGGTCAGGCCGATGATCAGCGGTCGCACATGCAGGCGCGCGGCGAGACGCACCGCGGCGCGCACCATCAGTTCGGCGCCGAGGATCAGCAGGATCAGGCCGCTGAGCAGCTCGATCACCTTGATCAGTGGTAGGTCGGCTAGAGCAAAAATGGTCAGCGCTCCATCAGTCGTCGAGGGCCTGTATGCGCACCCGTGCGGTGCCGCTACCGAGCATGCCGAGGCGTTCGGCGGCTTCACGCGAGACATCGATCAAGCGGCCACGGGTGTGCGGGCCACGATCGTTGATGCGCACAACGCAGGATTTGTCGTTTTTCAGGTTGGTGACCTTCACCCGGGTGCCGAATGGCAATTGGCGGTGGGCGGCGGTCAGGGAATGCTGGTTGAACGGCTCGCCACTGGCGGTGCGTTTACCGTGGTGCTTGGCACCGTAATAGGAGGCGACGCCGGTCTGGTCGTACCCGTGCGGGTCGATGATGTCGTTGCTGGCGCAACCGGCGAGCAAGGAGAGCAGGGCGCAGGCGCCGAGCAGACGTTTCATTCAAAGGCTCCACAAAACAAATGTGGAAACAACCCAATGTGAAGATCAGCTTCTGTGGTGAGGGGATAAATCCCCTCACCACAACCCCCCTTCAGCCATGGATTGTTCCCACAGGGGATGGAGCCAGGCTTCAGGTCTGGCCCCATTTGCATCAGCCTTCGAGCTTGCTTTTCAGCAGTTCGTTCACTTGCTGCGGGTTGGCTTTGCCTTTCGAAGCCTTCATGGCCTGACCGACGAAGAAGCCGAACATCTTGCCGCGTTTGGCTTCGTCTGCCGCACGGTATTGTTCGACCTGCTCGGCGTTGGCCGCGAGCATTTCGTCCAGCACCGCGGAGATCGCGCCGCTGTCGGTCACTTGCTTGAGACCGCGCTTGTCGATGATCTCGTCCGCCGTGCCTTCGCCGTTGGCCATCGCTTCGAACACCACTTTGGCGATCTTGCCGGAGATGGTGTTGTCCTTGATGCGCTGCAGCATGCCGCCCAACAGTTCAGCGGAAACCGGCGACTCGTCGATGTCCAGGCCTTGCTTGTTGAGCAGGCTGCCCAACTCGACCATCACCCAGTTCGCCGCCAGTTTGGCGTCGCCGCCGATGGCTGCGACCTTCTCGAAGTAGTCCGCTTGCTCACGGCTGGTGGCCAGCACGTTGGCGTCGTAGGCCGACAGACCGAACTGGCTCTGGAAGCGCTCGCGTTTTTGCGGTGGCAGTTCCGGCAGGGTGGCGCGCACCTCGCCGAGGAACGACTCTTCGATGACCACCGGCAGCAGGTCCGGATCGGGGAAGTAACGGTAGTCGTTGGCTTCCTCTTTGGAGCGCATCGGACGGGTCTCGTCCTTGTTCGGATCGTACAGACGGGTCTGCTGGATCACTTTGCCGCCGTCTTCGATCAGCTCGATCTGCCGCTGGATCTCGGAGTTGATCGCCTTCTCGATGAAGCGGAACGAGTTGACGTTCTTGATCTCGCAGCGGGTGCCGAACTCGACCTGGCCTTTCGGACGCACCGAGACGTTGCAGTCGCAACGCAGCGAGCCTTCGGCCATGTTGCCGTCGCAGATGCCCAGGTAACGCACGAGTGCGTGGATCGCCTTGACGTAAGCCACGGCTTCCTTGGCGCTGCGCATGTCCGGCTCGGAAACGATTTCCAGCAGCGGCGTGCCGGCACGGTTCAGGTCAATGCCGGTGGCACCGTTGAATTCTTCGTGCAGACTCTTGCCGGCGTCTTCTTCCAGGTGCGCGCGGGTGATGCCGACACGTTTGACGGTGCCGTCTTCCAGCGCGATGTCCAGGTGGCCCTTGCCGACGATCGGCAATTCCATCTGGCTGATCTGGTAGCCCTTCGGCAGGTCCGGGTAGAAGTAGTTTTTGCGGGCGAACACGTTGTGCTGACCGATCTCGGCGTCAATCGCCAGACCGAACATCACCGCCATGCGCACCGCTTCCTGGTTCAGCACCGGCAATACGCCGGGCATGCCCAGGTCGATCAGGCTGGCCTGGGTGTTCGGCTCGGAGCCGAACTGGGTGGAACTACCGGAAAAGATTTTCGACCGGGTAGTGAGCTGAGTGTGAATCTCCAGCCCGATCACGACTTCCCATTGCATGTGTGTCTCCTCAGAAGCCGGTTGGGGTGCGGGTGTGCCAGTCAGTGTTCAACTGATACTGGTGCGCAACGTTGAGCAAACGGCCTTCCTGGAAATACGGCGCAAGCAACTGCACGCCCACCGGCAGACCGTCGACAAAGCCGGCCGGCATCGACAGGCCCGGCAGGCCGGCGAGGTTGGCGGTGATGGTGTAGACGTCTTCCAGATAGGCAGCGACCGGGTCGCTGTTCTTCGCGCCGAGTTTCCAGGCCGGGTTCGGCGTGGTTGGGCCGAGGATGATGTCGACTTCATTAAAGGCCGCCATGAAGTCGTTCTTCACCAGACGACGGATCTTCTGCGCTTTCAGGTAGTAGGCGTCGTAGTAACCGGCGGACAGCGCGTAGGCACCGACCATGATCCGGCGCTGCACTTCAGGCCCGAAGCCTTCGCCACGGGAGCGTTTGTACAGGTCGATCAGGTTTTCCGGGTTCTCGCAGCGATGGCCGAAACGCACGCCGTCGAAACGCGACAGGTTCGAGGATGCTTCGGCCGGGGCGATCACGTAGTACGCAGGAATCGCGTGCTGCATGTTCGGCAGGCTGATTTCCTTGATCACGGCACCGAGCTTCTGCAGCTCTTTGATGCTGTTCTGGATCAGCTCGGCGATGCGCGGGTCGAGACCGGCGCTGAAGTATTCCTTCGGCACGCCGATGCGCAGGCCCTGCAGCGAAGTGTTGAGGCTGGCGGAGTAATCCGGAACCGGCTCATCGATGCTGGTGGAGTCGTTCTGGTCGAACCCGGCCATACCTTGCAACAAAATCGCGCAGTCTTCGGCCGTACGCGCCAACGGGCCACCCTGATCTAGGCTGGAGGCGTAAGCGATCATGCCCCAGCGCGAAACACGACCGTACGTCGGTTTCAGGCCGGTGAGGTTGGTGAATGCAGCGGGCTGACGGATCGAACCACCGGTATCGGTGGCCGTGGCCGCCGGCAACAGACGAGCGGCAACCGCCGCCGCCGAACCACCGGACGAACCACCCGGCACGTGTTCCAGGTTCCACGGGTTTTTCACCGCGCCGTACCAGCTCGACTCGTTGGCAGAACCCATGGCGAATTCGTCCATGTTGGTCTTGCCCAGGGTCACGGCGCCGGCAGCGGCCAGTTTCGCGACCACGGTGGCGTCGTACGGGGCCTTGAAGTTGTCGAGCATCTTCGAACCGCAGCTGGTGCGGATGCCCTGGGTGCAGAACAGGTCCTTGTGGGCGATCGGCGCACCGAGCAGGGCGCCGCTCTCACCGCTGGCCCGGCGTGCATCGGCGGCTTTCGCCTGCTCGAGTGCCAGCTCTTCGGTGAGGCTGATGAAACTGTTGAGCTGCGGATCGAGCTGGGTAATACGCGCCAGCAGGACTTTAGTCAGCTCTTCGGAGGAAAACTTTTTATCGGCGAGACCGCGGGCGATCTCGGCCAGAGTCATTTGATGCATTGCAGGCTCTTTCCCTTTAGTCGATGACTTTCGGAACCAGATACAGGCCGTTTTCGACCGCTGGTGCGATGGACTGATAGGCCTCGCGGTGATTGGTCTCGGTCACGACGTCGGCGCGCAGGCGCTGACTGGCTTCCAGCGGGTGGGCCAAAGGCTCGATACCGTCGGTATCGACGGCCTGCATTTCGTCGACCAGCCCGAGAATGCTGTTGAGGGCGGAAGTAATGTGCGGAAGATCGGCATCATTCAGGCCAAGGCAGGCCAGATGTGCGATTTTTTCCACGTCGGAGCGTTCTAGCGCCATCGGGATTCTCCAGTGGAAAACAGAACGGACGGCGTCCGTGTGTTAGATTGTCGGAACACTACCGCACTTCTACGGTCATAAGGCCGCGATTGTGGGGCTTGGTGCACAGAAAAGCGGCCAATTTAACATATTGGCGCCTTGCCCAAAATCCCTGTCGTTGTTAGAGTTTGCCGCACTTTTTTACCCACGCGTTGCCTAGGGTCCCTTTCCCATGTTCAAGAAACTGCGTGGCATGTTTTCCAGCGATCTTTCCATTGACCTGGGCACTGCCAACACCCTTATTTACGTGCGCGAGCGCGGTATCGTCCTGAATGAGCCATCGGTTGTGGCCATTCGGACACACGGTAACCAGAAAAGTGTCGTTGCTGTCGGCACCGAAGCCAAGCGCATGCTCGGCCGTACGCCGGGCAACATTGCTGCCATTCGTCCGATGAAGGACGGCGTGATCGCCGACTTCAGCGTCTGCGAAAAGATGCTGCAATACTTTATCAATAAGGTTCACGAAAACAGCTTTCTGCAGCCCAGCCCTCGTGTGCTGATCTGCGTTCCATGCAAATCCACCCAGGTTGAGCGTCGGGCCATCCGTGAATCGGCCCTCGGTGCCGGTGCCCGTGAAGTGTTCCTGATTGAAGAGCCGATGGCTGCTGCGATCGGTGCCGGCCTGCCGGTTGAAGAAGCACGCGGTTCGATGGTCGTCGATATTGGTGGTGGCACCACTGAAATCGCGCTGATCTCCCTGAACGGTGTGGTCTACGCCGAATCCGTCCGCGTGGGCGGCGACCGCTTCGACGAAGCGATCATCACCTACGTGCGCCGCAACTACGGCAGCCTGATCGGTGAATCGACTGCCGAGCGCATCAAGCAGGAAATCGGTACGGCCTACCCGGGCGGCGAAGTTCGCGAAGTCGACGTTCGCGGTCGCAACCTGGCCGAAGGCGTTCCACGTGCATTCACCCTGAACTCCAACGAAGTGCTGGAAGCTCTGCAAGAGTCCCTGGCCACTATCGTTCAGGCTGTGAAAAGCGCCCTGGAGCAATCGCCGCCGGAACTGGCTTCCGACATCGCCGAGCGTGGCCTGGTGCTGACCGGTGGTGGCGCGCTGCTGCGTGACCTCGACAAGTTGCTGGCTCAGGAAACCGGTCTGCCGGTGATCGTTGCCGAAGATCCGCTGACCTGCGTTGCTCGCGGCGGTGGCCGTGCATTGGAAATGATGGACAAGCACACCATGGATCTGCTCTCCAGCGAATAAGCGCCGGTTTGCAATACGTGGGTGAGCGCACAGGCAGCACTTTGCAGTGCTGCCTGTTGGCGTTTATCTTCTGTCAGTCTTCATCCAGGCCGGTTTGATGCCGTATGAATAAACAGAACATTTGCCTGGGAGGAGCGGCTTATTAAACCGCTTTTCGCCAAAGGCCCTTCGTTGGGTGTGCGCCTGTTGGTGCTGGCCGTGCTGTCGGTCGCGCTGATGGTGGTCGATGCCCGCTTCGACCTGCTCAAACCCGCGCGCAAACAAGCGTCGCTGGTGTTGATGGACGCCTACTGGATCACCGACCTGCCCGGACGGCTGTGGGAAGGCATCGCCAGTCAGTTCGGCAGCCGCACCGAGCTGGTCGCCGAAAACGAAAAACTAAAGACCGAGAACCTGCTGTTGCAGGGGCGCATGCAGAAGCTTGCCGCCCTTACCGAGCAGAACGTGCGGCTGCGCGAGTTGCTCAATTCCTCCGCGCTGGTCAACGAAAAGGTCGAAGTGGCCGAGTTGATCGGCATGGACCCCAATCCCTTCACCCATCGCATCATCATCAATAAGGGTGAGCGCGATGGCGTGGTGCTCGGTCAGCCGGTGCTCGATGCACGCGGTCTGATGGGCCAGGTGGTCGAGTTGATGCCGTACACCTCCCGGGTGCTGCTGCTGACCGACACCACTCACAGCATTCCTGTGCAGGTGAACCGTAACGGTCTGCGGGCGATTGCCAGCGGCACTGGTAACCCGGAACGCCTGGAACTGCGGCATGTTGCCGATACCGCCGACATCAAGGAAGGCGATCTGCTGGTCAGCTCCGGCCTCGGTCAGCGCTTCCCGGCCGGTTATCCGGTGGCGACGGTCAAGGAAGTCATCCACGACTCCGGACAGCCGTTCGCAATTGTCCGCGCGGTGCCGACCGCTGCGTTGAACCGCAGTCGTTATCTGCTGCTGGTGTTCAGTGACAACCGCACCGCCGAAGAGCGCGCCAACGATGCGGCGCAGGCCCAGGAAAATCTCGATGCGCAGGGCGGTGGCCCGATGCTTCCGGCCACGGTGCCGAAAGTCGTCAACACACCGGCAGCCGCGACAACGCCAGCTGCGTCGACCGCTCCAGCGCCCGCTGCTGCGGCCAGCACCACGCCGGCCAAACCTGCGGCCAAACCTGCGGCCAAGCCAGCGGCGGCAAGCAAGCCGCCAGCTTCCCAGCCTGCTGCGCGTCCGGCGGCGAAACCGCCCGCCACTGCGCCGGGCAACACAGGGAGACAAGAATAATGGTCGGCGCTACCGCTTCGCGTAACGGCTGGATTGTCTGGCTGACGTTTGTCTTCGGCATCCTGCTCAGTGTTTCACCGCTGCCGATGTTCATGGAAATCCTGCGTCCCCTCTGGCTGGCCTTGCTGCTGACCTTCTGGGCGTTGTACATGCCGCATACGGTCGGCATGGTCACCGCGTTCTGCCTGGGGCTGGCCGAAGACGTGCTGCAGGGCGATCTGCTTGGCCAGAATGCCTTGATCCTGACGTTGATCACTTTCCTCGTGCTGTCGTTGCAGCAGCGTCTGCGGATGTTCCCGATGTGGCAGCAATGCCTGGTGATCCTGGTGATCTTCGGCCTCGCTCAACTGGTTCAACTGTGGCTCAGCGCCTTGACCGGCAATCGTCAGCCCACCCTGGCGCTGGTACTGCCGGCACTGGTCAGTGCCTTGCTCTGGCCTTGGGTCAGCTTCGCTTTGCGTGGATTGCGCCGGCGCTACAAAATCAACTGATTCGGTCAGGCATGTGCCCGCACCTCGACAAGGGAGATGTCTTGATGAAGCCGCTTTACCTCGCCTCTGGTTCGCCGCGTCGGCGTGAGTTGCTCACGCAGATCGGCGTGCCGTTCTCCGCCATCAGTGCGGACATCGATGAAACCCCGATCCCCGAAGAATCGCCCTCGGCCTATGTCGAACGCCTGGCGCGTGGCAAGGCCGAGGCCGGCCGACGCACGCGGGTGTCCGACGCGGCGTTTTGCGTTCTGGGCGCGGACACCGCCGTGGTGCTCGACGGCAAAATTCTTGGCAAACCGGTGGACGAAGCCGATGCATGCGCCATGCTGATGATGTTGTCCGGCAAGGAGCATGAAGTGCTGACCGCCATCGCCGTGCTCGAAGGCGAGCGCTGTGAGTCGCGCGTGGTGCGCAGTCTGGTGCGGTTCCGCCCGATCAGCCGCGAAGAGGCTGCGGCCTACTGGGCCAGTGGCGAACCCCGGGACAAGGCCGGCGGTTATGGCATTCAGGGCCTCGGCGCGGTGTTTGTCGCCGGGCTCAATGGCAGCTATTCGGCGGTGGTCGGGCTGCCGGTTTGCGAAACCGCAGAACTGTTGGGCCATTTCGGCATACCCTGTTGGCAAAACCTGAACGCGCAATGAGCGTCGTACGAATCAAGATGCGGCCATTATCGTGAACATGCCTGAACGAGACCCTGCCATGAGTGAAGAGATTCTGATCAACATCACGCCGATGGAATCGCGCGTGGCGGTGGTCGAAAACGGTGTGCTGCAAGAAGTCCATGTCGAGCGCACGCAAAAACGCGGGATCGTCGGCAACATCTATAAGGGCAAGATTGTCCGGGTGCTGCCGGGCATGCAGGCGGCATTCGTCGACATCGGTCTGGATCGTGCGGCATTCATCCACGCCTCGGAAATCTCCCTTCGCGAAGGCCCGGCGGTGGAAAGCATCAGCGCGCTGGTACACGAAGGTCAGAGCCTGGTGGTACAGGTGACCAAGGACCCGATCGGTTCCAAGGGCGCGCGCCTGACCACGCAGCTGTCGATTCCGTCGCGTTATCTGGTGTACATGCCGCGCACCGCCCACGTCGGCATTTCCCTGAAAATCGAAGACGAAGCCGAGCGCGAGCGCCTCAAGCAGGTGGTCAGCGATTGTGTGGCCAAAGAAGGAATCAAGGAGGCCGGTGGCTTCATTCTGCGTACCGCCGCCGAAGGTGCCGGGGCCGATGAGATCCTCATGGACATCCGCTACCTGCGCCGCCTGTGGGATCAGATCAATGCGCAGATCCAGACCATCGGCGCGCCAAGTGTGATCTACGAAGACCTCGGTCTGGCCCTGCGCACCTTGCGCGATCTGGTCAGCCCGAAGATCGAGAAGATCCGTATCGACTCCCGGGAAACTTTCCAGAAAACCACGCAGTTCGTCGCCGAACTGATGCCGGAAATTGCCGATCGTTTGGAACACTATCCGGGCGAGCGGCCGATTTTCGACCTGTATGGCGTCGAAGACGAAATCCAGAAAGCCCTCGAGCGCAAAGTGCCGCTCAAGTCCGGTGGTTATCTGGTGGTCGATCCGGCGGAGGCCATGACCACCATCGACGTCAACACCGGCGCGTTTGTAGGCCATCGCAACCTTGAAGAAACCATCTTCAAGACCAACCTCGAAGCCGCCACCGCGATTGCCCGGCAGATGCGCCTGCGCAATCTGGGCGGGATCATCATCATCGACTTCATCGACATGGAAGATGAGGAGCATCAGCGCCAGGTGCTGCGCACCCTGGAAAAACAGCTCGAACGTGATCACGCCAAGACCAACATCATCGGCATCACCGAGTTGGGCCTGGTGCAGATGACCCGCAAGCGCACCCGCGAAAGCCTTGAGCAAGTGCTGTGCGAGCCGTGCAGCAGTTGCCAGGGCCGGGGCAAGTTGAAGACCCCGGAAACCATCTGTTACGAGATTTTCCGCGAGATTCTGCGCGAAGCCCGCGCCTATCAGGCGGAAGGTTACCGGGTGCTGGCGAACCAGAAAGTGGTGGATCGGCTGCTCGACGAAGAGTCCGGTAACGTCGCCGAGCTTGAAGGGTTCATCGGCCGCACCATACGCTTTCAGGTCGAAACCATGTATTCCCAGGAACAATATGACGTGGTGCTGCTCTGAACCCCTGCAGCACATTTAATCCACAACGGCTGGCCTCAGCTTTCAGTAGTTTTTTTGCCATGGGAGCCAACTGACATGGAGCGTCTGACACGCATTTTGGCCGCACTGACCCGCTGGGGGCTGGGCCTGTGCGCGTTGGTTCTGGTGTTGATGGCGTTGTACGTCAGCCTCGGTCGGGAACTGACGCCACTGGTGGCGGAATACCGCACCGATATCGAAGACAAGGCCACGGCTGCGCTCGGCATGCCGTTGCAGATCGGCGAGCTGGAAGGCAACTGGAGCGGCTTCGCGCCGATTCTGCTGGCCCACGATGTGATGGTCGGTGACGGCGCCAATGCCTTGCGTCTGGATCGGGTGCGCGTGGTGCCTGACCTCTGGGCCAGTCTGCTGGCGCGCGAAGTCCGCATCGCCCACCTGGAATTGAACGGCCTGAAGATCAGCGTCAAGGAAGCGCAGGACGGCACTTGGGCGCTGGAAGGCCTGCCGGTGCAGAACGATCAGCCGCTGGATCCCGAGCAATTGTTCCAACGTTCGCAGATGGTTCAGCAACTGTCGGTGCTCGACAGTCAGGTGACCGTGCAGCCGCTGGATCAGGCGCCGATGACCTTTACCTACGTCGGGCTGAATCTGAAAACCGGCAGCAGCCGTCAGCGTCTCGATGCTCGTCTGACCTTGCCCGATGGGCAACCGGTGGCGATGAGCCTGCGTACACGGATTCGCCCCTCTCAATTGCCGAACAGTTCGGTGGAAGGTTATGTCAGCCTGCCGCAAAGCGATTGGTCGAAGTGGCTGCCTGAGCGTGTGACTCAACAGTGGAATTTTTCCGAGATCAAAGCGGGCGGCGAGCTGTGGGTGAACTGGAACGACGGCGCTCTGCAAAGCGCCGCCATCCGTTTGAACGCACCACAGGTGACCGGCGCTTATGCCGAGCGCAAGCCGATCAAGATCAGCAATCTGGCGCTCAACGGCTATTACCAGCGCGATGACGAGGGCGCGATTGTCACTCTCGATTCGCTGGCGATGAACTTCGGCGAGACCCGCTGGGAATCCCATGTGCAGCTCAAGCAGACGGTGGCCACCGATAAAACCGATGAGTTGTGGCACTTGCAGGCCGACCGCCTCGACCTGACACCGATCACGCCGTTGCTCAATGCGCTGGGGCCGTTGCCCGAAAACGTCGCTACGGTCGTCGACCACCTGAAGGTGACGGGTGGACTGCGCAACGTGCTGCTGGATTTTCGTCCCAATGCCACCGACGGCTCGAAATTCGGCTTTGCGGCCAACCTCGATAATGTCGGTTTCGATGCCTATCACGGTGCCCCGGCGGCGCGAAACGTCAGTGGCAGCCTCAGCGGCAACCTCGACGGTGGCGAGTTGCGCCTGGACAGCAAGGATTTCGTCCTGCACCTCGACCCGATCTTCGCCAAGCCATGGCAATACATCCAGGCCAATGCCCGACTGACCTGGAAGCTCGATAAAGAAGGTTTCACCCTGATCGCGCCGTACCTGAAAGTGCTGGGCGAAGAGGGCAAAATTGCCGGCGACTTCCTGATCCGCCTGCACTTCGACCATAGCCAGGAAGACTACATGGACCTGCGCGTCGGGCTGGTCGATGGCGATGGTCGCTACACCGCCAAATACCTGCCCGAAGTCTTGAGCCCGGCCCTCGACGAGTGGCTGCGTACAGCGATCCTCAAGGGCGCCGTGGATCAGGGCTTCTTCCAGTACCAGGGTTCGCTGAGCAAAAACGCCAAGGACGTGGATCGCAGCATCAGCCTGTTCTTCAAGGTGCATGACGCCGAGCTGGCGTTCCAGCCGGGCTGGCCGCACGTGAGCAAGGTCAGCGGCGATGTGTTCATCGAGGACAGCGGCGTGCGCATCGTGGCCGACAAGGGCCAGTTGCTCGACACCCAGGTCAGCGACGTTTTCGTCAACATTCCCCATGTGCCGGCCGGGCAGCCCACCCATCTGTTGCTCGACGGCGGATTTGTCGGCGGGCTGGGCGATGGCTTGAAGATTCTGCAGACCGCGCCGATCGGTACCGGCGAAACCTTTGCCGGCTGGGAAGGCGAGGGCGATTTGCAGGGCAAGGTCAAACTCGACATTCCGCTGGAAAAGGGCGATCTGCCGAAGATCCTCGTCGATTTCAAAACCGCCAATGCGCGCCTGAAACTGGCCGAGCCGAAGCTGGAACTGAGCCAGCTCAAGGGCGATTTCCGTTTTGACAGCGCCAAGGGGCTGAGCGGGCAGAACATCGCCGCCAGGGCCTTCGACAAGCCGGTGACCGCGCAGATTTTCGCTGATGGCAGCCCGAACAAGCTCAAGACTCGGGTCGCGGCTTCCGGGCAGGTCGAGGTCAAGAAACTTACTGACTGGCTGGGCGTGACTCAGCCGTTGCCGGTGTCCGGGACCCTTCCGTATCAGTTGCAGGTCAACCTTGACGGCACTGACAGTCAGCTCACTGTCAGCTCCAGCATGAAAGGCGTGGCAGTGGATCTGCCGGCACCGTTCGGCATGTCGGCCGAGCAGGGGCGTGACACGGTGTTCCGCATGACGCTGCAAGGTGCGGAGCGGCGTTACTGGGTCAACTACGATCAACTGGCGAGCTTCATCTTCGCCGCGCCGCCGAGCAATATCGCCGATGGTCGCGGTGAGCTGTTTTTAGGAACCGGCGACGCCGTACTGCCGAATGCCAAGGGCTTGCGCATTCGCGGTGTGCTGTCGGAGCTGGACGTCGCGCCGTGGCAGGATCTGCTCGGCAAATACGCTGGCAACGATCCGGGCGGCAGTGCCAAACAACTGCTCAACAGTGCCGACTTCAAGGTGGGCAAGCTCACCGCATTCGGCTCCACGCTGGATCAGGCTGCGGTCCAAGTCTATCGAAAGCCGTGGGCGTGGAATCTGGCACTCGATAGTCAGCAGACCAAGGGTTCGGCCAGCCTGCCCGATGTCAAGGGCGCGCCGATCGCGGTCAATCTGCAATACGTGCGCTTGCCGGCGCCGGATCCGACGGTGCAGGCGGACGAGAATTCGCCTGATCCGCTGGTTTCGGTCGACCCGACGAAGATTCCCGCGCTGGATATCACCATCAATCAGTTGTTTCTGGGCCAGGATCTGGTTGGCGGCTGGTCGCTGAAGGTCCGCCCGACAGCCAAAGGCATCGTCCTGAATAACCTCGACATGGGCCTCAAGGGCATTCTGTTGCAGGGCAACGGCGGCTGGGAAGGAGCGCCGGGTTCGACCAGCAGCTGGTTCAAGGGCCGGATCAGCGGCAAGAACCTCGCCGATGTGCTCAAGGGCTGGGGCTTTGCGCCGAGCGTGACCAGTGAAGAGTTCCACATGGACGTCGATGGCCGCTGGCCGGGCTCGCCGGCATGGCTGGCGACCAAGCGTTTCTCCGGCACGCTGGATGCTTCGCTCAACAAAGGTCAGTTCGTTGAAGTGGAGGGCGGCGCGCAGGCGTTGCGGGTGTTTGGCCTGCTCAACTTCAACTCCATCGGCCGGCGCCTGCGTCTGGACTTCTCCGATTTGTTCGGCAAAGGCTTGAGCTACGATCGGGTCAAGGGCCTGTTGGTGGCCAATAACGGCGTGTACGTCACCCGCGAGCCGATTCGTCTGACCGGTCCTTCGAGCAATCTTGAGCTGGACGGTACGCTGGATCTGGTCGGCGATCAGGTCGATGCGAAATTGCTGGTGACCCTGCCGGTGACCAACAACCTGCCGATTGCTGCGTTGATTGTCGGCGCGCCTGCGGTCGGCGGGGCGTTGTTCCTGATCGACAAGCTGATCGGCGACCGCGTGGCACGCTTCGCCAGCGTCAAGTACACCGTCAAAGGCCCGTGGAAAGAGCCGAAAATCACCTTCGACAAGCCTTTTTGAACAGCCACATCCCAGGCCTATGGAGTAGCATGGCCGCATACCTGTTACGGAGTGCGCCATGTCTTTAGCGGTGATTCAAATGGTCAGCCAGAGTGATGTGCTGGCCAATCTGGCGCAGGCTCGACGCCTGCTCGAACAGGCCGCGGCCGGCGGCGCGAAGCTGGCGGTGCTGCCGGAAAACTTCGCCGCCATGGGCCGTCGCGACATCGCCGACATCGGCCGTGCCGAAGCGCTGGGCGAAGGTCCGATCCTGCCATGGTTGAAACAGACCGCCCGCGACCTCAAGTTATGGATAGTGGCCGGCACCTTGCCGTTGCCGCCGCTTGGGCAACCGGACGCCAAGTCGCATGCCTGTTCGCTGCTGGTCAACGATCAGGGTGAAACCGTGGCACGGTATGACAAGTTGCACCTGTTCGATGTTGATGTGGCGGACAATCGCGGGCGGTATCGCGAATCCGATGACTATGCTTATGGCAGTGGCGTGGTGGTCGCAGACACGCCGGTTGGCCGAGTCGGCCTGACCGTGTGTTACGACCTGCGCTTTCCGGAGCTGTACAGCGAATTGCGCGCCGCCGCTGCCGAGTTGATTACCGCCCCGTCGGCCTTCACCGCAGTGACCGGTGCGGCGCATTGGGATGTGCTGATTCGCGCCCGGGCCATCGAGACGCAGTGTTATGTATTGGCGGCAGCGCAGGGCGGGACTCACCCGGGACCGCGTGAAACCTTCGGTCATGCGGCGATTGTCGACCCGTGGGGCCGTGTGCTGGCGCATCAGGATCAAGGCGAGGCGGTATTGTTGGCCGCACGCGACAGTGATGAACAAGCGTCTATCAGGGCGCGAATGCCGGTGACGAGTCATCGGCGGTTTTTCTCGCAGGGCGCCCAGCGGCCTGCTTCAGAACATGAATTTAAGGCGTAAACCTATGAGCGAGTTGTTGTCCTCAGTCAGTGATCACCTGTTGGCGCCCGGCGGCGTGACCATCGAGAGCCTGCAAGGTGTGCTCGGCGATCTGGCCGGCCCGGGCATCGATGCTGCCGATCTGTATTTCCAGGGCCAGATCTCCGAGTCGTGGTCGCTGGAGGACGGTATCGTCAAGGAAGGCAGCTTCAACCTCGACCAAGGTGTTGGCGTGCGTGCGCAGTCCGGCGAGAAAACCGGTTTTGCCTACAGCAACGCGATCACCCTCGAAGCCCTGGGCGCTGCGGCCCGTGCCGCCCGCTCGATTTCCCGCGCCGGGCAGAACGGCACGGTGCAGGCGTTCAGCACCCAGGACGTCGCGCAGTTGTATGCGCCGGACAATCCGCTGGAAGTGCTGAGCCGCGCCGAGAAAGTCGAGCTGCTCAAGCGCATCGACGTCGCCACCCGCGCCCTCGATCCACGGATTCAGCAGGTCAGCGTGAGCATGGCCGGGGTCTGGGAACGGATTCTGGTGGCGTCCACCGACGGTGGCCTGGCCGCTGATGTGCGTCCGCTGGTACGTTTCAACGTCAGCGTGATCGTCGAGCAGAATGGGCGTCGCGAGCGCGGCGGACATGGCGGCGGCGGGCGTACCGACTACCGTTATTTCCTCGCCGAAGACCGTGCCATGGGCTATGCCCGTGAAGCACTGCGTCAGGCGCTGGTGAATCTGGAAGCGATTCCGGCACCGGCCGGCACCTTGCCTGTCGTCCTCGGTTCGGGCTGGTCCGGCGTGCTGCTGCACGAAGCGGTCGGTCACGGTCTGGAAGGCGACTTCAACCGCAAGGGCAGTTCGGCCTACAGCGGGCGCATGGGCGAAATGGTTGCCTCCAAGCTCTGCACCATTGTCGATGACGGCACGTTGAGCGGTCGTCGCGGCTCGCTGAGCGTCGACGACGAAGGCACTCCGACCGAGTGCACCACGCTGATCGAAAACGGCGTGCTCAAGGGCTACATGCAGGACAAGCTCAATGCGCGTCTGATGGGCGTGGCCCGTACCGGCAACGGTCGTCGCGAGTCCTACGCGCATCTGCCGATGCCGCGCATGACCAACACCTACATGCTCGGAGGCGAGAGCGATCCGGCGGAAATCATCGCTTCGGTGAAGAAGGGCATCTACTGCGCCAACCTTGGCGGCGGTCAGGTCGACATCACCAGCGGCAAGTTCGTGTTCTCCACCAGTGAGGCGTACCTGATCGAGGACGGCAAGATCACCGCGCCGGTCAAGGGCGCGACGTTGATCGGCAACGGCCCCGAGGCGATGAGCCGGGTGTCGATGGTCGGTAACGATCTGGCGCTGGACAGCGGTGTGGGCACGTGCGGCAAGGACGGGCAGTCGGTGCCGGTGGGTGTCGGTCAGCCGACGCTGAAGATCGATGCGATTACCGTGGGTGGCACGGGCGCATAAAAAGAGGTGGAGCTGCGGGTGGCGCGCAGGGCGGCCACCCGATGGCGAGTATCAACGCAGGCCGCGTTGGGTATCGTCCAGCTCACGGATGTACTTGAAGATCTTGCGGCTGGAAGCAGGAGGTTTGTTTTGCGCAACCTCGTGCTGAGCCTGACGGATCAGGGAACGCAGTTGCTGGCGATCGGCGTCGGGGTATTCGACGACGAATTTCTCCAGCACGGCATCGTCACCGGCGATCAGGCGGTCACGCCAGCGTTCGAGGTTGTGGAAACGCTCGTTGTACTGACGGGTGGAGGCATCGAGTTGATCGAGCAGGACCAGAATCGCGTCAGTGTCCTGATCGCGCATCAGTTTGCCGATGAACTGCAGGTGCCGTTTACGCGCGATGTTCGCGGTGTGCTTCGGCGCATCAGCCAGGGCCCGGCGCAAGGCGTCGGTCAATGGCAGTTTTGCCTGCAAGTCGGGCTTGAGTGTTGTAAGGCGCTCGCCAAGGTCAACCAGAGCATGCAGCTCGCGTTTGACCTGAGATTTGCTTTTTTCTCCCGTATCGAGGGAGTCGTCGTAAGAATCAACCATGGTGGCAGTCCGCAAAGAAACGCCGCCATGATAACCAGTCGGGGGCCGCTTGTCCGGCCCGGTCGCTCGATGACCCCAGCCGAAAGCAGAATTTGAGTGGAGATGAGCATGAGTGCAGTTCAAAGCGTCGGCCCGCAAGCATTGCCGGCACTGCAGGAACAGGTCGAGCAGATCATCGCCGAAGCCAAGCGTCAGGGCGCCAGTGCCTGCGAAGTCGCGGTGTCGCTGGAGCAGGGTTTGTCGACGTCGGTGCGCCAGCGTGAGGTCGAGACGGTCGAATTCAATCGCGACCAGGGCTTTGGCATTACCCTGTACGTCGGCCAGCGCAAAGGCTCGGCCAGCACGTCCGCCACCGGGCCGGACGCGATTCGTGAAACCGTTGCCGCTGCACTGGCGATCGCCAAACATACCTCTGAAGACGAAGCCTCGGGCCTCGCCGATGCCGCGCTGATGGCCAGGGATGTGCAGGATTTCGACCTGTTCCACGAATGGGACATCACCCCGGAGCAGGCCATCGAGAAGGCGTTGCTCTGTGAAGCCGCCGCGTTCGACGCCGATGCGCGAATCAAGAACGCTGACGGCACCACCCTCAGCACCCATCAGGGCTGTCGTGTATATGGCAACAGCCACGGTTTCATCGGCGGTTACGCGTCGACCCGGCACAGCCTGAGCTGCGTGATGATCGCCGAAGCCGACGGCCAGATGCAGCGCGATTACTGGTATGACGTGAACCGTCAGGGCAGCCTGCTGGCGGATCCAGTGAGCATCGGCCAGCGTGCCGCGCAACGCGCCGCGAGCCGTCTGGGCGCGCGTCCGGTACCGACCTGCGAAGTGCCGGTGCTGTTTTCCGCTGAACTGGCGGGCGGCTTGTTCGGCAGCTTCCTGTCGGCGGTGTCTGGCGGCAGTCTGTATCGCAAATCATCGTTCCTCGAAGGCACGCTGGGGCAGAAGCTGTTTCCGGAATGGCTGACCATCGATGAGCGTCCGCATCTGATGCGCGCCATGGGCAGTGCGTCCTACGACGGCGATGGTCTGGCCACCTACGCCAAACCGTTCGTTGAGAAGGGCGAGCTGGTGTCGTACATCCTCGGCACATACTCCGGGCGCAAACTCGGCATGCCGAGCACTGCCAATGCGGGAGGCGTACACAACCTGTTCGTCACTCACGGTGATGAAGATCAGGCGGCGCTGTTGAAGCGCATGGGCCGTGGCTTGTTGGTTACCGAGTTGATGGGCCATGGCTTGAACATGGTCACCGGCGACTATTCGCGTGGGGCGGCGGGGTTCTGGGTCGAGAACGGCGAAATCCAGTTCGCGGTGCAGGAAGTGACCATCGCCGGCAACATGCGCGACATGTTCAAGCAGATCGTCGCAGTCGGTAATGATCTGGAGCTGCGCAGCAATATTCGTACGGGCTCGGTGCTGATCGAGCGGATGACTGTCGCGGGCAGCTAAGCCCCAGCGGTCAGACAAGAAAGGCGCGCCACCTCATCGGGTGGCGCGCCTTTTCTCTTTGCTCCACACAAAACCTTGTGGGAGCGAGCCTGCTCGCGAAAGCGATAGCAGCCGACCGCAGCGGCTACTGACACGGCGCCTTCGCGAGCAGGCTCGCTCCCACAATGGAGTTTGTGTAACCAGGTGCTCTTGTTTTGCTTCTCATTATCATCTAATAATAAATCTCATCTCCGAACGAGTCCCGGATCATGAGTTCTGCCTTGCACGAGCAGCCGTACCTCGAAAGCTGGCGCTGGATGAGTCGCCAGATCCGTTGCGCGATGGATCCTGACGAACCACGCCTGATCGAACATTACCTGGCCGAAGGCCGTTATCTGGCCTGCTGTACGGCGACTTCCCCGTGGACCATCGCTGAAACCTCCTTCCGTTTGCTGCTCGACACGGCCACCGATATCGCGTTGCCGTGGCACTGGCGCAGCCTGTGTCTCGATCAAGCCTGGCGGCCGTTGCGTGAAATGGAGCGCCTGTCGCTGTGCAACTGCCGGCTCCAGCGCTGGCAGCGCTACACCTGGCAACTGGCGACCTGCGAGTTGCTTCCCTCGATTCCTCTCATTGAATTAGTCCAAGGATTTACCGATGACCAAGACTCGTATTGAGCGCGACAGCATGGGCGAACTACAGGTGCCGGTGGACGCTCTCTATGGCGCGCAGACCCAGCGTGCAGTGGATAACTTCCCGATCAGCGGCAAGCCGATGCCAACGCAATTCATCCGTGCGCTGATCCTCGCCAAAGCCGCCGCCGCGCGGGCCAACGTCGAGCTCAACCAGCTCAGCGCCGGCCAGGGCAAAGCCATCAGCGATGCGGCCCAAGGCCTGCTCGAAGGCGACTTCATGCAGCATTTCCCGGTGGATATCTTCCAGACCGGCTCCGGCACCAGCTCCAACATGAACGCCAACGAAGTGATCGCGACCCTCGCCAGCCGACTGCTTGGCGAGCCGGTCAACCCGAACGATCACGTCAACTGCGGCCAGAGCAGCAACGACATCATTCCGACCACCATCCACGTCAGCGCCGCCCTGGCGTTGCACGAACAACTGCTGCCGGCGCTGTTGCATTTGGTGCAGGTCATCGAAAACAAAGCCGAACAGGTGCACCACCACGTCAAAACCGGCCGCACGCACTTGATGGACGCGATGCCGGTGCGCATGAGTCAGGTGCTCAATGGCTGGGCGCAGCAGCTCAAGGCCAACATCGGTCATCTGCAGGACTTGCTGCCGAGCCTGCAATCGCTGGCGCAGGGCGGTACGGCGGTCGGCACCGGGATCAACGCGCATCCGGAGTTTGCCAAGCGTTTCAGTCGCCAGCTCAGCCAACTGACGAATGTGCAATTCACTCCGGGCAAGGATCTGTTCGCCCTGATCGGCTCGCAGGACACCGCCGTCGCCGTCTCTGGTCAGCTCAAGGCCACCGCCGTGTCGCTGATGAAAATTGCCAATGACCTGCGCTGGATGAACTCTGGTCCGCTCGCCGGCCTTGGCGAGATCGAGCTGGAAGCCCTGCAACCGGGTTCGTCGATCATGCCGGGCAAGGTTAATCCGGTGATCCCGGAAGCCACCGCCATGGTCGCCGCACAAGTGATCGGCAACGACTCGGTGATCACCATCGCCGGCCAGTCGGGCAATTTCGAACTGAACGTGATGCTGCCGATCATCGCCCAGAACCTGCTGAGCAGCATCGAACTGCTGGCCAATGCCAGTCGTCTGCTCGGCGACAAGGCCATCGCCAGCTTCAAGGTCAATGAGTCGCGGCTCAAGGAAGCGCTGTCGCGCAACCCGATTCTGGTCACCGCGCTCAACCCGATCATCGGCTACCAGAAAGCCGCCGAAATCGCCAAGCAGGCCTACAAACAGGGGCGTCCGGTGATCGACGTCGCGCTGGAACACACTGATCTGTCGCGCAGCCAACTGGAAGAGTTGCTCAATCCCGAGAAACTCACCGCCGGCGGCGTGTAAACCCCGCAACCGCTTTGGAGGTTCACCATGGAGCACTGGAAACGCACGATCGAACGGGCCAATCGCTGCTTCATGTTGGGCGAGCTGATTGATGCCCGTGAAGCTTATCTGCAAGCCTTGGCCCTGGCGCAAGTGCTGTTCGAGCGCTGGGCCGATGCCGACGAAGCGGTGGCGGCCTGCGTCATCTCCCACCACAACCTCGCGGATCTGCACCTGCGCCTGAATCAGCCGGAGGAGAGCGCCGAGTACCTCTGCGCGATTCATCAACGGCTGTTGCAGACCATGCAGGACGAGCGCCTGCGCCCGGCCCTGCGTGAAGCGGCGTTGCGCCAGAGCAGCAAGACCTACGTCGAACTGCTGAATTTCATCAGCGAACACGGCGAATACCCGCGCACCCAGCGCCTGCTGCACCCGGACACCGGCAATGCACGCCGCGCCTCAGTCTCACATCACCATGGAGTCCACTGAAATGGCTTTTACCTTGCCTGCCTTGCCTTACGCCTACGATGCCCTGGAACCGCACATCGATGCGCAAACCATGGAGATCCACTACACCAAGCACCACCAGACCTACATCAACAACCTCAATGCCGCCGTCGAAGGCACTGAGTACGCCGAATGGCCGGTGGAAAAACTGGTCGCCAGCGTTCAGCAGTTGCCGGAAAAACTCCGCGCGGCGGTGATCAATCAGGGCGGCGGACACGCCAACCACTCGCTGTTCTGGGAAGTCATGGTGCCCAACGGCGGTGGTAAGCCGGACGGCGCGCTGGCCAAGGCCATCGAGGCGCAACTGGGCGGCCTCGACAGCTTCAAGGAAGCCTTCACCAAAGCCGCGTTGACCCGTTTCGGCAGCGGCTGGGCCTGGCTCAGCGTGACCCCGGAGAAAAAACTGGTCGTGGAAAGTAGCGGCAATCAGGACAGCCCGTTGATGAACGGCAACACGCCGATTCTCGGTCTGGATGTTTGGGAACACGCCTATTACCTGCGTTATCAGAACCGTCGCCCGGAATACATCAACGCGTTCTACAACGTGATCAACTGGCCGGAAGTTGCTGCGCGCTACCAGGCTGCACTGGTTTAAGTCTTCTATAAAAACAATCCAGGGCTGACTATGGGCACTGAAACACTGGCGATTGGCGGTGGACGCATGTTTCGTTACGCGGTCGGGTCGCTGTTGCTGCTGGCCGGCATAACCTTGCTGGCGGCGCACGGGCTGGAATGGCTGGATCTGCAGCCGCGATTGTCACGCGCATTGCAGGGCGGCGCGATCTGCGCCCTCGGCACGGCGCTCGGCGCGGTGCCGGTGCTGGTGATCCGGCGTATGCCGCAGAGGCTCAGCGATACGCTACTGGGTTTCGGCGCCGGCGTGATGCTGGCGGCGACCGCGTTTTCGCTGATCGTGCCGGGCATCGCTGCTGCCGAAAGTCTGGGCCTGACACCGTTGGCCGCCAGCGGGCTGATTTGCTTCGGCATCATGCTCGGTGCGTTCGGTTTGTATCTGGTGGATCTGAAACTGTCCGGCGCCTCACCGGAAATGCTCGTCGGTACCCCCGAGCACCCGGTGATTCCGCCGCGCATCTGGCTGTTCGTCTTCGCCATCATTGCTCACAACATCCCGGAAGGCATGGCGGTGGGGGTGTCCGCTGGCGGCGGCATGCCGGATGCCGACAGTCTGGCGATGGGCATCGCCTTGCAGGATGTGCCAGAGGGATTGGTGATTGCGCTGGTACTGGCGGGGGCAGGAATGTCGCGGGTCAAGGCATTCTTGATCGGTGCGGCTTCAGGGTTGGTCGAGCCGGTGTTTGCGCTGCTCTGTGCGTGGCTGGTCAGTCTTGCGGAGCTGTTATTGCCGTTGGGGCTGGCGCTGGCGGCGGGGGCGATGTTGCTGGTGGTGACGCACGAGGTGATTCCCGAGTCGCGACGCAATGGTCATGACAAGCTGGCCAGTCTTGGCTTGCTGATCGGGTTTTGTCTGATGATGGTGATGGATACGGCGTTGGGTTGAATATCAAAAGATCGCAGCCTGCGGCAGCTGTTGCCAAGGCTGCGATCTTCGGTGCTGGGCTGTCAGCCCCCTTCATCGAAGTAGTTGTTGATCAGCTCCACCAAAGCAATCATGGCCTCCTCAGCCTGTTCGCCTTCGGTGCTCAAATGGATCTTGGTGCCCTTGCCGGCCGCGAGCATCATCATCGCCATGATGCTTTTGCCGTCTACTGCTGTCTCGGGTGTGCGACCGACTCTTATCGTGGTCTCCGGAAACTTGCCGGCCACGCCGACGAATTTGGCCGATGCCCGGGCATGCAGACCCAATTTGTTGATGATTTCGATTTCACGAGCAGGCATCGCGGTGTGAATCCTTTAAGTGAGGTCGCGGTGGCGAACCTGGACGTTCTTCAGGGTTTTCTGCAGGGCCTGACCCAGGCGTTCGGTCAGGTAAACGGAGCGGTGATGCCCGCCGGTGCAGCCAATGGCAATGGTGACGTAGGCGCGGTTGCTCGCGGCAAAACGCGGCAGCCATTTGTACAGGTAGCCGTAGATGTCTTGAAACATCTCCTCAACCTCCGGTTGCGCAGCCAGGTACTCGGCGACCGGTGCGTCGAGACCCGATTGTGCACGCAGTTCCGGTTTCCAGTAAGGATTGGGCAGGCAGCGCACATCGAACACCAGATCCGCGTCCACCGGCATGCCGCGCTTGAAGCCGAACGACTCGACCAGAAACGCCGTACCCGGTTCCGGCTGGTTCAGCAGTCGCAGCTTGATGGTGTCACGCAACTGGTACAGATTCAGATTGGTGGTGTTGACCTTGAGGTCGGCCAGGTCGGCGATCGGGCCGAGCAGGGCGGTTTCATCTTCGATCGCTTCGGCCAGCGAGCGGTTGGCAGTGCTCAATGGATGGCGCCGGCGGGTTTCCGAGAAGCGCTTGAGCAGGGTTTCTTCGTCGGCATCCAGATACAGCACATCGCACTGGATGTGCCGGGCACGGACTTCTTCAAGCAGTTCGGGGAAACGCGACAGGTGGCTCGGCAGATTGCGTGCATCGATCGACACGGCCACCAGCGGCTGGGCCAGTTCGGTGTGAATCAGGGCGCGTTCGGCGAGTTCCGGCAGCAGACCGGCCGGCAGGTTGTCGATGCAGTAGTAGCCGTTGTCCTCAAGGACATTCAGGGCGGTACTTTTACCCGAGCCGGAGCGGCCGCTGACGATGATCAAACGCATGATTAATGACCGTTCTGCTCGCTCAGGACGACCTGATACAAGGCTTCGTTGCTCGGTGCGCTGCGCAGTTTTTCGCGCACTTCCTTGCGATCGAGCATGCTGGCGATCTGGCGCAGTAATTCCAGGTGGGCATCGGTGGCCGCTTCCGGGACCAGCAGTACAAACAGCAGGTCGACCGGTGCGCCATCGATGGCATCGAAATCGATGGGGGCATCAAGGTGCATCAACGCGCTGATAGGCGCTTCGCAGCCTTTGAGGCGGCAGTGGGGAATGGCGATGCCGTTGCCGAAACCGGTGGATCCGAGTTTCTCACGGGCTACCAGGCTCTCGAAAACATCCTGCATGGCCAGATCCGGCACTTCTTTATGGATGAGGTTGGCAATCTGTTCGAGGGCTTTCTTTTTACTGCCGCCCGGCACGTTCACCAGGGAACGGCCGGGGGTCAGGATACTTTCAAGTCGGATCATGGGTTGGGAGTGTTAACGACCTGTCGCGCCCTGAAGGAGGCTCTGGGTCTTTTCCTTATGCTTTTTGAGTTGGCGATCCAGCTTGTCGGTCAGTGAGTCGATCGCAGCGTACATGTCGGTATCTTCTGCGTTGGCGACCACTTCGCTGCCGGGTATATGCAAGGTGGCTTCGATTTTCTGCTTGAGCTTTTCGACGCACATCGTGACTTGCACGTTGGTGATCTTGTCGAAATGGCGCTCCAATCGTTCGAGTTTCTCGTTGATGTAGGTGCGCAGAGGTTCGGTCACTTCCAGTTGGTGTCCACTGATGTTGACTTGCATACAGCTTCTCCTTCGTTGCCAGTGCATAAAGCGGCAGGCCGAAAAGCCTGCCACTGGAACGCTGTAACGTGGCTTACATCAACCGCTTGCGTTCGCTCGAAGGCGCGATCCCGAGGGATTCGCGGTACTTGGCGACGGTGCGGCGAGCCACCTGAATGCCTTGTGCCTCCAGTAAACCAGCGATCTTGCTGTCACTCAACGGCTTTTTCTGATTTTCCGCGGCAACCAGTTTCTTGATGATCGCGCGGATCGCCGTGGACGAGCATTCACCGCCTTCGGAGGTGCTCACATGGCTGGAGAAAAAGTATTTCAGTTCATATATGCCCCGTGGGGTATGCATGAATTTTTGCGTGGTCACGCGGGAAATCGTCGACTCGTGCATGCCCACGGCTTCAGCGATGTCATGCAGCACCAGCGGCTTCATGGCTTCGTCGCCGTACTCCAGAAAGCCGCGCTGGTGCTCGACGATCTGGGTGGCCACTTTCATCAGGGTTTCGTTGCGGCTCTGCAGGCTCTTGATGAACCAGCGGGCTTCCTGCAACTGATTGCGCATGAAGGTGTTGTCGGCACTGGTGTCGGCGCGGCGCACGAAACCGGCGTACTGGGCGTTGACTCGCAGGCGTGGCACCGACTCCTGATTCAGCTCGACCAGCCAGCGCTCGTTGTCCTTGCGCACGATGACGTCAGGCACCACGTACTCGGCTTCGGTGGATTCGATCTGCGAGCCGGGGCGCGGGTTGAGGCTCTGCACCAGTTCGATGACCTGGCGCAGCTCGTCTTCCTTGAGCTTCATGCGGCGCATCAGCTGGCTGTAGTCGCGGCTGCCGAGCAGGTCAATGTAATCGGTGACCAGACGCTTGGCTTCCGCCAGCCAAGGGGTCTTGGCCGACAGCTGGCGCAATTGCAGCAGCAGGCATTCGCCCAGGTTGCGTGCGCCGATGCCGGCCGGTTCGAATTGCTGAATGCGGTGAAGGACGGCTTCGATCTCGTCCAGCTCGATGTCGAGCTCCGGATCAAAGGCGTCGAGGATTTCTTCGAGGGTTTCGTCGAGGTAGCCCTGATTGTTGATGCAATCGATCAGGGTGACGGCGATCAGGCGATCGGTGTCGGACATCGGTGCCAGGTTCAACTGCCACAGCAGGTGGCTTTGCAGGCTCTCGCCGGCGGAGGTGCGGGTGGTGAAGTCCCACTCGTCATCGTCGCTGCTGGGCAGGCTGCTGGCGCTGGTCTGGTAGACGTCTTCCCAGGCGGTGTCGACGGGCAGTTCGTTGGGGATTCGCTCGTTCCATTCGCCGTCTTCGAGGTTATCGACTGTCGGCGCGGTCTCCTGATAGGAGGGTTCCTGGATCTCGGTGTTGGGCTTCTGTTCGGCGTTGTCGGCCATGGGATCGGAGTTGTCGAAGTCGTCGCCGTCTTCCTGGCGTTCGAGCATCGGATTGGATTCCAGAGCCTCCTGGATTTCCTGTTGCAGATCCAGGGTCGACAATTGGAGCAGGCGGATGGCCTGTTGCAGCTGCGGTGTCATCGTCAGCTGCTGGCCCATTCTCAAGACTAGCGATGGTTTCATGGCAGGGG
>Ga0207696_1000175_pt1 | contig 102142 bp, 92 predicted proteins | sample KBSS54metaG_FD_184403 | JGI IMG/M metagenome (GOLD analysis project Ga0207696, IMG submission 184403) | Switchgrass rhizosphere microbial communities from Kellogg Biological Station, Michigan, USA - KBS S5-4 metaG (SPAdes) (version 2) | ecosystem: Host-associated > Plants > Roots > Rhizosphere... | reverse complement strand
TACCGGCAGCGTCCTGGCCGCGGTGCTGGAGGACGGTTAGCGCGTCATACAGCGCCTGATTGACGTTCGACTTACCGACGATACCGACGATGCCACACATGCGACGCAACCCCTACTTAATGAATCTGAACTGAACAACCCTTCACTGCCCCTTGGCGGCGGCAGGAAAAAGCTGGTCCTTGAACGGAAGATCAACGGGTGAGCTGATCCCGCTGGCGAGCCACTGGCTGGTCATCCCCAGAACGAGGTTTTTCGACCAGTCGGCGACCAATAGAAATTGGGGCACCAGCCGAGACTGCTGCCACCAGGTGTCTTGTTGAAACGGGCCCAGGCTCAGCAGCCCGACGCCGACGACCACCAGCAGGCCGCCACGCGCCGCGCCGAAGGCGGTGCCCAGGAACCGATCCGTGCCGGACAGGCCGGTCACGCGGATCAGTTCACCAATGAGAAAATTGACCATGGCGCCGACCAGCAGCGTGGCGACGAACAGGATGGCGCAGCCGGCGATGACACGGGCCGAAGGCGTCTGAATGTAGCCTTCCAGGTACTGGGACAAAGCGCCTCCGAACATCCAGGCGACCGCACCGGCAATGATCCAGGTGAGCAGAGACAGGGCTTCCTTGACGAAGCCGCGCTTCAAGCTGATCAAAGCGGAGATGGCGATAATCGCGAGTATCGCCCAGTCAACCCAGGTAAATGCCACGGTGCAGCCTGCAAACGGATAAGGCGGCGCATTTTAGCAGAGCGCCGCCTTATGGGTAAGCAATGATTGTCGGGGTGATGCGCTAAAACGCCCTGCCCGTCAGTTGCGCTCGGGCTGGAAACGCACCACGAAGCCCTTGACGTTCTGCTGACGGCTGATCAGGTCGCGCAGGCGCTCGGCCTCGGCGCGCTCGATCAGCGGCCCGACGAAGACCCGGTTCATGCCATCGGCCGAACGTACATAGGCATTATAGCCCTGGCTGCGCAGGCTTTTCTGCAGGCTGTCGGCGCTGGCGCGGTTGGACAGGCTGGCCAGTTGCACGGCCCAGCTGACGGGCAGGCCGTTGGCGTCGATCTTGCTGGCGGCAGGGTCGGCCTTGGCCACCGGCGCCGGGGCTGGAGTGGGCTTGGCAACGGGCGCAGGCTTGGGTGCCGGCGCAGGAGCCTGGGCCTGGACCTGGGCCTGCACGGGAACGCGCTGGGAAGGTGGCGCAGGCGGTGCCGGGGCCACCGGCATGGAGGGCGGTGGCGCAGTGGGGGCCGCCTGGGCCTCAACCGACTCGGCGTCCTGGGGCAGGCTCTGCTGTTCAGGCACAGGCACCGGTTCGACCTTCACCTGCTGGACCACCGGCGCCTGGGGCGCCTCGGGAGCGTCGACACGCACTTGGCGCTGCTCGTCCTGTCGGGAAAACAGCATCGGCAGGAAGATCACCGCCAGCGCGATCAGCACCAGGGCGCCGACCATCCGCTGCTTGAACACGTTATCCAGCAAAGCCATCCGCAACTTCCTCCGTGGCATGCCGCGCCAGCCATTCCAGGGCCTCGCCGACACAATAAAAAGACCCGAACAGCAGGATTTCATCCTCGCCCGTCGCCTGCGCGCACTGAGCCTCGATGGCTTCGGCGACGCTGGCATAAGACGTCACCGACGCCCCAAGGTTCGCCAGGGCCTGTTCAAGCTCGGCGGCCGGGCGCGTGCGCGAGGTCGGCAGCGGCGTGACCGCCCAGTGGCCGACGCTGCCCGCCAGGGGGGCAAGCACACCGTGCAGATCCTTGTCGGCCAGCAGCCCGAACACCGCCAGGCGGCGGCCAACCGGCGGTCGGCTGGCCAGGCGCCGGGCCAGGTATTCGGCAGCATGGGGATTGTGACCCACGTCCAGCAACAGGTTCAGGCGCTTGCCCTGCCATACCACCTGGCGCCGGTCCAGGCGCCCGGTGACGCGGGTCGCGAGCAATGCCGCGGTCAATTGCGACGCCTCCCAGGGCAAACCGGTCAGGCGGTAGGCCTGCAGGGCCAGGGCGGCGTTTTCCATGGGCAGGTCCAGCAACGGCAGGCCAGCGAGCACCACCGGCTGACCGTCCAGGTCGCGGCCGCGCCACTGCCACTGGCTGTCGCCGATGACCAGGTCATAGTCCTGGCTACGCAGGAAGAACGGGCAGGCCAGCTCGGCCACCTTGTCGAGCACCGTGTGCGGCGGATCGAGGTCACCGCACAGCGCCGGGCGACCAGCACGCAGAATACCCGCCTTCTCGAAACCTACCGACTCACGGGTATTGCCCAGGTAATCGGCGTGGTCCAGGCCCACGCTGGTGATCAGCGACAGGTCGGCGTCGATCAGGTTGACCGCGTCCAGCCGCCCGCCGAGGCCTACTTCCAGCACCACGGCGTCGAGCCCGGCCTGCTTGAACAGCCAGAACGCCGCCAGGGTGCCCATTTCAAAATAGGTGAGGGAAATCTCGCCGCGGGCCGCTTCGAGCGCAGCGAAGGCCTCGCATAGTCGGGCGTCGTCGACTTCCACGCCATCGATCAGCACCCGCTCGTTGTAACGCAGCAGGTGCGGCGAAGCGTAGACACCGACGTTCAGGCCCTGGGCCTTGAGCAGCGAGGCGATGAAGGCGCAGGTGGAGCCTTTGCCATTGGTACCGGTCACGGTAATGACCCGAGGCGCCAGGCGACCCAGGCCGAGCCGCGCCAGCACCTGCTGGCAGCGGGCCAGGCCCATGTCGATGGCCGCCGGGTGCAACTGCTCAAGATAAGCGAGCCACTCGCCCAGGGTACGTTCGGTCATACAGTGGCAGGCGCCGGTGGCACGACCATCGGTTCGATTGGGGCGGCGACGAAGGTTGGCGTCGGCAGGCCCATCATCTGTGCCAGCAGGCTGCCCAGGCGTGGGCGCAGTTCCTGACGGGAAATGATCATGTCGATGGCGCCGTGTTCCAGCAGGAACTCACTGCGCTGGAAGCCTTCCGGCAGTTTTTCGCGCACGGTCTGTTCGATCACGCGCGGGCCGGCGAAGCCGACCAGGGCTTTGGGCTCGGCGACGATCACGTCACCCAGCATGGCCAGGGACGCGGAAACACCGCCGTACACCGGGTCGGTCAGCACGGAGATGAACGGCAGGCCTTCTTCACGCAGGCGCGCGAGCACGGCCGAGGTCTTGGCCATCTGCATCAGCGAGATCAGCGCTTCCTGCATGCGCGCACCGCCGGAAGCAGCGAAGCAGACCATCGGGCAACGGTTTTCCAGCGCGTAGTTGGCCGCGCGCACGAAGCGCTCGCCGACGATGGCACCCATGGAACCGCCCATGAAGGAGAATTCGAAGGCGCTGCACACCACCGGCATGCCCAGCAGGGTGCCACTGATGGAGATCAGCGCGTCTTTCTCGCCCGTCTGCTTCTGGGCCGCGACCAGGCGGTCCTTGTACTTCTTGCCGTCACGGAATTTCAGACGGTCGACCGGCTCCAGGTCAGCACCCAGTTCGTTGCGGCCTTCGGCGTCCAGGAAGATATCCAGGCGGGCACGTGCGCCGATGCGCATGTGGTGGTTGCACTTGGGGCAAACGTCCAGGGTCTTTTCCAGTTCCGGACGGTACAGTACCGCCTCGCAGGACGGGCATTTGTGCCACAGGCCTTCAGGGACCGAGCTTTTCTTCACCTCGGAACGCATGATCGAAGGGATCAGTTTGTCTACCAACCAGTTGCTCATGCTTTCTTTCTCCAGTACCGGGGACTGCCTGCGCAAGCAGTGACAGGTCCCGCGCATGCCCTTGAGCTCAATTTAATTCGTGTAAAGGATGGGGAACTGCACGTGTGCGCTCGCGCCATCTTCAAATTCAGGACGGCCGACCCATGGGTCGCCATCGCCTTGCCAGAGGTATGGACGGTGGCAGATTGGCAACCGTCACATCCCCTGAAGTCATTCCATATTCCCTGTGGGCAGGCAATTGCATTACCCGGCGCTGCGAACGGCATGCATGAACGCTTCGATCTTGTCCGCGTCCTTGATGCCCTTGGCCACCTCCACCCCACCGCTGACATCCACGGCGTAGGGTTTGACCTGGGCGATGGCCTCGGCGACGTTGGCCGCCGACAGGCCACCGGCCAGGATGATCGGTTTGCTCAGACGCTCGGGCACCAGGCCCCAGTCGAACGCCTCGCCAGTGCCACCCGGTACGCCGGCCACATAGGTATCCAGCAAAATGCCCCGCGCATTGGCGTACTGCTTGCAAATGGCCTCCAGGTCTTCACCGGGGCGCACCCGCACGGCCTTGATGTAGGGCCGGTGGTAGCCCTCGCAGTCAGCCGGGGTCTCGTCACCGTGAAACTGCAGCAGGTCGAGCGGTACCACTTCGAGGATTTCAGCCAACTCACAGCGGCTGGCATTGACGAACAGCCCCACGGTGGTCACGAACGGTGGCAGCGCGGCGACGATGGCCCGTGCCTGCTCGGCCGTGACCGCGCGGGGGCTTTTGGCGTAGAACACCAGGCCGATGGCGTCGGCGCCTGCCTCAGCCGCCGCCAGCGCGTCTTCGATTCGAGTAATACCGCAGATTTTGCTGCGAACGGCCGACATATGCGGAAAAACCTCAGGAAGTCGCCAAAGCCTTGGATGTTAGCAAATGCATTCCAGCCCGTCAGCCCGGCAATGTATCGAAGCCTGTCAGGAAGTGCGGACCGATGTAGCGCTCCGGCAGCGGGAATTCGTCGCGGTATTCCACCTGCACCAGGTACAGGCCATACGGGTGTGCGGTAACGCCACCGCTGCGGCGCTCGCGGCTTTCCAGTACTTCACGCATCCATTCCACCGGGCGCTCGCCGGCGCCAATGGTCATGAGCACCCCGGCGATGTTGCGCACCATGTGGTGAAGGAAGGCATTGGCACGGATATCCAGCACGATCATCTTGCCATGGCGGCTGACGCGCACGTGGTGCATTTGCTTGATCGGCGACTTGGCCTGGCACTGGCCAGCACGGAAGGCACTGAAATCATGGGTACCCACCAGGTACTCCGCGGCCAGGGCCATGCGCTCCACATCCAGCGGGCGATGGTTCCAGGTGATTTCCTCACCCAGATGTGCCGGGCGGATCTGGTCGTTGTAGATCACGTAGCGGTAGCGACGGGCAATGGCCTTGAAGCGGGCATGGAAGTTGGACGGCATTTCCTGGGCCCAGGTGACGCTGATGTCATGGGGCAGGTTGATGTTGGCCCCCATGGTCCAGGCCTTCATGGAGCGCACGGCGCGGGTGTCGAAGTGCACCACTTGACCGCAGGCGTGCACGCCGGCGTCGGTACGCCCGGCGCACATCAGGTCCACCGGCGAGTCAGCGACGGTCGACAAGGCCTTCTCCAGGGTTTCCTGCACGGTCAGCACGCCCGAGGCCTGGCGCTGCCAGCCGCGGTAGCGCGAACCCTTGTATTCCACGCCCAGGGCGATGCGGGTGAAGCCATCGGCAGCGATTTCACTGGCCGACTCTTGAAGAATGTCCACGTTGTTCCCTTAGAGGCAGCTTCAAGCCCAAAGCTTGAAGCTGCAGGTTAAAAGCGAGTGGGGCAACGCGCAGTGCTTGCAGCTTGCCACGTGCAGCTGCCGTCATACCAGTCGCGAAAGCATCTCGCGGGCTTCGCCCTGTTGGCCTTCGGTGCCTTCCTTGACCACTTCGTCGAGGATGTCACGTGCACCGTCGTGGTCACCCATTTCGATATAGGCGCGGGCCAGGTCGAGCTTGGTGGCGGCCTCGTCGGTGCCCGACAGGTAATCGAAGTCATCTTCGAACGGTGGCAGGTCGTCGAGGCTATCGAGCTCTGCCGGTGGCGCCTTGAACGGTTCGGCGATGGGCGGCTTTTCCAGGCTCGCCGACAGTTTGTCCAGCTCGGCGCTGACGTCGCCGAGCTTGGCTTCGTGCTGGTCAGCAGCGCTGTCCATCTCCTCGGCCAGGGACAGGTCGAAGTCTTCCGGCAATTCCAGGTCGTCGCCCGGGGCTGGCGGCACCTCGGGCGCGTCCAGGTTCAGTTCCTGTTCGAAGTCGGCCAGTTGCGCATCCAGTTCCGGGTCCGGGGCCGGTGCGGCGGGCTCGTCGTCCGCCACGTCCAGGTCAAAGTCCGCCAGGTCACCCACCGGCGTTTCTTCCACTGGCTTGGCGTGTTCGGCCAGCAGCGCTTCGAAGTCCAGGTCATCCTCATCCAAAGCCGACGGGGCTGGCGTCACGGGCTCGGTCACCGGTGGGTCCAGCGGCTGCGGCTCATCCAGCAGCAGGTCGTCGTCGAAATCGGCGATGTCCAGGTCCGGCTCGGCAGGTGCGTTGGGGTCCTCATCCAGCTCCAGGTCGAAATCGCTATCGAAAGTGTCGTCGATAGGGTCGGCGGCACCGGGTTCGTCCATCAGCAGGTCCTTGACGTACTGGGCGTCCAGTTCGGCCGCCACGGCCGCAGCACTGGCAGCGGCAATCGCGATGCCGAGCATGGCCGGGAACCGCGCCTTCAGACCTTCGACCGCGGCATGGTTCTGGCCGTTGGCCACCAGCTTGCGCTCCTCGGCGATGAAAGCATCGCGGTCACCCTGATGGGCGTAGGCTTCCATCAGCTTCAGGCGCAGGTCGCTGCGCTCGGGTTCGGCGCTGACGGCCGGCTCCAGCAGGGCTTCGGCCTGGTTGTAATGCCCTTCGGCGATCAACTGTTCGGCCTCGGCCAACACATCATGGGCTGGCGCGGCGGCCACCGGCGGTTCGATCACCGAGGCCACCAGCGGCTCTACCACCGGTGCCGGTACTACCGGCTCGGCGGCCGGGCGCAGCGGCGGCGTGGGAATGACATCCGAATGCGGGTGCGCGACCACCGGGGCCGGCTCAGCGGCCGCTACCGCCGCTGCCGCGGAGGCTGCGACCATGGCCGGCGCCAGCTTTACGCTGGGGGGCGGCGTCTCCAGCCCCTCGAAACTGCTGTCGGGCAGGTCGATGTCTTCGCTGAAGGTATTTTCTTCGGCCAGGGCACGGGCCATGCGCATGTGCTTTTCCGCTTCCAGCTGCGCCTTGCGGCGGCGCGCCAGCAGCAGCGCCGCCAGCAGCAGGATCAAGACCGCGGCCCCGGCGATCAGGCCCAGCATGATCGGGCTGGTGAGCAGGCGCGAGAACAGGCCAGGCTTCTCTTGCGCTGGCGCAGGCTCGGCCGCCACGGGGGCGGTCGGCGCGGGCGTGGCCTCCGGGACCGGGGTAGCAGCGGTGGGGGCCGCTGGCGCCTCGGTGGCAGGCGGTGGCGTCAGTTGGGCATTGACCGCTGGCGCCGGCGTTTCGCTGCCGGGCGCCGCCGGGTTGGCGTCGGCCGCTGCCGGGCTAGCAGGCGCTGCGGCACCGGCCGCCTCCAGCTTGGCCAACTGATCATTCTTGAGCTGGATCAGCTTCTGCAGCTTGTCCAGCTGGCTCTGCAGGTCGGTCATGCGGCTTTTCAGCTCGGCATTGTCGCGACGGGTAGCGTCCAGGTTTTCCTGGGCCTGAGCCAGGCGTGCCTGGCGATCACCCGCCTTGCCCTTGCCATTGTTGCCATCGGCGGCCACCAGGCTGAGCTTGTCGCCCGCTTCGGTCTGCGCCGGGGCGTTACCAGTACCGGTGCGACGGGTAGCGTCCAGCTGCTGGGCACGGGGCCCGAGGCGACGGCCTTCACGCCAGGCCGCGTTCTGCCGCGCCACCTCGGCGATCGCCGGCCCCTGGCCCAGGGCCGTGGCCTGTTGGGTAGAAGGCATGCGCAGCACTTCGCCGGTCTTCAGCCGGTTGATATTGCCCGCCACGAAGGCATCGGGGTTCAACGCCTGGATCGCCAGCATGGTCTGTTGCACCGACGCGCCTGGCACCGGGTTCTGCTGGGCAATCTCCCACAAAGTATCACGGCGGTTGGTGGTGTAGCCGCCCTCACGCCCCTGGGTCTGGCTGGTGACCGCGGGCGTGGTGGCGGGCTGCACGGGCGCGGCACCCTGCGGGGCGAATCGGGAGGCGTCGACCATCACGCTGTAGTCGCGCATCAGGCGGCCGCTGGGCCACAGCACCTGCACCAGGAACTTGAGCATCGGTTCGCTGACCGGTTGCCGGGAAGTGACGCGGATGACGCTGCGCCCGCCGCTGTTGATCACCGGGGTAAAGGTCAGGTCATTGAGGAAAGCCTCGCGATTCACGCCGGCTTTCTGGAATTCTTCGGGTGCGGCCAGGCTGGCCTTGATGTCGGCCGGCGCCAGGTCGCGCACATCGAGCAGTTCGATCTCCGCCACCAGCGGCTGGTTGGCCGCCGACTTCAGGGTGACTTCGCCCAGATCCAGTGCACGCGCCATACCGGATGACAGCGCCGAGGCGGCGGCTATTGCTAACACCAGTTTGCGAACTTGAACCATGACCTAATCCTTGTTTGAACATTTTCCCCGGCAAACGAGGAGAAGTGAAAAGCTGCCTTGAGGCATACCACGGTGACCACGCGGTCACCTTTGAATCTGCCCCAGCAAGCCCCCGACGGCAGCTCACCTCAAGCAATCGGCCACGGCGTCTGGCACCGGGCCTTGAATCATTATGCAAAGTGTTGCCAAGTATCTTTTACAGCAGGTCTTTTATCAACAACTCCGCCAATTGCACGGCGTTCAGCGCCGCGCCCTTGCGCACGTTATCGAGCGTAGCCCAAAGGTTGAGTTCACAGGGGTCATCAATACCACCGCGTACGCGACCAACATAGACCACATCCTGGCCCACTGCGTCCCCCACCGGCGTCGGGTAGTCACCCTCCTCCACCAGTTCGATGCCCTCGGCACCGTCCAGCGCGGCGTTGACCGCCACCAGGTCTACCGGCTTTTCAGTCTGCACGGACACAGTGAGGCTATCGCCAAAAAACACCGGAGCTTGAACGCAAGTCACGGAAATCTTTAACAAAGGCAGCTCAAGCAGCTCGCGCAGCTCGCTGACCAGGCGCCGCTCCAGCGCCCCATGGCCCTGCGCGTCCACCTTGCCCACCTGGGGCAGCAGGTTGAACGCCACCTGGCGGTCGAAGAAGCGCGGCTCCAGCGGCCTGGCGTTGAGCAGTTCGGCGGTCTGGCGCGCCAGTTCGCTGACGGCCTCGCGGCCCAACGCCGACACGGCCATGGCCACGGTGACATTGACCCGCACCAGGCCCAGCTGTTCACGCAATGGCGCCAATACCAGCGCCAGGGCCACCGCGCTGCTGCTGGGGCTGGCTACCTGCACAGGAGCTTTGAGGGTCGCCAGCACCTGAGCGTTGGCCTCTGGCACCACATGGGGCACGGCCAGGTCACCGGACAGGTCGATGACGGTGCAACCGGCGGCCGTGGCGCGGGGCGCGAAGCTGCGCGTCACGGCTGGGCTCGCCGCGAAGAAGACAATGCGCGCCTGGCTGAAGTCGAATTGTTCCACTTCACGCACCCGCACGTTCTTGCCGCGGTACGGCACCGAAGCACCGGCGGATTCGATGCTGGCCAGCAGGTGCAGGGCCTTGATGGGGAAATCGCGTTCCTCGAGTACCTGTACCAGGGTTTCGCCGACGGTACCGGTGGCGCCGATGATGGCGATATCGAAAGGCTGGGGCATGGTGGGATCCTCGAGGTATTGGGCAGGGGGGCGCGACTTTATAGGGAATCGGGGTGGTTGTCTTCGGTATCGTGGGCTGGGCTTCAAGCCCAGGCACAACCCCCAAAAACCAGAAAACCCGCGCCAAGGCACGGGTTTCCTGTCACATCAGAGCAACCCTCACCGCTCCAGCAGAATCCGCAACATGCGACGCAGCGGCTCCGCGGCGCCCCACAGCAGCTGGTCACCCACGGTGAACGCGCCCAGGTACTGGGAGCCCATGTTCAGCTTGCGCAGGCGGCCGACCGGGATGTTCAGGGTGCCGGTGACTTTCGTCGGGCTCAGCTCCTGCATGCTGATCTCACGCTGGTTCGGCACCAGCTTGACCCAGGGGTTGTGCTGGCTGATCAGACCTTCGATGTCGGCCAGCGGCACGTCCTTGTTCAGCTTGATGGTCAGCGCCTGGCTGTGGCAACGCATGGCGCCGATGCGCACGCAGATGCCGTCGACCGGGATCGGGCTCTTGAAGCGGCCCAGGATCTTGTTGGTCTCGGCCTGGGCCTTCCACTCTTCGCGGCTCTGGCCGTTGGGCAATTCCTTGTCGATCCACGGGATCAGGCTGCCAGCCAGCGGCACACCGAAGTTTTCGGTGGGGTAGGCTTCGCTGCGCATGGCCTCGGCCACCTTGCGGTCGATGTCCAGAATGGCGCTGGCCGGGTTGGCCAGGTCATCGGCGACGGCGGCGTGGGTAGCGCCCATCTGCTTGATCAGTTCACGCATGTTCTGCGCGCCGGCACCCGAGGCCGCCTGGTAGGTCATGGCACTCATCCACTCCACCAGGCCGGCTTCGAACAGGCCGCCCAGGCCCATCAGCATCAGGCTGACGGTGCAGTTGCCACCGATGTAGTTCTTGGTGCCGGCGTCCAGCTGCTGGTCGATGACCTTGCGGTTGACCGGGTCCAGAACGATGACCGCGTCATCCTGCATGCGCAGGCTGGAAGCGGCGTCGATCCAGTAGCCCTGCCAGCCGGCTTCACGCAGCTTGGGGAAAACCTCGCTGGTGTAGTCGCCGCCCTGGCAGGTCAGAATGACGTCGAGGGTTTTCAACTCTTCAATGCTATAGGCGTCCTTGAGCGGGGCAATATCCTTGCCTACCGCCGGGCCTTGGCCGCCGACATTGGAAGTGGTGAAAAACACCGGCTCGATAAGATCGAAGTCCTGCTCTTCCAGCATCCGCTGCATGAGCACGGAACCGACCATACCGCGCCAACCGATCAGACCTACACGTTTCATCGCAACTACACCTTTGACAAAAAAGTGGGCCGCTACTGCTGTAGCGGGCCCAAGAGATTACAGATTCCGCAGCGCGGCGACTACTGCATCGCCCATTTCCTGTGTACCGACCTTGGCACAGCCGGCCGACCAGATGTCGCCGGTGCGCAGGCCCTGGTCCAGAACCAGGCTGACGGCCTTCTCGATGGCGTCGGCGGCAGCCTGCTGGTTGAAGCTGTAACGCAGCATCATGGAAACCGACAGGATGGTCGCCAACGGGTTGGCGATGCCCTGCCCGGCGATGTCCGGGGCGGAACCGTGGCATGGCTCGTACATGCCCTTGTTGTTGGCATCCAGCGACGCCGACGGCAGCATGCCGATGGAGCCGGTGAGCATGGAAGCCTCGTCCGACAGGATGTCACCGAACATATTGTCGGTGACGATCACGTCGAACTGCTTGGGCGCGCGCACCAGTTGCATGGCGGCGTTGTCCACGTACATGTGGCTCAGCTCGATGTCCGGGTAGTCCTTGGCCACTTCCTCGACCACTTCGCGCCACAGTTGGCTGGAAGCCAGCACGTTGGCCTTGTCCACGGAGCACAGCTTCTTGCCGCGCACACGAGCCATGTCGAAACCGACACGGGCAATGCGGCGAATTTCGCTCTCGCTGTACGGCAGGGTGTCATACGCCTGGCGCTCGCCATTTTCCAGCTCGCGGCTGCCACGCGGGGCGCCGAAGTAGATACCGCCGGTCAGCTCACGCACGATGAGGATGTCCAGGCCCGCGACGATTTCCGGCTTCAGGCTGGAAGCGTCGGCCAGTTGCGGGTACAGAATGGCCGGGCGCAGGTTGCCGAACAGGCCCAGTTGCGCGCGGATCTTCAGCAGGCCGCGCTCCGGGCGAATGTCGCGCTCGATCTTGTCCCATTTCGGGCCACCCACGGCACCCAGCAGCACGGCATCGGCCTTGCGCGCCAGTTCCAGCGTCTCGTCGGCCAGGGGCACGCCGTGCTTGTCGATGGCGGCGCCACCGATCACGTCGTGCTGCAGTTCGAAGCCCAGGTTGAACTTGTCGTTGGCCAGGTTCAGGACCTTGACCGCCTCGGTCATGATTTCTGGGCCAATACCGTCGCCTGGGAGAATCAGAATCTGCTTGCTCATGCTTTCCTCGGGATGCTGTGTGTATTCAGTAAGTGCTGCGGGGGGCCTTTCCCGAGCTTCGCCGGGGCCCACAGGGATCGCAAATGCCCCCCACCAATCTCGACTCAGCCGCGGAACAACCAGGGCTGGCTGGCGCGGTGCTTGCTCTCGAACGCCGCGATGGCGTCGCCATCCTGCAGGGTCAGGCCGATGTCGTCCAGGCCGTTGAGCAGGCAGTGCTTGCGGAATTCGTCGATCTCGAAGCTCAGCACCTTGCCGTCAGCGCGGGTGACGGTCTGGGCTTGCAGGTCGATGGTCAACTGGTAGCCAGGGTTGGCTTCCACTTGCTTGAACAGCTCATCCACGTCGGCATCGTCGAGGATGATCGGCAACAGGCCGTTCTTGAAGCTGTTGTTGAAGAAGATGTCAGCGTAGCTTGGCGCGATGATGGTGCGAAAGCCGTATTCTTCCAACGCCCACGGCGCGTGCTCGCGGCTGGAACCGCAGCCGAAGTTCTCCCGGGCCAGCAGCACGCTGGCGCCTTGATAACGGTCGTGGTTGAGCACGAACTCCTTGTTCAGCGGGCGCTTGGAGTTGTCCTGGTACGGTTGGCCCACGTCCAGGTAGCGCCACTCGTCGAACAGGTTGGGGCCGAAACCGGTGCGTTTGATCGACTTCAGGAATTGCTTGGGAATGATCTGGTCGGTGTCGACGTTGGCACGGTCCAATGGCGCGACGAGGCCAGTGTGCTGGGTAAAGGCTTTCATGCTGCGCTCCCTTGGGTCAATTCACGGACATCGATGAAACGGCCGGTCACCGCGGCAGCGGCAGCCATGGCCGGGCTGACGAGGTGGGTACGGCCACCGGCGCCCTGACGGCCTTCGAAGTTGCGGTTGGAGGTGGACGCGCAATGCTCGCCCGACTCCAGGCGGTCGGGGTTCATGGCCAAGCACATGGAGCAGCCCGGTTCACGCCATTCGAAGCCCGCTTCGATGAAGATCTTGTCCAGGCCTTCCTTCTCGGCCTGCTCTTTGACCAGGCCCGAGCCCGGGACCACGATGGCCTGCTTGATGGTCGCGGCCACCTTGCGGCCCTTGGCGATTTCGGCGGCCGAACGCAGGTCTTCGATGCGCGAGTTGGTGCACGAACCAATGAACACGCGGTCCAGCTGGATATCGGTGATCGCCTGGTTGGCGCTCAGGCCCATGTACTTCAAGGCGCGCTCGATGGAGCCACGCTTGACCAGGTCGGCTTCCTGGGCCGGGTCAGGCACGTTCTGGTCAACGGCCAATACCATTTCCGGCGAGGTGCCCCAGCTCACTTGCGGCTTTATCTGCGCGGCATCCAGGTCCACCACGGTGTCGAACACGGCGTCGGCGTCGGAGACCAGGTCTTTCCAGGCTTCAACCGCCTTGGCCCAGTTCTCGCCTTTTGGCGCGAACGGGCGGCCTTCGACGTAGGCGATAGTCTTCTCGTCCGCTGCCACCAGGCCCACGCGGGCGCCCGCCTCGATGGACATGTTGCAGATGGTCATGCGGCCTTCCACCGACAGGTCGCGGATGGCGCTGCCCGCGAACTCCATGGCGTGGCCATTGCCGCCGGCGGTACCGATCTTGCCGATCACGGCCAGCACGATGTCCTTGGCGGTGACGCCAAACGGCAGCTTGCCCTCGACACGCACCAGCATGTTCTTCATCTTTTTGGCGACCAGGCACTGGGTGGCCAGCACGTGCTCCACTTCCGAGGTGCCGATACCGTGGGCCAGGGCCCCGAAGGCGCCGTGGGTGGAGGTGTGCGAGTCACCGCAGACCACGGTCATGCCCGGCAAGGTCGCGCCCTGCTCCGGGCTGATGACGTGGACGATGCCCTGGCGCACGTCGTTCATCTTGAACTCGGTGATGCCGTACTCGTCGCAGTTGTCGTCCAGGGTCTGCACCTGCAGGCGCGACACCTGGTCAACGATGGCGTCGATGCCGCCCTTGCGCTCTGGCGTGGTCGGAACGTTGTGGTCAGGGGTGGCGATGTTGGCGTCAATGCGCCATGGCTTGCGACCGGCCAGGCGCAGGCCTTCGAAAGCCTGGGGCGAGGTCACTTCATGGATGATGTGACGATCAATGTAGATCAGCGCCGAACCGTCGTCGCGCTGCTTGACCAAATGCGAGTCCCAGAGCTTGTCGTAGAGCGTTTTGCCGGCCATCAGACTTTCCTCATCAGTATCTTTTCTATGCCAATAACCGCTTGGCTTGTAGGGCGAATGCTAAGGGGTTACATTGGATTACTCAAATTCATAATTTTCATGCTTTGGATAACCAATAGGAATCCGACTGGATGGACCTGGCCAACCTCAATGCTTTCCTCGCCATCGCCGAAACCGGCAGCTTTTCCGGGGCCGGCGAACGCCTTCACCTGACCCAGCCGGCCATCAGCAAACGCATCGCGGGGCTTGAGCAACAACTCAATGTACGCCTGTTCGACCGCCTGGGGCGGGAAGTCAGCCTGACGGAGGCCGGGCGCGCCCTGCTGCCACGCGCCTACCAGATTCTCAACGTGCTGGACGATACCCGCCGGGCGCTGACCAACCTCACGGGCGAGGTCAGCGGCCGCCTGACCCTGGCGACCAGCCACCACATCGGCCTGCACCGCCTGCCGCCGGTACTGAGGGCATTCACGCGCCAGTACCCCGCGGTGGCACTGGACATCCAGTTTCTGGACTCGGAGGTGGCCTACGAAGAAATCCTCCATGGCCGGGCCGAGCTGGCGGTCATCACCCTGGCGCCGGAACCCCACCACCTGGTGCGCGCCGCGCCGGTATGGGACGACCCGCTGGACTTCGTGGTGGCCCCCGAGCACCCCCTGGCCCTCAACGGCGCGGTCACCCTGGCCGACATCGCTCACCACCCGGCGGTATTCCCCGGCGGCAACACCTTTACCCACCATATCGTCCAGCGCCTGTTCGAGGCCCGGGGCCTGACGGCCAACATCGCCATGAGCACCAACTACATGGAAACGATCAAGATGATGGTGTCCATCGGCCTGGCCTGGAGCGTGCTGCCACGCACCATGCTCGACGACCAGGTGCGCAGTATCCCTTTGCCGGGCATACAGCTCAGTCGCCAGCTAGGCTACATCGTGCACACCGAAAGAACGCTGTCCAATGCCGCCCGGGCCTTCATGGCGTTGCTTGATGCACAGGGCAGCGCCGTCAGCGGCTAGCGGGTGCGCGCAAAAGGTCTACCTTAAGGAAGCCTTATTCGCCAAAGGTCTGGTCCATGCCCAAGTCAGCATCACGCTTTCCGCGCTTGCCGCGTATCCATGCGGCCGACCCTCAGGAATCCGAGCAGACCTGGGAAAGCGCCCCCCAATTGCTGGCCGCCCTCAACGGCGCGCATCTGGGTGCCTGGTTCTGGGACATCGAAACCGGCCAGGTCAGTTGGTCGCGGGGCACCCAGGCGCTGTTCGGGTTCGACCCGCACCAGCCGCTGCCCAACGACATGGACTACCTGGACCTGCTGCCCGAGGAAGACCGCAACCGAACGGTGCAGGCCTTTCAGGCCGTACTGCGCGGCGAGCCCATCGAGCAGGCCATGCGCCACCGCATTCGCTGGCCGGACGGCAGCCTGCACTGGCTGGAGATAAACGGCAGCCTCGTGACCGGCAAGGACGGGCATGCACGCATGGTCGGGGTGATCCGCGAGATCACCCGCCAGCGCGACCGGGAAACCGCACTGATCAATTCGGAAAAACGCTTCGCCACCCTCTTTCACCTCAGCCCCAACGTGGTGCTGCTGACCCGCCGAAACGACGGCCTGATTCATGAGGTGAACCAGCATTTCGAGAAAATCCTGGGCTGGTCGGCGGCCCAGATCATCAACAAGACCACCGTGGAGCTGGGGCTGTGGGCGAACCCCGACCAACGGCGGCGTTTGCTGGAGATCTCGCGCCATACCTTCGAGCCGGTGAACATGGAAGTGCAACTGTGCGCCAGCTCCGGCCAGGTGCACGACGGCATCCTGTGCACCCAGAACATCGAGCTGGACGGCGTCAGCTACCTGCTCAGCACCTTTATCGATACCAGTGACAGCAAACGCGCCGAACAGGCCCTCAAGGACAGCCAGGAGCGGCTGGACCTGGCCCTGGACTCTGCGCAACTGGGCACCTGGGACTGGCACATCCCCAGCGGCATGCTCTATGGCTCGGCCCGCGCGGCGCAGTTGCACGGCCTGCCGGCGGAGCCCTTCCATGAGTCTTTCGAGGCTTTTTTCGAAGGGGTGCCGGACGACGAACGCAACAGCATGCGCCAGGCCTACCGCAGCCTGCGCGAGGGCCCGGCGGGCAATTATCAGATCACCTACCGTATCGCCCTGGACAATGGCGGTTCGCGCTACCTGGAAAGCCGTGCGCGCCTGTACCGCGACGAAAACGGCCAACCCCTGCGCATGGCCGGCACCCTGCTGGACATCACCGAACAGGTGGAACGGGAACAACGCCTGGCCAGTTCCGAAGAGAAATTCGCCAGCCTGTTCCAGGCCAGTACCGACCCCATCTGCGTGACGCTGCAGAACAGCGGCCAGTTCATCGAGATCAACCCCAGCTTCACCCAGACCTTCGGCTGGACCGCCGACGAACTGATGAGCGCCGAGCCCGATGAGCTGGGCTTCTGGGTAGACAGTGCCGAACGCCTGCTGCGCATCGAGGAGGTGATACGCGAGCGGGCACTGAACAATGTGGCCGTGCAGGTGATGCACAAGAATGGCCAACTGCTGACGTGCCTGATCTCCAGCCGCCTGATCAGGGTCGACAACCAACCCTGCGTGGTGACCACGCTGCGCGATATCACCCAGCAGCAACGGGCTGAAGCGGCGCTCAAGAGCAGCGAAGAGAAATTCGCCAAGGCCTTTCACTCAAGCCCGGACGCCATCACCATCGCCGAGCGCGACAGCGGCCGCTACCTGGAGGTCAACGATGGCTTCTGCCGCCTGACCGGCTACAGCGTCGACGAAGTACTGGGGCGCAGTGTGGACGATATCGGATTCTGGGCCGACCCGCGCCAGCATGCACTGCTGCTGGACGAGCTGGAAGACCATGGCCGGGTGCACCACCGCGAGTTGATCGGGCGCAACAAACAGGGCGAGGCCTTGACCCTGGAAGTGTCCATCGAGCCCATCACCCTCAATGAAACCCCCTGCCTGCTGCTCAACGCCCGCGACGTCAGCCAACTCAAGAACGCCCAGGCCCAGATCCGCCACCTGGCCTACCACGACCCCCTGACCAACCTGCCCAACCGCGCGTTGCTGATGGACCGGTTGAGCCAGCAGATAGCCCTGCTCAAGCGCCACAACCTGCGGGGTGCCCTGCTGTTCCTGGACCTTGACCACTTCAAGCACATCAACGACTCCCTGGGGCACCCGGTGGGCGACACCGTGCTGAAGATCATCACTGCACGCCTGGAGGCCAGCGTGCGCCTGGAAGACACCGTGGCGCGGCTGGGCGGTGACGAGTTCGTGGTACTGCTGACCGGCCTGGAGGGCAACCGTGCCGAAGTCACTGCCCAGGTGCGCGAACTGGCCGACACCTTGCGCGAACTGCTCGCCGAACCCATGTCCCTGGACGGTCAGCGCCTGCAGGTCACGCCCAGCATCGGCGTGGCGCTGATCCCGGACCATGGCAGCACCCCGGCCGACCTGCTCAAGCGCGCCGACATCGCCCTCTACCGCGCCAAGGACTCGGGCCGCAACACCACCCAGTTGTTTCACAACAGCATGCAGAAGGCCGCCAGCGAACGCCTGCAAATGGAGAACGACCTGCGCATGGCCCTGGCCCGGGGCGAACTGAGCCTGAACTTCCAGCCCCAGGTGGACGCCCGTGATGACCGTATCGTCGGCGCCGAGGTGCTGTTGCGCTGGCATCACCCGCTGCTGGGCCAGCAATCACCGGCCCAGTTCATCCGGGTACTGGAAGAAAGCGGCCTGATCCTGGAGGTGGGCAGCTGGATTCTCGACGAAGCCTGCCGCACGTGTGCGCAATTGCTGCACGAGGGCCTGATCGACCCCGCGGAGTTTGCCCTGTGCGTGAACATCAGCCCACGCCAATTCCGCCAGAACGACTTCGTCCAGCGTGTAGAGCGCAGCCTGAACCAGCACCACCTGCCCTGCTCGCTGCTGACCCTGGAGATCACCGAGGGCATTGTCATCCAGAACCTGGAAGACACCATCAACAAGATGCGCAGCCTGAAGAAACTGGGGGTCAGTTTTGCCATGGACGACTTCGGCACCGGCTACTCATCGCTGACCTACCTCAAGCGCCTGCCGGTGGACGCCTTGAAGATCGACCAGTCATTCGTCCGCGACGCGCCCCAGGACCCCAATGACGCGGAGATCGTGCGCGCCATCGTCGCCATGGCCCGCAGCCTGGAACTGAGCGTGATCGCCGAGGGCGTGGAGCTGTCGGAGCAGTTGGAGTTCCTGGAACGCCTGGGGTGCCATCTGTACCAGGGCTACCTGCACAGCCGGCCGTTGCCGGTGGCGGAGTTTCGACAGATGTTGATTGATGGGTGATGCTGCACAACCCTCTCGCCAAGCGCAAAAGGCTGGCAACGCCGATCTGTCAGGCCATGGCACGTTGCAACAAATGTGGGACCGGGCTCTGCCCGGGAAGCGCCGCGCGGGCGGCGCTCGATCTCAACAGCGACACAACAACATCGCCTGACGCCTAGAGGCTCTGATGCAATCCCCAGCCAGGAGCTCCGATGAACATTTTGTCGGCCCGCCTTGCAAACTCAGGCGGCTTCCAGCGCCTGCACGCCCAGCAATTGCCCTACCCGGTCGCAGTCGGTTTCGCGCCGCACCAGGGTGAACAGCTCCACGGCCTCGGGGAAGGTGCGGGTGAGCATGGCCAGCCACTGCTTCAGTCGCCCAGGCGCCTGGCGGGGGGTCAGGTCGCGAACCGCCTGGCGCCAGAATTCCTGCAACAGCGGCATCAGTTCTGCCCAGGTCATGGGCGCCAGCTCGATACCAGCCTGGGCGGCGGCGATCTGCCGGGCCAGGTCCGGGCGCGAGACCAGGCCCCGGCCGAGCATGATGTCGGGCACACCGCTGATCTCCCGACAGCGGCGCCAGTCGTCGACGGTCCAGACTTCACCGTTGGCATAGACCGGCACCTTGACCACATCCCGCACCCGCGCCACCCACTCCCAGTGGGCCGGCGGCTTGTAGCCGTCGACCTTGGTGCGCGCATGCACCACCAGCACCTCGGCGCCGCCCTCGGCCAGTGCTTCGGCGCACACCAGGGCGCCGTCGGGGCTGTCGAAGCCCAGGCGCATCTTGGCGGTCACCGGAATGTGCGCTGGCACGGCGCGGCGTACTTCGCACAGGATGCTGTGCAGCAGCTCGGGTTCCTTTAGCAATACCGCCCCGCCCCGGGACTTGTTCACGGTCTTGGCCGGGCAGCCGAAGTTCAGGTCGATCACCGGTGCCCCCAGGCTGACGGCCAGCGCAGCGTTGTCGGCCAGGCACGCAGGGTCCGAACCCAGCAACTGCACGCGCATCTGGGTGCCTGCCGGCGTCACGCAGCCGTCGGCCAGCTCCGGGGCCATCTTGTGGAAGACCGCAGGCGGCAGGAGCATATCGTTGACGCGAATGAACTCGGTGACACACCAGTCGATACCGCCGACACGGGTCAGCACGTCACGCAGGATGTTGTCGACCAGGCCTTCCATGGGGGCCAGGGCAATGTGCATGGGGAATCTCGGGGGGAGGGATGAAAAAAGAGCGCCATTGTAGCGGAGATCGGCGCTGCCCGCTTCATGCTCTTACGCCTGGCGCAGCACCGCCGGCCCATAGCCGTCGATGAACTCGGGTGGCATGCGCTTGGGCTTGCCGCTGGACAACTCGATACAGCAGAACGTGGTGTGGGCACGCAGCAACGTCACCCCATCACGCGGGCGAATCAGCTGGAAGCGCCGGGTCATCTTCAATTTCTGATCCGACTCGACAATCCAGGTGCCCAACTGCAGCTCATCGCTTTCATAGGCCGCCGCCAGGTAGTCGATCTCGTGGCGCACTACGGCCATGGCACGGTCCAGGCGCCGGTATTCGCTCAGGTCCAGGCCCAGGCGCTGGGAATGGCGCCAGGCGCACCGCTCCAGCCACGTCACGTAGACGGCATTGTTGGCATGCCCGAGCCCATCGATATCGTCGGCACCGACACTCAGGTCGATCACAAAGGGCGTAGCCAGGTCCCAGTTCATGCGCGTTCTCGCTCCTGCTTGATAGGCAGGGGCCAGTCTAGCGCACCCTCACGCCGATTGGCGCACCCACTGCCCGCTGAGCAGGCCCAGCACGCCCTGAATAAGGCCTGGATCGGCCAGCAACCGCTGGTGCCCGCCTTCGGGTAGCACCAGCAGGCGGCTGTCGAACCAGGCCTGGTGAATGGCGCGCGCCTCGGCCACCGGCACCAGCGGATCGTTTTCGGCGTGCACCACCAGCCCAGGCATTTCGAGCTGATAGCGGCTGACGTCCAGGTGCGCGGCCGGCAGCCCGACAATGCCTTCCACCTGGCGAATGAACGCGGAGCGGGCACGGGCCGGCAGGCCGACATGGGCGGCGAAATTGCGCAGCATGCCGAGAATCCGCGCCGGCGCCGCGACCGTCACCAGTGCCTCGGCCTTCAAACCCCACTGGCTGGCCAGCAACGCGGCGGCGCCACCCATGGAGTGGCCCACCACCGCGCGCAATGGCGGCAGCTCCGCGGCAGCCTCCAGCAGCGCGTGGGCGAACAGCACCACATGGGCCTGGCTGCCACGCGACCGCCCATGCCCAGGGCCTTCCAGGGCCACCACGCTGTAGCCCGCCAGCAACAACGCCTCGGTCAGGGCGGCGAACTGGGTAGGCCGCCCTTCCCATCCGTGCATCAGCAGCACCGTGGGGCCCTGGCCCCAGCGCAGCACCGAGAGCCCGAAGCGCAAGGTGATGCGCTCGGCACGGGCCAGCAACGGCAACTCCCAGTCACGGGGCGGCAATGTACGCGGCTGCATGAACGCCAGTCGCATGCGCGCGGCCGCGTGCTGGGGGGCCAGGTGCCCGAGGGTACGGTTGACGCCGCGAATCCAGTTGAGGGTGGTCATGGCAGCACTCCTGGGCTCAGCGCACAGCGGCCTTGGCGGCGCGCAGAATACGGTCGGACAAATCACCGGGGCCCAAGGCTCGGCCCAGGGCCAGGCCGCCGATCATCAAGGCAAGGTCAGCCAGGGCGGTATCGGTGTCTTCGGGGCGGTCGGCGAGTTGCGCCACCAGCAGTTCCACGTGCTCGGTCAGCACGCTGCGAAACGCCTCGGGCAGGCGGCCCATTTCCGCCAGCGCAGTCGGCAGCGGGCAGGCGCGGTCTTCGGCATCGCGGTGCTTGCGAGACAGGTAATACGTCGCCATCAAGGCTCGACGCTCCGGTGCCGACAGGCTGGGGTCAACCCGGTCAAACAGGGCGCGGCGCTCACCCAGCAACTGGCTGAAGGCTTCCAGCATCAAGGCGTCCTTGCTGTCGAAATGCGCATAGAAGCCGCCCACGGTCATGCCGGCTGCCCCCATCACTTCACTGACACTGGGGTCGGCGACGCCACGCTGGATCATGGCCTTGCGCGCCGCTTCCAGAATGCGTTCACGGCTCTGAGCTTTCTTGTCGAGCATCACCGGGCACCTCCGAATATGATGGAGGTAATATTATACCTATAATATTTATACGCAAGCGATGCCGCTGACCGCTGGTCAGGGTGTTCCGGAACAGGAGCGCGGGAAAAGTGAAACGCCAGACAAACAAAAGGCCCATTCAACCAGTGAATGAGCCTTAAAAATCCCGCAGAGCGGGTAATCGTGGCGTCCCCTAGGGGACTCGAACCCCTGTTACCGCCGTGAAAGGGCGGTGTCCTAGGCCACTAGACGAAGGGGACGCAAAACCTTCGAGCAAGTCCGTTTTCACGAACCCTGGCAAATTGGTGGAGCTAAACGGGATCGAACCGTTGACCTCTTGCATGCCATGCAAGCGCTCTCCCAGCTGAGCTATAGCCCCAAATTTAGCGTCTTGCGACGGAGCAACCGATACAGGCGTCGCCACTTAAAAACAAAAGGCTCATCCAATAGGCGAATGAGCCTCAAATCCCGCAGAGCGGGTAAATCGTGGCGTCCCCTAGGGGACTCGAACCCCTGTTACCGCCGTGAAAGGGCGGTGTCCTAGGCCACTAGACGAAGGGGACGCAAAACCTTCGAGCAAGTCCGTTTTCACGAACCCTGGCAAATTGGTGGAGCTAAACGGGATCGAACCGTTGACCTCTTGCATGCCATGCAAGCGCTCTCCCAGCTGAGCTATAGCCCCAAATTTTTCGTCTTGCGACGGAGCTGCCTGTACCAGCGAAGCTTCTGTGAAACTGGCGTCCCCTAGGGGACTCGAACCCCTGTTACCGCCGTGAAAGGGCGGTGTCCTAGGCCACTAGACGAAGGGGACAAAACCTTCTTACCAAGATCAGTCTGGATCTGATCTGACCGAAGTCAAACAACGACTTCAGGCCTGGAATGTGGTGGAGCTAAACGGGATCGAACCGTTGACCTCTTGCATGCCATGCAAGCGCTCTCCCAGCTGAGCTATAGCCCCACAATCTTCAGCGCTTCGCAGTTCTGCGTGTTGCTGTGTGGACGGGGCGCATATTAAGACCGGATCGAAGGGCTGTCAAACTTATTTTTGAAAATTTTCAAAAATTTTTTCCAGCAATACAACCACTTACCGACGAACCGAGCGCCCTGCCCCACATTTGCTGGACAGAAACCGTCAAATCAGGCGATTGCGGCCAGCAGCTTTTCCCATTCCTTGTTTTCCTTCTTCGACACGCCACCCAGCAGGTCCAGGGCCTGGCGCAGGCGGAAGCGGGTCAGGTCCGGGCCGAGGATTTCCATGGCGTCGAGCACCGAGACCGAGCTGGCCTGGCCGGTGATGGCGGCGAACATCAGCGGCATGGCGTCACGCAGCTTCAGTTCCAAGGCTTCGACAACGGCCTGGATGGTGGCGGTGATGCGGTCCTTTTCCCAGGTGCGCAGGGATTCGAGCTTCCACAGGATCAGTTGCATCACCTGGCGCACCTGCTCGGGCGAGAGCTTCTTGTGCTCGAACAGCTTGGCGTCCAGTTGCAGGCCACCGGCGAAGAAGAAGCCGCCCAGCGGAGCGATCTGGCTGAAGGTCTCTACCCTGCCCTGCACGTGCGGTGCGATTTTCATCATGTAGTCGGCGTTGAAGGCCCACTTCTGCACGCGGGTGGCGAATTCTTCAACCGGCAGTTCACGCAACCACTGGCCATTGAGCCAGGACAGTTTTTCGATGTCGAAGATCGGCCCGCCCAGGGACACGCGCGACAGGTCGAAATGCTCGACCATCTCGGCCAGGGAGAACTTCTCGCGCTCATCCGGCATCGACCAGCCCATGCGGCCCAGGTAGTTGAGCATGGCTTCCGGCATGAAGCCCATGCGCTCGTAGAAGGTCACCGACGTCGGGTTCTTGCGCTTGGAGAGCTTGCTCTTGTCGGGGTTGCGCAGCAGCGGCATGTAGCACAGCTTGGGCTGTTCCCAACCGAAGTACTCGTAGAGCTTCATCAGCTTGGGCGCCGAGGGCAGCCATTCTTCGCCGCGCAGCACGTGGGTGATGCCCATCAGGTGGTCGTCGACGACGTTGGCCAGGAAGTACGTCGGCAGGCCGTCGGTCTTCATCAGTACCTGCATGTCCATGCGGTCCCACGGGATCTCGACATCGCCGCGCAGCATGTCCGGCACCACGCAGACGCCCTCGGTGGGCACCTTCATGCGGATCACGTGGGGCTCGCCGGCCGCCAGGCGTCGGGCAACTTCTTCGGGCGACAACAGCAGTGCACGGCCGTCGTAGCGTGGGGTTTCACCCCGCGCCTGTTGCTCGGCGCGCATCTGGTCCAGTTCTTCGGCGGTGCAGAAGCACGGGAAGGCATGGCCCAGGTCGACCAGTTGCTGGGCGTACTGCTTGTAGATATCGCCCCGCTCGCTCTGGCGGTACGGACCGTGGGGGCCGCCCACGTCCGGGCCTTCGCTCCACTCGATGCCCAGCCAGCGCAGGGCATCGAAGATCTGCTGTTCGGACTCGCGGGTCGAACGCAGCTGGTCGGTGTCCTCGATGCGCAGGATGAACTCGCCGCCATGCTGCTTGGCAAAGCAATAGTTGAACAGGGCAATGTAGGCCGTGCCGACATGGGGGTCGCCGGTGGGCGATGGCGCGATACGCGTACGAACGGTCATGAAAGGTCTCGAGCAGAGTGAATCAAAGGGTCGATGTTAGCAGGCCCGATGCGGTTGGCTCTAGTGAGGGGGTGGTTTTTGCTGGTTGGGGGGATTGGCCGGAGAAGGTGTTGGGGTGGCCAGGGGCTTGGCTTGATACTTGAGGCGCCCTTGGTCGAGCGCCGCGCGGGCGGTGCTCGACCAAGGGCGCTACAAACGCAAAGCCATGCCCATGGGGTCTCAGCCGCCCCGATGCAACTTGCTCATCAGCTCCGCCTCAGCCTGGGTCAACCCACAGGACTGGGTCAATTCATCCACGCTGGCCCCCATGCCCACCAGACGCGCGGCCTGGGCAAACGACAGGCTCGATGGGTCACGCTGCTCCAGCATGGCCAGCTTGTCGGGCAGCGGCGCGACCACAGCGCGCAATTCGTGCAGGTCTTCACCCATGCGCACAGTGCCGTTCTGGTAATCCTCGACGCGCCGCGCCAAGTCCTTGATGCGCTGGTCGCGAATGGCATCGCCGGCCGCCTGCTGGGCAGCGATTTCCCGCTGGCCACGGATATTGGCCAGCAAGACCGCGAGCGTGGCCACCCAGAGGATGGCCAGCACGATGACGCCTACCTCGAAAATCAACTCAGATGCTCTCCAGCTCGGACCACTCTTCCTCGGTCATCATCTTGTCCAGCTCGACCAGAATCAGCAACTCGCCGTTCTTGTTGCACACGCCCTGGATGAACTTGGCCGATTCCTCGTTACCCACGTTCGGCGCGGTCTCGACTTCGGACTGGCGCAGATAGACCACTTCGGCCACGCTGTCGACCAGGATGCCGACCACTTGCTTGTCGGCCTCGATGATGACGATACGGGTGTTGTCGCTGACGTCAGCCGGCATCAGGCCGAAGCGCTGGCGGGTGTCGATCACGGTGACCACATTGCCGCGCAGGTTGATGATACCCAACACGTAGCTTGGCGCACCCGGTACCGGGGCGATTTCGGTATAGCGCAGTACTTCCTGTACCTGCATCACGTTGATGCCATACGACTCATTATCCAGGCGAAAGGTTACCCACTGCAGAATAGGATCTTCGGAACCTTGTGCAGACGACTTCTTCATACCCCTAACCTCTCGAAAACCGTGATGACGGTGTGTGTGCAGTACAGTGGCGCCGGCGCGGCGCCGCTGATCATTTAAGGTGTTGCATCTGTTTCACCGCACCGCTGGCGATCAGTTCGGCCAGGGCCGAGACGTCCAGCAATGCGCACATGTGTTCGATCACCGTGCCGGCCAGCCATGGCCGCTGGCCGCGCTGGCTGCGCCACTTGATCTCGCTGGGATCCAGGCGCAACGAGCGGCTGACCTGATGCACCGCCAGTCCCCACTCGTAGCCCTGCACCGAAATCACGTACTGCAAGCCCTGCTGGAAGTCATCGCGGTAGCGGTCGGGCATCACCCAGCGCGCCGTGTCGAGGACTTTCAGGTTGCCGGCCTGGCTGGGCAAAATGCCCAGGAACCAGTTGGGCTGGCCGAACAGCGGTGTCAGCTCGTGGCCAGCCAGGGAGTAGATCGATCCCAGGCACACCAGCGGTACCGCCAGGGTCAACCCGGCGACATCGAACAACAGGCACTCGAAGGGTTCCGCGGCCCAGCTTGGGCGGCCATCCACCTCCGCGGGCGGCACGGCGCCCGGCGGTACCGGACGATGCACCTCGACCACCGGCTCCACCGGTGCCACAACCCCTATGTCGGCAGCCGGCGCGGAAACTTGCGCCGGGGGCTCGATAACCACCGGCGCGGGCACAGGCCGCGGCACGGGCGCTACCGCTGGCGCAGGGGCCACCACCGGCTTGGGCTCGGGCCGCGCATCACGAATCTGTTCTTCCAGCACCGCGGCCTGGAAGTCGTCCAGCACCTCGGGGCTGGCTTCCAGCTCCTCGGTGGCGTCCTGCAGCAGGCCGTCCAGGTAGGACTGCAACGCTACCTGCGGTTTTGTGGCGAGGCTGACGGGACGTGTCATCAAGCCACCTGCGCGACGAGTTGCTGGGCCAGCAGGTGCTTGAGCAAGGCCCGGTATGCCACCACGCCCCGGCTTTTGGCGTCGAACTGCGACGGCGTCTGGCCGGCGCGGCTGGCGTCACGCAGGCGCGTGTCCACCGGAATGTAGCCCTGCCAGATCTGCTCCGGATAAGCGTCCTTGAGCACCCGCAGGGTGCCCATGGAGGCCTGGGTGCGGCGGTCGAACAGGGTCGGCACGATGCTGAACGGCAAGGGCTGCTTGCGCGAGCGGTTGATCATGGCCAGGGTGTTGACCATGCGCTCCAGGCCTTTCACGGCCAGGTACTCGGTCTGCACCGGGATCACCAACTGCTGGCTGGCGGCCAGGGCGTTGACCATCAGCACGCCCAGCAACGGCGGGCTGTCGATGATCGCATAGTCGAAATCCTGCCACAGTTGCGCCAGGCTCTTGGCGATCACCAGCCCCAGGCCACTCTGGCCGGGGGATTGACGTTCCAGGGTCGCCAAGGCAGTGCTGGACGGCAGCAGCGCCACTTTTTCGTCACTGGTGGGCAACAGCAATTGCCCAGGCAGGCCCTGGGGAACCTGCCCCTTGTGCAGGAACAGGTCGTAACAGCTGTGCTCCAGCGCATCGGGATTGTGCCCGAAGTAACTGGTCATGGAACCGTGGGGGTCGAGGTCGACCACGACCACGCGCTTGCCCGCCTCGGCCAGCAGGCCGGCCAGGGCGATGGAGGTGGTGGTCTTGCCGACTCCACCTTTTTGGTTGGCTACTGCCCAGACTCTCATGGGGTGTTTTCCTCCCGGCGCGGCAGGTTGCCTACCGAGACATTCGACTCAAGTTATAAGGCCGGTGACGGGGAATTGACACCGCTGGCCCCCACCGACTGCGTTACGGGCTGCGGTGCAGTTTGTGTGCCAGCACGGCGCAAAGCTGCGTCCGGGGTGACATTCGCACTGCCAGTACCCGTGATGCTACGGCGAACGTCCAGGTTGCGCGAGATCACCAGCACCACCCGACGGTTGTGAGCACGCCCGTCCGCCGTGGTGTTGGTGTCGATAGGCTGGAACTCGCCATAACCCACCGAGGCCATGCGCCCGGGGTTGATGCCTTCCATCGCCAGCATGCGCACGATACTCGACGCCCGCGCCGAGGACAGCTCCCAGTTGGTGGGGTACTGGGCGGTGCGGATAGGTTGATCATCGGTGAACCCTTCCACGTGAATGGGGTTGCCGAACGGTTTGATGATGTTGGCCACTTTCTCGATGATCGAGAACGCCTTGTCACTGGGAATGGCATCGCCGCTGCCGAACAGCAGGCCGGACTTGAGCTCGATCTCGATCCACAGTTCGTTGCCGCGCACGGTCAACTGGTTGGATTTGATCAGGTCGCCGAAGCCATCGCGCACTTGGTCGGCGATGCTTTTGAGCGGGTCGTCGGCGGCGCTGGCGATGCCGGCATCGGTCTGCTCGCTGTCACTGACCAACGGCTCGGACGGCTTGACCGTCAGCGGCCGCTCATCACCGATGGGGATAGGCTTGAGGCTGCGCTGGGGGTCATTGAACACCCCGACCAGCGCCTGGGACAGCACCTTGTACTTGCCTTCGTTGATCGAGGAGATCGAGTACATCACCACGAAAAAGGCAAACAGCAGGGTGATGAAGTCAGCGTAGGACACCAGCCAGCGCTCGTGGTTTTCGTGCTCTTCGGTATGACGACGGCGTGCCATGGCTTAACCCCTCACTCCATGAAGCCTTGCAGCTTGAGCTCGATGGACCGCGGGTTCTCGCCTTCGGCAATCGACAGAATGCCTTCGAGCAGCATCTCCCGGTAGCGCGACTGGCGGATGGCAATGGCCTTGAGCTTGCTGGCAATGGGCAGCAGCACCAGGTTGGCGGTCGCTACCCCGTAGATGGTGGCGACGAAGGCCACGGCGATGCCATTGCCCAATTGCGAAGGATCGGCCAGGTTGCCCATCACGTGGATCAGGCCCATCACGGCACCGATGATACCGATGGTGGGCGCATAGCCCCCCATGCTCTCGAACACTTTCGCCGCCTGGATATCGCGGGCTTCCTGGGTCAGGAAGTCTACCTCCAGGATACTGCGAATGGCCGCGGGCTCGGCACCGTCCACCAGCAGTTGCAGGCCCTTGCGCGAATAGCTGTCTGGCTCGCTGTCAGCCACCGACTCCAGGCCCAGCAGGCCTTCCTTGCGCGCGGTGAGGCTCCAGTTGACCACCCGGTCGATGCCACCGGCCAGGTCGATGCGTGGCGGGAACAGAATCCACACGACGATCTGCATGGCGCGCTTGAAAGCGCTCATGGGCGACTGCAACAGGCACGCTGCCAGCGTGCCGCCGATGACGATCAATGCCGCGGGGCCGTTGAGCAGCGCCGACAGATGACCACCTTCCAGAAAGTTGCCGCCGATGATGGCGATGAACGCCAGCAATAGGCCCAGTAAGCTCAGAACGTCCATCAGACACAGGCCTCGACCAGGTGCCGACCGATATCGTCGAGGCCGTACACGGCATCGGCGAGGTTGGCTTTGACGATGGCCATGGGCATGCCATAGATCACGCAACTGGCCTCATCCTGGGCCCACACATGGCTGCCGCCCTGCTTGAGCAGGCGCGCGCCCTCGCGACCGTCGGCGCCCATGCCGGTGAGTACCACCGCCAGCACCTTGTCGCCGTAGGACTTGGCCGCCGAACCGAAGGTGATGTCCACACAGGGCTTGTAGTTCAAGCGCTCATCGCCCGGCAGGATCTTCACCGTGCCGCGGCCGTCGACCATCATCTGCTTGCCACCCGGGGCCAGCAGGGCCAGGCCGGGGCGCAGCACGTCACCGTCCTCGGCTTCCTTGACGCTGATGCGGCACAGCTTGTCCAGGCGCTCGGCGAATGCCTTGGTGAAGGCCGCCGGCATGTGCTGGATCAGCACGATGGGCGCCGGGAAGCCGGCCGGCAACTGGGTCAACACCCGCTGCAGGGCCACGGGGCCGCCGGTAGAAGTACCGATGGCCACCAGCTTGTAGTTCTTGCGCTTGGGCGCCGGCGAAGACGGTGCCGGCGCTGGCGCGTGGCCTTGAGCATGACCATGGCCATGGCCGTGCGCTGGCGCATGGCTGGCTACCGGCTGGCGTGCCGGCGCCGGGCGTGCCGGGGGGGCGTAACTGCTGGTGGGTGCCACTGCCGGCGCGGGCGCCGGTGCTGCGGTGGGCGCCGGGCTGCTGTAGCTGCTGAAACGGCGGTTGCTTCGCGAAATGGTATGCACCTTCTCGCACAGCATCTGCTTGACCTTCTCGGGGTTGCGCGAGATGTCTTCGAAATTCTTGGGCAGGTAATCCACCGCGCCCGCATCGAGCGCGTCCAGGGTCACCCGGGCGCCTTCGTGGGTCAGCGAGGAGAACATCAACACCGGCGTGGGGCAGCGCTGCATGATATGCCGCACGGCGGTGATGCCATCCATCATGGGCATCTCGTAGTCCATGGTGATGACGTCAGGCTTGAGCGACTGGGCCAGCTCGATCGCTTCCTTGCCATTGGTCGCCGTGCCCACCACCTGTATGGCGGGGTCCGACGAAAGAATTTCCGAGACGCGGCGGCGGAAGAAACCGGAATCATCCACCACCAGGACCTTGACTGCCATAAACACTCCATTGGAGAGCGGGCGCCTCATGGCGCGCCGCCCTCAAGAATCAGATACGCCGCGCTGCGTAGCGCTTGAGCATGCTCGGAACATCGAGGATCAGGGCAATGCGACCGTCACCGGTAATGGTGGCGCCCGACATGCCCGGCGTACCCTGGAGCATCTTGCCCAGCGGCTTGATCACAACCTCTTCCTGGCCCACCAGTTGATCGACCACGAAGCCGATGCGCTGGGTACCTACCGACAGGATCACCACGTGACCCTCGCGCTGCTCCTCGTGCGCGGCCGAACTCACCAGCCAGCGCTTGAGGTAGAACAGGGGCAGTGCCTTGTCCCGCACGATCACCACTTCCTGGCCGTCGACCACGTTGGTGCGCGACAGGTCCAGGTGGAAGATCTCGTTGACGTTGACCAGCGGGAAGGCAAAGGCCTGGTTGCCCAGCATCACCATCAGTGTCGGCATGATCGCCAGGGTCAACGGCACCTTGATGACGATCTTCGAACCCTGGCCCTTGGCCGAGTAGATATTGATCGAGCCGTTGAGCTGGGAGATCTTGGTTTTCACCACGTCCATGCCCACGCCGCGGCCGGACACGTCGGAAATCTCGGTCTTGGTGGAGAAGCCCGGGGCGAAGATCAGGTTGTAGCAGTCCGATTCGCTCAGGCGGTCGGCCGCGTCCTTGTCCATCAGGCCCTTTTCCACGGCCTTGGCACGCAATACGCCAGGGTCCATGCCCTTGCCGTCATCGCTGATGGACAAGAGAATATGGTCACCTTCCTGCTCGGCCGACAGCACCACCTTGCCGTTGCGGGACTTGCCGGCGGCTTCGCGCTCTTCCGGGGTTTCGACGCCATGGTCCACGGCGTTGCGCACCAAGTGCACCAACGGGTCGGCCAGGGCCTCGACCAGGTTCTTATCCAGGTCGGTCTCTTCGCCGATCAGCTCCAGGTTGATCTCTTTCTTGAGCTGGCGGGCCAGGTCGCGAACCTGGCGCGGAAAGCGCCCGAAGACTTTCTTGATCGGCTGCATGCGGGTCTTCATGACCGCGGTCTGCAGGTCGGCGGTGACCACGTCCAGGTTGGACACGGCCTTCTGCATGGCCTCGTCGCCACTGTTGGCACCCAGGCGTACCAGGCGGTTGCGCACCAGCACCAGTTCGCCAACCATGTTCATGATTTCGTCCAGCCGCGCGGTGTCGACCCGCACGGTGGTTTCCGCTTCACTGGCCGCGTGTTTCTCTGGCGCAGGCGCGGCGGCGCGGGCTGGTGCTGGGGCGGCCGCAGCAGCCTTGGCCGGCTCCGGCTTGGCGGCAGGTTTTGCCGCCGGCTTGGCCGCGGGCGGGGTGGCCACGGCAGCGCTGGCGGCGCTGGCCGCAGGTGCGGCGGCCGGGGTCTCGGTGAACTTGCCCTTGCCATGCAACTGATCCAGCAGCGACTCGAACTCGTCGTCGGTGATCAGGTCGCCGCCACCCGCTGCCGGCGTGGCCGCGGCGGGGGCGTCAGGCTTGGCGTCGCTGCCCAGCGCATCAGGCACGAACGCGCCCTTGCCATGCAACTGGTCCAGCAGCGCTTCGAATTCGTCGTCGGTGATCTCGTCGCTCGCCGCGCCAGTGCTGGCCGGCGGGCTGGCCGGTGCAACGGCGTCGGGGGCAAACTGGCCCTTGCCGTGCAACTGGTCCAGCAGCGATTCGAATTCATCGTCGGTGATCTCATCGCTGTCGGCAGCCGAGGCTGGGGCCGCAGGCGCTTCGGCCTGGGCCTTGACCGCGTTCAGCGAGTCCAGCAGTTGCTCGAATTCGCTGTCGGTGATGTCACCCGAGTCAGCCACTTCGTCAACCACCGGCGCCGGGGCTTGTTCCACCGCGGCAGGTACTTCGTCGGCACCAGCCGGCTCCGCCAGGCGCGACAACGCCGCCAGCAGTTCCGGTGTGGCCGGGGTAATCTCGGTTCGTTCACGGACCTGGGTGAACATGGCGTTCACCGCATCCAGGGCTTCGAGCACCACGTCCATCAGTTCCGAGTCAACGCGACGCTCACCCTTGCGCAGGATGTCGAACACGTTTTCGGCGATGTGGCAGCACTCCACCAGCTCGTTGAGCTGGAGGAAGCCGGCGCCCCCTTTTACAGTGTGAAAACCGCGAAAAATTGCATTGAGCAAATCACCGTCATCGGGCCGGCTTTCCAGCTCGACCAATTGTTCGGAGAGTTGCTCAAGAATTTCACCGGCTTCTACCAGGAAATCCTGGAGGATTTCTTCGTCGGCGCCGAAGCTCATTTAACGTGCCCCTTAAAAACCAAGACTGGATAGCAGATCGTCGACATCGTCCTGACTGGACACAACGTCTTCACGCTTATCGGCATGAATCTGCGGACCTTCACCCCGAGTTGGATGTTTTTCTTGATCTTTTTCCGCACGAAGCTGTTCGCGGTCGTGTTCGATGCCTGCGAAGCGGTCTACCTGGCTGGCCATGAGCACCAGTTTGAGCAGGTTGCTCTCGACTTCAGTGACCAGTTGGGTCACGCGCTTGATCACCTGGCCGGTAAGGTCCTGGTAATCCTGCGCCAGCAGAATGTCGTTCAGCGCGCCGGAAACCTTGCCGGTACCGTGCTCGCTTTGCGTCAGAAAACTGTCGACCCGCTTCACCAGCTCGCGGAACTCGGCGGCGCCGACTTCCTTGCGCATGAAGCGCTGCCAGTCGGCGCTGAGGCTTTTGGCCTCAGTGCTGAGCTCGTTGAGCACAGGGGTACTCTGCTCCACCAGGTCCATGGTGCGGTTGGCGGCGTTTTCGGTCAGCCGAACCACATAGGACAGCCGTTCGGTGGCGTCCGTGATCTGTGAGACTTCCTCGGCTTGCGGCATGTGCGGGTCAATCTGGAAGTTGACGATTGCACTGTGCAGCTCGCGCGTGAGCTTGCCAACCTCCTGGTACAGGCCGCGATCACGGGTCTGGTTGAGCTCATGGATCAGTTGCACAGCGTCGCCAAACTTGCCTCTTTCAAGGCTTTCGACCAACTGCTGGGCGTGTTTTTTCAGGGTCGACTCGAAGTCACCCAGTGAAGACTCTTTACGCTCCATAGCTCTCCCGTGGCGCAATGCTTCAACCGATACGTTCGAAAATCTTCTCGATCTTTTCTTTCAACGCCACGGCTGTGAAGGGTTTGACCACATAGCCGTTGACACCGGCCTGGGCCGCTTCGATGATCTGCTCGCGCTTGGCCTCGGCAGTCACCATCAGCACCGGCAGGTGCTTGAGCTTCTCGTCGGCGCGCACATGGCGCAGCAGGTCGATGCCGGTCATCCCAGGCATGTTCCAGTCCGTTACCAGGAAGTCGATGCTGCCGCTGTTGAGCACCGGAATGGCAGTGGTGCCATCGTCGGCTTCAACGGTGTTGGTGAACCCCAGATCACGCAACAGGTTCTTGATGATCCGCCGCATCGTCGAGAAGTCGTCAACGATGAGGATTTTCATGTTCTTGTCCAATTAGACCTCCAAGCAGTCTTAAACGCGCCCAGCACCTGGACGCGCATTCAATCAAATCTGGCTAGTGCACTACATGACGTGCGGCAAGGAAAATACCCATGCCGCATCCCCAAATCCAGCCCGGCATCACCCATTGCCTGGTTTCGCCCGGTCCCACAGGGGGATCAGCCATACCGGAAACAGGGTGCTACCCGAACCTTGAAAACCCTTACGCCCGTGCGCGCCACTCGCCCAGCCGGCTGCGCAGGCGGGCCGCGCATTGGCTGTGCAACTGACTGACCCGCGACTCGCTGACCCCCAGCACTTCGCCGATCTCCTTGAGGTTCAGTTCCTCATCGTAATAGAGGGCCAGAACCAGGCGCTCACGCTCCGGCAAGTTGGCGATGGCATCGGCCAGGGCCGCCTGGAAGCGCTCATCTTCCAGGTCGCGCGAGGGCTCCAGGCCCGCGCTGGCGCCATCCTCGTGCAACCCTTCGTGCTCTCCGCCGTCCTGCAACAGGTCGTCGAAGCTGAACAGGCGGCTGCCCAGGGTGTCGTTCAGAATCGCGTAGTAATCATCGAGACTCAATTGGAGTTCGGCCGCAACCTCGTGATCTTTAGCGTCGCGGCCGGTTTTTGCCTCGATAGCGCGAATCGCGTCACTGACCATGCGCGTATTGCGGTGCACCGAGCGTGGCGCCCAGTCCCCCTTGCGCACTTCATCCAGCATGGCGCCGCGGATGCGGATGCCAGCGTAGGTCTCGAAACTCGCGCCTTTGGTGGAGTCGTATTTGGTCGACACTTCCAGCAGGCCGATCATGCCGGCCTGGATCAGGTCTTCCACCTGCACACTGGCTGGCAAGCGCGCCAGCAAGTGGTAGGCGATGCGTTTGACCAGGGGGGCGTAGCGCTCGATCAGCTCATATTGCTGGGACTCGCGCGACGCCTTGCTGTACATCCGGTAGCCGCTGGCACTCATGATACGGGCCCTGCACTGGTCTGCTGCACCAGACGTTCGACGAAGAACTCCAGGTGCCCGCGCGGGTTGGCTGGCAACGGCCAGGTGTCGACTTTCTGCGCGATGGCCTTGAAGGCCAGGGCGCACTTGGAGCGCGGGAACGCTTCGTACACGGCGCGTTGCTTCTGCACGGCCTTGCGCACGCACTCGTCATAAGGCACGGCGCCCACGTATTGCAGGGCCACGTCGAGGAAGCGGTCGGTTACCTTGGTCAGCTTGGCGAACAGGTTGCGCCCTTCCTGAGGGCTCTGGGCCATGTTGGCCAGTACCCGGAAGCGGTTCATGCCGTAGTCGCGGTTGAGCAGTTTGATCAGCGCGTAGGCGTCGGTGATCGATGTGGGCTCGTCGCACACCACCAGCAGCACTTCCTGCGCCGCGCGCACGAAGCTGACCACTGAATCGCCGATACCGGCCGCGGTGTCGATCACCAGCACATCGAGGTTGTCGCCGATGTCGCTGAAGGCCTGGATCAGGCCCGCGTGTTGAGCCGGTGTCAGGTGCACCATGCTCTGGGTACCGGAGGCGGCCGGTACGATGCGGATGCCGCCCGGGCCCTGGAGCAATACATCACGCAGCTCACAGCGCCCTTCGATGACATCGGCCAGGGTTCGTTTTGGTGTCAGGCCCAGCAGGACGTCGACGTTCGCCAACCCCAGGTCGGCGTCCAGCAACATGACGCGACGCCCGAGCTCGGCCAGGGCCAGCGACAAGTTCACTGACACATTAGTCTTGCCGACGCCACCCTTGCCGCCGGTCACCGCGATCACCTGTACGGGATGCATGCTGCCCATGTTAGTTCTTTACCTTGTCTTGCTTAGACCGAGGCCACATGACTGGCTGCGCTTTCAACAACTTGAAGAATGCCCGGCAGACCAACAATGTAGGTAGATTGCAACAACTTCATAACATTCACCTCAGCCAACACGTTTGCTCGGGCTGTGGTAGAGATCAGCGAACATATCGGCCATGGCCTCTTCGCTGGGCTCATCCTGCATTTGCACGTTCACCGCACGGCTGACCAACTGGTGCCGCCGCGGCAGGTGCAAATCGTCCGGAATGCGTGGCCCATCGGTAAGATAGGCCACTGGTAATTCGTGACTGATCGCCAGGCTGAGCACTTCGCCGAGGCTGGCCGATTCGTCCAGTTTCGTCAGGATACAACCTGCCAGCCCACAACGCTTGTAACTATGGTAAGCGGCAGTCAACACTTGCTTCTGGCTGGTGGTGGCCAGCACCAGATAATTGCGCGCCTTGATGCCACGTCCGGCCAGGCTTTCCAGTTGCAGGCGCAGGGCCGGATCGCTGGCCTGCAGGCCGGCGGTATCGATCAGCACCACCCGCTTGCGCAGCAGTGGCTCCAGCGCCTGGGCCAGGGACTGGCCCGGGTCGACGTGGGTCACGGGCACATTGAGGATGCGGCCCAGGGTCTTGAGCTGCTCCTGGGCGCCAATGCGGAAGCTGTCCATGCTCACCAGGGCAATGTTCTGCGCGCCGTACTTGAGTACGTAGCGGGCGGCCAGCTTGGCCAGGGTGGTGGTCTTGCCCATGCCGGCCGGGCCGACCATGGCGATCACACCACCCTCTTCCAGTGGCTCCACGTCCGGGGTGGCGATCATGCGCGCCAGGTGTGCCAGCAGCATGCGCCAGGCCTGACGGGGTTCGTTGATCTCGCCGACCATTTCCAGCAGTTCACGCGACAGCGGGCCCGACAGACCGATGCGCTGCAGGCGACGCCAGAGATTGGCCTGCTGCGGCTTGCTGCCTTGCAGCTGGGTCCAGGCCAGGGAGCCGAGCTGCACTTCCAGCAGCTCGCGCAGGCCATTGAGTTCGCTGCGCATGGATTCGAACAGGCGCTGGTCCACCGGCGCGGCGGCAGGCGGGGCCTGGGGGCGCGGCGGCTCTTCGAAGGTCGGTTCCACCAGTGGCTCGGCGGCGGTCAGCGGCAGCCCGGCAAACAGCTGCCGGTTGGTGACCGCGTCGCTCTCGCCACGGGTGCTCAGTTCAGCCTGGGCGTTGACGATGCGCGACTGGGTCTTGCGCAGCTCGTCTTCAAGCTCCATGTTCGGCACACGGGGTGCCAGCGCGGACAGTTTGTAGTCCAGCGCGGCCGTGAGCTCGACGCCGCCGGCAATCCGACGGTTACCGATGATCGCGGCATCGGCGCCCAGCTCGTCGCGGACCAGTTTCATGGCCTGACGCATATCGGCGGCGAAAAAACGCTTAACTTGCATAACCCACTACCTCAGCCGTTGGGCCCTACTGTCGCTACGATGGTCACTTGCTTGTTGTCAGGAATTTCCTGATACGCCAAGACGTGTAAATTCGGTACTGCCAGGCGCCCGAAGCGCGAGAGCATCGCGCGGATCGGGCCCGCCACCAGAAGGATCACCGGTTGCCCGGCCATTTCCTGGCGCTGTGCGGCGTCTATCAGGGAACGTTGCAACTTCTCGGCCATGCTCGGCTCCAGCAAAACGCCTTCTTCCTGACCCTGACCGGCCTTCTGCAAACTATTGAGCAATATCTGTTCCAACCTTGGTTCCAAGGTGATGACAGGCAGCTCGGAGTCAAGCCCTACAATGCTTTGCACGATAGCGCGGCTCAGGCCGACCCGCACGGCCTGGACCAGCGCGGCGGTATCTTGACTCTTCACGGCATTGTTGGCGATGGCCTCGGCGATGCTGCGAATGTCGCGCACCGGCACCTGCTCGGCCAGCAGCGCCTGCAACACCTTGAGCAGCGACGACAGCGACAGCACGCCGGGCACCAGTTCCTCAGCCAGTTTTGGTGAGCCTTTTGCCAGTACGGCCAGCAATTGCTGGACTTCCTCATGCCCGATCAGCTCGTGAGCGTGCTTGGACAGAATCTGGTTCAAGTGCGTGGCCACCACGGTACTGGCGTCCACCACGGTATAACCCAGCGATTGCGCCTGCGGGCGGTTGCTCAACTCGATCCATACCGCGTCCAGGCCAAAAGCCGGATCCTTGGCGGTGATCCCGTTGAGGGTGCCAAACACCTGGCCCGGGTTGATCGCCAACTCGCGGTCGGGGTAGATCTCGGCTTCGGCCAGGATCACCCCCATCAGCGTCAGCCGATAGGCGCTGGGCGCCAGGTCCAGGTTGTCGCGGATGTGTACCGTAGGCATCAGGAAGCCCAGGTCCTGGGACAGCTTCTTGCGCACGCCCTTGATCCGCGCCAGCAGTTGCCCGCCCTGGTTGCGGTCCACCAGCGGAATAAGGCGGTAGCCCACTTCCAGGCCGATCATGTCGATGGGGGTCACGTCGTCCCAGCCCAGCTCCTTTGTGTCCTGGGCGCGGGTAGGCGACGGCAGCAGGTCCTGCTGGCGCTGCACTTCGGCCGCGGCGGCGACCTTGGCCTCGTTCTGCTTTTTCCACACCAGGTACGCGGCGCCACCGGCCAGCATGGCCAGGAACAGGAAAGACACATGGGGCATGCCCGGCACGGCGCCCATGATGGTCATCAGGCCAGCCGACACGGCCAGGGCCTTGGGCGAGGCGAACATCTGCCGGTTGATCTGCTTGCCCATGTCTTCCGAACCGGAAGCACGGGTCACCATGATGGCCGCGGCGGTCGACAGCAGCAGTGATGGCAACTGTGCCACTAAACCGTCACCAATGGTCAGCAAGGCGTACACCTTGCCGGCTTCGGAGAAGCTCAGGCCGTGCTGGAAAATACCGATGGCCATGCCGCCCAGCAGATTGATGAACAGAATCAGCAGGCCGGCGATGGCGTCACCACGCACGAACTTGCTGGCACCGTCCATGGAACCGTAGAACTCGGCTTCCTGGGCCACTTCCAGGCGGCGCAGCTTGGCCTGGGCCTGGTCGATGAGGCCAGCGTTGAGGTCGGCATCGATGGCCATCTGCTTGCCTGGCATGGCGTCCAGGGTAAAACGGGCGCTCACCTCGGAGATACGCCCGGCACCCTTGGTAACCACCACGAAGTTGATGATCATGAGGATGGCGAACACCACCGCACCGACCACGTAGTTGCCGCCGATCACCACTTCACCGAAGGCCTGGATCACCTTGCCCGCGGCCTGATGGCCATCGTGACCGTGCAACATGACCACGCGGGTGGACGCCACGTTCAGCGCCAGGCGCAGCAGCGTGGCCACCAGCAGGATGGTGGGGAACACGGCGAAGTCCAGCGGCCGCAGGGCGTACACGCACACCAGCAGCACCACGATGGACAAGGCGATGTTGAACGTGAAGAACACGTCGAGCAGGAACGGCGGCACCGGCAACATCATCATTGCCAGCATGATCAACAGCAGCAGCGGCACACCCAGACTGCCCCGGCCAAGGCCGACCAGGTTGCTGCGCGCGGTGTTGAGTAACTGAGTGCGATCCACCGATAGTCCCCGTGATCTCAAGCAAACTTTTGACGCCTGAAGGCGTTGTGGGTATGCCTTTGCAAGAACCTTTCCAACTTTGCAGCAGCGGCACGTTTTAAACTGCAAGCCAAGGTCAGACGCACCCCGGCTTGCTGCTTGAAGCGTGTTGCCCGTCAGCTGTCGCGGCGCAGGTCCGGGGGGATGGGCAGGTCTTTGAGGGGGTTGGGACGTTTGCCGCGCCCGGCGCGGTATTGGCGTATCTGGTAGACGTAGGCCAGGACCTGGGCCACGGCCAGGTAGAGACCGGCCGGGATCTGCTGCTCAAGCTCGGTGGAATAGTAGATCGAGCGCGCCAGCGCCGGTGATTCAAGGATCTGGATGTTGTGCTCGTTGGCGATCTCGCGGATCTTCAACGCAATGAAGTCGGTACCCTTGGCCAGCAGCATCGGCGCACTGCCCTTCTCCGGGTCGTACTTGAGCGCCACGGCGTAGTGGGTGGGGTTGGTGATGATCACGTCAGCCGTGGGAATGGCCGACATCATGCGCCGCTGTGACATTTCGCGCTGCAACTGGCGAATGCGTTGCTTGACCTCCGGCCGCCCTTCGCTGTCCTTGTGCTCGTCGCGCACTTCCTGCTTGGTCATCAGCAGTTTCTGACGCCCTTGGTACAACTGGATCGGCACGTCCACCGCCGCGATGATCAGCAGCCCCAGGGACATCCACAAGGCGTTCCAGCCCACCAGTTGCACACAGTGGATGATGGCCATTTCCAACGGTTCATGACCAATGCTCAGCAGGTCGCCACGGTCCTTGTTGAGCACGAACAGCGCCACCAGCAGCACCACGAAAAACTTCGCCAGGGCCTTGAGCAACTCGGTCAGCGCGTGCATGGAGAACATGCGCTTGATACCGCTGAGCGGGTTCATGCGACTGAATTTCGGCGCCATGGAGCCGGGGGCGAACAGCCACCCGCCCAAGGAGATGGGACCGATGATCGACACCACCAGCAACACCAGCAGGATCGGCTGCACCGCGGCGATGGCCAGCTTGCCCGAGGCCATCAGGAACAGGCCCATCTGGCGCTCGTCGGTGAGCACCTCGCGGCTGAGGCTGAAGTTCATGCGCATCAGGTCCATCATCGTCTGCGCCAAATGGCCGCCATAGGCCAGCAAGGCACCGCAGCCGCCGATCATCACCGCCAGGGTGTTGAGTTCCTTGGAGCGGGTGACCTCGCCGCGCTCCCGTGCTTCACGGCGCTTTTTGTCCGTGGGGTCTTCTGTCTTGTCCTGACCACTCTCACTCTCTGCCATATCAGCGTGCCCGTGCCAGTTCGCGCAGCCACTGCAAGGCCTCGGTGGCCATGGGCTGGTATTGGTTGAGAATATCCCCCAGGGTCAGCCACAGGATCAACATGCCCATGACCAGCGTCAGCGGGAAGCCGATGGAGAAGATGTTCAGCTGCGGCGCGGCGCGGGTCATCACGCCAAAGGCAATGTTGACCACCAGCAGCGCGGTGATGGCCGGCAGCACGAGAATCACCGAGGCCGCCAGCACCCAGCTCATGTGCATGATCACTTCCCAGAACTGGTTGACCAGCAGGCCACCGCCCACGGGCAAGGTGGTGAAGCTCTCCACCAGCACCTCGAACACCACCAGGTGGCCGTTCATGGCCAGGAACAGCAACGTCACCAACATGGTGAAAAACTGCCCTACCACGGCCGTCTGCACGCCGTTGACCGGGTCGTTCATGGACGCAAAGCCCATGCCCATCTGAATGGCCAGGATCTGCCCGGCGATCAGGAACGCCTGAAACAGCATTTGCAGGGAAAAGCCCAGCAAGGACCCGATGATGATCTGCTCACCCGCCAGCATCAGCCCTTGCAGGCTCAGGGCGTCCACCACCGGCATGGGTGGCAGGGTCGGCGAGATCACCACGGTAATGGCCAAAGCCAGGTACAGGCGGATGCGCTTGGGCACCATGGTGGTCCCGAACACCGGCATGGCCATCAGCATGGAGCCCACGCGAAACAACGGCAGCATGAAGCTGGCGACCCAGGCGCCGATCTGCGCGTCGGTCAGGTGCAGGAGCGGGTTCATCCAATCAACTGCGGAATGCTGGTGTACAGGTTGGTGATGTACTCCATGAACGTACGCACCAGCCAGGGCCCGACAATGATCAGGGTGATGAGCATCACCAGCAGGCGCGGCAGGAAGCTGAGCGTCTGTTCGTTGATCTGCGTCGCGGCCTGGAACATCGCCACGATCAGGCCCACCACCAGGCTGGGCACCACCAGGATGCCGACCATCATGGTGGTCAGCCACAGCGCATTGCGAAACAGGTCCACAGCCACTTCAGGGGTCATGACGAATCTCCGTGCAGGTCTCAGACGCCGCCAAAACTGCTGGCCAGGGTACCGATGATCAGTGCCCAGCCATCCACCAGCACGAACAGCATGATCTTGAACGGCAGCGAGATGATCAGCGGCGAGAGCATCATCATACCCATCGCCATCAGCACGCTCGCCACTACCAGGTCGATGATCAGAAACGGAATGAAGATCATGAAGCCGATCTGGAACGCCGTCTTCAACTCCGAGGTGACGAAGGCCGGCACCACGATGGTCAGCGGCGCCTGGTCGGGGCTGGCGATGTCGGTGCGGTGCGACAGGCGCATGAACAGGTCCAGATCACTCTGGCGCGTCTGTGCCAGCATGAAATCCTTCACCGGCCCCTCGGCCTTGAGCACCGCGTCCTGGGCGCTGAGCTTCTCCGCCAGGTAGGGCTGCAGGGCCTGCTGGTTCACCTTGTCGAACACCGGCGCCATGATGAACAGGGTCAGGAACAGCGCCATGCCCGTCAGCAGCTGGTTGGACGGCGTCTGCTGCAGGCCCAGGGCCTGGCGCAGGATGGAGAAGACGATGATGATGCGGGTAAAGCTGGTCATCAGCATGACGAACGCCGGGATGAAGCTCAGCGCGGTCATGATCAGCAGAATCTGCAGGCTGACCGAATACTCCTGCTGGCCGTTGGCGCCGGTGCCCAGGGTGATCGCCGGGATCGACAACGGGTCGGCGGCCAGCGCCAGTGGCGCAGCCATTACCAGGGCCAGGGTCAAGAAAAAGCGCAGCGCGCCCATCAGTGCTTATCCTTATGATCCTTGCCCAACAGCTCCATCAGGCGCTGGGCGAATTCCGGGGTGGCCGTGGTGGCCTTGGCCGGTTTTTCGATGGGGTGCTGCAGCACGTGCAGCGGCGCGATACGGCCTGGGCTGAGGCCCAGCAGGATCTGTTCGGAACCCACCTGCACCAGCACCAGGCGGTCCCGCGGGCCCAGGGCCCGGGAGCCCAGCAGTTCGATCACCTGGCCGCCATGGGGCGTGGCCTGCTGAACCCGACGCAGCACCCAGGCCAGGGCGAATATCACCCCGATCACCAGCAGCAGGCCGAGCATCAGTTGAGTCAACTGGGCGGCCATGCCGCCCCCCAGGGCCGAGCCCACGGCCACCGGCGCGGGAGCAGGGTCCGCGGCGGCCGGCGCCAGGGTCTGCGCCGCGAAGGCTGGCAACGGCAGGGCCAGCAGCAGCGTCAGCAGGCGGCCCATGTCAGCGCAGCTTCTTGATGCGTTCGCTGGGGCTGATCACGTCGGTCAGGCGAATGCCGAACTTTTCGTTGACCACCACCACTTCGCCGTGGGCGATCAGCGTGCCATTGACCAGCACGTCCAGCGGCTCACCGGCCAGGCGGTCGAGCTCGATCACCGACCCCTGGTTGAGCTGCAGCAGGTTACGGATGTTGATGTCGGTGGCGCCCACTTCCATGGAGATGGTCACGGGGATGTCCAGGATCACGTCCAGGTTCGGGCCTTCCAGGTTCACCGGGCCGGTGTGCTTGGGCGAGCTGCCGAACTCTTCCATCGGCAGGCGCGAACCCGAGGCCGCGTGACCGGCGTCGGCGGCCAGCAGTGCATCAATGTCGTTCTGCCCGGCGTCGCCGGACTCACCCAGGGCCGCAGCCCACTCATCGGCCAGGGCCTGGTCTTCCGGGGAAGTCATTTCGTGTTCGTCAGCCATCAGAGGTCCTCGACGGTCATTGAATTCAGGGTTGGAACCTTATCGATAGCGCCTCAACGGCGCTCGATCGGCTCGATCACTTGCAACGCCAGGTTACCCTTGTGGGAACCGAGCTTGGCTTTGAACGAAGGAACGCCGTTGGCGCGCATGACCAGCTCTTCCGGCAATTCCACCGGAATCACATCGCCCGGCTGCATGTGCAGGATGTCGCGCAAACGCAGCTGGCGCCGCGCCACCGTCGCCCCGATCGGTACGCTGACGTCCAGCAGGTCTTCGCGCAGGGCCTTGCTCCAGCGCTCGTCCTGGTCGTCCAGGTCGGACTGGAAGCCGGCGTCGAGCATTTCGCGCACCGGCTCGATCATCGAGTACGGCATGGTCACGTGCAGGTCGCCGCCACCGCCATCGAGTTCGATGTGGAAGGTAGACACCACCACCGCTTCGCTCGGGCCGACGATGTTGGCCATGGCCGGGTTCACTTCGGAGTTGATGTACTCGAAGTTGACTTCCATGATGGCCTGCCAGGCTTCCTTCAGGTCGATGAAGGCCTGGTCCAGCACCATGCGTACCACGCGCAGCTCGGTGGGGGTGAATTCCCGCCCCTCGATCTTGGCGTGGCGGCCGTCGCCGCCGAAGAAGTTGTCCACCAGCTTGAACACCAGCTTGGCGTCGAGGATGAACAGCCCGGTGCCGCGCAACGGCTTGATCTTCACCAGGTTGAGGCTGGTAGGCACGTACAGCGAATGCACGTACTCACCGAACTTCATCACCTGCACGCCGCCCACCGCCACGTCCGCGGAGCGGCGCAGCAGGTTGAACATGCTGATGCGGGTGTAGCGGGCGAAACGCTCGTTGATCATTTCCAGGGTCGGCATGCGCCCACGGACGATACGGTCCTGGCTGGTCAGGTCGTAACTCTTGACGCTGCCCGGCTCCCCGATGCTTTCGGTCTGCACCAGCCCATCGTCGACGCCGTGCAGCAGCGCGTCGATCTCATCCTGGGACAGCAGGTCTTGCACGGCCATGTCGTGTTCCTACTGCAATACGAAGTTAGTGAAAAGCAGCTGGTCGATGACCGGCTTGCCGACTTCTTTCTGCGCCACGGCCTGCACGGCGGCAGTGGCCTTCTGACGCAGCATTTCCACGCCGACCGGGGTGGCCAGGGTGGTGAAGTTCTCACCGGAGAACATCATCACCAGGTTGTTGCGGATCACGGGCATGTGCACCATCAGGGCGTCCAGGTCGGCCTTGTCGCGCCCCTGCATGGTCAGGCTGACCTGCATGTAGCGGTCACGGCCGTCCTGCTTGAAGTTGACCACGAAGGCCGGCGTCATCGCCTCGTAGATGGCGGGCTGCTTGCCTGCCGCGGCAGCTGGCGCCTCGGCCGGTTTCGCCTCGGCCCCCTTGTGCAGGAAGAACCAGGTAGCGCCCACCGACGCCCCTACCACTACCAGCAGCACAATGACAAAAAGCAGGATCATCTTGAGTTTGCCTTTGCCTGCGGGTTCTTTCTCTGCTTCGGTCTTTGCCATGCCAATAATCCGTCACTAATCGGGGGTTAACGCTTGCCTGCACAGGGTTGAGCAAGTGTTATGCCAGATTGCGAGGGAGGGCGGTTTTGCCGCCAAGGATTCCCAGGCAAGCCTGGGAATCCGTGATTCAGGCGTAGTAGTCGATGGCGCTGGTGCCGACCACGACCTGCTGCACGGTGGGTTCCGAGGCCAGCGGGGAGGCAGCGTCGATGCCGTCCAGGCTGTCACCGCCGCCAGTGCCGCGCGCGGTGCGCTGGCTCTGCCGAGCCTGGTCCTGAGACGACTGGCGCGACTGGTCGGAGACGTTGACGTCAAGCTGGCCCATCCCCTGCTCGGCGAACATGTCCTTGAGGCGGCCCTGCTGGCTTTCCAGCGCTTCGCGCACGTGCACGTGGGCGCTGGTGAAGGTCACGGTCTGCTGATCGGGCGTCATGTCCACGCGGATGTTCAGGCGCCCGAGCTCAGCCGGCGTCAGCTGGATGTCGGCCGACTTGAGGTTCTGGCTGGACAGGTACATCACTCGGTTGACCACGCCTTCGGTCCAACCGCTCTGGTTCATCGCCAACTGGGTGGTGGGCGCCTGCACCGGCGTGGCAGTCGCAGTCTTGGCGGTGGTAGCACTGGTGTCGGTCATGGCCGCCAGGCGATTGGCGAAGTTGTCCATGCGGGTGTCGGCCGAGGCACCCTTGATGTCTTTGAGGCCATCATCGATCTGGCTGCCAAAGGCCTTGTCACTGAGCTCGCTTTCGCCCGACGACTTCTGTTGCACCACCATGCTGGCCAGACCCGAGGCGAAGCTCTGGTCGGCGTCGGAGCTGATCGCATCCTGGGGCGCGTTCTTGTCGTTGGTCTGGGCATGGGCCGAGGTCGTGCCCTGGGCCTTGGCGTTCTGCTCCAGCGCCAGGCGCAGGGTAGGCATATTGGCCAGGGGGTCGTCCTTGGACGGGTCGAAGCTGTCAGTGTCCGACGTGTCGGCAGTAGTATCCTGCGCCGGCGCGGGCACCTGGGCCAAAGCCGCGGCCTGAGCCGGGTCCGGTGTGACCACCGGTTGCTGGGCCTGGGTCAGCGCCGGGTCAGGCACGGCCGCCACCGCCACGGTCGGGTCCGGTGTGACCACGGGGGCCGCCTGGGCGGTGGCGTCAGGGGTGGCGCTGTCGGTGTCGGTGACGTCGTCGGCCTGATCGTCATCCTTGCTCTTGTCAGCCTTGTCCGCTTTGCCGCCTTTGTCCGCCTTGGCGCTCTGGTCAGCCTTGCCGGAAGCATCAGCCTTGGCACCCTTGTCAGCCTGGGCTGCCTTGTGGGCAGGCAAGTTCTTGCCGCTATCGGCAACGGCCGGTTTGCTGGCGGCAGTATCCTTGTCGCTGGCGGCCTTGCTCTTGCCGACCGTGGCCACCTGGTCCTGCTGCTTGCTGGCCTGCTGGTGGTCTACCCCGGCGACCTTGGTCGTGGTGGCCTGGGACTGCTTGGCATAGACCTTGGCAAAGTCCGCGGACGTGTCCTTGGCGGGCTCGGCGGCCTTGCTCAAGCTGGCCAGCGTGCTGGCTTGAGTGCTCGCCGTGCTGGTGATCTGCAAGAGAGGGTTTGACGCGACTGACATTGACAGGTCTCCGCTGCACTGAAATCGGGGGGTACAGGTGCAGTGGCTACAGCAAAAGTCGGGCCAGGTTTGTAAGAACGCCGACATACAACAGCGACGGCCCATAGCAGCGGACCCGGCCGCTTCACAGTCGCCGCGCTGTATCCGGCACACCGCGTGCAGCGCAGACGCCGCCACACAAACCGGTTTCAGCAGGGAAAACGCTGACGCTCGTCGCGGTAAAGGCGGCGCACTTCGGCGAATTCATGATCGATGCGGTTGACCAGGTCTTCGATGTCATTGAGCGGCGGATGCTTGACGCGCTCCTCCAGCTGGCGACACAGATCCGCCAACTGCGTGGCTCCCATGTTGCTGCTGCTGCCCTTGAAGCTGTGAGCCGCCTGGCCCAGTTGCTGCGGGTCAGTGGCGCGGTGCAGTTCGTTCAGGCGCACTTCCGAATCGGTCAGGAAGGTATCCAGCAACAAGGGATACTCTTCTTCCATGACTTCCTGCAGCGCGCTGAGCACGTCGTAGTCGAGATGCTGGTTGGACACTTGTTCGCTCCTTGATCAAGCCTGAATTATGCCAGAGCCTCCCAGGTAAATTCCACGCAGGCGCTGCGACCGTCCTCGGACCACTGCGCGCTGCGGCTCAATTGCCTGATCAGCTTGAGGCCCCGGCCGGAAAGCCCCGTCTCCTCGGCGTCGCGGGCGATCACCTGGCGCGCGTCGAAGCCATGGCCGCTGTCTTCGACATCGATGGTCAGGCGCCCGCCCGTACCTTCCGGCTGCACCAGAAAGTGCATGCGCACATAACCGTCCTTCAACTGGTTCAGACGGGTATTACGTTGGTCATAGTATTGCGCAAACCCTTCGGCGTCACGCTTGAGGCTGGAGTCCAGCCCCAGCACGCCGTGTTCCAGCGCATTGGAGTAGAGCTCCGAGAGGACGCTGTACAGCGCCCCGCTCTGGGCCCGCAGGCCGTGGATTTCCTGCAGCAGTTGCAACAGGTAGGGCAAAGGGTTGAAGCGTTTGAGGGTGTCGGCCCGCAGCTCCAGGCTCATGGACCAGTTCAGCGGGCTCGACGCGCCGCTGTCGGAATAGATGGTCGCGGGCTGTTCCAGCGAATCGGGCTCGACCATCTCCACCTGGACCATGCTGACATCGTCGCGCGACTCGCCACGGAAGGCCTTGAGCGCGGCATGGATATCCTCGAACAGCAGGTCGGGGTTGCGGTTGAGTTCGAATACCCGCTGCAGGCGGTCCACGCCGAACAGCTCCTCATCGCTGTCAGCGGTGTCGATCACCCCGTCGGAGCACAGGAACAGCCGGTCACCGGGCACCATGGAAAAAACCTCGGTCTTTTCCTGAAAACTGGCACGGGACAGCACGCCCAACGGCAGGTGGCGCGAACGTAGCGGTATATGCTCGTCGCTCGCCATGCGACGCAGGTAGCCGTCAGGCATACCGCCGTTCCACACCTCCACTACCTGGCGTTGAAAGTTCAGGTACAGCAATGTGGCGCAGCAGAACATGTCCACCGGCAGGATGCGTTTGAGCTTGGCATTCATTTCCCGCAGGATTTCCGCCATCCCGTAGCCCTTGGCAGTCATGCCATAGAACACTTCCGCCAGGGGCATGGCGCCCACCGCCGCCGGCAAGCCGTGGCCGGTGAAGTCGCCCAACAGCAGGTGCATACCGCCCGAAGGGGTAAAGGCGGCCAGCAACAAGTCACCGTTGAACAGCGCGTAGGGCGATTGCAGGTAGCGAATGTTCGGGGAACTGAGGCAGCCGGAGTGGGCCACCTGGTCGAACACCGCCTTGGCCACGCGCTGCTCGTTGAGCAGGTAGCCGTGGTGCCGGGTGATCTGGTCCCGCTGGTCCAGCACCGTGGCCTGCAAGCGACGCAAGCGGTCCATGGCCTTGATCTTGGCGGCCAGGATCACCTGGTTATAGGGCTTGGCCAGAAAATCGTCGCCACCGGCCTCCAGGCAACGCACCAGCGCCTGCTCTTCGGTCATGGAGGTGAGGAAAATGATCGGCACCAGCGCGTCACCCGCCAGCTCCTTGATCTGCCGGGCCGCCTCGAAGCCGTCGATCACCGGCATCATGGCGTCCAGCAGCACCAGTTGCGGGCGGCGAGCCTGGAAGACCTCGATGGCCTCCTGGCCATCGCTGGCCGTCAACACCCGATGGCCCTGGCGCCGCACGATGCTGGACAACAACATGCGGTCGGTCATGTTGTCATCGGCGATCAGAACGGTCAGCGGTTCACTGGCCGCCAGCATGTTTATTGAATCTCGAACAGTTTGTCGAAATTGGAAATCGCGAGGATTTTCTTCACGTCACTGTTGCTGTTCACCAGCCGTACCTTGGCGGAATCACCACCGGCATGGTCACGCAACAGCAGCAGCATGCCCAGCGCCGAGCTGTCCAGGTAGGTGGTCTGCTTGAGGTCGATGCGGTATGCCTTGGGCTTTTCGTTGACGCGCTCGTAGGCGTTGCGAAAATCCTGGTGGGAGCCGAAGTCGAAGCGCCCCTGAATGCTGATAGTGAGCTCTTTCCCTTCAGCGGAGTAGTCAGCGTTTACGGCCATGGACGAAATTCCTTTAAATGAGCCAGCTCCGTACAAGGTGTAGCATCGTGCACGGCCTCCGGCAACCTGCGCCTTTACAAATAGTTGGCTAAAAGCTGCTCTGGCGAGGCAAGCGCTGGGACAATTCGTCGAGCAACTTCTGCTCGCGCTTGTCTTCCAGTTGCCGGGCCTCGTCGATATAGCGCTGCACCAGTTTGCGCAGGCCTTCAACGCGGGCATAAGCCTGTTGCCAGGTCACCCGGGCATTGTCCAGATTCTTCTGGTGCCATGCCAGGCTCTGCTTCTGTTGGGCAACGGCGGTTTCCAATTGGTTCAAAAAGCGCTGGTAGTTCATCAGCCACTGGCCAGACACACCCTTGCTGCCGTAGGTATGCCACTGGGCCTGGTAATCTTCGCGGTAGCGGTCAAGTTCGGCCAGCTTGGTTTCCGACAGCCGCACCTGACCCTGGAAATGCCCCAAACGCTGGGCAGCAGTACGCTCGGCCTTTTCGGCCATGTCGACGACAGGGGTCAGGCGCGCGGCGCGGCTGGCGGCCATGGCCTATCAGCTCGGCGCCACGGGCTTGAACACGGCGGCCAGGCGCTCGCTGCTGGCGGCCAGGCTTTCGTTGTCGTCCAGGCCTTGGCGCAGGTAGCGCACCAGCGTTGGGTGCAGGTTGATCGCCAGGTCAGTCTCGCGGTCACCGCCGGGCACATAGGCGCCCACGCTGATCAGGTCGCGGCTCTGCTGGTAGCGTGACCACAACTGTTTGAAGTGCTGGGCCTGCCCCATGTGCTGGGGGCTGACCACGCTGGGCATGACCCGGCTGATGGACGCCTCGATGTCGATGGCCGGGTAGTGCCCCTCCTCCGCCAGGCGCCGGGACAGCACAATGTGGCCGTCAAGCACGCCACGGGCGGAGTCGGCAATGGGGTCTTGCTGATCATCGCCTTCGGACAGCACGGTGTAGAACGCGGTGATGGAGCCACCGCCTGCCTCGGCGTTGCCGGCACGCTCCACCAGTTTCGGCAGTTTGGCGAACACCGAGGGCGGGTAGCCCTTGGTGGCGGGCGGTTCGCCGATGGCCAGGGCGATTTCCCGCTGGGCCTGGGCGAAACGGGTCAGCGAGTCCATCAGCAACAGGACGTTCTTGCCCTTGTCGCGGAAGTATTCGGCGATACGGGTACAGTACATGGCGGCGCGCAGGCGCATCAGCGGCGCTTCGTCGGCGGGCGAAGCCACCACCACGGAACGCTTGAGGCCTTCTTCGCCCAGGATGTGCTCGATGAACTCCTTCACCTCGCGGCCCCGCTCGCCGATCAGGCCGACGACGATGATGTCGGCTTCGGTGAAGCGGGTCATCATGCCCAGCAACACACTCTTGCCCACGCCGGTACCGGCGAACAGCCCGAGTCGCTGGCCACGGCCCACCGTCAACAAACCGTTGATGCTGCGAATACCCACGTCCAGCGGCTGGCTGATGGGGTCGCGCTTGAGCGGGTTGATGGTGGGGCCGTCCATGGGCACCCAGTCCTCGGCCTTCATGCCGCCCTTGCCGTCCAGCGCACGGCCGGCACCGTCAAGAATCCGCCCCAGCATGCTCATGCCCATGGGCAGGCGCCCCGTGTCAGCCAAGGGAACCACGCGGGCACCCGGGGCGATACCGGCGACGCTGCCCACCGGCATCAGAAAGACTTTGCTGCCGGAAAAGCCCATGACCTCGGCCTCGACCTGCACCGGGTGGTGACCGTCGTCGTTGATCACCACGCAGCGCGCCCCCATGGCCGCGCGCAACCCCTCGGCTTCCAGGGTCAGGCCCACCATGCGCAGCAGGCGGCCTTCCAGCACCGGCTGGCTGGGCAGGCTGATGACCGGGGCATAACTGCCCAGGCGCTTGGCGAAACTGGTGCGGTCAAGGCGCATCGGTGCCATCCAGCTCGACGCTCAGGTCGGCCTCGGCCGGGTGCAGGGCCTGTTCGTGCAACTGGTCGAACAGCTGCGCGAGGGCTTGGGTGATGCGGGTTTCGATGCTGGCGTCGATGCGGCTGTGCTCGGACTCGACGCGGCAGCCGCCTGGCTGCAGGTCTTCGTCCTCGAGGATGCGCCAGGTTTCCTCATGGCGCTCGCGCAGGGCCTTGACCTGCTCGAAGTCCTGCGGGTTGATGAAGATCCGCACGTTGCCAGCGCCCATGGGCAGCAGCTTCAGGGCTTCGCGCAACACGCGTTCGATCTGGCTGGAGTCGGTGCGCAGTTCGCGCTGGATCACTTCGCGGGCGATGTGGCCCACCAATTCCACCAGGGATTTTTCGATCTGGCTGTCCTGTTCGGCGATGGGCGCCATCAGGTGGCCCATCAACTGTTCAAGGCTTTGCAGTTTGGCGGCCAGGGCGACTTCGGCTTCCTGACGCACCTTCAGGGTGGTGCTGTGAAAGCCTTCTTTCTCACCGGTGGCGAAGCCTTCGTTGTAGGCTTCCTGGCGGATGCTTTCCAGCTCTTCAAGGGTCAGCGGCTGGACTTCTTCCAGCGGCACTTCCTCGATTTCCTCGACCAGTGGTTCCGGCTCGGGCTCGGGTTCCGGCTCCTGGGGGTCGAAGCTGGGGATAGCCCACAGGTCGACGCCTCGCAGGTCCTCGGCGCGGATCAGGTCACTGGGGTGTTGTTCGGAGGGGCGGGACATTGATTATTCCTGATGGCGCCAGAATGGTTCTGAAGGGTTATGGGCCCTGCAGGACCGGGCGTGGCTCGGTCCTGCACCCGGATCCCGCAATAATGGACCACAAGGGGCAGGGTCAGATCATTTCCTCGCCGCCCTTGCCACCCAGCACGATCTCCCCGGCCTCGGCCATGCGGCGCGCGATGGTGAGGATTTCCTTCTGCGCCGTCTCCACGTCGCTGACACGTACCGGGCCCTTGGCTTCGAGGTCGTCGCGCAGCAGTTCGGCGGCACGCTTGGACATGTTCTTGAAGATCTTTTCCTTGACGTTCTCGTCCGAGCCCTTGAGGGCCAGCACCAGCACGTCCGAGGACACTTCGCGCAACAGTGCCTGGATACCGCGGTCGTCCACGTCGGCCAGGTTGTTGAACACGAACATGAGGTCTTCGATCTGGCTGGACAGGTCTTCGTCGACCTCGCGGATCGAATCCATGAGGGCGCCTTCCACCGAACTGTCGAGGAAGTTCATGATGTCCGCCGCCCGCTTGATACCCCCCAGGGTGGTGCGCGCCGCGTTGGAGTTGCCGGAGAACTGTTTCTCCAGAATCAGGTTCAGTTCCTTCAGTGCCGCGGGTTGCACGGTATTGAGCGACGATACCCGCAGGATGATGTCCAGGCGCACTTTATGGTCAAAGTGGCCCAGTACCTCACCCGCCTGGTCCGCGTCCAGGTAAGCCACCACGATCGCCTGGATCTGCGGGTGCTCATACCGGATCACGTCGGCCACAGCGCGCGGCTCCATCCACTTCAGGCTGTCCAGGCCGCTGGTGTTGCCACCCAGCAGGATGCGGTCGATCAGGCCGTTGGCCTTGTCTTCGCCCAGGGCCGACGTCAGCATCTTGCGGATGTAGGTGTCCGAACCCACGCCCAGGCTGGTCTGGTCGCCGACGATCTCGACGAACTCGCTCATCACCTGCTGGACCTGCTCGCGGTGCACGTTGCGCATCTGCGCCATCGCCACGCCCACGCGCTGCACTTCCTTGGGGCCCATGTGCCGCAGTACCTGGGCGGCGTCAGTTTCGCCCAGGGACAGCAGAAGGATGGCCGCCTTGTCGACTTTGGTCAGTTTGGCGGCAAGCGCTTGATTGTTACTCATCGGCGTTAATCCACTCTTTCACGACCTGGGCCACGCGGCCCGGGTCTTCGGCCACCAGACTCTTGATTGCGTTCAGCTGAGCGTCATATCCCTCGCTCGGGCTAGGCAGCAGAATACTCTGCGGGCCGCCCAGGGAGACACGGTCGTTGGCCAGTTCGCCGTCCAGACCGCCCATGCCACCCAGTTCCACGTCGCCATCGGCGCCGACCAGTTGCTTGCCTTTGCCGTTGCCGGTGATGTTGTTCAGCACCGGGCGCAGCACACCAAATACCAGCACCAGGATGAACAGCACACCCAGCACCTGCTTGACCACGTCCCAGAACCAGGGTTGCTGGTAGAAGGCGATTTCCGGCACCACTTCGCCACGGTCCGGCGAGAACGGCGCGTTGATCACGGTCACGCTGTCGCCACGGCTGGCGTCGAAACCGACCGCATCCTGCACCAGGCGGGTGAAGCGCGCCAGGTCGTCGGCACTCCACGGGTTGTGGGTGACTTCGCCATTGGCGCCGGCCTTGACCTGGTCGTCCACCACCACGGCCACCGACAGGCGGGTCAGGCGACCCTGCTGCTGCTTGGTGTGGCTGATGGAGCGGTCCAGCTCGAAATTCTTGGTCGACTGGTTACGCTTGTCGGCCGGGTACGGCGCCAACATCGGTTGGCCGGTGGCCGGGTCCATGATCTGCTGACCATTGGCGTCCAGCAGCGGCTGGCCTGGCGGGATCGCCGCAGGCGTGGCGGGCGCAGCGGCGCCACCGGTCTTCTGCGGGGCGCTGGCCGGCGACGGCGGCTGGTTGGTCAGGGCACCCGGTACGCCCGAAGGGCCGCTGCCACTGGAACGCTGCTCGGTCACCGACTGCTCGCTGCGCAGGGCAGGCTGGTCAGGGTTGAATTGTTCAGAGGTGGATTCCACCGCGCTGAAATCGACGTCGGCGGAGACTTCGGCCTTGTAGCGGTCGTTGCCCAGCACTGGCTCAAGGATGTTATGCACGCGCTGGGTCAGCATGCTTTCCATCTTGCGGCTGTAGTCGAACTGCTTGCCGGCCATGGTCAGCTCGGAGTCTTGCAGCTGTTCGGAGAGCAGGTTGCCCTTCTGGTCGACCACGGCGACGCCGGACTTGTCCATTTCCGGCACGCTGGTAGCGACCAGGTTGACGATGGCCAGCACCTGCCCGGCATCAAGGGTACGGCCCGGGTACATTTCCACCAGCACCGAGGCGGTGGGCTTGCGCTCGTCGCGCACGAACACCGAGCTTTTCGGAATGGCCAGGTGCACGCGGGCACCCTTGACGTTGTTCAGGCTGGAGATGGTGCGGGCCAGCTCGCCTTCCAGGCCCTGGCGATAGCGTGCGGTTTCCATGAACTGGCTGGTGCCCAGCGCCTGTTCCTTGTCCATGATCTCGTAACCCACGTTGCCGTCGCTGGGTGCGACGCCTGCGGCGGCGAGTTTCATGCGCGCACGGCCGATGTCATCGGCCTTGACCAGCAGCGCGCCGGAGTTGGGCTCCACGGTGTAGGGAATGTCGGCAGCGTTGAGGGTTTCCATCACCTGCTTGGTGTCCATGCCGGCGAGGCTGCCGTACAACGGACGGTAATCGGGCTGCTGCGACCACAGCACCACGGCAAAACCAATCGCCACGCTGGCGGCCAGGCCGACCAACAGGCCGACCTGACGCAACATGGTCATCTTGGAAAGATTTTCCAGGAAGGACAGGCCAAACAGCGGCGGCTTGCCGCCGGCTGCGCCGTTCTTGGCTGGTACGTTATCCACGACTGCGTCTGCCATGTCTCAATCTCGCCCTTATACCGGCATCTGCATGATGTCTTGGTACGCCTGAACCAGCTTGTTGCGTACCTGGGTCAGTGCCTGAAACGACACGCTGGCTTTCTGCGACGCCACCATCACGTCGGTGATGTCGACACCGCTCTTGCCGATTTCAAAGGCGTTGGCCAATTGATCGGACGCCTGCTGGGTGTCGCTGACCTTGTTGACGGCCTGGCCCAGCAGGTCGGCAAAGCTGCTGGTACCCGCCACTTCCGGCGCCACGGCAGTCTTGCTGGCACCCATGGCGTCAGCCTGCATGGTGCGCATGTCCATCATCAGACGGTTGAATTCAATACCTTGGCTCATGGATCACTCTCTCCGACGGCCCGCAATTTTTTGACACTGTAACAACGGATACAAAGGAGGTAGCAACAAGGGTGCCAGCTCCTGACTTGCATCACGAAATCCTTACAATTCATAGATCCACGCAGAGTCCTGCAGGACCGGGCGAGGCTCGGTCCTGCAAAGCAATGGAGGTGGTGTATCTGTCAGCTGGCGTACAGGCTGGCCTCGACGTCCATGCCGGCGTCGCGCATCTGCGCCAGCTTGTAGCGCAAGGTACGCGGGCTGATGCCCAGCCGTTCGGCGGCCTCCTTGCGGCGCCCGCGCTCGGTGCGCAAGGTGTCGATGATCAGCTGGAATTCACGCCGGCGCAGGTCGTCACCCAGCCCCCCAGCCGCTTCAGGCGCAAGCGCCGTCAATGATTCGACGGGCACCGGTGCCGGCACCGAACGCACGATGGACAGGGCCGGCATGGGCGCAGCCCCCACCGGGCCCGCCAGGCAGAAGTCCTCGGCCTGGATCACGCCGCCCTGCTGCAGAATCAGCGCACGCTGAATGGCGTTGTCCAGTTCGCGCACATTGCCCGGCCAGGGATAACTCACCAGGCAGGCCTGGGCACCAGGTGCCAGGCGCACGGCGGTGTGCTTCATTTTATTGACGTGCTTGGCCAGCAAGCGCTCGGCCAGCGGCAGAATATCGGCGGTGCGTTCACGCAACGGCCGCCAGGCCAGCGGGAACACCGACAGGCGATAGTACAGGTCCTCGCGAAAGCGCCCCGCCGCCACTTCGCCGGCCAGGTCGCGGTTGGTGGTGGCCACCACGCGAATGTCCAGGGCAATGGGTTTACGCGCCCCTACCCGCTCCACTTCCCGCTCCTGCAGCACGCGCAACAGCTTGGCTTGCAGGCCCAGGGGCATTTCGGAAATCTCGTCGAGCAGCAACGTGCCGCCATCGGCCTGTTCGAACTTGCCCGGCTGGGCGGCGATGGCGCCGGTGAACGAGCCCTTTTCATGGCCGAACAACGTGGCTTCGAGCATGTTGTCCGGAATGGCCGCGCAGTTGATGGCAATGAATGGCTGACTGGCCCGGTGGGACTGCTGGTGAATGTAGCGCGCCAGCACTTCCTTGCCGGTACCCGACTCGCCAGAGATCAGCACGGTGGAATCGCTGCGCGCCACACGCGCAGCCAGTTCCAGCAAACGCGCACTGGCCGGCTCCACGGCAATCGGCCCTTCGGTGTCGGCGCAGGTCAGGCAACCCAGGGCGTGACGCGCCACCAGGTCCAGCAAGGCCTTGGGCAAAAACGGCTTGACCAGGTAGTCGGCGGCACCGGCGCGCATGGCCTCCACGGCGCGGTCCACCGCCGCGTGGGCAGTCATGAGCAGCACCGGCAATTGCGGCTGGCGGCTGCGCAACTGGCACAGCAACTGGTGACCATCCATGCCTGGCATGTTCACGTCGCTGATGACCAGGCCAAAGGGCTCGCTGGCCACGGCCAGCAGCGCGTCCTCGGCGCTGCCCACCGCATGGTAGGCGTAGCCGCCCAGCTCCAGGGTATCGCCCAGCGCTTCACGCAGCGCGCGATCATCTTCGACCAGCAAGACCTTGATGGCCATCAGCGTTACTCCTGCACCGCACGGGTATGGATCAATGGCAGCGTCACCAGCGCACAGGTACCGCGCCCCGGCCGCGAACGAATCGCCAGCTCGCCCTGATGGGCGCGGGACACAGCCTTGACCACGGCCAGGCCCAGGCCGGTGCCGGTGGTCTTGGTGGTAAAGAATGGTTCGCCCAGGCGCGCCAGCACGGCGGGCTCGATGCCGCTGCCGTTGTCACTGATCGCCAGGCGCAATTGATGGTCGCGGGCGTACAGGTGAACCTTGACCCGGGCCTGGCCCTGGGTGGCCTGCAGCGAATTCTCGATCAGGTTCAGCACCGCACCCACCAGGGTGTCGCGATTGCACAGCAGCTCGCCCGTGGGGCAATCCAATTGCCAGCGCACCGCCACGTCCTGCACATGGGTATGGGCCGCCGCCTTCAAGGCCTGGAACAGTGCCTGGGGGGTCAGCCGGTCGCTCAGCGGCAGTTCGCCACGGGCGAACACCAGCATGTCTCGCACCTGGTGTTCCAGCTCGTGCAAGCGTTCCTTCAGGCGCCCGGCAAAGCGCTGCTGGGTTTCCACCGGCAGTGCCTGCTCTGTCAAATGGCTGGCGTAGAGCAAAGCGGCCGACAGCGGCGTACGAATTTGATGGGCCAGCGAGGCAACCATGCGCCCCAGCGACGACAGCCGCTCGTGGCGCGCCAGCTGGTCTTGCAGACGACGGGTTTCCGTCAGGTCGTTGAGCAGCACCAATTGCCCAGGCTCGGCGTCCAGTGAACGGGTAGCGATGGACAGCCGACGGCCATCCTTCAGGGAGATTTCATGACCGTCATCGCGGCGCGGCGCGAAGCAGCGTGCGATGACCTGGCGCCACAACACCCCTTCCAGCGGCTCACCGAGCAATTGGCAGGCAGCCGGATTGGCCTCGCGCACCACGCCGTGGGCGTCGATGACGATGACGCCACCGGGCAGCAGGTCCAGCAGGTGTTGCAGGCGGTTGGCCAGGCGCTCTTTCTCCGCCAGTTCGGCCATGCGCTGGGCGCTGACGACCGCCAGCTCCCCCTTCAGCTCGGCGACACGCGCTTCAAGCATGCTGTAGGAGTCGCTCAGCTGGGTGGACATCTGGTTGAACAGCGCAAACGCCTGCTCAAGGCCAAGCCGGCTGGCCTGTTCAACGGAGGGCTGGCCCTCGAGTTCAGGGTCAGTGGTCATGGGGGCGGCCTGTGGCATCGTGATCTCTCGCGTGGCATACCGTCATAAATGGGTATCGTACGGGAGATATAGCAATCGTCGTGCCGGAACAAAATGTGCGGGCCATCACCAGGGCGATTATTGGAATCATCCTTGATACAAATCAAGGAAAGGCAACACAGGCAAGGGTTTACGCGGAGGGGAAAAGCGAGAAAAAAGCTACAAAGGCGGGTGGCCGGCGCCTGAATGCGCCGGCCTCGGGAACTCAAGCGTCAATCATCTGTCTGGTCATCGCCTTCACGACGGCTCATGCCGTATTTGCGCATTTTCTCCACCAGGGTGGTACGGCGAATACGCAAACGCTCGGCGGCACGGGCCACGATACCGTTGGCGTCATCCAGCGCCTGCTGGATCAAGCCCTGCTCCAGGCCACCGAGGTAGTCCTTGAGGTCCAGGCCCTCGGGCGGCAGCATGGCGCCCGTGGTGAAGTCCGGCGTATGACCGTTGATGGCCACGCGTTCTTCCAGGTCACTGCGCAGGCTGTCGACCAGTTGTTCGTCTTCGTCGTCGACGTAGCGAAACTTCTTCGGCAGCTCGGCCACGCCGATAACCCCATAGGGGTGCATGATTGCCATGCGCTCCACCAGGTTGGCCAGTTCACGGACGTTGCCCGGCCAGCCGTGACGGCACAGCGACATGATGGCCGCGGAATTGAAACGAATGGAGCCGCGCTTTTCATGTTCCATGCGCGAGATCAATTCATTCATCAGCAGCGGAATATCTTCCACCCGCTCACGCAACGGCGCCATTTCAATGGGGAACACATTCAAGCGGTAATACAGGTCTTCACGGAAAGTGCCGACCTCGATCATGCTTTCCAGGTTCTTGTGGGTGGCGGCAATGATGCGCACATCGATGCTCTGGGTCTTGTTGCTGCCCACGCGCTCGAAGGTGCGTTCCTGCAACACGCGCAGCAACTTGACCTGCATCGGCAGCGGCATGTCGCCGATTTCGTCGAGGAAGAGGGTACCGCCGTTGGCCAGTTCGAAACGACCGGCACGGCTGGTGATGGCACCGGTAAAGGCACCCTTCTCATGGCCGAACAGTTCGCTTTCCAGCAACTCGGCGGGAATGGCCCCGCAGTTGACCGGCACGAACGGCGCGTCGCGGCGCTTGGAATGGTAATGCAGGTTGCGCGCCACCACTTCCTTGCCAGTGCCCGACTCGCCGAGGATGAGGACGCTGGCGTCGGTGTCGGCCACCTGCTGCATCATCTGGCGCACGTGCTGGATGGCACGGCTGGTGCCCACCAGGCTGCGGAACAGATTCGGCTCACGCTGGCGGCCGCGCTCGCGGGCCTGGTCATACATCTCGCGATAGACCTGGGCGCGGTGCAGCGAATCCAGCAACTTGCTGTAGCTGGGCGGCATTTCCAGGCTGGAAAGCACGCGCCGGCGCAAGTCTTCCGGCAGGTCGCCGGTGGCCGTGTCACCTAAAAGCAGCACCGGAAGGAACTCATCCCACCCAGCGATGGTCTTAAGCAAGCCCTGAAGGGTACCGGGGGCCTCGACCGTCCCGACAAGGACGCAAAGCACTTCCCGATTCGACGACAACGAATCGACCACCTGCTGCCAGTCACCGCTGGTGCAGGGCAAATTTTCTTCGCCGAGAAAATTTAAGATCACCGCCAGGTCCCGGCGGCGAACGCTATCGTCATCGATTAGCAGAATTTTGGTTTCACGCCACATGCAATAGCAACTTCCCTAGTCAACTCGATGCCCTTTCAGGGCAAGCTAGACGTATTTCGGCCTGGTATGGCTGTTAGACGCCTGAAGAAAGTAAACAGCTACTAGTTAAGTCAAAAAAGCGAATACAGTCAAATTTATGGCGCATTACTTCTGATCAACCGAGCAAATTAACGGAACAGATGGTAAACCTTTGCAGCCTTGTGCGCATGTTTCAGTTGTGACATCTCGTCGACTATTGCTGCGCGCTCACCCTGGCTGGCGTCCAGCAACTGCCGATACACCGCCAGCAACCCTTCCAGCTTCGCCCGAACCTGCCCTTCGTCCACCTGCTCTTCAGCGGCCAGGGCATCGACGCAGGCGCGGCACTGGCGGTCCAGTTCGCGGATGGCTTCCCAGTCCCGGGCAGCCAGGGCGTCCGTCAGGGCGTGACTGGTGTGTTCAATTCTTTGCAGTGCGCTCATGTCGACTTCCTCGGACATTGGCCTTACTCGACGTTGGCAATGGCATCCCAGCCACTCTTGACGGTAATCAGCAGCCTGGCAACCTCATCGATCATTTCCGGATCATTTTTTCGGTTGGCTTCACCCAGGCGCTGCATCATGTAGGCATACAGCGCATCCAGGTCCTGCAGGGAGGCAGGGTCGCCACCGCTCTTCTCGGGGTCCAGACCGGTGCGCAGGCCGCCGATGATCTCGATGGCCTTGCTCAGCATGAGGCCCTTCTGCGCAATCTGGCCGCGGCTCAATGCGCCCTTGGCTTGCGCCAGGCGATCGAGCCCGCCTTCCATGAGCATTTGCACCAGGCGGTGCGGGCTCGCCTCGGAGGTCTGCGCCACAGAACTGACCTTCTGGTATTGGCGAAGGGCTTTCATGGGATTCATGTTGCTTCCTCGTTACACGTCAACAGTGATGTGTGTTGCATGACCATTGTGTCGACTGGCCCGCAAAAAACTTTAGCGCGCCTTGCCTGGGCGCTGAAACGACAAGGCCCGAGCCGTCGCAAGCGACGGGCCCGGGCCCGGTTGAACGCCGCCGCAGGTTTAGCTGGAGGACTTGGTGTTCAGGGCGTTCAGGGTGGTCATGACGCTGGTACTGGTCGCGGTAAGCTGAGCGACCAACGTGTCCATCGCGCTGTACTTGGCGGTCAGGGTGGTGGTCAGGGCATCCATGCGCGAGTCCAGGTCGGTCTGTTGATTGTCCAGGTCCGTTACCGTGGCCGCATACCCCTTGATGCGTGTGTCCAGAATGCCGCCTGTCTGGGTGTACGGATCAATGACCGATGTCATGCGGCTCAGCAGGCCATCAGTACCAACAAAGAGGTTGGCCACGTTGCCCGCGTTGGTGGTCATTGCCGCGGTCCACTTGGTGTCATCCAAGGTCAGCTGGCCATCCTCGCCGGTGCTGACGCCCAGCTGCGAAAGGATGCTCAAGTTGCCACTGGTGGTGCTCGACTTGGTCAACTGAGTCTGGATGGAAGCCATCAGCGAACGAATACCGGCATCCCCGGTCAACGCACCGGCCGTGGTGGTCGCAGAGGTACTGGTACTGGCCGTGGCGCCCGTCGAGGAAACCGCCGTCTGCGCATTGATTGCCGTGATGAGCGTATTGTAGGCCGTCACGAAAGACTGCACTGACGTTTTCATATCGTCGGTGCTCGATGCCACGGTGACGGTTGACGAGCCCACGCCTGTCAGGGTCAGGCTCACACCACTGATCGCCGAGGTCAGCGTGTTGCTCGAGCTGGTCATGTCATCCAGACCATCGATCGAGTACACGGCGTCCTGCGGCAGGCTGCCCAGGTAGCCCGCCTGACTACTGGAGCCTTGGACAGTCCCATCCACGGCGAGGGCGTCGATACCGCTGACGGACATTCCGGTGTTGGCACCCGTGGTCGTCGAAGACAACACCAGGCGCGAAGCGCCTGACGAGTCGGTTACCAGGTTGGCAGTAACGCCGCTGGACTGCAGCTGGGTATTGATCGCGTCGCGAACACCCGACAGCGTGGTATTGGCCGCGAGCGAAACGCTGAGGGACTTTCCGTTGGCCTGGGTAATGCTCAGCGTCGTCGCAGCAGTGTTCATGACGGTGCTTGCACCGCCGCTGACTGCCGCCGTCGTCACTTTCGAGCTGGTAGCCAGCTTGGTGACTTTAACGTCATAGCTACCCGCAGCCGCAGTGTTACTGGAGGTGGCCGTCACATAGCCTTCGTTGGACGAGGTGGCCGCCAGACCAATGAATGAGTTGGTGTCATTCAGCGCGGCTAGCGACGTGGTAAACGCCTCCAATGCAGATTGTACGGTTTCGACAGCCGACTTCTGGGCTCCGACAGTCGACAGTTGCGCGGTGATCTGGTCCTGCTTCGGCGCTTTCTGCGCGTTGACCAGAGCCGTGACGATGCTCGAGGTATCGATACCCGAACCCACGCCGCTGACGGTGATACCGCCAGAACTGCTGACCGAGGTGGTGCTGGTAGTAGTGGTCATGGTTGAACTCCCGTTCCGGCGGCTGTCGGCTTTTTGACAAAACGCCTATCGTAAGCTGATTTCTACAGAATTAAACAAGTCTCGTGCCAACTGCTCAGACTTGCGTATCGAACAGCACACTGTTGCCTTCCTTGAGGCTCTGCGCCAATTTCAAGGCGGTTTCCGACGGAATCTGCCGGACAACCTCGCCACTCTCGGTGGCGATGACCTTGACCACCACCTGGTGGGTTGTATCGTCAATGGAGAACTGCAGGTTGCGCTGCGTCGAATCGACGAAGTCCTGCATGTCCTTCACTGCTTTATCCAATTCTGCCCGTTCCGGCTTTTTGCCGGTGTCGGTGCTGGTCTTGCCATCGGTCGCGGTGGCGGTGGTCGCCGCTGCGGTGGCCGGCGCGGCTGCGCTGCTTGCCGCCGTCTGCGCCGCAACCTGGGGGTAAGACGCGTTCAGCTTGACGCTCATGTCCATGGTCCGTCACCTCGCAAATGAGAAAAAACGAAAGGGCACTCGTGAGCACCCTTCCGTTCAACTAGCCAGTGCTATTACTGAAGCAGTTTCAGTACAGCGGATGGCAGTTGGTTAGCCTGGGCCAGGATCGCGGTGGAAGCCGACTGCAGGGTTTGTTGCTTGGTCAGTTCAGCGGTTTCAGCAGCGAAGTCAGCATCCTGAATGGTCGAACGCGAAGCGGTGGCGTTCGAAACGATGTTGTTCAGGTTGGAGATGGTGCTGGAGAAACGGTTTTGCTTGGCACCCAGGTCAGCACGAGCGCTGTTGATGGTGGCCAGTGCGGCGTCGATCGCGGAGATCGAGGCGTCGACTGCGCTGTGCGCTGCGTCGTTGCTGGTACCCGAAATGGTGGTGGACGACAGGCCCAGGCCGCTGGCGGAGAAGTTACCGGTCAGGGACAGGGTGATGTGCTGGTCGGAACCAGTCATCGCGCCAACCTGGAATTCCAGGGTCGAAGCCGAACCGTCCAGCAGTTTCATGCCGGTGCCGAAAGTGGTCGACGTCGAGATACGAGTCAGTTCCTGGCTCATCTGAGCGTATTCAGCGTTCAGCGAGGTACGGTCAGCGGTGCTGTTGGAGTCGTTTCGCGACTGAACGGCCAGTTCACGCATACGCTGCAGGATGTTGGTAGACTCTTGCAGAGCGCCTTCAGCGGTCTGGGCGATCGAGATACCGTCGTTGGCGTTTTTGGTCGCCATGGTCAGGCCGTTGATCTGAGTGGTCAGACGGCTGGCGATTTGCAGACCGGCAGCGTCGTCTTTGGCGCTGTTGATTTTCAGGCCGGAAGACAGGCGAGTCATTGCGGTGGACAGCGAGCTGGCGGCGTTGTTCAGGTTGTTCTGAACGGTCAGCGAAGCGATGTTAGTGTTTACAGTCAAAGCCATGACGAAATTCCTCGATGGGTGGGTGCAGCGGCTTCCGGCCCTGGCAACCGCCGGGTGTGGCCTAGAGAACCTTCGTAATAGTTATCGTCGTGATGGGAAGTTGCTTGAGGGCTTTTTTCGAAAAAAAACGCCATCAGTACGCCACCCCTTGTAAACCGGGGCTTTCAGCCCGGCCGACGATTCCTCCACCTTCACCCAGCCTCGTATCGGCTGTGACACAGATCACATTTCAACAGGCTTGCACCCGCGGCTATAGCGTAGCCGCGCCGGAAAAAATCATCCGGCCATCCACCGCACCTGAGAAACCGGTCACAGATCCCGGCCCCACTGGTGGTGTTTACGCCACAGGGACCAGAAAGTCAGGTGCCCGCTTGGCGCATCAGCTCCAGCAACTCGTATTCCAGGTAATCCGCCAACCCCAACCAGTCCTGCCCTTCCTGGCACGCGAGCATCTGCGTGAGCACTGCCGACCACTGCTGTTGCAGCGGGGCCGGCGCACGATCGAACAGCGGCATCAGCGCGCCAGACAATTCCACCATCACCAACGCCGCTTCCACCTCCCGCCCCAGGCGGAACAGATGTGCGCACTCAACCGCTGGCGTTCGGTATTGCTCGAAACCGCTCATTGGCACCACTCCGGGTCCAGATGCGTGCCGGCGATCATCGCCCCGGCCCGGCTGGTATTGAAGAACGGTACCTGAGGATGCCCGGCGATAAAACGCTCCAGCTCAATCAGGTAACTGCGGAAATTCAACTGGGTGCGCACCCGCTGCCCATGGCCATCGAGCACCCAATGCTTCGCCGCCTGCAACTGCGGCCCCAGGTCACCGTCGGCCCAGCCGGCGTGAGTCTTGTCGCCCGGAAAGGCGAAGTCGGCGCCGAACAGGGTCACGCGCCCCGCGCCCATCTTCACCGCCAGGTCGACGGCCGGGTGAATGACACTGCCCCCCACATAGAGGCTGGCCCTGGGCACCTGCTCGCGCATCTGGGCATACACAGGGCTGGCCGAGTACCCGACGTGACGCGGCCCGCGCCAGCTTTCCAGCAGGGCACGCTCCAGCAGCGGCAGGTACACCAGCCCTACCCCGTCCGAGCCTTCGCTGGGCAGGTGGCGGCTACTGATGCGCTGATCGATGCTGACCACCAGGTCCGGGACAATACCGTGAGCCAACAGCGGCCGGTAGGCCGTGTCGACGCAGACGAAGAACGGCCGCTGCGCCTGGTCGCGCACGCGTTTGAGTGCGGCGAAATGCTGTTCCAGGCTGGGGCCGGTGGCGATGACGAAGAAGTCACGGCCAGGCTCCGTGGCGAAAAGCTGCGCAACGTCCGGGTCGCGCCGTACCAGCGGCAACGTGTCGGCCAGGCGCTCGACGATCACCGGGTCCTGGGCACTGAACTCGCGGTTATTGAAGGCCAGGTGCACTTCACTGATCAAGCGGTCACGAATCTTGGCGGCGTGATCATCGGCCAATACCAGCTCGGAAGGCAGGGCAAAGAACGGCAGGTGGATTTCCTGAAGGTCACCGGCCATTACCAGCTCTACACGAGGGTCCTTGAGCCAGTCCGCCTGGTCGAGTATCTGCACCACCAGTGCAAAGATCGCGCTATTGAGAATATGCACGGTCAACCGTTGCAGGGCCGGGCGCTGCAGCAGGGCCAACTGCAAGTCTCCCAGGCCTGCGCCGTAAACATGTACATGAGTGGCAGCTTCGGGCAGAGTCGCGGCTTGCAGCTGAGCCTCGGCATGCCGGTCATGACGGCTGGTGAGCTGCACGCCATTGATGCTCAGGGTCGCGCTCAACCCTTCGACGAGTTGCGCGGGCACCGACTCTGGATTTTCCAGCTGCAGGCGGTCGAATAGCTGCGGCCAGCGCGCCAGCAGAAGCTGCGCGTTACGCTGGGAGAGGTCGGTCATGGATAGCGTGCCCTGATGTACGTGTAGCCACTAAGCCTATCAGAACGCCCTGCAAGGGCGGTCATGAATACCAGCGACTCATCGGTGCCGACTGGCCGCGCAGCACCGTCTGCACGGTGGTAAACAGGTCGATCATGCGCAGTTCGTAGGTATGCTTTTCGCGCACCGTCGCCAACCCCTGGCGGGCGATGGCTTGCCGCTCGTCCTCGTGCTCGAGGTAGTAGGCGCAGATGTCCAGCAGGTCCTGGGTGTCACGAAACACCACCAGGTCCTTGCCGTCGACGAACAGTTTGCCCAGGTCGGCTTTGTCATTGGTGACGAGGAAACCGCCACAGCTGAGCACGTCGAACACGCGCATGGGCAAGCCGTATTCCACGAACGAACGGCTGAGGTTGAGGTTGATGCGCGATCGCTGGAATATTTTCGGCATCTGCTCGAAATGGTCGGCGTGCCCGGCATGGCAGTCGATCTCGCCTTGCCATTCGCTGTTGCCGTACACCCGCAGGGCGAAACGTGCTTCGAGCCGGCGCACCACCTCGATCCGCTCACGCCAGGAGTGCTCGCGGCCCAGCAGGTACGCCAGCTTTTCAGAGGTACCGAGGTAGGTTTCGCCTGCCAGTGGGTAACCCGATTGCTGCTGGATATCGCCGATCAACCCGCCGTCAATCCGGTCAGCCAGGGTGAAGAGCTCGCTGGGTTGTTCCAGGGACTGGATCAGTGTGTCGCAGCGCGCACGGGTCTGTTGCGTCAGTTTTGGCTGGATCAGCGAGTTGTATTCCGTGCGCGTCAGGTTGGCGACAAAACTGATGTCGTGGGCCAGCCCTTCGTCGCTGTCCTGCCGGGAAAGCCGCTCGATACGCGACAGGTTGGCAGCCACCGGCAGGTGATAGATCTGCTTCACACCCCGCGCCCGGAGCCTGGCGGCGATCGCCGCGTCGTAGGCGAAGGTGAAGCTGTGTGCGTGGTTGATGGCACCGTCGTACATCGGGTAGCAAGGCGTATCGATCACCCACGCCAGGTAGGGGACTTTCAGCAGCTCGCAGACTTCCGATAGGTAGCGGTTGAAGTTGATGGTCAGCACATAGTCTGGCCGGCTGCCCATCAACCCCATCACGGTGTCTTCGTTCATGGGCAGGCAGGTGACGCGAAAGCCGAGACCGCGCAAGGCCTCGGCGCAGTCCTGCGACACCACGGGAGAGTCGAACACCACGACGTGGGCGGCGGCCGAATCTGTCGCTGGGGTGTTTTCGGTGTCCACGGCAAGCTCTCTGCGAAATCACGCGTTGGCCGCTGGCGTCAGGCAGCGGCCACTCTCTGGCGGCTGGAATCAGCGATAGAGAATCGCCGAGCCCCAGGACAGCCCCACACCGAAACCGCTGATGGCCACACGCTTCCAGTTGGCGTCCATCACGTGCTTTTCCAGCAGCAAGGGCACGCTGGAGGAGACGGTGTTGCCGGTCTCGACCATGTCCTTGATGAACTTCTCGGGCTCTTCCTCGAAACGACGCGCCACGGCATCGACGATGGCGGCGCTGCCCTGGTGGATGCAGAACGCATCGATGTCGGCAGACTTCAGGCCTGATTCGTCGAGCAGCTCGTGCAGGTGGGCCGGCACTTTCAGCAGGGCGAAGTTGAACACCTGGCGGCCGTTCATGAAGAACACGCCGTCGGTGACCTTCAGGTGCGGCGCGCCGGAGCCGTCGGTACCGAACTTGGCCTTGCCCAGTTGCCACACCGCGTCTTCACCCATCCAGGTGGCGGTGGCGGCGTCGCCGAACAGCATGGTGGTGTTGCGGTCTTCAGGGTCGACGATCTTCGAATACGGGTCGGCGGTGATCAGCAGGCCGTTCTTCAGGCCCGCGGCTTCCATGAAGCCCTTCATCGCGTAGATGCCATAGACGTAACCGGAACAGCCCAGGGAAATATCGAACGCCGCCACGTGGGTAGGCAGGCCGAGTTTGTCCTGGACGATGGCTGCCGTGTGGGGCAGGCCCTCTTCATCACCGTTCTGGGTGACGACGATTACCGCATCGATGGACTCGCGCTTGAGTTCGGGGTTATTCGCAAACAGAGCATTGACCGCTTCGACGCACAGGTCGGAGGTTTCCTGGCCAGCGGCTTTGCGCGGCAGGAAAGCGGAGCCGATCTTGCCCAGGATGAAGTCTTCGTCCTTGGCAAACTTGGCACCCTGGGCGTAGTTATCCAGGCCTTCGGCAGGCACGTAACTCGCTATGCTTTTTATGCCAATCATTATGGCTTCCCAATAATAAAGAGCTAAATATCACCGCTCGCATGATCGAGGGGCGCCAACAAAACCGGGATTCGCATCGCCCGCGCAGGGGCGAAAACAGGCAATGCCGGGGCCCCGAACGGAGGCCGTGCGCGGTCATCGCCCAACAACAGGTTACAATGAAGATGCGCGTTATGACTCATAGGTCACGTTGATTCAACATGAAATCGCGTTTTTTGGCCATGCTGCCAATGGCTGATCAGTCAAACATCGACCAATCCAGTGCCATGCCGCGGGCCAGAGGGCGGCGAGCCACACGGCCCAGCACCGCGTCCAGGTGCCGTGGCGCCAGCCCAAGGCCCGGACGAATGGCACGTACATTGTCCTTGCTCAGCACCTCCCCCGGGGCGACGTCGCGCACCACATACAGCGAGCGGCGATACACCAGAGACTTCTGCTCGGCCGTGGTGGCGCCATAATGCACCTGGCCCAGGGCCTGCCACGCGCGCTCGGTCTCGGTGACCAGGCTGGCCAGTTCCGCTGGCTCCAGCGAGAAGCTGGCGTCGACGCCGCCGGCCCCGCGGTCGAGGGTGAAGTGTTTTTCCACCACACTGGCGCCCAGGGCCACCGCCGCTACCGCCGCGCCCACGCCCATGGTGTGGTCTGACAAGCCGACCTCGCAGCCGAACAGTTCACGCATGTGGGCGATGGTGCGCAGGTGAGTGTTGAGCGGCAGCGCCGGGTAGGTGCTGGTGCATTTGAGCAGGATCAGGTCGCGACAGCCTGCGGCGCGGGCAGCGCGTACACTTTCATCCAGCTCGGCGACGCTGGCCATGCCGGTGGAAATGATCAGCGGTTTGCCGGTGGCTGCCGCCTTGCGGATCAGCGGCAGGTCGGTGTTCTCGAAACTGGCGATCTTGTAAGCCGGCGCGTCGAGCCCTTCCAGGAAGTCCACGGCGGTTTCATCGAAGGGTGAGGAAAACGCCAGCATGCCGTGGCTTTTCGCCCGCTCGAAAATCGGCGCATGCCACTCCCAGGGGGTGTGGGCCTGCTCGTACAGGGCATACAGCGAGGTATCGGCCCACAGGCTGTCAGGGTCGCTGATGCGGAACTCGCCGTCATTGATGTCCAGGGTCATGGTGTCGGCGGTGTAGGTCTGCAACTTCAGCGCGTGGGCACCGGCCTTGGCCGCGGCGTCGACGATCGCCAGGGCACGCTCCAGCGACTGGTTGTGGTTGCCGCTCATCTCGGCGATGACGAAGGGCGGTGAATCGAGGCCGATGGCGCGGTGGCCGATCTTGAAGCTGGGCATGACGGTTATCCTTGGGACGGAGCGGCGGCGAACAGGGCCCAGGCGACGCGCAGCGTGCCCAGGCCATCCACCAGCTGACGAGAATGGTTGGCCAGCCCCTGGCGGCGCTCGGCGTCGTCAAGCAACGCCACCACCGACTGGCGCAGCGCCTGGGAACTGACGTCGGCGGCTTCCCCCAGGTACACATGGGCGCCGGCCATGGCCATGCGCTCGGCATTGGCCTGCTGGTTGTGGGCCACGGCCAGGCACAGGGTAGGCATGCCCATGGCCGCGCGCTCCCAGGTGGTACCGCCACCAGCACCGATGAACAGGTCGGCGGTGGCCATCAGCGCCGGGAAGTCCTCGACGAATGCGTGCAGGGTCCAATTCGGGCGCTTGGCGACATAAGCCTGCAAGTGCGCCCAATCGGGGTTGCCGTGGCCGGCGATGAAATCCACCTCGATACCCGGCACGCCTTCCAGGGCGGCCATCGCCTTGAGGGTATGGCCGTTGACGTCGAAACCGCCGAAGTTGACCAGCACCCGCTGGGCCCGCGGGCGAATGGACACCCGCAAAGCCTCGAAGGCGGGCGCCAGCAGCGCGTAGCGGGGCCCGAAAAACGTTTCGCAGCCCGGCGCCAGCAGGCCGGCATAGGCGTCGGTGCTGGCCGTGAGGTTCTGGTCCAGCAGAAGGTCGGCGCTGTGCTCGCGGTTGGCCAGGTCATCGATGGCCATGACCCGAGGGGCGATGGCCCGCGCGGCGGTTTCCCAGCGGGCATCCAGGCCATAGTGGTCGACGATCACCCAGTCGTAATGGCCGGCGCCCTTCAGCGCATCAATGTCCGCCTGCCACGGCAACAGGGCTTCGATGTCATCGCTGCTGGCACCCGGTTTCATGGCGAAGGTGTTCAGGCCCTGGGCCGCCAGGTTGACCAGCCGGTGGCCTGGCAAGGTCAGGCTGGCGAAGGTCACCTGGGCCCCCTGCTTGCGCAGGCAGTGGGCCAGGGTCAGGCAGCGGGCCACATGGCCACTGCCGATGGTCTGCGATGCGTCGGCACGGATCAGCACCTTCACAGGTTCAACTCCCCAGCCGCCTTCAGGGCGGCGAACAGGTATTCGGCGCGCTGCCAGTCTTCCGGGGTGTCGATGTCCTGCACCCGGTGACGCGGCAACGGTATCGGCAGACTGTGCCCGGCGAACATCGGCAGCCCCTGCAGCCAGGCCTCGCGGCGGCCCCAGTAGAACTGGCCAGCGTCATGCCAGGCCGGTGTCAGGTCCTGGGAACGCACCGGGGCGAATTCAGGGTAAAGCGCCGCCACCCCGCCCTGGCCGTCAAGGCGCAACGCGCGCTGCACCGGGAAAGCGTAGCTGCACACCGAGAAAGCGAAACAGCGCTGGGCATCGGCCTGCAACGCCACCAGGCCCTGATGCAGATCAGTTGCCTGGAGCGTGGGGGCGGTGGCGTAGATGCAGCAGGCCAGCTCATGGGGCGTGGCCAGGGCCTGCAAGGCATGCTGGATCACCGCCGTGGTGCCGGTGTGATGATCGGCCAGGTTCGCCGGGCGGCGAAAGGGAACCAGGGCGCCGTGGGCACGGGCTACCTCGGCGATTTCGTCGTCGTCGGTGCTGACCACTACTTCATCGAACAGCCCGCTGGCCAGCGCCGCGCGGATCGACCAGGCAATGATCGGCACGCCCCCGAACGGCTTGAGGTTCTTGCGCGGGATACGTTGGCTGCCGCCGCGCGCCGGAATGATCGCCACTGCCGTCACGGGCAGAGCACCTGCTGCAGGGTAGCGACCACCCGGTCCTGTTCGCCGTCGGTCATGGCGGCAAACAACGGCAGGCTCAGGGCTTCGCCGTAATACTGCTCGGCTTCGGGGAAGTCACCGGCGGCGAAGCCCAACTGGCGATAGTACGGCTGCAGATGCACCGGGATGTAGTGCACCTGCACGCCAACGCCCGCCTCACGCAGCGCTTCGAACACCTGGCGGTGGTCCATGGCGATATGGCCCAGGTTCAGGCGCACCACGTACAGGTGCCAGGCCGATTCGGCATCGACCTGAGCCGTTGGCAAGGTCAGCGGCAACTCCCCCAGCAGGCGCTCATAGCGTGCGGCCAGTTCCCGGCGGCGGCCGACAAAGGCGTCCAGGCGCTGCAACTGCGACAGACCCAGGGCCGCTTGCAGGTCCGTCATGCGGTAGTTGAAGCCCAGCTCCACCTGCTGGTAATACCAGGGGCCGTGGCTGGGCTCGTCCATGTCCACCGGCTCGCGCGTCATGCCGTGGCTGCGCAGGCGCTGAAGGCGGGCCGCCAATTCCGGGCTGTTGGTCATGACCATGCCACCTTCGCCGGTGGTGATGATTTTCACCGGGTGGAAACTGAACACCGTCATCTGCGCGAACTCGCCACAGCCCACCGGGCGCCCGGCATAGCGGGCGCCCACGGCGTGAGCGGCGTCCTCGATCAAGCAGAAGTTGTACTGGCTGGCCAATTCGGCGATGGCACGCAGATCACAGCTTTGCCCGGCGAACGCAACGGCGACCACCACCTTGGGCAGCCGCCCTTGCAGCTCAGCCTCGGCCAGCTTGGCCGCCAGTTTGCCGGCGTCCAGGTTCAGGGTATGCGGGTCGATGTCGACGAAGTCCACCTGGGCACCGCAATAGCGACCGCAGTTGGCTGAAGCCAGGAAGGTGTTGGGCGACGTCCACAACCAATCGCCCTCGCCCAGGCCGGCGGCCAGGCAGGCGATGTGCAGGGCGGCGGTGGCATTGCACACCGCCACACCGTGCCCAGCGTGGCAGTAGTGGGCCATGGCCGCCTCGAAGCGCGCCAGGGTCGGCCCCTGGGTCAGCCAGTCGGATTGCAGCACCTGCACCACGGCATCGATGTCCGCGCTGTCGATGCTCTGCCGGCCGTAGGGAATCACGGCTGCAGTTCCGCGTGCAGGCCAGCGATCTGTGCCACGTCGAGGAACTGCGGGTTAATATCGGAACGGTATTCGAAGTCCTCGTTCACTGCCCTGCCCTGCTCGCCCAGGCCATCGACGGCGTAGTCGACGTCGGTGTGGGTGAAGCGGATCGACGGCTGAATGGTGTAGTGGTCGTCGAATTCCAGGGTCATGCGCGCGTCGTCCAGCGGCACCATCAGCTCGTGCAGCTTTTCACCCGGACGAATGCCTACCAGGGTCTGCGGCAAGTCAGGCGCCATGGCCGTGGCCAGGTCGACAATGCGGATCGAAGGAATCTTGGGCACGAAGATTTCGCCGCCGTGCATGCGTGCGAAGTTGTCCAGCACGAACTGCACGCCGTGGTCCAGGGTGATCCAGAAACGGGTCATGCGCGGGTCGGTGATCGGCAGTTCGGCAGCCTGTTCGCTGATCAGCTTGCTGAAGAACGGCACCACCGAGCCCCGCGAGCCCGCCACGTTGCCGTAACGGACCACGGCGAAGCGGGTCTGCTGGTCACCGGCGATGTTGTTGGCGGCCACGAACAGCTTGTCGGACAGCAGCTTGGTGGCGCCATACAGGTTGATCGGGCTGGCGGCCTTGTCGGTGGACAGGGCGATGACTTTCTTCACACCGTTGTCGATGGCCGCGGCGATGACGTTCTCGGCGCCATTGACGTTGGTACGGATGCATTCGGTGGGGTTGTACTCCGCCGCGGGCACTTGCTTGAGTGCCGCCGCATGAATCACGTAATCGATGCCGCGCATGGCCACGCGCAGGCGTTCGGCGTCGCGCACGTCACCGAGGAAATAGCGCATGCAGGGCGCGTTGAAGCTCTGCTGCATTTCGTACTGCTTGAGCTCGTCGCGTGAAAACACCACCACACGCCGGGGCTGGTACTGCTCCAGCAAGCGGCGAATGAAGGTGCGACCGAAGGAACCGGTACCGCCGGTGATGAAGAGGGATTTGCCGTTGAACATGCACTGGGTTCCTTAGATCGAGGCGGCCGGCGAGGACAAAATTCTGACCCGGGCCACGGTTTCCATGATGCCGAGCAAAATGCAGGCCATGTCGATAGCGGCGACATTCCCGCCTGCGGTAGCCGCCTTGCCAGCCAGCGCTCAAACCACCGCAATGCTTGCTGGCAAGCCAGCTCCCCTAAAAACGGACACCACATCGCATTGTTCAACGACACATCATTATTTGGCAGAGAAATTGCTGTACCCCCGGTGTCGACGCCTGACGCCCGTTTATTGACGGCCACCCATGCGCGCAGGACCTTCCGTGGAGCGCCCAGCACAATCATGTCCAAAGTCATTCCCGTTACCAGCCCACTGCTGCCTCCGCTGGAGGAGTTCCTGCCGTACCTGGAAGAAATCTGGGCCACACGCCGGTTGACCAACGCCGGCCCTTTCCACCAGCAACTGGAAAAGGCCTTGGCCGACTACCTGGGGGTGGAACATTTGTGCCTGTTCGCCAACGGCACCCTGGCGCTGGTCACGGCATTGCAGGCGCTGCGTATCACCGGCGAGGTCATCACCACGCCCTATTCATTCGTGGCCACCGCCCACTCGCTGCTGTGGAACGACCTCAAGCCGGTGTTCGTCGACATCGACCCGGTGTCCTGCAACCTCGACCCGGCCAGCATCGAGAAAGCCATCACGCCGTCCACCAGCGCCATCCTGCCGGTGCATTGCTATGGCACGCCCTGTGATGTGGACGCCATCCAGACCCTCGCCGACAACTACGGCCTGAAGGTCATCTACGACGCGGCCCATTGCTTTGGCGTGCGTCAGGACGGCACCAGCGTGCTGCGCCACGGCGACCTGTCGATTCTCAGTTTCCACGCCACCAAGGTATTCAACACCTTCGAAGGCGGCGCTATCGTGTGCCCCGATGCCAAGACCAAAAAGCGCATCGACTACCTGAAGAACTTCGGTTTCGCCGACGAGGTGACCGTGGTCGCCCCCGGTATCAACGGCAAGATGAGCGAGATCAACGCTGCCTTCGGCATGCTGCAGTTGCGCCACATCGACGACGCCCTGGCCCGCCGCAAGCTGATCGACCAGGACTACCGCCAGCAACTCGAAGGCGTGCCGGGTATTCGCCTGATGCACCGCGCTCCAGGCCTGACCGCCAACTATTCGTACTTCCCGATTTTCATCGACAGCAGCTACCCGCTGTCCCGCGACCAGGTCTATGACCTGATGCGCGACCACGAGATTCTGGCGCGTCGCTATTTCTACCCCTTGATCAGCGAGTTCCCCATGTACCGCGGCCTGGCCTCGGCGGCGAACGAATTGCTGCCGGTCGCCGAAAAAACCTCACGTCAAGTGCTGTGCCTGCCGATATACCCTGATCTGGCCCAGGAAGTGGTGAGCACCATTTGCCGCTTGCTGCGCCATCACGCACAGCCAACGGGAGTGCAGCGATGAACGTTCGTCAGGTTCTGGTGTTCCCGGCCGGTACCGAAATCGGCCTGGAGATTTTCCACGCTTTGCAGTATTGCAAGGAAATCCAGTTGCACGGCGCCGGCCAGCCCATCAGCAACCCGGCGCAACTGGTTTACCCCGACTACCACCCGCTGCCCAGCATCCACGAGGCGGACTGGCTGCCCAGGCTGGTGACATTGTGCAAGCAGTTGAAGATCGACTACATCTTCCCGGCCTACGATGACGCCATCATTGCCCTGCACGAAGTGGCCGAGCAACTGCCGGCGGTGATCGTCGGCGCCAGCGCCGAGGTGTGCAGCCTGACCCGGCTCAAGTCCAGCACCTACGCACGCCTGCGCGATACCGTGGCGGTACCCCGCGTGTTCCGGCACGCCGATGAGGTCACCGGCTTCCCGGTGTTCGTCAAGCCCGACCGCGGGCAAGGCAGCCAGGGCGTGGCCCGCTGCGATGACGCTGGTGCCCTGCATCGGGCGTGCGCGGCGCTACCCGACCCACTGATCTGCCAGTACCTGCCGGGCGAAGAATTCACTGTCGATTGTTTCTCCGACCGCGAACGCGGCCTTCTGTACGCCTCCGCTCGCCGCCGCCTGCGCATTCGCAATGGCATCGCGGTGAACAGCGTCACCGAGGAACTGCCACAGGCCCAGGCCATGGCCGCGCGCATCAGTGACGAACTGAACATGCGCGGCGCCTGGTTTTTCCAGGTCAAGCGCGCCGCCGACGGCGCCCTGACCCTGCTGGAAGTGGCCCCGCGGATTGCCGGCAGCATGTCCACCAACCGTGTGCGTGGCGTGAATTTCCCGCTGCTGAGCCTGTACGAACAGGAACGCGCGCCGCTGGGTATTCTCGCTTACGAGGGCTGTGTGGAAGTGGACCGCGCCCTGGGCAACCGCTACCGCCACGACGTGCAATACGCCACGCTGTACGTCGACCTGGACGACACCCTGATTTTCCGCGACCAGGTCAACACCCAGGTGGTGAGCCTGGTGTACCGGGCGCTGAACCTCAAGCGCAAGGTCAAGCTGATCACCCGCCACCGTCATGACCTGGACGCCACGCTGGCGCGCCACCGCCTGGCCGGCCTGTTCGATGAAATCATCCACATCACCGACGGCACGCCGAAGTCGGCGTTCATTCGCGAAAGCGACGCCATCCTGGTGGACGACAGCTACGCCGAGCGCCTGGAAGTATCCCGCAGCCGCGGTATCCACACGTTCGACTGCAGCATGATCGACATGCTGCTCAGCAGCCCAGACCAGTGAGGACGGCGCCATGACCACGGTGATCACCTACGGCACCTTCGACCTGTTCCATGTCGGCCACGTGCACTTGCTGCGCCGCCTCAAAGGCTTGGGCGACCGCCTGGTGGTGGGCTGCTCCACCGACGAGTTCAACCATCAGAAAGGCAAGAAATCCATCGCTCCTTATGCCCAGCGGGTGGAGATTCTCAAGTCGGTGCGCTACGTCGACCACGTGATCCCGGAAACCCACTGGGACCAGAAGCGCAGCGACATCCTGCGCGAGGGCGCGCAGATCTTCGCCATCGGCGATGACTGGGCGGGCAAGTTCGACGACCTCAGCGATATCTGCCAGGTGGTGTACCTGCCCCGCACCCGGGACATCTCGTCGACCGAAATCCGCCGCCTGGCGCAGGCCCTGCACGCAGACCAGATGCTGGAGCTGCAACGGGCCGTGGACCAGCTGCAACGGGTCGTGGACCAACTGCAATCCCGATAACCCCACAGGCAATACCCGGCAATGGAGCGTTGAATGCGTAAACTGGTTGCGGACCTGGTGGTACTTCCGCTGTGGCGCCTGATCGACCGCTGTGCAAGCAAGAACCCGCAGCGCTGGGGCTTCTGTGTGCACCACTTGAAATCCGATCAGTTCGTGGAGAATGCCCGGGCGGTATTCGAGGCCGTGAAGGCCGACCCCAGCCTGGAAAAGATCGTCTTTACCCGCGGCGTGCCGGTGACCTTCACCCTGGAAGGCGCGGTGAATACCCGTGTGCTCGACCTGCAGAGCCTGCCCGGGCTGTTCGCCCTGTGGCGCTGCAAGGTACTGCTGGTGACCCATTCGGTGTCCATGGACCTTTCCATGCGCTGGCCGGTGCGGCGCTTCAGCGTTGTTCGCCCGGCGCTCAAGCCGCGCACCATCATCAACCTGTGGCACGGCATCCCGCTGAAAAAACTGCTGGCGCTGGCCAATGACGAAGTGCGCAAGCACACCGACCGCGTGGCCTTTCGCCGGCTGGAACGCTCCCATTACGCCGGGTTGATCACTTCGTCAGCCATCGACAGCCACGCCATGGCGACCATGTTCCACCCCATTACCTACGACCGCGTGTGGGTGACGGGTCTGCCGCGCAGCGATTTCCTGGTGATGCCGCGCCCGCGATTGCCCGACTACCTGCGCGAAGGGCTGGCACGGATCGAACGCATCAAGGGCGACAAGACCCTGATCGTCTATGCGCCTACGTACCGCCAGGTGACCGTCGCCGGCGCCGGTTATTACCAGTTCAGCGAGGCCGACGCCCAGGCCCTGCGCGCCCTGCTGGTGCGCCACAACGCTGTGCTCGGCATTCGCCTGCATTACTTCAGGAACGCCGAGGAAGTGTTCAACATCGAGCAACTGATCGACGGCCATAGCATCGTCGAACTGGACCACCAGCAATTCCCCGACATCGCCTGCGTGCTGCGCGGCGCCGACCTGGTGGTGACCGACTACTCCAGCGTGTACATCGACGCGCTGTACCTGAACAAGCCCGTGTTCAGCTTCGCCTATGACCTGGAGCACTATCAGCAACAACAGGATGGCGTGCTCTATGACCTGGACCTGGTGTTCCCAGGCCCGGTGGTGGGCACCCCGCAGGCGCTGGTCGAGGCCCTGGACCAGGAGTTGAACAGCCCGCGCCAGGTCGATAGCGACCGCTACCGCATGGCCCGCAAGGTATTTTTCGCCCACACCGATGCGGGCAATTGCCAGCGCGTGGTGGACCGCATCAAACAACTGGCTTGACCCCAGACAATTTTCTTACACGGTGGATAACTCATGGCCGGTCGGCTGCATCGCAAACCCGGGTTCCCGTACTACATCACTGCCCCCAACTATCGTGAGACCTCGGCCGGCATCCAGGTGCTGCACTACCTGTGCCACGCCCTGAACCTGCAGGGCCATGACGCCTGGGTAACAGGGTGCAGCGTGGTCAACCCCGACCTGAAGACGCCGATCCTCACCGAAGGCATCCGCCAGGAACACCAGCGCCAGGGCCGCACGGCCATTGGCGTATACGCCGAGGTGTACCCGGGCAATATGCTCAACACGCCAGTGTGCGTGCGCTACATGCTCAACCGCGAAGGCGCGCTGACCCAGGACGGCGTGAATGCCGGGCCGGATGATCTGTTTTTCTATTTCCGCCCCGAGTTCGGGCCTGTGGATCAGCCGATCAATGTGCTGACCCTGCCCTCCACCGACATGAGCCTGTTCGCCCCCGACGATAGCCGTGTGCGCACCAGCAACTACCTGTTCCTGCACCGGCTGCCAGCGGAGGCAGTGAACCATGCCGAACTGCCGGACGACATTCAGCTGCTGTCCATGGACAACCCGCTGACCCTGCAGCAGCTGGCCCACGCCTTCAAGGGCGCCAAGGCGCTGTACACCTATGAAGCCGGTTCCACCTGCACCAAGGCGCTGCTGAGCGGCTGCCCGGTAGTGGCCCTGCGCGCGCCCGGCCACGAAGCACTCGCCGCCACGCAGAAAACCGCTGATGACCTGGGCGGCGGTTTCGCCTGGGACGACAGCGAGGCAAGCCTGGAACAGGCACGTGCTGAACTGCCGGCCATGCGCGCCTACCAGTTGGGTATCGAAGACCAGTTCTGGGAGCAGTTGGGAGAATTTGTCAGCCTGACCCAGGCCCGCGCCAGCGCCGAGAACAGCCGGGACAGCGGCTCGATCACCGAGTGGCTCGCCAGCCGCGCGCCCGCCAGGAGCCACAGCGCCCTGATTGATCAGTACGTGCAGGACCACCGTGAGGACGGCCGCCTGAGCATTGTCGTGATCGACCGCGAAGGCCACCTGGGCCCGGTGATCGAGACCCTGCAGAGCCTGGACAGCGACACCGCTCACTATGACAACCTGGGCGTGCTGGTACTGACCCCGCTGAGCCTGGACCCGGAGCATTCAAACGCCGATCTGCGCTTTGTCACCTATGTGCCGGGGCAGCTGGAACAGACCCTCAACGCTCAGCTCATCGACTTCGATTGCGCCTGGTTCATGCGCGTGGAAGCCGGCGTGCGCTTCCTTCCGGCAGGTCTGCAGACCATGGCCCTGGAACTGCTGGCCGCGCCCGGCTGCCGCGCCATCTACGGGGACGAGTTCTACCGCGTGGGTACCAGCGACATGAACAGCGCCTACCGCCCCGGCTTCAACCTGGACTTCCTGCTCAGCGCACCCGCCCACATGAGCCGCCACTGGTTGTGGAACAAGGCCTGCGTGCAGCGCATGGGCGGGTTCGACCCTGCCAGCGGCAGCGCCAGCGAATTGGCGATGATCCTGCGCATGGTGGAAACCGAAGGCCTGACGGGCCTGGGCCATGTCAACGAACCGTTGCTGGTGGCCAACAGCCCTTCCAGTGCCGCAGACCCACAGGTGGAAGCCGAGTTGCACCGCCACCTGCAAGCACGCGGCTACGACCAGGCGCGGGTAGCGGCCTTGGCCGAGGGGCACTACCGTATCCTCTACAACCTGCCGCACCGACCGCGCAGCACCGTGATGATCCTGGCCAACCAGCCACTGGCGTTGCTGCAACGCTGCCTGGCCAGCGTGCTGGAGGTAACCGCCAACCCGGACTTCGACGTGGTCATGATCGAGGTCGCCGACACCCCGGCTGCCACGCGCAGTTGGCTGGCCAGCCTGGGGCGCGAAGTGGGCGCCCGGGTATCGGTGGCTGCCCACGCGCACCTGGATAGCGACGTGGCGGCGCTCAATGCCACGGCGGCGGGCTTGAGCAACGATTACCTGGTGGTGCTGGCGGGCAACGCACTGATCGAACAACCACAGTGGCTGGACAACCTGATCAACCACGCCGTGCGTGGCGAAGTCGCGGTAGTGGGGCCCAAACTGGTGGACAGTCATGGCCGCTGCCGCAGTGCCGGCCTGGTACTGGGCCTGAACGACGTCGCCGGGCCCGCCTTCGTCAACGAACCCACGGGCGCGCGCGGCTACCTGGACCGCCTGCTGGTGGACCAGAACTACAGCGCGGTCAGCGCCGACTGCCTGATGGTGCGCCGCGAGGTGTTTAGCCAATTGGGCGGCCTGGACGCCCAGGGCCTGGACCTCAGCGGCGCCAGCCTGGACCTGTGCCTGCGTGCCACCCAAGCCGGCTGCCTGGTGGTGTGGACCCCCTTCGCCCAGGTCACCCTGCTCGACACCGTACAGGCCCTGCCCTCAGCGGCGGGTGAAGCGGCCGTGCTGCAACAGCGTCGCACCCTGCAACAGCGCTGGTTGCCATTGCTGGCCGACGACCCTGCCTACAACCAGAATCTGCGCCTGGACCGCGGCGGCTACCGCCCCGACTACCGGTTCAGCCGCGAATGGCGCCGTATCGGCCCCGCGCTTCTCCCGCGCGTGCTGTGCCAGACCGTGGGCAACGGCGATGACAGCCAGGTCACGGCCCAGGTGTTCAAAGCCTTGCTGGAGCACCAGCGCCTGGAAGGTGTGGTCTGCCAGGCGCTGCTCAGCGCCATCGAACTGCAACGTTTCGCGCCTGACAGCATCGTGTATTCGCTGTCGCTGAACGAGGCAATTGCGCCAGAGCGCGTGGAAGAGCACCGCCTGGTTCCCGCCTTGCGCGTGGTCGACCTCAGCCACAGCATCGCCCAGGCCCTGGACCAGGGCCTGGACCTCAATGGCTACCTGGCAGCGGTGACGCCTCAGCTGAAAGCGATCGCACCGCTGGTAGACCGTGTGGTGGTACCGGATGCCGAAGCGGCGTCGGCATTGCAGGGTGTGCATGGGGATGTACGGCAATGGCATACGCCGGACTTGCAGAACATCGCGCGGCATTGGTTGGTGAAGTAAAACCCCGGGGCCCTGCAGGATCGGGCGAAGCTCGGGAAAGCCTCACCGCGCACTTCCAGATAATCCGCGCCGCACGCTTCCCGAGCTGCGCCCGGTCCCACAAGGAGGATGCGGTGAATCGGCCACAGACCCTGTGGGACCGGGCGAAGCTCGGGAAGGCCTCACCGCGTACTTCCAGATAATCCGCGCCGCCTGCTTCCCGAGCTGCGCCCGGTCCCACAAGGAGGATGCGGTGAATCGGCCACGGACCCTGTGGGACCGGGCGAAGCTCGGGAAGGCCTCACCGCGTACTTCCAGATAATCCGCGCCGCACCCTTCCCGAGCTGCGCCCAGTCCCACAAGGAGGATGCGGTGAATCGGCCACGGACCCTGTGGGACCGGGCGAAGCTCGGGAAGGCCTCACCGCGTACTTCCAGATAATCCGCGCCGCACGCTTCCCGAGCTGCGCCCGGTCCCACAAGGAGGATGCGGTGAATCGGCCACGGACCCTGTGGGACCGGGCGAAGCTCGGGAAGGCCTCACCGCGTACTTCCAGATAATCCGCGCCGCACGCTTCCCGGTGCTGGAAAGGCGGGCGTGCGCGTCGGGTTCTACCGCGGCATCCAGGCCTTCAGCCAGCGTTCCAGCGCATTACCCTGGAACATGAAGTCGCGCTGCACCGCCGCTTTCAATTCATCACCCATCCGCGCGCTGGCATCCAGGTCCGAGAGGTGCATGCGGATGGCTTCCAGCCACTCATGGCTGCTGTTGCTCAATACGCGGGTGACCGGGAAGTCGCCTCGGTAGCTGCGGGTGTCGGTGCACACCACCGGATAGCCGCAGGCACCGTACTCGAGCAGGCGCAGGTTGCTCTTGCAGTCGTTGAAGATGTGCTGTTCCAACGGCGCCAGCGCCAGGTCAAGGTTCAGGCTGGCCATTTTCTGCGGGTAGAGCTCCAGCGGCACGGCCGCGTGATACTCGTGCACGTAGGGGCGCAATTCGTCCGGGCACATGCCAAGGAATACCCATTCCACCTCGTTGGCCAAGGCCTTGACCACGTCCTTGATCAGCAACAGGTCGCCGGTGTGGCTGGTGCCGCCACCCCAGCCCACGCGCGGCTTCTTGCCGACACGGCGCTGGCTGGTCAGGTGGCGCCAGCGCTCCGGCGGCAGCATGTTCGGCACCACGACGATGTCGTTGTGCATGCCTGACATGGCATCGGCCAGTGAGTCGGTTGACACCACCAGACGATCGCACAGCCCCACCCCACGCGCCAGGGTCTGGCGGATGTCGCGGGACAGGTAGCGGCGGTGCTCGTTCTGCGCCGGCACGTCGAGCAGGTAGTCATCCAGCTCGAAGATACGGAAGGCCTTGGAGAACTCCTTGACCTGGGCAATGCCCTCCACCGGCCCGGCGCTGTAGCGGCCCTGGAAGACGATGGTGTCGGGGGCGATGCGCTCGATCTCGAGAATCGACGGCGTGCCGAAGTTGATCTGATGCGACGCCAGGCCCGCGCGTTCCAGCTCCACCAGCGGCTGGATCAAGCGGTAATGGCCCACCGCACCCTTGTTGATCGGCAAGCCCAGCACGAACGGCAGCGCATGGCGGGCGAACGGTTGCCAGCCGTGGCGCAGGCCCACGCTCATGGTGAAGCTGGCGCCCATCAGGCTGAGGTTCTTGTTGTAGGCAGGGTCACGCGCCAGCTTCGGCAGCCAGCGGTTGAACGCCGCACGCTGGGTCTGGCGCCAGTCCTGCAGGGCTTCGCGGTCGGGGGTGTGTTCATGGCGGCGGACCATCAATGCCGCATAGGGGGTCCACACTACCAGGTAGCCCTGCTGGGCCGCACGCAGGCACAGGTCGACGTCGGCAAAACCATTGGCCAGCTCACCCTCCTCCAGGCCGTTGAGTTGCTCGTACAGGGCCTTTTCGATCAGCAGGCATTGCTGGCTGACGGCGCTGTAGTTCTGCACCACCTGCAAGCGGTGCAGATAACCCGCGGCGCCGGCAGGCTCGCCGACGAACACCGAACCGACTGCACCGCGCAGCCCCAGCACCAGGCCGGCGTGTTCAACACTGCCGTCCGGGCCCTGAAGGCGGGCGCCGACCACGCCGACTTCATGGCGGCGGGCGTGGCCCAGCATCTCCTCCAGCCAGCCCCCGTCCAGCACCACGCAATCCTGGCTCAGGGTCAGCAAGTATTCGCCCCGGGACTGTGCCGCGCCCAGGTTGAGCAGCGCCGACAAGTTGCTGGCGGCTGGCGCGTCGATGACCCGCAGCTTGGCGCCACCGATCTCGGCCATGGCACGCAGCCAGTCACGGGTGTCGGCCGGGTCATCCTCGGCGCTGACGATCAAGACTTCGAACTGGCTGTAAGCGGTGCGCTCCAGCAGGCTTTCCAGGCAGGCTTGCAGGCCGCCCAGGCGACCCTGGCTGGCGATGACGACCGAGACCAGCGGCTGCCCTGCGTGCCGGTAGTTGATACGGTTGATGAGACGGATCACCCCAGGGGCGATATCGAAACCCAGGCCCAGACGCTGCAGGTGGCGCGCCACCATGGCAGCGTTGCCGTCGCGCACGCTGGCTTCCCCCAGCCAGGCCGGGAAGTGCTGGCGCGCGTGCAACAGCACTTCACCGATGTGCTCGATGGCGTGGGGGCCACGGGTTTCCACCAGCCGGAAAATCAGGTCATGGGGGCTCAGTTCAATCAGGCCGGCAGCGAAGCCACCGTGCTCGATGAAGGCTTCGCGACTGAAAGCCAGGCCACGGCCCACATAGGGGTAGCTGCGCAGCAGGTCGAGGTTGAAGTCCGGGCGGAACACCGGGGCCCGGTGGCCGTCGGCCTCCAGGGCGTCTTCATCCCAGTAGCAGGCCTGCATGGCATCGCGCTCGGCGATACGCTCGGCCAACAGCAGCAAGGCGTGCTGGCTCAGTTCATCGCCGGCGCGCAGCAGGCAGAACCAGTCATAGCCATCCAGCTCTCGCAGCATGCTGTTGAGCTGCAACGGCCAGTCTTTGTCCAGGGGCATGCTCAGCACGTTCCCGACGATGGTTGGCTCGCTGGCGGTGGCCGACAGCACCAGAATTGCTTCGGCGGACCAGCTCTGCGCTGCCAGGCTGTCGAGGGTAGCCTGCAGGCTGCCATCGGCGCGGTGGTCGATGATCACCGGGATGATCTTCGCCTGCCGTGGCCACGCCTCGACCCGCGCCGGCAGTTGCTGCAACTGCACCGGCGAGAAGTCGCGGCATTGCAGCCATTGCTCGTACACCGCGTCGTAATCGTCGCAGTTGACGCCCACATGGTCAAACATGGTGTCGGCCTGTACGCCGAACATGCGCCCCAGGCCCACTTCTTCCCATTCCCCGGTTTCAGTGGCCAGGCTGCGGTGGCGCACGCCGCCGATCTTCTCGGCACGCTCGCCCTCGCGGCCAGTGAGGAACTGCACCATGGCCTGGTACTCCACCTGGCGCGCGGCTTCCAGATCAGGAATGCCGGCCAGGCGCAATGGCTTGAGGCGCTCCACCGCCAGGTATTTGTCGACCACGCCCAGGTCGCCCTGGCACAACAGGCAGTTGTAGAGCATCAGGTCCAGGAAGGCTTCGAACGGCGCTTCGCTGAGCGTCAGTGCTGGCATCAGCCGGGCCACATCAGCACGGCGCAGCAGGGTGCTGCTCAGGCCACCGATGAAATTCACCGGCCACACCTCGAACATGCTCAGCAGGTCGGAGCCCTTCAAGCGCGTGTCCCCGGCGATGAACCCCGAGTTCTCCATGCGGTTGGGCATGATGCGGTTGCTGGGGTCGGACAGGTAGCGCTGGCTGGCCGCGATGCTGATGTCCGGATGGCGCACCAGCACCTCCACCAGCAGTGGCGTGTGCTCGGGCATCAGCCAGTCTTCGTCGAACAACACCTTGATGAACTCGCCCTGGGCGAGGCGCACGCACTCGTTGAGGGTGGCATTGAGCCCCAGCGGTTCGGGCTGGGCCACGTAGCGCAGGGTGACACCTGGCGCCAGCCGCGCGCGCGCGGCTTCCACGGCCTGGCGGATCGCGTCGCCCTGGCTGTCGTCGCACACCACCACGTCGAGGCGGGGGTAATTCTGCCCCACGGCACTGTTCAAGGCTCGGGCGAAGTTTTGCGGGTCGAGGGCGGGAATGACGATGCTGACAACAGGGGTGGTGTTCATGCCTCAGGACTCAACAGGCGGCTGCGGTGAAACAGCCAGGGTACGGAAAAAAATGCGGCGCCAGGCGCGTCCCCGTGAAGGGCCGCGAATGGCGCCGCGAAACAATGGCTCAAGGCTCAGATCTTGTTGAACAGGCTCAACTGGGAGATCTTCGCGAAGGCAGCCTGGGACGCCTCCAGCATGGTCTGCTGCAGGGTCAGATTGATGGACGCGGTGGCCATGTCAGTGTCACCAATGCTCGATTGCGTGGTTTTGTTGGCCAGGCTGATCGAAGTGTTCTCGGTGGTCTGCACGGTGATGGCATTGCCGATGGCACCGATCTGACCACGTGCGGTGCCCACCTGGGTGCTGGCGGAGTCCAGGTTGGCGATGGCCGATGTCACCGAGGCCTGCAGCGCTAGCAGCTTGGTGTTGTCACCGTCCACCGGGGTGTTCAACGCAGTGGCCAGCTTGGACAAGGTGTTGAGCACGTTCTGGGTCTTGTGTGCATCGACCGAGACCTGGAAGGTGTCGCCCGCCGCCGGCGTGCCACTGACGCCAAAGGTAGCGCCGGCCGCGGTAATGGTGGTGTCACCGCTGGCCATGGTGCCGGTGGCGATGGCTTTGCTGTCGGTGGTGTAGGGTTGGGCGTACACCGCGTAATCGGTACCGCTGGTGAACTTCACCACCGCCCCGGCGCTGGGGAAGGTGGTGTTGTAGGTGTTCTGGTTGCTGATGGTGCCGCTGGTCAACTGTGCAGTCGAGGTGTTGCCGGCACTGCGCGACGGGCTCAGGGTGTCCGGCGTGCTCTGCAGGGTGATGCTGTGGCCGGCGGTGGTGCCAGTGTTGGCGGTGTCCACCTTCAGGGTGAAGTCCACACCACGCAGGCTCAGGGTGGTGCCACCCTCGGTGCTGGGGTTGAAGGTGCCATTGCCGGACACTTCCGACGTGATGTCGTTACCCGAAGCATCGGTGATGCTGTAGGTGGTGTCGCTGGTGAAGTTGACTGTGTACGGCTCACCGGTGGTGAACGACTTGTTGTAGGTGGACTCGGAGTCCATCTGGCCCGGGGAGATCGACACCTTGTTGTCGTTGACCGCTGGCGACGTCACGGTGGAAGTGGTACGGCTGGTGTTGGTGGCCTGGTCGAAAGCGCTGTAGCCGGTGACGCCGGTGGCCAGGCTCAGGGTGTCGGACACCTGCACGCTCAGGGCGTTCTGGTCGCCCTGGTAGGTATAGGTACCATCAGTGTTCTTCACGTACGGCGGCGTGGTGCTCTTGGACCCGGAGAACATGTAGTAGCCGGAGGCGTCCTTGGTGTTGAGCAGGCCCAGCACCGTGTCCTGCAACTGGCCGATCTCGGCACCGATGGACTGGCGGTCGGCATCGGTGAGCGAGCCGTCACCGGCATTCACCGCCAGCTCCTGGGCCCGTACCAGGGAGTTGTTGATGGCGTTCAACACGCTTTCCTGATTGTTCAGCGAGTTGGTGGCGGTGGTCATGTTGCTGCTGTACTGCGTCAGCAGCGAGCTCTGCTGTTGCAGTTGCAGCAGCTTGGCGGCACCCACCGGGTCATCGCCAGCCGTCTGGATGCGCACACCGGAGCTGATCTGCTCCTGGGTCTTGGCGGTGGCCGCGAACGCCGAGGAATAGTTCGACGCGCTGGTCTCGAAGTATTGAGAGGTGGAAATACGCATGGTCGACTAATCCTCAGAGAGCGTTGAGCAACGTGGAAAAGGTGTCTTGGGCCGTCTTGATGATTTGCGAGGCGGCGGTGTAGTACTGCTGGTATTTGACCAGGGCAGCGGCCTCGTCATCGAGGTTGACGCCCGACACCGAGTCGCGGTTGGACTTGGCGGTGGCCAGCACCGTCGACGTCGCGCTGGCATCGGTGGAAGCCTGCGATGCCTGGGCGCCGACACCGGAAACCAGGGCGGCATAGGCGGCGGTGAAGCTGATGCCGCCAGTGGCCGAACCGGTACCGACGGTGGCCGACGTTTGCAAGCCCAGCAGCGCGGTGGCGTTGCGGTTGTCAGACGTGCCGCTGGTGTTGAGGCTCACGCTGTAACTGTCGTTGGCCGACGGCGTACCACTGACGGTGGTGGAGAAACTGAAGCTGGTAGGGTTGCCATCGGCGTCGTTGACCGGGTTGCCGCTGCTATCAACGATGGGCACGCTGATGCTCAGGTTGTTGTCCGAGCCGGGGACGATGGTGCCGTTGCCGATGGTGTTGCCCTTGGCGTCGTAGACGGTGTAGGCCTGGGTACCGCTCGACGCGGTGCCGAACACCAGCTTCACGGGCGTGGAATTGTCCAGGCCGCTCTGCAAGGCGGCCTTGGCGGTGCTGTCATCACCATCGACGGTAGTGGTCAGCGACGGTTGAGTGAAGGTGGCTGTGCCCGAGTTGCTGGCACTGGCGGTACCACTGAGCGGCCCTGCGAACGCCAGGGTGCTGGAGTCCGTCATGGTGGTGCTGATTTCGCTGGCAGCGTTGCGCGTCGGGGTGATCTTGAAGCTGTCACCGGCGGCCACGGCATTGCCGCTCAAGGCCAGGGTGAAACCGTCGATCTGCGGCGCTGGCGTGGTGCTCAGGTCGTAGCTGCCCATGTTGGTGCCGTCCGACCGCGTCACGCTGTAGGCGGTGGCGCTGGTGAAGGTCACCTGGTAATCACTGGTGGTCAGCGCGCCGGTATCGGCGATGGTCACGTTGAGGTTGCCCGAGCCTGCGCTGTTGTTCGACGACGCCTGGCTGCGCTGGCTGATGGCCGTGGCGCTGTTGATGCTGGAGAACAGGTTGGAGCCCAGGTTGCCGTTGCTGTCGACACCTTGGGACAACTGGGTGTTGATGGCATCGGACACGGTCAGGGCGATCTGCCCCAGGCTGTTCTGCGCCGGGTTCAGCACGTCACTGCGGTAGCGCAGCAGGCCACCGATGGAGCCGCCGCTGACCACCGAGGTCACGTCGGTGCTGTAGTTGCCGTAGTTGACGGTCAGGGCGTACTGGGACTTGTCGGTGCTGCTCGGTGCGGCGGTCAGGGTGTTGGAGGTGTTGCCGCTGACGAGCGCCTGGCCGGTACCCAGGTACACGTCGTAGGCGCCGCTGCTGTTGGTCTGAACGGTGACGCCCACCAGTTCGTTGAGCGAGCGCACGGCTTCGTTGCGCGCATCCAGCAGGCTGTTGGGGGTGTTGCCCGAAGCAGAGGCCGTGGTGATCTGCTGGTTCAGCGAGGCGATCTGCTTGGTGATGTCGTTGACCTGGCCGCTCAGGGTGGTGAGCTGCGAGTTGATGCCCGCGTTCTGCGAAGTGATCTGCGACGAAATGGAGTTGAAGCGGTTGCTCAGGCTCTGGGCAGAGGTCAACAGCAACTGGCGCGACGAGGTGTCGGTGGGGTTGCTGGACGCGGTCTGCAGCGCCGAGAAGAAACTGGTCAACGTGGCGCTGATGCCCGTGGCGCTGTCGGACAGCAGGCTGTCCAGGCTGGCGACGTTGTCGCTGTAGGTAGCGGCATCGGCGCTCAGGGCCGTGGTGGTCTGCAACTGCGAGTCCATGTAGCTGTTGTAGACACGGCGCACGTCGGAAATGGTCGTGCCCGTGCCGACAAAGCCCACGCCGACGTTCTGCATGGCCGCGGCCACGGACGTCGTCGACTCGCGCGAATAGCCGGCGGTCGAAACGTTGGTGATGTTGTTACTGGTGACCGTCAAAGCCGTCTGGCTGGCGTTAAGCCCGGAAAGCCCGATTGAAATCAGTGACATGGTTCAAACCTTATAAGTGGGTGGAGGTACTGCCCAGCGCATAGTTCTGGTAGCCCTTCATCTGCCTGGCTATCTGCGAAATCTTGCTGGCATAGTCCGGGTCAGTCGCGTACCCGGCCTTCTGCAACTCTTTTACGAACTGTTCTGGGTTATCGGCCGACTTCACCACAGCTTGATAGCGATCGTTGTTCTGCAACAGGCTGACCAGGTCGTGGAAACTGTCGGCGTAGGAATCATAGGAACGGAACTGCGCCGTCTCCTTGACCATCTTGCCGTTGCGGAACTCGCTGGTGATGGCGCGCGCCTGGTCGCCCTGCCAGTTACCGCTGGCCTTGATGCCGAACAGGTTATGGCTGCTCTTGCCGCTTTCGTCACGCATGACCGAGCGGCCCCAGCCGGTTTCCAGCGCCGCCTGCGCCACCAGCACGCTGGGGTCGACGCCAATGCGCGCCGCGGCGTCCTTGGCCAGGGGCAGCATGGTGGCGACGAAGTCGTCGGCCGTGCTGAAGGCTTTCTTCGCGGGCGCCAGCGGTGGCTGGGCCACGCTGCGGCCGATGATGCGTACGTCACCGCTGGCAATGGCCGCCTGGGCCGATTGCCATTCGCCGGCCGCTTCGTTGCTGTCATCACTGTCGGTGCCGGTGGCCGCCGTTTGCGCGGCGCTGACGGCATTGGTGACCTTGATACCGTTGCGCGCCAGGGCTTGGGTCGCGGCAGCCGTCGCCGTGCTGCTGGCGTCGGTGGACGGGGTAATACCGGCCATGACCCGGTCGGCCAGCTTGCTGGGCAGCGACAGACGGCGCTGGTTCATCATCGCCATGTCATTGCTGTGGGCGCTGGCGGCGTTGTTGTTCAGGGCATGCTTGATGTCGGCCGCGGTGTTGCGCCCACCATTGAGCGTGGACAGTGCCGGGGCGTCATGGGCGAACGGGTTGGTGCCGGTGTGCTCCACACCCTTGTTCTTGGACAGCTGACGCATCAGCACGTCCTGCAGGCCGATGCCGTTACCCTGCTTGGACAGGGTCACGGCCAGCTGCTGGTCATACATGGACTGGTATTGCTTGGTGGTCTCGGTGTTCATCGGGTCGTCCTTGCCCAACACATCGTTGGCCGAACGCATGGACTTGAGCATTTCACCCACGAACAGCGACTCGAACTCCTGCGCTACCTTCTTCAGGTTGGCGTCACTGTCGCGGTCACCGGTCTTCAGCGCGTTCAGGCGATTGAGGTCCGTGTAGGCCCCCGAGTCGGCCGGCGTGCTGACACCACCTTTAGGCATATCCATGGTCCGCTACCTCAAATCACGATCAGGTCGGCCTGCAAGGCGCCGGCCTGTTTCAATGCTTCGAGGATGGCCATCAGGTCACTGGGGGCCGCGCCCACCTGGTTGACCGCGCGCACGATCTCATCCAGCGTGGTGCCGGGGCCGAATTTGAACATCGGCTTGGCTTCCTGCTGGGCATTGACCCGGGAACGCGGCACCACGGCGGTCTGGCCGTTGGACAGCGGGCCTGGCTGGCTGACGACCGGGTCTTCGGTGATGGTCACGGTCAGGCTGCCGTGGGTAACCGCGGCAGGCGATACCTTGACGTTCTGGCCGATGACGATGGTACCGGTACGCGAGTTGATGATGACCTTGGCCGCCGCGGCGCCCGGGTCCACTTCCAGGTTTTCCAGCACCGAGATGTAGTCCACGCGCTGGCTGGGGTCGATAGGCGCGGTGACGCGTACCGAGCCACCGTCGATAGCCTGGGCCACGCCTGGGCCGAGCATGTTGTTGATCTTGTCGACAATGTGCTTGGCGGTGGTGAAGTCCGAACGATTGAGGTTCAGGGTCAGGCTGTTGCCCTGGTTGAAGCCGCTCGGCACCGAACGCTCCACCGAGGCACCGCCGGGGATGCGGCCGGCCGACGGAACGTTGACGGTGATCTTGGAACCGTCCTTGCCTTCGGCGTCGAAGCCGCCCACCACCAGGTTGCCCTGGGCGATGGCGTAGACGTTGCCGTCGATACCCTTGAGCGGGGTCATCAGCAGGCTGCCGCCGCGCAGGCTCTTGGAGTTACCGATGGACGACACGGTAACGTCGATGGTCTGCCCGGGCTTGGAGAACGGTGGCAGGTCGGCGTGGATGGACACCGCTGCGACGTTCTTCAGCTGGGTGGTGCCGGTACCGGTGGGCACCTTGATACCGAACTGCGCCAGCATGTTGTTGAAGGTCTGCAGGGTGAACGGGGTCTGGGTGGTCTGATCACCCGTGCCGTCCAGGCCCACGACCAGGCCGTAGCCGATCAGTTGGTTGGAACGCACGCCGGAAATGCTCGCGATGTCCTTCAACCGCTCGGCCTGGGCAGCGGTTGCCGCGGTCAGGGCCGAAGCGGCGAGCAGGGTCACGGCCATCAGGTGCTTGAGTTTACGCATGGTCGTGGTTACCTAGAAAGGCCAGTAGGGGCTCATGAAGAAACGGTCCAGCCAACCGGTCTGGTTGGACTCGGCGAACGCACCGGTGCCCGAGTAGGTAATGCGTGCATCGGCGACACGGGTCGACGACACGGTGTTGTCGGTGGCGATGTCGTCGGCGCGGATCAAGCCGGCGATACGCACCAGTTCCTCACCGGTGTTGAGCGTCAGCCACTTCTCGCCACGTACCGACAGGATGCCGTTGGGCAGCACGTCGGCCACGGTCACGGTGATCGAGCCGGTCAGGCTGTTGGCCTGGTCAGCCTTGGCGGTGCCGTCGGTGGCGCGGGTGCCGGTGTAGCCAGCGTCCAGGCTCAACTTGCCGCCAGTGACCGGGTTGGTGGTGGACACGCCACCGCCAAACAGCGAAGTCAGGCCCAGCGAGGTGCTGGAGTCCTTGGTCAGCTTGGAGTCAGCGCTCTTGCTGGCCGCGGTTTTCTCGGCCAGGGTCACGGTGATGATGTCACCCACCCGGAACGCCTTGCGGTCGGTGTACAGGTTCTGGTCGAAACCGGACTGGTAGATGGAGCCGTTGTTCGACGCCGCAGGCAGCGGGGTGCGCGGAAGCACCGGCGCGTAATACGGGTCATTGGGCTTGGGCGGCGGCGACATGCAACCCGACAACAAAGCGATCCCACTCAAGGCAAGAACACTGGACAAACGACTCATGACACTGACCTCACGGTGTTGCTGGCGCCGACGGCGCCGTGTGGCTGAATTACAGATTCTGAGTGACGTACTGGAGCATCTGGTCAGCCGTCGAGATCACTTTGGAGTTCATCTCGTACGCCCGCTGAGTGGTGATCATGTTCACCAGCTCTTCAACGGTGCTGACGTTGGAGTTTTCCAGGGTGTTCTGCAGGGTGGTGCCGAAACCGTTCAGGCCTGGGGTACCCACTTGCGGCGCGCCGCTGGAAGCGGTTTCCAGGTACAGGTTGCTGCCGATGGCTTGCAGGCCGGCCGGGTTGATGAAGTCGGCGGTCTGCAGGTTGCCGATCACGGTGGACGTGGCGCTGGCCGCGGTGGTGATCGAGACGGTGCCGTCGGTACCCACGGTGAAGGTCTGGGCGTTGGTCGGTACCACGATGGCCGGGTTCAGGGCGTTGCCGCTGGCGGTCACGATCTGGCCGTTGGAGTCCAGGTGGAAGGTACCGTCGCGGGTGTACGCGGTGGTGCCGTCGGCCTGGGTGATCTGGAAGAAACCACGGCCGTTGATGGCCATGTCCAGCGGCTGGTCAGTGGTGGCCAGGCTGCCGGCAGTGAAGTTCTTCTGGGTGCCGACGATGCGCACACCGGTACCCAGTTGCAGGCCGGACGGCAGTTCGGTGTCCGTGGTGGAGTTGGCACCCGGTTGACGCTTGGTCTGGTAGAGCAGGTCCTGGAACTCGGCGCGGTCGGCCTTGAAGCCGGTGGTCGAAACGTTGGCCAGGTTGTTGGAAATGGTGGTCAGGTTCATGTCCTGAGCAGCCAGGCCGGTCTTGCTGACGTAAAGTGCCGGAAGCATTCTGTTCTCCTATGTGCGCGCCTGTTTTTCGCCGCGCCCCAGTCATTTATCAGGTGTTCTGCAAGACCCGCGCCATGGATTCATCATCCTCCTTGGCGGTAGTCATCATCTTGATGTGCAATTCGAACTGTTTGGACAAGGCCAGCACCGAGGTCATCTCTTCCACGGCATTGACGTTGCTGGCCTGCAGGAACCCGGAGGTGATGCTGGAGGTGGCATCGGCCGCCGCTGGCTGGCCATCCTTGGTGTGCAGCAGGCCATCGGTGCCCTTGACCAGGTTGCGCGGGTCGGGCTTGACCAGCTTGATGCGGTCTACCTGGGCCATCACTTCCGGGCCTTCGCCCATGGAGCGGATGCTGATGGTGCCGTCGCTACCCACTTCGATCTGCTGCTCGGGCGGCACGGCGATCGGGCCGCCGTTGCCCATGACCGGCAAACCGTTGCCGTCGCGCAGCACGCCCAGCGCGTCGACGTTCATGCTGGCCATGCGCACATAGCCTTCGCTGCCGTCCGGGGCCTGCACGGCGATGTAGCTGTCACCGTCAGCGGACACGTCCAGGTCACGACCGGTCGCCACCATGGCACCGGGGGTGAAATCGGTGCCGGGGCTTTCGGTCATGGCGTAGGCACGCGACGCATATACGTCACCAAACACCGGCATGGAGCGGGCCTGTTCCAGATCGCGCTGAAAGCCGTTGGTGGAAACGTTGGCCAGGTTGTTGGCGTGAGCCTTCATCGCCAACGAGTTCTGGTTGGCGCCGGTCATTGCCACGTAAAGCATTTTGTCCAAGGTATGTCTCCCATGACGGGCGAATGCCGCCCAGCACTGTACTGGCAGGGACAAAGCAACAAGCGGGCCAAGGTTGAAAAAGCCTTTGTACACCCGGTGTTACAGGCACATCGGCATGCAGGGCGCCCTTCCCCGCCCGGCAGCAGAGACGGAAAAACGGCGCGTGGTTGCCGGTTGGCGGCAAGGGCGCGTCAGAAAACCTTGATTCAGCCCGCGGCGCAGGTGTGGGGCTGGCGGGCAAGCCCGTGTTTGCAGGGCGCACAGCCCTCGATTCTGCAGACATGAAAAACCCGGGCATCTAGCCCGGGTCTTGTGCTGCAGCAACAACCATCAGGTCATCTGGATGGTGGTCTGCATGATGGTGCTTTCGGTGGAAATGGTCTTGGCGTTGGCCTGGTAGTTGGACTGCGCCTTGATCAGGTTCACCAGCTCCTGGGTCAGGTCGACGTTGGAGTCTTCCAGCGAGGAAGCGGTCAGGTCACCCATGGTGCCCGTGCCTGGGGTACCGATCACCGGTACGCCCGAGGCATAGGTTTCGCGCCAGTCGGTACCACCGGCCGGGCTCAGGCCCTGGACGTTGGCGAAGTTGGCGAGCGCGACCTGACCGATGATGTTGGTCTTGCCGTTGGTGAAGGTGGCGGTCAGCTGGCCAGTGTCACTGACCGACAGGGCCGACAGTTCGCCGGTGGCGTAGCCGTCCTGGTCCTTGGCAGTAGTGGCCGAAGTGGCGTTGTACTGGGTCAGGTTGGTCATGTCCAGGTTGATCGAGGTCGAAGCCGTCGAACCGTTGGATGCCCAGGTACCATCAGTGGCCTCGGCGGCCGGCACCCAGTTGGACAGGTCGAAGGTACCGTCGGCGTTGACACCCAGCGAGGTGGAAGTACCGGCCGTCTGGGTGTAGCTGTAGGAGCCATCGGAGTTGAACGTGATGGTGTTGGCCATCGGCGTGGCACCGGCATCAACGTTGGTGGTGCTGTCGACGTTGGTCGCTGGCGACACGGGGTTGCGGCCGTCGATGGTGGTGTACATGGTCCAGGTGTTGGCCGTGTCATCCTTCACGAAGTACTGGTTCAGCTGGTGGGCGTTGCCCTGGCTGTCGTACACGTCGGTGTTGAAGGTGTAGTTGTAGCTGCTGGTGTTGCTGGCACTGAACGGGGTGACGGTCGGGGCGGTCGCGCTGGAGTTCAGGTTGACGGTTTCCGAGATCGAGCTGGTGGCTTTGGGCGCCAGGTTCGAGGTGTCGATGGCCAGGTTCGACAGCACGCCGGAGGTCAGCTTGCCGGTGGTGTCGGTGGTGTAGCCCTGCAGGTTGTTACCGCTGGAGTCGACGATGTTGCCCGATTTGTCGCTGTAGAACGCACCGGCACGGGTATACAGCTTCGAGCCGTTGTCGCTCAGCACGAAGAAGCCGTTGCCGTTGATGGCCATGTCCAGGCTGTTGCCGGTGGACTCGATGTTGCCCTGGGTGAACTGTTGCGATACGGCGGCGGTGGTCACACCGCTACCGACCGTGGTCTTGCCCGAGGTGCCACGGATGGAGGCCGCGTACTGGTCGGCGAATTCTGCGCGCGACGATTTGAAACCGGTGGTGGCGACGTTGGCAATGTTGTTGCCGGTGACGTCCAGGGCTTTGTTGGCTGCTGCCAGGCCACTGAGGCCGACGTTGAAAGACATGTTTTCACTCCTGCGCCGTAGCCGGCATTAAATTCCGATGGTTTGGACAGCAGACAGGGCAACACTGGAGCCCGTTGCAAGGTTCAGCGTCATGGCGCCACCGCTGGTGGTGGCCATGGTCACGCTGTTGACCGTGGTCGGCAGGTTGGTGGTCATCACGGTCGAGGTACCGTCGACGGTGGCCACTGCCTTGAAGGTGTAGATGCCGGAGGCCGCGGTGTTACCGTCGCCATCCTTGCCATCCCAGGTAAAGTTGTAGGTGCCGGCCGACTGGGTACCCATGTCCAGGGTACGCACCAGGGTGCCGTCACTGCTGTAGACGCCCACGGTGTTGCTGGTGCTGGAGTCGGTGAGGTTCACCGAGCCCGTCAGGCCTTTGCTGGTATCGACGTCGGCGGTAGTGCCGGTGACGGTCACCGAGTGGCCAACCAGCGAGGAAGCCTGCAGGGCCTGGGACGACTGGTACGAAGTGAGGATGGTGCTCACCGAGTCATTGAGGCTCTGCATGCTTTCCAGGCTGCTGAACTGGGCCAGCTGGGAAACGAATGCGGTGTTGTCCTGCGGGTCCAGAGGGTTCTGGTTCTGCATCTGGGTAACCAGCAATTGCAGGAACGCGTCCTTGCCCAAGGCGCTGCCAGCGGTACCGGTGGAGCTGTCAGTGGTACTGGTGGTCTTCTGCAGCGCGGTCAGAACGGATGAAGCCGAGGTGCTGTCGGTAGTCGTGGTCATGCTGTTTCGCCCCTATCACTGACCCAGGGTCAGGACTTTCTGCATCATTGTTTTCGCGGTATTCATGATGTCCGCGTTGGTCTGGAACGAACGGCTGGCGGAGATCATGTCGGCCATCTCCTCCACCACGTTGACGTTGGGGTAGTACACGTAACCGTCTTTGTTGGCGGCGGGGTTCTTCGGTTCGTAACGGGCTTCCAGATTGCTCTGGTCCTCGACCACGCCCGACACCTGCACACCGCTACCGGCGGCGTCCTGGTCCTGGAACAGCGAACCGCTGTCGCCGGTGGCCTGGGTCTGGTCGAACACGGTAGCGAACACCGGGTGACGTGCACGGTAGGTCTGGTCGATGCTCGACGAGACGGTCTCGGCGTTGGCGATGTTACTGGCGACGGTGTTCAGGCGAGTGGTCTGGGCACTCATGCCGGTACCGGCAATATTGAAGACGCTGGCTAGAGACATGAATCATTCTCCCCGGATGGCTGAGACCAGCCCTTTGAATTTGGCGTTTAGCAGGGTGAAGCTGGCCTGGAAGTTCACCGAGTTCTGCGCGTAGTTGGCCTGTTCGACCTGCGCGTCCACGGTGTTCTGGTCCAGCGACGGCTGGCTGGGGGTGCGGTACAGCAATTGCTGGTCACCCACGTTCACGCCTTCGGCTTCGATGTGGTTGGCGTTGGTCCGCTCCAGTTCGAAGGTGCCGTTCTGGCGCTTGTCGCTTTCGGCCTGCAGCACGGCAGCGAAGTCCAGGTCACGCGCCTTGTAGTTGGGCGTGTCGGCGTTGGCCAGGTTGTTGGCCAGCACTTCGGCGCGCTGGGCACGAAAGGCCAGGGCCTGTTCGTGGATGCCTAGGGCTTTGTCGAAACTGATGCTCATGGTGGAGACCTGTAAACGGCGGACCGGATGTTGGTGACTGAGAGATAGCAAGGGCCGTGCCAGATTGGAAACAGCCCGGTTTTGCTGGGTTTGGCAGGAAGCGGCAAGCGGCGCTGCCAGAAAAGCGGCAAGGGAATTCCGCTGGGTGCCAACAAAGCGGCAAGGTGGGGTTGCCGCGCGGCGCCCCGGACGCGGCCAGGTCCGCTGCGATGACGGGGGGAAGAACAACAAAGGCCCCGAAGGGCCTTTGCATTATTTCGCCTGGTAGATGATGCCCGGGCTGCACTGAACCATCTGGTAATGGTCCGGCAGGCCGTTGAGCGCTTCCGATGCTCCCAGGAACAGGTACCCACCAGGTTTGAGGGTGCCATGGATGCGCATCAGGATGTCTTTCTTCACCTGTGCAGAGAAATAGATCAGCACGTTGCGGCAGAACACCACGTCGAACTTGCCCAGGGCAGCGTAGCTGTCCAGCAGGTTGAAGGAACGGAATTCCACACGGCTGCGGATGGGTGCCTTCACTGCCCAGCGGCCGGGGGCCTTGGTGTCGAAGTAGCGTTGCAGGCGGTCAGCCGATAGCCCACGGCCAATGGCCAGGCTGTCGTACTCGCCGCTTTTGCAGTTGGTCAGCATGGAACCGGACAGGTCGGTGGCAACGATCTGCGCGCCGCCCTTGAGCTGTCCCAGGTTGGTACGCTCGAACTCATCGATGGTCATCGACAGCGAGTACGGCTCCTGACCCGAGGAGCATGCCGCCGACCAGATGCGCAGCCGCTGGCCCGGCGAGTTCTTGACGAACTCGGGCAGCACCTTGTTCTTCATGACTTCGAAGGGGTAGGTATCGCGAAACCACAGGGTCTCGTTGGTGGTCATCGCGTCCACTACCTGCTCGCGCAGGCCACTGCGCGGCTGGGTCTGGATGCGCTGCACCAGTTCGCCCAGGGACTTGATGCCCTGCTGTTCCATGAGCTTGTTGAGACGGCTGGAAACAAGATATTGCTTGTTCTCGCCCAACAGAATGCCACAGGCTTTTTCCAGGAAGACCCGGAACTGTTCGAAATCCAAATTACCCGTAGACAATGGTGCCGCCTCTCAAATCGTCTGTCGTGTCCGGGGCGCGGGCGCCCCGGTCGTTAGCTTGCTGCCTTGATACGGTCTACAACCCGTTGTGCCAGATCATCGGGCCGGAACTTGGCCAGAAAATCGTCCGCCCCCACCTTCTTGACCATGGCCTGGTTGAACACACCCGACAAGGACGTGTGCAGGGTGATGTGCAGGTTTTTCATGCGTGGATCGCTGCGAATCTCCGCAGTCAAGGTATAGCCGTCCATCTCGGGCATTTCGATGTCGGAAATCATCATGAGGAATTCTTCCTCGGGACGCTTGCCTTCATCCACCAGCTTGCGCAGGTAATCCAGCGCCTGGCGCCCATCATTCAAGGCTACCACTTCCACACCCACCGTCTGCAAACAGCGCGTGACCTGCTTGCGGGCCACCGAGGAGTCATCGACGGTCAGCACGCGCAGTGAAACCGCTTTGTTCTGGGTCTCCACGTCCACCACACCGGCGGAAATCGACTCCGAGGTGGGGGCCACTTCGGCGAGGATTTTCTCCACATCGATGATTTCGACGAGCTGATTGTCCACGCGAGTCACGGCCGTCAGGTAGTGATCACGGCCGGTGCCCTTGGGTGGCGGATGGATCTCCTCCCAGTTCATGTTGACGATGCGCTCCACCGAGTGCACCAGGAAGCCCTGAATCTTGGTGTTGTACTCCGTGATGATCACGAAGGTGTTCTTGATGTCCTGTTGCAAACTGCGCCCACCGGTCGCCAACGCCAGGTCGAGGATCGGGATGGTTGCCCCACGAATATTCGCGACACCGCGCACTACCGGGCTGGACCTGGGCATCATGGTCAGGTTCGGGCACTGCAACACCTCCCGTACCTTGAACACGTTGATGCCATAGAGCTGCGACCCGTTGAGACGGAACAACAGAAGCTCCAGGCGGTTCTGCCCTACCAGTTGAGTGCGCTGGTTCACCGAATCCATTACACCAGCCATGCCTGTGACTCCTTAAAACTTCGCTTGGAACGTACCTGCCCACTGAGTCGGCACGCCCCTTGCTTTTTATAGTGTATGAACGCAAAAACGACATTTTCCCGACGCATGGCACAGAGGTTACTCTGCGGGCTTGCTGCGGTCTGCATTTTTGGATTCGGCAGTGCCTCCCAGGCCGAGGAATTCACAACTCCTGAGCAACTTATCGGTACCACCCAGGGTTTTCTTGAGTTCACGGTAGAAGATTATCTGGCAACCAGCCAGACCGAAGGCCGTTATGAGATTCAGGTCAACACGCTGGACCCGCGCTTGCACATGGGGCTATGCGACAAGGAATTGACAGCAGCCCTGCAAAGCCCTGCCACTCCTATCGGCCGAGTGTCGGTGCGGGTGCGCTGTGAAGGCAGTTCGCCGTGGACGGTGTTCGTCCCCGCCCAAGTGAAACTGTTTCGCGATGTGGTCACCACCACCCGCCCACTCAAGCGCGACAGCGTGATCGAGGATGGCGACGTGGCCATGCGTGAGCGCGACGTAAGCCTGCTGAGCCAGGGCTACCTGACTGCCCTGGACCAGGCCGTGGGGCAGAAGCTTCTCCGACCAACGGTAAATGACCAGGTATTGAGCCCCGCGCACGTGGAAGCCCCCGACACCATCAAGAAGGGCGACAACGTGGTCATCACTGCCACAACCGGCAGCCTGGCGGTGAAAATGCCTGGCGAGGCATTGTCCAAAGGGGCCATGAGCGAGCAGATCCGGGTGCGCAACCTGAACTCCAACCGTGTGATCAAAGCCCGTGTCACCGGGCCTGGCCAAGTGGAAGTGGCTATGTAAACGCTGGCGGTTCGCGGCGTATTTTCCTAGACTGGAGGCCATTGCAGCCCCCAGCCTTGGTGCATCGGCGCTTTGTATCAAAGTGCCTAAAGTTATTCGGGGTTTGGCCGAAAACAAGGCAAGCGTCCAAATACCCAGAGGTTTTCATTATGGTTATCGACTTCAGTCGTTTGAACAATTCCTCGCAGGTGTCGACCTCGACACGTACGAGCGGCAGCACTGGCACCACCGACACGTCGGTGAACACCGATGCCAGCGCAACCACTACGTCCACTGGCAGCACCAGCGGCGGGGAATCCGTACACCTGAGTTCCGAGGCTCAGCAGTTGCAGAAAGTCACTGACAAGCTGCGCGACCAGCCGACCGTCGACACCGCCCGCGTGGCGCAGTTGAAAGCGGCCGTCGCCGATGGCAGCTATAAAGTGGACAGCAGCCGCGTAGCCAGCAAACTGCTAAATTTCGAAGCCCAGCGCTAGGGCCACGGCCCTGCGCAGAGGCTTCTGGACGCTTGAATACCAGAGCCAGCCATGCACGACAGAAACCTGCTGCTGTTGATTGAAGAAGATATTGCCCCGGCCCAGCAACTGCTTGCCTTGCTGCAGCACGAGTCGCTGGCGCTGCACGGCCGCGACATGCCGTTGCTGGAAAATATCCTGGCGCAAAAACAGTCGTTGATCGTTCTGCTGGAACAGCATGGCCGTAAACGCACCGAGATCCTGCTCACTCTCAAGTTGACCCCCGACCGTAATGGTCTCGAGATCCTTGCCCAACACTCGCACCTGGGGGCCGACCTGCTGGCCCGGGGCGACCTGCTCACGGGGCTGCTGGCCGATTGCCAGGCAGTGAATGAACAGAACGGCAAGCTGATCCGTCTGCAACAACTCACCACCGCCAACCAGATGCGTATACTCATGGGCGGTGAAACCCCCTCGCTTTATGATGCCCGAGGCTCCACGTCCAAGCTGGCCAAGCCTCGCCCGCTCAGTCAGGCTTGATTTTGCTCACCAAGGCGTGGAACATGCTGCCATAACGCCAGCACCTGCGTGTGTCGTTTTTTGCCTGGAGATTGATGAACCGTGTTCAACGCCACAAACGCGGAAGACGCTCCGCAGCCACCCAAGGTGCTGACAACGCCCCTGGAAATCGCCGCCAACCTGCGCGCGCTGCTGCAGAGCCATGATCCTTTGATCATTACTTTTCACGAGCGCAGCCAGCGCTTCCAGACCTACCTGGTCGAACTGGACCGTGACAGCAACGTCCTGGCGTTCGATGAGATGATCCCGCGCGACGGTGAAAAATTTCTCGCCGCAGGCGAACCCTTCAAGGTCGAAGGCTTTCATGATGGCGTACGCATCGCCTGGGAAGTCAATGAAACCCTGAGCATCGATGAAAATGAAGGCGGCCGCGTCTACCACGGCACGCTGCCGAACGAAGTGGTCTACCACCAGCGTCGCAACGCCTTTCGCGCCGCGCTGAAGTTGGCCCACCTGGTGGACGTCACGTTGGCAGGTGAAAAGCTCAAGGGCGAGTTCACCGGCAAGCTGCTGGACATCTCCGCCACCGGTTGCAAGCTGCGCTTTGAAGGTGACATCTCCGAACGCCTGCAACTGGGCCAGGTGTATGACCGCTTCGTCGCCAACCTGCCCTTCGGCAAGATGACCGCACCGGTGGAACTGCGCTACCTGCATTACGAAGAGCGCATCAACACCACCTTCGCCGGCACCCGCTTTCACAACATGAGCGGACTGGTGCAGCGCCAGGTAGAGCGCTTTGTATTCGACCTGCAGCGCGAGGCGCGACGCTTCGACAAGGACGATTACTGAGGCCTCCCTGGCCATGAAAAAAGCCCGCATCGCTGCGGGCTTTTTTGTGGCTGCTGGAAACTACTGCTCTTCTTCGCTGACGCTGCGGCCGACCTTGCGACCATCACCCATTTCCGCGGCCTCGTCGGCCTCATCGGCCAAAGGCTCGACGCCTTCATGGGGCGGGGGCATATCGTGCACCGGGTCCGGGATGACGTGCATCTGGTCGTGCACCGACTGTTCGTCGACCCGCGGGTCGAGCGCGGCCACCAGTGGCGAGCTGGTCATGCTGTCTGGCATGGCCACATGGTGCAGCGGGGCATCGTCGACCTGGTGCAGGTTGGTGACGGCCTTGGGCCGGATACGCCACACCAGGATCAGGGCGAAGAAGCTGAAGAAGGCATACAGGCTCTGGCTGCCGAAGAACTTCATCAGCACACCAGCGGCCAACGGCCCGACACTGGCGCCGATCCCGTAGGTGACCAGCAGCATGGCGGTCAGCGATACCCGGCGCTCCGGCTCCACGTGGTCATTGGCGAAAGCGTTGGCCAGTGGGTAGAGGCAGAACTGCAGCAGCGACACCAGGAAACCCACCCCGAAAAGCATCTCCAAGGGCACGCTGGGGAACACCGCCAGCGGCAACGCGGCAATCGCCAGGCACAGGGCAAAACTGCGGATCAGCACGGCACGGTCGTAGCGGTCGGATAGCCAACCCAGGGGCCATTGCACCAGCAGCCCGGCGAAGATGCAGCACCCCATGAACAAACCGACCTGCTCGGTGCTCAGACCCTGCTGGGAGGCGTACAGCGGCGCCAGGCCATAGAACGAACCGACGATCAGCCCCGAGCCCAGCACCGTGCTGAGAGACTGCGGGACACGCTTGAGGAAGAAGCGTGGCTCCATGGGGGCCGGCTTGAGCGGTGCCGGGTGAATGCGCTGGGTCATCGCCACCGGCACCAGGCACAGGGCGAAGCACAGGGCGACCAGCATCAGCAGCTCCAGGCCCAACTGCGGGTGCATGACCAGAATCAGTTGGCCCAGCACCAGCCCCAGGTAGGAGGCAATCATGTAGCCACTGAACACCACCCCGCGCTGCTTGGCCTCGGCCTGCTCGTTGAGCCAGCTCTCGATGACCATGTACTGGCACATCATGCCCAGGCCAACGATCATCCGCAGGAACAGCCACGCAGGCAGGTAGTCGACCAGGCCATGGCCCAGAACGGCGGCGCAGACGATGCCGGCGCAGGTGGTGTAGGCGCGGATGTGCCCCACCCTGCCAATCAACCGGTGGCCCAGCTTGCCACCCAGCACCAGGCCAAAGTAGTTGGCCGCCATCAGGGCACCGACCCACAGGCCGTCCACCTGCTCGGCGGCCAGGCGCAGGGCCAGGTAAGTGCTTAACAGGCCCGAGCCGATCAACATCATCAACGCGGCGAAATACAGCGCTCGAAAGGGTTTCCAGATCTGGCGCATCGGCGTTCCGAGCGGCTCCTTGAGTGAGGTGGGACAGCGGTTGAAGGGTAGGTACCGCAGGATGAATGAGCAAGCCGCGCCATTATGCCTGAGCAGGTCGGGCGTGCCTTCAGGGGATTGTTACCCATGACACAGGCTTCGACGAAGGGCAGCTTGAAGCGTTCCCCATTGGCGGCGTTTTCTCTGCGGGTCGCGTCAGGGGCACCGTGGTAAACCTGCCGAACGCCAGAAAGACAAAACCCCCAGCTGCTTTCGCAACTGGGGGTTTCGGAATTTAATCTTGACGATGACCTACTCTCACATGGGGAAACCCCACACTACCATCGGCGATGCATCGTTTCACTGCT
>Ga0207696_1000172_pt1 | contig 102404 bp, 88 predicted proteins | sample KBSS54metaG_FD_184403 | JGI IMG/M metagenome (GOLD analysis project Ga0207696, IMG submission 184403) | Switchgrass rhizosphere microbial communities from Kellogg Biological Station, Michigan, USA - KBS S5-4 metaG (SPAdes) (version 2) | ecosystem: Host-associated > Plants > Roots > Rhizosphere... | reverse complement strand
CAGAGCGCTATCTACAATACGGGCTCGATGCCCTCGGAGCAGCTCCGCTTCATGACCTTCCCTCGATGATCAGTCGAGAACTTTCGCTTCTTTGGAAGGGAAAGTCGAGATACAAGGAGCAGCCTTGCGCTGCGAAGAGGCCGGTGACTGCCTGAAAGATTCTCTGTGCTACACCGGCCTCTTCGCAGCGCAAGGCTGCTCCTACACAGAACCGCCCCGCGTGCGGGGCAGTGCGCTACTTGGCCAGCTTGTCGTAACTGGTCATCAGGTTGCGGTAATCGGGAAGGTGGTTGGAGAACAACGTCCCCAGCCCTTCGACGTCATTACGCCAGTCGCGGTGCAGCTCGCAGGCTACGCCGAACCAGGTCATCAGTTGTGCCCCGGCAGCCTCCATGCGCCGCCAGGCCGAATCGCGGGTCAATTCGTTGAAGGTGCCAGAGGCGTCGGTGACGACGAACACCTCGAAGCCCTCCTCCAGTGCCGACAATGCCGGGAACGCGACGCAGACCTCAGTTACTACACCGGCGATCAACAGTTGCTTCTTGCCCGTGGCCTTGACGGCCTTGACGAAGTCTTCGTTGTCCCAGGCGTTGATGTTGCCGGGGCGAGCGATGTAGGGGGCATCGGGGAACTGCGCCTTGAGCTCGGGGACCAACGGGCCGTTGGGGCCGGTTTCGAAGCTGGTGGTGAGGATGGTCGGCAGCTTGAAGTACTGGGCCAGGTCTGCCAGGGCCAGGACGTTGTTCTTGAAGCGGTCCGGGTCGATGTCACGCACCAGCGAAAGCAAACCCGCCTGGTGATCGACCAGCAGGACTGCGGCATTGTTCTTGTCCAGACGCTTGTATTGGAAGGCCATGATGAAGCTCCTTGCATCAGCAGATGGGGAGTATCAGCGTAGGCAAGGATCAGGGATGGCGGGGACCGTCAGTCGGGGCGCATGCCGCCGTCAGTATTCACGCCGCTTGCGAAACGCCCAGCGCCCCACCAGCACGGTGAAGGTCGCCACCAGTGCCACCAACACCCAGAAACCATGCGGATCATCCGACAGCGGCACGCCACCGACATTCATGCCGAAGAAGCCGGCGATGATGTTGATGGGCAGCGCCAGCACGGTCACCACCGTCAGGGTGAACAGGGTGCGGTTGGTCTGTTCGTTGAGCTTGGCGGCGATCTCCTCCTGCAGCAGCTTGATGCGCTCACCCAGGGCGGTGAGGTCGCTGATCACCAGGGTGAACTCTTCGGTCGCCGCGCGCAGCTGGCGCATGTCCTGTTCCTGCAGCCAGTCCGGTGGGCGGTTGAGCAGGCGCAGCAGGGCCCCAGGCTCGAGCGCCAACAGGCGCTGCAAGCGCACCAGTACGCGACGCATGCTGCTGAGTTCGGCGCGGTTGTCACTCAGGCGCTGGGACAGCAACTGGTCTTCGATGCGATCGACGCTGGTGGTGGTTTCGCGCACGATCTGGGTCAACACATCGCCCTGATCGCGCAGCAGATGCACCAGCAGTTCGATGGACGAATGAAAGCGCTCGCCACGCTTGACCGACGAGCGCAGCTTGTCCACCGAATGCAACGGCTGCAAACGCGCGCTCACCAGCAGCTGGCTGCTGGCGCAGGCCCACAGCGTGGAAATGTCCGACGACACCAGGCCGAAGTTGAACACCACATCGTTGACCACCGCCAACAGTGCCGAATCGGCATGTTCGATACGGGTCGAACGGGAGCCCTCGCGCAAGGTTTCGAAAAACGCCTCGGGCAGCGTCAGGTGGGCGCGCAGCCAGCGCTCGCAAGCGGCATGGGCCAGGTTCAGGTGCAGCCATAAAAATTCGTCGGGCTCAGGTGGTTCGCCGAGCTTGCGCAGCAGCTGCACCGAATCGATCTCGCGACCGGGCTGGCCTGGGCGGAAGGCAAAAGCATAAAGCAGGCCGAACAGGTCATGGTCCTGTTGCGGATGCAGCGCGGGATGACCCATTCGAACTCGCAATGAGGCATTGAGGTTGATGGCAGAAAGGGTGCGGGATGTAGGTTGCAGTTCGATGACAGCGGGTTTGGATTTGAAGTGCATGACGCACCTCTTTTGGTGCTGTTGAGATCGAGCGCCGCCCGCGCGGCGCTTCGCAGCACAAGGCTGCTCCTACATCTGTTTCGGGCCAATTATTCCTGAGCCATGGGCGCGCGGCTCCTTGGCGCCCGCCTTGATATCGAGACGTACAAACAAGGCAGTCGCGCGCGCAGGCACAGCCGTGACTGGCCCGAAACAAATGGAGCGAGCTTGCTCGCGATGCGCCGCGCGGGCGGCGCTCGATCTCAACAACGCCAAATGAGCTAAGGCGAGCACCCGCCACTCACTTCACACTTTCCTGAACTGATTATTTGCCCCCAGCGATTTTTCCCCCCGCCAAGCGCCACCAGAATCGCTCACCACAATCACAAAAAGCGTGAGGCCACTCCCGTGGACCAGACACTCCAGGTACGGCAAGCCGCCGCCGACCTCGTCGATGCCTTTGCCAGCAACGACACCGCCCGCTACTTCGCCTGCTTCAGCGAAGACGCCACCTTCCTCTTCCACACCTTGGCGCAGCCGCTGTTGTCGCGTGGCGCTTATGAAGCCGTGTGGGCCCAGTGGCAGGCCGACGGTTTTGCCGTGCTGGCGTGTGAGTCGGGCAATGCGCAAGTGAGCCTGCAAGGGGACGTGGCGATCTTCATGCACGATGTGGCCACGCACATCCGCATCGCCGATGAAGAGCACCAGCTGGCCGAGCGTGAAACCATCGTCTTTCGCCGCCAGGGCGAGCGCTGGTTGGCCTGCCATGAACACCTGTCGGTCGTCACTACCGCCTGATCCTCTTTTACGCGGCCTTGCCGCACTGCCATCGCACCCACAATAAGGCCCGCGCACTGCGCCGGGCGACAACAACCGCGCTGGAGTATCACCATGAGCCACTCGACCGGTATCGAAACCAACGGCGTCGAACAGATTCCCGACGACCAACGCCACGCCTCCCCGCTTGACCTGTTCCGCCTGATTTTCGGTGGTGCCAACACCTTTGCCACGGCCGTGCTGGGCAGCTTCCCAGTGCTGTTCGGGTTGTCGTTCCAGGCTGGGGTCTGGGCGATTGTGCTCGGGGTCGGCGTCGGCGCCATCATCCTCGCACCCATGGGCCTGTTCGGTGCGCTCAACGGCACCAACAACGCGGTGTCGTCGGGCGCGCACTTCGGCGTGCACGGGCGTATCGTCGGCTCGTTCCTGTCGCTGCTCACCGCCGTGGCGTTCTTCTCGCTGTCGGTGTGGAGCTCGGGCGATGCCCTGGTGGGTGGCGCCAAACGCCTGGCCGGCCTACCGGAAACCGACCTCACCCTGGGCCTGGCCTATGGCCTGTTCGCAGTGTTGGTCCTGGTGGTGTGCATCTTCGGCTTCCGCTTCATGCTGTGGGTCAACAAGATCGCCGTGTGGGCGTCGAGCCTGCTGTTCTTGCTGGGCATCGCGGCCTTCGCCGGGCCGTTCGATGCGGGCTACGCCGGCAGCATCAACCTTGGCCAAGCGGGTTTCTGGGCAGCCTTCGTCGGTGCGGCGATCCTGGCCATGAGCAACCCGGTGTCGTTCGGTGCGTTCCTGGGCGACTGGTCGCGCTACATTCCGCGGACCACGCCCAAGTCGCGCATCATGCTGGCGGTGATCGGCGCCCAGGCCGCGACCTTGATCCCGTTCCTGTTCGGCCTGTGCACCGCCACCTTGGTCGCCAGCCAGGCGCCTGACTACATCGCGGCCAACAACTATGTCGGCGGCCTGCTGGCGATCTCGCCGAGCTGGTTCTTCCTGCCGGTGTGTCTGATTGCGGTGATCGGCGGCATGTCCACCGGTACCACCGCGCTGTATGGCACGGGCCTGGACATGTCCAGCGTGTTCCCGCGCTTGCTCAGCCGCGCCGCCGCCACCTTGCTGATCGGCGTGCTGGCGATCGGCTTCATCTTCATCGGCCGCTTCACCTTCAACCTGGTGCAGAGCGTGTCGACCTTCGCCGTGCTGATCATCACCTGCACCAGCCCATGGATGGTGATCATGATCCTCGGCCTGATCACCCGTCGCGGCTTCTACCATGCCGATGACCTGCAGGTGTTCACCCGTGGCCAGCGCGGCGGCCACTACTGGTTCACGCACGGCTGGAACTGGCGCGGCATGGGGGCGTGGATCCCCAGCGCGGCAGTCGGCCTGTGCTTCGTCAACCTGCCGGGCCAGTTCGTCGGCCCGCTGGGCGACCTGGCCGGCGGCATCGACCTGAGCCTGCCGGTAACCCTGGGGCTGGCGGGAGTACTGTACCTCGCCCTGCTCAACCTGTTCCCTGAACCTGCTGGCGTGTATGGGCCCAATGGCCCGCGCTGGGTGCGCTGCAAAAGCACCTCGCATGCGCCGGTAATCACTGCCGAAATGGCCTGACTGGAATTTGCCCATGACCACTTCTCACTACATCGCCGGCCGCTGGGTCGAAGGCCAAGGCAGCGACTGCATCAGCGTCAATGACCCTGCACTGGGCCAGCCTTTCGCCGAATTGATGGCCGCCAGCGTTGCCCAGGTCGACCAAGCCGTGGCCGCCGCGCGCGAAGCCCTGCCGACCTGGAAGCAGACCAGCGCCAGCGAACGTGCAGCGTACCTGCGTGGTTTCGCCGAGCAACTCGGGCAGCGCCGTGAAGCGTTGATCACCCTGCAGATGCGCAACAACGGCAAGCCGCGCCACGAGGCCGAGATCGACCTGGACGACGCGATTGCCACCTTCAACTACTACGCCGAACTGGCGGACCAGTTGCCGCAAAAGAACCGCGACGTGCCCCTGGCCGCGCCCGGCTTCACCGCCCGCACCCGCCTGGAACCGATCGGCGTGGTCGGCCTGATCGTGCCGTGGAACTTCCCGCTGGTGACCAGCGCCTGGAAGCTCGCCCCCGCCTTGGCCGCAGGCTGCACCGTGGTGCTCAAGCCTTCGGAAGTCACCCCGCTGATCGAGCAGGCTTACGGCCAGATCGCCGAGGCCCTCGGCCTGCCCGCCGGCGTGCTGAACATCGTCAACGGCAAGGCCGAAACCGGCGCGGCGCTGAGCAACCACGCAGGCCTGGACAAGCTGTCGTTCACCGGCAGCAACAGTGTTGGCAGCCAGGTGATGCGCAGCGCTTCTGCCCAATGCCGGCCCGTGACGCTGGAGCTGGGCGGCAAGTCGGCGATCGTGGTGTTCGATGATTGCGATGTCGACCAGGCCGTGGAATGGATTGTCGCCGGCATCAGCTGGAACGCCGGGCAGATGTGCTCGGCCACCTCACGCCTGCTGGTGCAGGACGGCATCGCCGATGCGCTGCTGCCGCGCTTGCAGGCGGCACTGGAGAACCTGCGGGTGGGCAACCCGTTGAGCGAAGAAGTGGACATGGGCCCGCTGACCAGCCAGGCGCAATGGCTGAAGGTTGCCAGCTACTTCGCCACCGCACGCGAAGAGGGCCTGCAATGCCTGGCCGGCGGCAAAGCGCTGGACCGTGACGGCTGGTTCGTCAGCCCCACGCTGTATGTGGACGTCCCGGCCCACAGCCGCCTGTGGACCGAAGAGATCTTCGGCCCGGTGCTGTGTGCACGGCGCTTCACCACTGAAGCGCAGGCGATCGCCGAAGCCAACGACAGCCGCTTCGGCCTGGTGGCCACAGTCTGCTCTGCCGACCTGGAACGCGCCGAACGCGTTGCCGATGCGCTGGAGGTTGGCCACGTGTGGATCAACTCGGTGCAGGCGGTGTTCGTCGAGACCTCGTGGGGCGGGACCAAAGGCAGCGGGATCGGCCGCGAGCTCGGGCCCTGGGGGTTGTCGGGGTACCTCTCGGTGAAGCATGTGACGCGCTGCCTGGGTTAACCCCAGCGGCTGGTCAAAAAGCCCCTTGCTGACAGATGTCACAAGGGGCTTTTGCTTTGCGCTTGATTCTGTTTCACAAAGGCCCTCATGGCCACGTGACTTTTCAGTCATCGCGCAGAGTCCCACTTCCTGGTACCCCCACAATCACAACACCAGGCCGGACCACCATGCACCCTCAACGCACCGCCTTGCACAACGAACTGCACGCTCGCCCGTCGCTGTATTTCGACGGCCCGGCCCATGTCTTCCACCTCGCCTTGCTCGGCGGCGATGCAGCGTGCGCGGCGCTGCTGCAACGCTGCTGCCCAGAGGCGCAGGACATCAACGCAGCGCAGGGCATCACCCGGCTGGATGGGCACCCGTTCAAATGGGAACGGCACACCGAGTTCTTCACCCTGACCCTGGTGGTGCCCTGCTCCACCGCCAACACCGAGTGGCAAGCCCTGCCACAGGTGCTGGCCGAAGCCATCGCCCCGCAAACGGCGCAGGTGATCAATGCGGTGCAGGTGCTGGTCCGCGACGAACAGGACCTCGACCTGAGCCACTATGGCTTCAAAGACCCCTGCGGCTCCTGTGTGGGCGGTGGCGATGCGTCGGTGTGGAGCGATTTTCGCCTGACCGAGGACGGTACCAACCGCTTCCTGTTCATCAATCGCCGCCTCAATGCCTATCGCCAGGGCCGTATGATCCGGCGTCTGCTGGAGATTGAAACCTACCGCATGATGGCCTCGCTGACCCTGACCACGGCCAAGGCCCTGAGCCAGGAGCTGGACGCCTTCGACAAGACCCTGGTGAGCCTGTCCGAACGCAGCGCCGGGGGCGATGGCCACGACTCCAAGGGGCTGCTCGACGCCATCGCCCTGCTCTCGCGCCAGGTGGTCAGCCACACGGTGAAGACCCGCCACCGCTTCGGCGCTACTCAGGCGTATGCGCAACTGGTGTTCGAGCGGTTGGCTGAACTGCGCGAAAGCCACGTGGGCGATTGCCAGCGGTTGGGCGTGTTCATCGAACGCCGCTTCAAGCCCACGGTGCGTTACTGCGCAGCTACCGAGCAACGGCTGGAGCAGTTGGCGAAGAATGTCGCCAACCTGGGGGACCTGCTGCAGGCGCGGGTGCAGGTGGAGATGGAAGAGCAGAACGCAGAGATCCTGCGCAGCCTCAATGCCCGGGCCGACGCCCAGGTGAAGATTCAGCGGGCGGTGGAGGGGCTGTCGATCATCGCCATCACCTATTACCTGTTGAACCTGTTCAAGCTGCTGTATGGCGGGCTGAATGTGCTGGGGGTGGGGCTGACGGCGCGGGATGGCTTGTTGGCGATGGCGCCGCCAGTGCTGTTAGTGCTGCTGGTGATCCTGGTCAGGATCAGGCAGGCCAAGCAGCATTGAAACCGGGGCCGCTGTGCAGTCCATTCGCGGGCAAGCCCGCGCCTACAGGCCCCTGCTAGCGCAGAACCTGTGGGAGCGGGCTTGCCCGCGAATGGGCCGCACAGCGGCCCCGGCTTCACGCCGGTTCGTCAGCCGGGCGCGCGCCCTCTTGCACCAACACCATGCTTTGCGGCGACGACAGCGGGATGCCCTCATCGCGCAACCGGCCGAGAATGGTGAACAGCAGGTCACTGCGCGTGCCCGACACCTGCCGCGGCCCCGCCACGTAACCACTGACGCCAATGACCATGCCACTGGTGGTCAGGTCCTTGAACGACACCGAACACGCGGGTGCATCCAGAATCGCTTCGTGCTCCTGATACGCCGCCAGCAGCAATTCCCGCACACGGTTGGCATCGGTTTCCAGCGGCAAGGTCAGGGTAATGCTGACCACCCCAAGGGCGTTGCCCATGGTCACGTTGCGCACGTTTTGCGAGATGAACTGCGAGTTGGGCACGATCACCGTCGAGCGGTCAGACATCTGAATCTCGGTGGCGCGCACGTTGATGCGGCGGATATCACCCTCGACACCGGCCAGGCTGACCCAGTCGCCCACCTTCACCGGGCGCTCGGTAAGCAGGATCAGGCCGGAGATGAAGTTCTGCACGATCTGCTGCAGACCAAAACCGATACCGACCGACAGCGCACTCACCACCCAGGTCAGGCTGGTCAGGTTGATGCGCAGGGTCGACATCACCAGCATGGCCAGGAACAGGAAGCCCAGGTAACCCACCAGCGTCACCAGCGAGGCGCGCATGCCGGCGTCCATGTCGGTTTCTGGCAGCAGGCGCTCGCTCAACCAGCGCTTGAGCACACGAATGCCGAACATGCCGCCGAAGAACATCACCACCGCCAACAGGATGTCCTGCGGCACGATGTTCATGTTGCCGAGCATCTTGCCGCCGGTGTCGTCCCAATCCCCGAGGCTGAGCAGCAATTCGCCGGGGCTGGTGCCCGACGGCGTCAAGGCCAGCAGTACCGCCAGGAACAGCAACACAGTGCGACCAATGCCGGCGAGAATCGTGCTGGCCTGAGCCTGATGACGCGGCGCCAGGCCCAGCGTCGACGCTAAGGCCAGGCCACCGGGCTGACGAGGCGACAGCAGGGTCTCGCACAGGTCACCGAGGAAGGTGGTCAACAGGTAGGCACAGGTGGCCACCACGCTGATCCACAGCAACTTGGCGGTCAGGAAGTAGGCCAGGGTCAGGAAGCCGGCCAGCAGTGCCAGCACGATCAACCCCACCCACACCACGATGACGAAGGGGATCAGCCCCGCCAGGCCGGTCGGGCGCTCCAGGTCATGCTTGCGCAAGGTGCGGCGATAGCGCAGCAAGGCCACCGAGAAGATCACCGCCACCACCAGCGCGGTCAGGCCGTTGGTGGCCACGGTCAGCGCCAGGCTGGTGCCGATCACGCTGTTGATGCGCTCCTGGGTCAGCAGCACCATCAATGCCAGGGCCAGCAGTTTGGGGAACCAGCCCAGGGCGCTGGCCACTTCATCGTGGATGGGTGGCAGGCGCCAGGACGGGCGCTGCAGCATCAACATGGCGCGGCCCAGGCCCGAAATGAAGGCGCTGAACACCACCAGGGTAAGGATATGGTTGGTCAGGCTGGCGATGTCCGAACCCAGCTCTGCGCTGCTTTCCAGGCCCCAGCGCAGCAGCGACACGGAGCCAGCGATGGTACCCAGCGTCGCCAGGCTGACGCTCAGGGCCAAGGCGCTGCGGCGCAGGCGGCCTTCCGGTAGCCAGCGGATCATGGCGTCTGCCAGCAGGCGTTCGAGCAGGCGACGGACCAAGGTCCAGACCAGGATTGCCGCCAGCAGGCTGGTCAGGAACAACCAGCGATGCTCGGCACTGAACGCGCTGGCCACGGCATCGGCCGCCTCGCCGCGCAGGTCTCGCAGGCGAGTCAGGTCTTCAGCGGTGGGGCGGATCAGCGATTGCCAGAACGCCGGAGTCAGCGGGCTGGTCGCGCGGCTGGTGACCTGCGAGTTGAACTGGCTGCGACGCAGGTTGACGATCTGCGTGGACAGGTCGCGGGCCGACTGGGTCAGCTTGGTCGCCTGCTCCTGCTCGGCCAATACGGACTTTTTCTGCGCCTCGAGGTCCTTGCGCTGAAGCGTGATGGTCGCGGTCTCGTCCGGCTGGGGCGGGCCAAGCACCTTGAGTTTGTCGTCCAGGGCCCCGACGTCGGTGGTCCGCAGCGCACTGAGTGCATCGGCCTGACGCTGAACCTGCATGGCAGCCTGGCGCAATTGCGAGAGCACGTCGTCATTGGCGTTGCTGGTCACGCCCTGGCGGATCTCGTCGAGTCGGTCATTCAGTTGCTCAAGGCTCGCGTTTTCTTCGAGCACCGGCAGTTCGGCAGCGGCCAGGCTGGAGACTGGTGTGGCCGGGGCGGGCCAGGCCGGGGTGGCCAACGCCACCATCAGGGCCAATACGCCTAGGCAATAACGGGCAAGGCTGACACGCCTCATCGAACATTCCTCTATACATTTCGATTTGGCGGGGGATTCTACGCGGCTTGAGGCGATCAGGAGAGTGCCGTTTCTCGCTTGAGCAGTTGCTGCTTGCGCTCGACGCCCCAGCGGTAGCCGCTGATATCGCCATCGCGGCGTACCACCCGGTGGCACGGGATAGCCACGGCAATGCGGTTGGCGGCGCAGGCCATGGCCACCGCACGCACCGCCTTGGGTGCGCCGATACGCTCGGCGATGTCGGTGTAACTGACCCGACAGCCGGCCGGCACCTCGCGCAGGGCCTGCCAGACCCGCTCCTGAAAAGCCGTGCCTTGCACATCCAAAGGCAGCGCCAGGCCCAGTGCTGGCGCTTCGACAAAGCCCACCACCTCGGCGACCACGCGTTCATATTCGTTGTCGCCGCCTATCAGCCTGGCGTTTGGGAACTGGTCCTGCAACGCGTGCAGCAGTGGCTCGGGGTCATCACCCAGCAGGATCGCGCAAATGCCCTTCTCGCTCTGCGCCACCAATATCGCCCCCAGCGAACACTGGCCCAGCGCAAAGCGAATGGTCGCCCCCTGCCCGCCGGCACGGTAGGCCTTGGGGCGCATGCCCAGGCGTTGCTCGGCACTTTCGTAGAAGCGGCTGTTGGAGTTGTAGCCGGCGTCGTAAATGGCATCGGTGACTGAGCGCTGGTCATTCTCCAGGTGCTCGCGCAGGCGCCTGGCGCGAAATGCCGAAGCGTAGGCCTTGGGGGTCAAGCCGGTTTCGGCCTTGAACAGGCGGTGCAAGTGAAAGGGGCTGACGGCCAGTTGTGCACTGAGTTGGTCGAGATTCGGCGAAATCTCTTCGCCCTCGATCAGGCGGCAGGCGCGGGTGACCAGTTCGCTACGCCGGGTTGCAGTGGCCCGGCTCGCGCTCGTGCAACGCTTGCAGGCCCGGTAACCCGCAGATTCGGCAGCGGCGGCATCGCTGTAGAACGCGACGTTTTCGCGCTTGGCCATGCGCGATTTGCAACCAGGGCGGCAGTAGATACCGGTGGTGCGCACGGCATAAACAAAGTGACCGGCGGCGTTGCTGTCGCGAGCCTGCACGGCCTGCCAACGTTGTTCAGAGGTTGTGTAGGGTTTCATCGCGGGTTACCTCTTATCTTTATCGCCTGTACCGGCCTCTTCGCGGGCAAGCCCAGTCCCACAGGTACACCATGTGGGAGCGGGCTTGCCCGCGAAGAGGCCGGTGCAGGCACAGCAAATACCTCAGGCCCGCCACAGGTACCAGGCTGCCACGGTCCGGAACGGGCGCCAGCCACCGCCCAGCGAGCGCATCTGCGCCGGCGTCGGTGCCTTCTCCAGCCCCTTGAGCCGACGATACCCCTCACGCACCGCGAAGTCGTCGACCGGCAGAATGTCCGAACGCTCAAGGCAGTAGATCAGCAACATCTCCACCGTCCAGCGCCCTACCCCGCGCAGGGCCACCAGGCGTTCGATCAACGCTTCATCCGGCATGGCCAGCGCCTCCTCACGGCTGGGCACCACACCCGCCAGGCGGGCCTGGGCAATGCCCTGAACCGTGGCTGCCTTGCTCGCCGAAAAGCCACACGCACGCATCGCCTCTGGCGTTACCGCCAGCAATTGCTGCGGTGCGGGAAAGCCGCCTGCGGGGAACAGCGCCAACAGCCGGCGCAAAATCGACTCGGCAGCGCGTGCATGCAATTGCTGGTAGGCAATCGCCCGTACCAGCGCCTCATAAGGCTCGCGACCCGGCGTCGCCTGGTGCAGGCACGGCCCGATCGCTGCGATATGCCGCGCCCAGTCCGGGTCCGACTCGGCCAGGTAGCGGGCAGCTTCCCGGTAGGCTTCGGGCGAAAGGTCAGCCAGGATCATAGCGGCTCCAACACGTCGACTAGAGGCCTAGCTTAGCCCAACCGTTCATCGGCGAAACGCCGGATCTTGCGCGGCTAATTCCTGGCATACCATTGCTCTGCGGCGCGTTACCCGCATAGAATTGAGAACTATTCACAATCGCGCACGCTCACGGGATCAGGCCTTCGATACGATGCAGATCAACGACACGCTCAAGCCCACCGAGGTCGCTCTGCTCTATCAGTCCCACCACGCCTGGCTAAGCAGCTGGCTGCGCAGCCGGGTCGGGTGCCATGAGCATGCCGCCGACCTGGCCCAGGATACCTTCGTCCGGGTGTTGCGTGCCCGTCAGGCATCACCGCTCAAGGAGCCCCGCGCCTACCTCAGCGCCATCGCCCGTGGGCTGATGATCGACCAGTTCCGCCGCCGCGCCCTGGAGCGGGCCTATCAGGAAAGCCTGGCCCATCTGCCTGAAGCCGAAGTGCCCAGCGAGGAACACCGGCTGGTCATCCTCGATACGCTGGAACGCCTCGACCGCGCCCTGCAGGCGCTGAAGCCGCGGGTGCGGCAGGCCTTTCTGCTGGCCCAGATCGACGGGGTGAGCATCGCGCAGATCGCCCAGCAGCTGGATGTGTCCCGCGCGACCATCGAGCGCGACTTGGCCAAGGCCCTGGGTGTCTGCTACCGGTTGCGTTATGCCGAACGCTGAGAACGCTCCCGCGCAAACCCAGGTCGACCAGGCCATCGACTGGCTGGTGAAACTGCGCTTCGACACCCCCAGCCCGCGTACCGAGCGGCAATTCCAGCAATGGCTGGCCAGCCACCCACAAAACCCTCAGGCCTGGCAGCGTGTCAGCAGCCTCAGCGACGAGCTGGCCGGGCTGCCCAAGGCACTGAGCCGACGCACCCTCGACGCCAGCCAGCGCCAGCACAGCAGCCGCCGAGACCACCTCAAGCTGCTGGCGCTGTTGGCCGTTGGCGGCAGCCTGGGCTGGGCCGCGCGCGCGCCCTTGGGCCTGCCGCAGCTACTGGCCGACAGCAGCACCGCGGCAGGTGAGCGCCGGCAATTGCAAGGCAGTGATGGCAGCCGTATCCAGCTCAACACCGCCAGTGCCATCGACCTGCACTACAGCAGCGAACAACGACTGCTCGAACTGATACGGGGCGAGGTCAGCCTGGACGCCAACGCCAACGACAGCCGCCCTTTCCGCATCGATACCCGTGTCGGCACCTTGGGCACACTCGACGGCCAACTGCTGCTGCGCGAAAACGACAATGGCTTGTTGTTGGCCGTACGCCGTGGCGAGGTCACACTGTTCCCCGCGTCGCCTTCAGCGCGGTTGGTACAGGCTGGCGAAACCTTGCAGGTGCAGGCCAACGGCAGCTCGCAGGCCGTGAGCCTGCGCAGCGACCCGTGGGGCTGGACCGACGGCGTGCTCAGCGTGCAGCAGATGCCGCTGGGCGAATTCGCGGCGGAGCTGGCCCGCTACCGCCCGGGCCTGCTGCGCTGCGCCGACGAAGTGGCAAACCTCAAGGTCTCCGGCACCTACCAGCTGGCCGATACCGGGCAGATTCTGCAATTGCTCACGCGCAGCCTGCCGGTGCGGGTCGAGTACCGCACACGCTATTGGGTGAGCATCGACGCCGCCTGAACCCCGCGTGGTCAGTCCGCCACCGCGCGCAGGCGCCCTGCCCGCCGGTACGACTGCCGGGCAAAACAGACAAACAACCCTGCCATGATCGCCAGCGCCATCGGCAACCCGTGCGGTGCCACATCCATCGCCGCGCCACTGACCAGCGGCCCGATCAGGCTGCCCACCCCCCACAGCAAGCCGACGCTGGCATTGGCCGTGACCAGGTCCTGCCCTTTGAAGCGCTGCCCAATCAGCACCAGCGCCAAGGTGTAGATGCCTCCCGCCACTGCGCCCAGCACCACCAGCAGCGGCCACAGCAACCAGGTCATCTGCAGCAGCCACGGCAGGCCGATGCCGATCAGCATCGCCACCAGGCCGCAGACCAGGTGCAGCCCGGTGCGCTCGACCCGGTCGGCCAACCAGCCCAAAGGCAGCTGGAACAGCATGTCGCCAGCAAACACCACCGTCACCATCAGCGCCGCCACCCCCACGGCAAAGCCGTGGCTGGTGGCGTACACCGGCAGCAGCGACAGCACCACGGCGTCGAAGAAGGAGAAGAACAGCACCGCCACGCACAAGGCAGGCGCCACGCGGAAGAACCCGGCCAGGCCGAAGCTTTTTTCGCCTTCTTCATGCTCGACGTAATCGTTGGGCACGGTCAGCACGATGCACAGCAGCGCCAGGCCATAGCAGGCGGTGACCACGCCAGTGATCCATGGGCTGTCGGCGCCCAGCACGGCCAGCATTGCTGGGCCGAGTACTTGGAAGCCGGTAAAGCTGGTGGCGTACAGGGCCATGATCTTGCCGCGGTTGTGCTCGGGGCACAGCTCGTTGACCCAGGATTCGCCCAGAATGATGGCGATACCCATACCGATGCCCAGGCCCAAGCGCAGCAACGCCAGCAGCCAGATCGAGTCGAAAGCCGACTCCAGCAAGGCGATGCTGACGGTGCACAGGCTGAAGCAGAGCAAGTAGATGGTGCGCCGGGTCAGGCGCCGGCAGCAGGCGTCGACCATGAATGCCGAAAGCATCATCCCTGCTGCCGGGATGGCCGAAATAATGCCGATTTCCAGCGTGCCTGCGCCGGCCTCATGCAGGCGCAACGACACCAACGGCAGGCTGGCCCCGAGGCTAAAGCCCACCACCGACACGGCGAACAACAGGCCCGCCAGCAAACGCATGTTCATTTACCACTCCTTGCAAACCGAAAAGACGAGCAAACACGAGCGCGCACGCCGAGACGGCGGACGACGCAAAAGCGCGGATCAGTTCAGGGCAAGGTGAGGCGAGAAGGTGAAGGCAAACAGCACGCTGCGCCGACGCTTGAGCACCGTGTCGCTCGGCCACGCACGACGCAGGGCCTGGAGTGCAGGCTGGCGAGCAGGTGGGAGGGACGGGTTACGGCGCATTGCTTTGACTACGCAGGTTGGAGAAAAGAGGCGGCACTCTAGGCTAACGGTGGTCGGGCCGTCAATCATCAGGGGGCGTGGGAGCGGGCTTGCCCCGCGAACACCGGCGAAGCGGGTGCCATGCACCGCGTAGCCCCATTCGCGGGACAAGCCTGCTCACACAGGGTCCTCACAAGGTCAGAGCCTGCGCAGTTACCTGTGGGAGCAACTGTCTTCTTGTGGAGGCTGGCCTTGCAGGCGATTGGGCTGCGCAGCAGCCCCTTACAGGCTCAACGCTTGCCGGTAGACGGCAGGAACACCGCCAACAACCCGAACAACGGCAGGAACGAGCACACGCCATACACGTACTCAATGCCGCGCAAGTCCGCGACATACCCCAGCAGCGCCGCGCCAATACCGCCGAAGCCGAACATCAGCCCGAAGAAGATCCCGGCAATCATGCCCACGCTGCCCGGCACCAGCTCCTGCGCATACACCACGATGGCCGAAAACGCCGAGGCCAGGATGAAGCCGATCACCACGCTCAGCACGGTGGTCCAGAACAGGTCGGCGTACGGCAGCGCCAGGGTGAACGGCGTCACGCCCAGAATGGAGAACCAGATCACCGCCTTGCGCCCGATACGGTCACCGATCGGCCCGCCAAAGAAGGTACCGGCCGCCACCGCGCCCAGGAACAGGAACAGGTGCAGCTGCGAGCTGGCCACCGAAACGTCGAACTTTTCGATCAGGTAGAAGGTGAAGTAGCTGGTGAAACTGGCCATGTAGAAGTACTTCGAGAACACCAACAGGCCCAGCACGATCAGCGCCGCGATCACCCGCTTGCGCGAGATGCCATGGGTGGCCTGCACCGCCTTGCGGGCCTTGGCCTGGTTGAGGTGCTCCTTGTACCAGCTGCGCAGCATCAGGGTCACGGCGAAGAAGAACAGCCCCGCCAGGCCAAACCAGGCCACGTGCGTCTGCCCGAACGGGATGACGATCGCCGCCGCCAGCAGTGGCCCCAACGCCGAGCCGGTGTTGCCGCCTACCTGGAAGGTCGATTGGGCCAGGCCAAATCGCCCGCCCGAGGCGAGGCGCGCGATGCGCGAGGTTTCGGGGTGGAAGGTGGATGAACCAATGCCCACCAGCGCCGAGGCCAGCAGAATCATCGGGAAGCTGCCGACAAAGGCCAGCATGATGATCCCCACCAGCGTGCACAGGGTGCCCATCGGCAGCAGGTTTGGTGCGGGCCGGCGGTCGGTAAAGAAGCCAACCCAAGGCTGCAGCAGCGAGGCGGTTATCTGGAATGTCAGGGTGATCATGCCGATCTGGGCGAAGCTCAGGTCGTAGTTGGCCTTGAGCATCGGGTAGATCGCCGGCAGCACCGACTGGATCAGGTCATTGATCAAGTGCGCCAGGGCGCAGAAGCCGATGATGCGCATCACCAACGGGTTGGCAGGGTTCGCCGCTGCGCTGGTGGACGCCGTGGAGGTGCTACTGATGGCCATGTGCCTGAATCTCCGTCCGCAGGTTTGGGATCCGATTATCGGGAAACAAATAGATACATAGCTACCTTTTTTATCCCTCCGTCGAAACGTACTTGTAAATGGTTCTCAATATAATTAGCATCCTCGACTCATTCCCCTGTCATCGTTGGGCGAAACGGCCCCTATCGTGAGCAGACCGATCCCATGAGCCCGATGCCCGCCAAGCAACTCCAGCCCGACCCTCAGCAGGAAGCCCTGGAGTGGTTTTCCCGTTTGCGTCAACCCGGCTGTGATGAAGGCGAACGCCAGGTGTTTGCCGCCTGGTGCCAGGCGCCGCAGAACGCCCAAGCCTACGCTGAATTGGAAACCTTCTGGCAACAGCTGCAACCGCCACCGGCACGCCCCCGACCGCGGCAGATAAACACGCGCCGCAGTCACTTGGGCAAATGGCTGGCGCTGCTGTTTTTGCTGGTGCTGGGCGCTTTAGCCTACGTGTACTGGCCACTGATGCAACGCCTGGGCAGCGAACTGCACACCGACGTGGGCGAACGCCGCAGCTTGCGCCTGCCCGACGGCTCGACCCTGCACCTGGACAGCGCCAGTGCGATGAACGTCGACCTGCGTGGCCGTACCCGCCAGTTGCACCTGGTGCAAGGCCAGGTCTACCTGGACGTCCTGCTCGACGGCCGAGCCATGGAGGTAGAAGTGGGCGATGCGCGCATCCAGGTATTTGGTACCCGTCTGCAAATCGCGCGCTATGCGCACCACGACGAACTGGTGGTGCTCAGTGGCAAAGCCATGGTTGTGCAGGCCGGCGAGCAGCGCCTGGTCTCGGCGGGTGAACGGGTGAGCTTTGATGGCACACGGATCGATACTGTGCAAAAGGCCGACCCGAAGACCGCCGACAGCTGGCGCAACGGCCGCCTGCGCGCCACTGATATGCCGCTTGGGCAAGTGTTGGAACGCCTGGCGGGCTACCAGGGCGAACGGCTGTGGATAGTCGACGCACACACCGCCCATCGGCGCGTGAGCGGCGATTTCAACCTCGACCGCCCTGCCGAAAGCCTCGCCGCACTGGCCAGCGCCCAGCAATTGCAGCTGCACAGCGTGCTCGGGCACTGGCTGATCGTTCGTTGAGGGCGGGCCTGGCGGCTAAGTTTTTGAAAGCGTGCAAATTTTTTTTGAAATGAGTGTTGACAGAGGGGCATCACAAGGGAATAATGCGCGCCATTGGCTACATAGCTCAGTTGGTTAGAGCATAGCATTCATAATGCTGGGGTCCGGGGTTCAAGTCCCTGTGTAGCCACCAAACATGATAAAGGGCTTACCGAAAGGTAGGCCCTTTTTCTTTGCCTGCGAAAAAGTTACGGCGTCTCCGGCAACTGACCCAGTGCGATGTGCTAAACCCACACAGCTGTAAGCAGTGCTAGCACTACCACCAGGGCCAGCACTTTAATTGTCAGAGCCGTGCGCGCGACAGGCGCATGCTCGTGCGAAGAGGTCAGGGTTTCCTGCATGCGCTTAAAGGCTTCGATGTGCTCTTCATCTTGTGCCAGCCAGACACGAAAAGCCTTGCGCTCGCGGCCACTGGGCTGGCCGTCGAGGCGCGCCAGCCATTCGACGGCTTCGTGTAGGATTTCGGGGCTCATGGCTGCGCCCCATTGAGGCATTGGCGCAACCACACCAGCAGCCACTGGTGACAGCCCCTGCACCAGTCATCCAGGCAGTCTGCGGCGGGGAATGGAGGTATTTTCATCGCGATGCTTCGCAAATGGGAATGATTCTATTCTAAATTGCCACTACCCGACATGCAATCACCGGCTTGACGCAGGTTTTCACTTGCCTGTCCGAAGGATCCTGCCTGATGCGATCACATCACTACAACTGATAGAAATACCAGGTGCCCACCCTGCCCTGTCAGCGCACACTCGCCATTACAACTGCCAGACCAAGGCCGATCAGCGCCAGGCCAATCACTCGGTCCATCATGACTTGCCGCTCGATCATCGCCTTGCGCAACGCCGTGCTGGAGAAGAACACCGCCACCAAACTGAACCACACCCAATGGGCAAACGACATGAACGCGCCGTAAGCGAAGTCCAGCGCCAGCGGGCTGCCCGGCTGCACCACCTGGGTGTAGGCGCTGATGACGAAGAGCATGGTCTTGGGGTTCAGGGCATTGGTTAAAAAACCCGTGCGCAGTGCCGCCCACAGGCTGGCGCCGGTGTCTTGGCCAATGCCGTCGAGGCGGATACGCGTGGTGTTGGTCAGCGATTTGTAGCCTAGATAGATCAGGTACCCCGCCCCCACGACCTTCATGAACAGGAACAGGGATGGGCTCTGACTGATGATCACGGCGATGCCCAGCACCGTATACAGCACATGCACCTGCACACCCAAGGCGATCCCCACGGCAGCCGCCAGTCCGGCTTTACGGCCCTGTGCATAACTGCTGCGGGTGACCATGGCGAAGTCGGCCCCCGGGCTGATGACAGCAAGGATGGTGAACAGGGCTACGGCGATGAGTTCGGTCATTGGCGGGTCTCGATTGGCGATGAAAATGCACAGACGCGCCGATTATCCTGGGCTTATGGGTCGCTAAAAATCGATTTATAGTGGCGGATATTCGATAGTTTTTCTCACAGAGGTGCAGTGCTTGTACTGGCCTCTTCGCGGGCAAGCCCGCTCCTACAGGTGCTGTGCACATTTAATGAGTGCGCGATCCTAGTGGGAGCGGGCTTGCCCGCGAAGAGGCCGGAACAGGCACCACAAAACCATGAAACTGCCCCCTCTCAACGCCTTCCGCTACTTCGACATTGCCGCCGAAACCGAAAGCTTCGTGCGCGCCGCCGAGCGCTTGCATGTCACCCACGGCGCGGTCAGCCGGCAGGTACGGCTGCTTGAGGAAAGCCTCGGCATCGAACTGTTCGAGCGCCGCAACCGGGCCATCTTCCTCACCGCCGCCGGCCGAGCGCTGCATGGCACCACCCAGGCCATGTTCGAACAGCTCGAAGGCGCCGTGCAGCGCCTGCAACAGCAGGAGCGCGACAACGTGCTGGTGCTCTCCTGCGAGCCCACTATCGCCATGCGCTGGCTGATCCCGCGCCTGCCCCGCTTCCACAGCGCCCACCCCGACCTGCAACTGCATCTGGTAGCCGCCGGTGGGCCGCTGGACTTCGCGCGCAGCGGCGTCGACCTGGCGCTGCGCCGCGATGACTTCCACTGGGACCGTCAACTGCATCACCGCAAGATCTGCGACGAATGGATCGGCCCAGTCTGCCGCCCCGGCGCCACCACCGGCCTGGACGGCCAGCGCCTGCTGCACAGCCGCACACGGCCCAGCGCCTGGCCCACCTGGCTGCGCCTGAGCGAACAACGGGCCGCGCACACCGAGCGCAGCGACTATGAGCATTTCTACTTGTCGATCCAGGCCGCCAGTGCAGGCCTGGGCCTGGCCATGGGGTCAGCCTTGATGGTGCGCGACGAGCTCGACAGCGGCCAACTGCAGGCCCCTTTCGGTTTCCTGCGCGACGGCTCGGCCTACCACCTGCTCAGCCCGCAGCCGCTGGACGAGGATGGCAAGCGCCAGCGCTTCGCCGAATGGGTGATCGACGAATGCCAGGCCTGCCTGGCTCACTTGGGTTTGATACAGAACGACGACCCGGCGCTGCCATCGCCACCCCAAGTGCGGTAGCCGGCCGTGTCGACATGAATACGACCTGACGGGTAGCGGCCCAGGCCCATGTTCCAGGCTTGGCCATGCTGTTGCCAGAAACGGCACAACGGGTTGGGGTCAGCCCAGGCCGGCAACAACATATCGACGGCGAAGGCGCGGGTGTGGGCGCTGTTGGCGGCGCCACCGGCGCAGACGTTCAGGCGCGGGTCACGGTAGGCTGAAACCACCTCGAACTGGCGCAGGATGCCTTGATCGCCGAGGGTTTTGAGCAGCGACAGCGTCGAGCGCACCGCAGGCCATTGGCTGGTCGGCGGCACCGCAAACGGCGACGCCCGGCACAGCTTCCAGTCCGAGGCCGAGCGAAGCAGTTGGTGAATAGGCACCACCCCGTACAAGCGGGCGTCTACCAGCATCTCGCGGAACGGGCGAGTCTGATGATCGCCAGCCCATTGAGCGAACATCCACACGTCGCGGTCATCGGCCTGCGCCGCATTGACCGCCCACATCCCCGCCACCAGCAGTAGCCACTTCGCCCCTGTCATCCCTACTCCCGGCTCAAGCCTCATGGCCTGTAATTGGGGCCGCTTGGCAGCCCATCGCCGCGGCTGGTCACCACGACAATCCCTCAGGTATAGCGCAGTTATAGAGAGGCTCCCACACCTGTGGGAGCTCCTATGGTTTTTGCCGTTAGTCCAACGCCCGCAACCGATACTGCGGCGGCAGTTGGGCGAACCCGCTGATGGTGGTGTCCAGGCTCTTCCAACGCCCGTCCTTGATGCCGTAGATGCAGCCATGCACCGACAACTCCTGCCCACGGTGCCAGGCGTTCTGCACAATGCTGGTGTGGGCCACGTTGGCGACCTGCTGGATCACGTTCAGCTCGCACAGGCGATCGACCTGCGCCTCTTCGGTTTCAAGCTTGGCCAGCTCACCGCGCTTTTCGTAGTACAAGTCGCGAATCGAACGCAGCCAGCCGTCGATCAAGCCTAACTGGCGGTCCTGCATGGCGGCGCGCACGCCGCCGCAGCCGTAGTGGCCGGTGACCAGGATGTGTTTGACCTTGAGCACTTCGACGGCGTACTGGATCACCGACAGGCAGTTAAGGTCGGTGTGCAGCACGACGTTGGCGACATTGCGGTGGACGAACAGGTCGCCGGGCAGCATGCCGACGATCTCGTTGGCCGGCACACGCGCATCGGAGCAGCCGATCCAGAGGAATTCCGGGGTTTGCTGACGGGCCAGTTTGGCGAAGAAATCGGGGTCACGCTGGGTGATGGCATCGGCCCAGCGCGCATTGTTGTCGATCAGTTCCTGCAGGTCGTGCATGGTCTTGCCTCATCAGGTTGTACCTGTGTGACTGGACCTGCGCCTGAGGGGTCACTCCTCGAACAGGGTGCAGGCCATCACCAGGGCATCTTCACGGCCACCTGCGACCGGGTAGTAGTCACGGCGGCGGCCGATTTCGTTGAACCCGTAGCGCTCGTACAACCGATAGGCCGACTGGTTGCTGGCGCGCACCTCCAGGAAACACTCGCGCCCATTGAGCTGGTAAGCTCGCGCCATCAGGTGCTCGAGCAGCCGCAGGCCCAGGCCATACCCCTGGTTCTCGGGTTTGACGGTGATGTTCAGCAGGTGCGCCTCGTCGATGATCACGTTGATCACGCCGTGGCCGACCTGCTGCTGGCCATCGAACATCAGCCACACTTCGTAGGACTTGAGCGCATCCTGAAAGATTCCGCGGGTCCAGGGATGACTGAACGCGGCATATTCGATCTTAAGCACGGCATCCAGATCCGCCTCGGTCATCGGGCGGAAACTGATCGATTCACTCATTCAACGCTCTTCCAGCGCGCCATCAGCTGGCGCATGGCTTTCCAGACGTCCGCCTTGCGCTGCGGCTCGTCCATCAACAGTTCAAGGCCCGGCAAGGCCCAGGCGTCGCCCAGGCCCTCGAGCTTCAGTACTTGGTAGTAGGTGTGCGCATCGGCATTGCCGGCGAAGCGCAGCGCGGGCAGGCCGATCAGCCACAAGCAGTTGCATGGGGCTTCTTCCAGGCGTGCCTGAATGAACCCCTGGACAAAATCGCGTGCTGCATCCGGGCCCTGGTCCATGTTGCCGCGCACCAGCAACGGCCAGCGTACCGGCTCGCCGATGATCTGCGGGGCGTCGGGCAGGCCGGCGGCGCGCAGCATGTCCTTGAGCAACAGGTAGGACGGGTCGCGGCTCTGGAAGGGCTGGCCGGTGGCCAGTTCCACCAGCAGCAGGCAACTGCCGGCACGCAGCAACTGCAGCGAGAAACGTGGCGGCGGCACCGGGGCCGGGCGCGGTGCGGGTGCTTCTGGCTCCGCTTCGGCTGGCTTGGCGGCAGGCTTTGCGGTGCTGCCGGGGCGCGGGATTTCGATTTTCGGGCGTTCGCCAGAGCGTGCCTGAGGGGCGGCTGGCGCCGGCTGGTTGGCCGCAGGTGCAGGCCTGACCTCGAAGTCGATGTCTTCGACCGGCGCCACCGGCAATAGCAGTTCGGGCCGCGACGGTGCGGCGAACGGCAGTTCGGCGCGCGGCAGCCAGTGCACCACTTGCATGGCGGAGAGGTAGGCGCGGCGACGGGGTTCGGTCAGCACGGGGCGGGTATCCGGAGGGTTGAATCAATCGGGCATTCTAACGCGTACGCTTTGGGTTTTGCAGTGTTGTTGAGACCGAGCGCCGCCCGCGCGGCGCTCGATCTCACAGGCGCCAAAGCGCTCCCGCCATACCCCTAAAAAACCAAGGGACATCTCTCATTACAGACCAAGGGGTGAAATCCTCCCCCCTGGATGCAGTACAATCGCCCCCTTTTTCTTGGCAACGAGTCGAAGCCAATGATCGAACCCAAGCGCGTCCTGCGCGCCCTAGCCGAACACTGGGCCCTGATCGAGCCACTGTGCGAACGTTTCGACCAGGGCACCCTGAGCCTGGTCGAACTGCGCCAGCATGTGGCCCGCCAGCAGGTCGAAAGCACCCCGCAGGACATCACCCAGCTGCTCGACGTGTGGATCCGCCTGGATATCCTGGTCCCGGTGGCCAAGAGCCCGAACCGCTTCGAGCTCAACGCCCAGATCCACGACTTCCTCGCCTACCTGCGCCGCGAACACCGCTTGGGCCTGTGCCTGGAAATCGAAGCCTACCTGCGCCACCTGGAGCGCCTCGCCGGGCATATCCAGGACGCCTTCGACAACCGCGACAGCGACGACCTGGCGCGCCAGCTGCGCCTGCTCGACATGCGCGTGCGCGATGTGCTCAAAAAGCTCGACAACGACGAGCAGGCGCTGGTGGCCGTGGCCGAACGGGCCAAGACCAGCAACCGGCAGATTCCGCTGCGCCAGCGCTACGCCGAAGTCCTCGCGACCTGGGACGAATACGTCGAGCCGATGATCCAGCTGGTCAACGCCGACGGCGCCTTCGAACAAGGCGTGCGCAAGGTCGAGACCGTGCTGCTGCGCCTGCTGGGCGAACAGGCGCGCCTCGGCCACCTGGTCGACGACGACATGCTGCTGCGCACCCACGCGCGCATTCTGGAAATGCAGACCAGCGCCCAGCTGACCCTGCGCCACGCCCGTGAACTGCTGCTGCCCCTGCGCGAAGAAGCGCGCCGGCACAACGCCGTGACCCGTGGCGCTGCGTTGGCCCTGTCGGTGATCCGCCGCAAGGGCATCGATGCCGTGCCGCAAGCGGCCATGCCGATGTTCACCCGGCCGCAGAGCACCTTCCTCGGCAGTGCCAGCCAGGTCGAGGCTTATGTTTACGCCCTGGCCCGTTTCGAGCCCAAGCCTGCGCGCTTCCCCAAGGCGCACAAGACCGACAAGGACCCGCTGCCGCGCGCGCCACGTACGGTCAAGGAAATGCTCGAACGCTGCGAGCAGGCCCTGCCGCTGCCCGACCTGATGGTCTGGCTGCTGGACCAGGAGCCCGAAGGCGCCACCGACGAACTGCTGTACTGGTTCTCGCGCCTGTCCCGAGAAAAGCGCTTCAAGCGCGAGCGCCTCGAGCGCCGCGACTACACCACCCACGAACACCTGGTCAGCCTGCGCTCGTTCGCCCTGACGTCCAGCCGTGAAGACGTCGCCCGAACGACTGCCGAATCCAACGCGAGCCCAGCCAATGCATCTTGATCTTTCCGAACTGTCCCAGCTCGCACCGATCTTCCGCGAGCTGTTCAAAGGTTTCCACGTCAGCCGCCGTGACCCGGAGCTGTACGCTCAGCTGTCGAACTTCCAGGACCAGTACCGCACCCTGTTCAAGGCCCTGGGCTTCGAGCTGGTATGCGACACCCGTGGCTTCTATTACTTCGTGCCCGAGCTTGCCGCCGCCCAGGTCAACAAGACTGCACAGCGCCTGTCGTTGTTCACCTTCATCCTGGTCGAGCACCTGGCCGACCAGGGCCGCGACCCGATGGCCGTGCTCGACGGCGGCAGCATCGGCCGCGACGAACTGCCCTCGCTGCTGGACAAGTACCGCGACCTGTTCCTGCAGGCCGAGGTGCAAACCGTCGACGAACTCGAAGAGAAGATCCTCCGGCGCATGACCCAGCTCGGCTTCGCCCACGAGGAAGGCGGCATCTACCGCTTTCTGCCGCCGATGCACCGCTTCCTCGATGTGTGCCTGTCGGTCCAGCAGGACCGCGACCTGGCTGCCACCCTGCACAGCGACCTGCCCTTGCCGACACCGGTACTGGTCGAGGAAGAAAGCCCGGAACAACTCAACCGCACCGACGACCCACTCGACCTGTCGCCGTTCGAAGGCGACGAGAGCGAAGAGGACGCCCTGGCCCGGGCCATCCGCGAAGAGCAACAGGAGATTGACGCATGAGCCAGGAACGCTACGGCATCCGCCGCTTTGCATTGCTCAACACCGCCGGTTACAGCCTCGGCCTGTTCCCGCTGGAACACCCGCTGTCGGTGTACGGCGCCAACAACCTGGGTAAATCGGCGTCGATCAACGCCCTGCAGTTCCCGATTTTGGCGCGCATGTCCGACATGAGCTTCGGCAAGTACAGCCTGGAGCAGTCGCGGCGTTTCTACTTCGCCAGCGATACCTCGTACATTCTCTGCGAACTGAACCTGCCCCACGGCCCGCACGTGATCGGTGTGGTCGGCCGCGGCCCGGGTGGCGGTTTCGGCCACCAGTTCTTCGCCTACAAAGGCGAACTGGACCTGGCCCACTACCAGAAGAACGACACCTGCCTGCGCCAGAAGGAGCTGTTCACCAACCTGGAGCGCCTGGGCCTGAAGGCCTACGAGCTCAAGCCCGACGAACTGCGCCGGCTGCTGGTCGGCGGCCACACCTCGGTGCCGCTGGACCTGACCATGATCCCGCTGCGCTCGACCAGCGAGCAAAGCCTGAAAACCTTCCGCGCGCTGTTCATCAACCTGCTGCACATGCGCGAAATCACCGCCGCCAAGCTCAAGCAGCTGTTCCTCGACGCCTTCGAGCACAGCCTGCGCTCGGGCAGCGTCGACTACATCGCAGCCTGTGAAGAAGCCTTCCGCGACGTGCGCCGCATGGAGCAGGACTACAACGCCCTGGTCGCCGCCGGCCCACTGGTCGAAGCCCTGGCCGGTGGCGTGGCCCAACGCGACATCCTGCGCGGCAAGCTGCACCGCCTTTCGCCACTGCTCGACAACCTGCTGGGCACCTGGCAGGAATACGCCATGGCGCGCAAGGAAGAGCTGGTCATCCAGTCCGAGCACTACCGCGGCGAACAGGACCGGTTGCAGAACGACCAACGTGGCGGCACCCAGGAGCTGATGCGCCTGGAGCGTGAAATCACCGGCATCCAGCGCTGGCTTGGCGAGCTGTCGGTGCTCAAGCACCGCTTCGCCCTGGTCGATGACGTCAAGGTGCTGGAGCAGCAGTTGCTGGCCGCCAAGGACGCCCACGACGAACTGGCCGGCGCCCTGGCCCAATCGCGGCAGTTCTCGGCCGAAGACCTGGATGAGCGCGTACGCGACCTGGAAAAACGCCTCAAGCAGGTTCGCCAGCAGCTCGACCACGCCGACAACAACAGCTACGCCCGCCTGCGCGAAGAGTTCTCGCAGCAGGATGTCGACCGCCTCATGCGCCTGTTCAACGGCGCCCTGTTCAGCCTACCGCTGGGCGAGCGTGGCATCGAACTGGACGACAGCGACCTGTGGGTAAAATCGCTGGAAGCGGTGCTCGACGGGTTCAAGGGCGAGCGTTTCGAAGCGCCCGGCCTGTCCATCGACCTGTCGCACATCGACCCACCGGCCCTGCAGGCCCTGGCCGACCGTGCCGCCCTTCGCGACCAAAAAGAGCGCCTGGAAAAAGAACTCAAGCAGCTCAAGACCCAGCAGGCCGTGGCCGCCGACCGCTCCGCCTCCAAGGCGCAGACCGAAACCCTGTACCAAGCGGTACTGGACGCGCAAAAAGCCCTGGAAGACTTCCGCCGCAGCGAAACCCTGGCCGCCGAAGAGCCCGAGAAACTGGAGCAGTTGTCGCAACTGGAAGCCGCCCAGGACGAGCTCAAGCGCTCCAGCGACGCCTTCACCGAACGCGTCCAGCAACTGTCGGCCAAGCTGCAACTGGTCGGCCGGCAGATCGGCGACCTTGAGTCCAAGCAACGCACCCTGGAAGACGCCCTGCGTCGCCGCCAGCTGCTGCCGGCCGACCTGCCCTACGGCACGCCGTTCATGGAAGCGATCGACGACTCGATGGACAACCTGCTGCCGATGCTCAATGACTACCAGGACAGCTGGCAGAGCCTGCAGCGGGTGGATAACCAGATCGAGGCGCTGTACGCCCAGGTGCGCCTCAAGGGCGTGGCCAAGTTCGACAGCGAAGACGACATGGAGCGCCGCCTGCAACTGCTGGTCAACGCCTATGCGCACCGCACCGACGAGGCCCTGACCCTGGCCAAGGCACGCCGCGCCGCCGTCACCGACATCGCCCGGACCCTGCGCAACATCCGCAGCGACTACGACAGCCTCGAGCACCAGCTGGCCCTGTTCAACCGCGAGATCAACAAGCGCCAGGTGTCCAACCTGGAGAGCTTCCGCGTGGTGCTGGCGCCGAACAAAGAGGCGCTCAAGCACATCGATCAGATCATCCACAGCGCCGGCCAGTACGAAGAAGGCGAGACCCTGTCGGTGTTCGACCTGACCCAAAGCTCGGACCAGGACCACAAGAACGAAGAAGCCAAGGAGTACCTGGCACGGCTGGTGGCGGCCAACCACAACCAGCTGGGCCTCAAGGACCTGTTCGAGCTGGCGTTCGAGATCACCAAGGTCAATGGCCAGCCGGTGATCCACGCCGACATCGACGGCGCCGCGTCCAACGGCACCACCATGACCATCAAGGCGCTGACCAACATGTACTTGTTGCTGCACCTGATGGACCGCGACCTGGCCGGGCGCATTCGCCTGCCGTACTACCTCGACGAGGCGGCAGACATCGACGAACGCAACCAGGCGGCACTGCTGGAGACCAGCTTGCAGCTGGGCTTCGTGCCGATTCTGGCGAGCGTGAAGCCGCAGGTGTCGGCCAAGGTGGCGATCGACCTGGAAGGTGGCAGCGGGCCAAATGGCATCTACATCGACGAGGCGGACTGGAAGTTCATCAGCCGGCTGGACGAGGTGAAGGAGGACGTGCGGGAGGATCAGGCTGAGGCGTTGGCCTGATTGTTGTGAACGGGGGCCGCTTTGCGGCCCTTTCGCAGCACAAGGCTGCTCCTACAAGGGGACGCAGCTCAGATCTCTGTAGGAGCAGCCTTGTGCTGCGAATGGAGGCCAAAGGCCTCCCACTATCAACCGGGCTATCAGTGAGCCCAAGGCAAGATCGGAATAGCCGTCACCGCATTCTGCGGGCTGCCTTCGATCATGCGGTCGCTGTACACCAGGTACACCAGGGTATTGCGCTTCTTGTCGAGAAAACGCACCACCTGCATGGTTTTGAACACCAACGAGGTGCGTTCCTTGAACACTTCCTCGCCATCTTTCAATTCGCCCTTGAAGTTGATCGGCCCCACCTGACGGCAGGCGATCGACGCTTCCGCCCGGTCCTCGGCCAGGCCCAAGCCACCCTTCACGCCGCCGGTCTTGGCCCGCGACAGGTAACAGGTCACACCCTCGACCTTGGGGTCATCGAATGCCTCGACCACGATGCGGTCGTTCGGCCCGACGAACTTGAACACGGTCGACACCTGGCCGACCTCCTCGGCACCGGCCAGCATCGGCAACGCCAACGCTGCCACGGCGATCATCCTTTTCAACATGCCCACGCCCTCAGACCAGAACCAGGTTGTCACGGTGCACCAGCTCGGGCTCCGCGCTGTAGCCCAGGATGCTTTCGATGGCATCGGACGGCTGGCCAATGATTTTTTGCGCCTCAAGGGCGCTGTAGTTGGCCAAACCGCGGGCCACTTCCAGGCCATCAGGGCCGACGCACACCACCATCTCGCCACGACGGAAACTGCCCTGCACGGTCTTCACGCCCACCGGCAACAGGCTCTTGTTGGCCTGGCGCAGCGCCTGCACGGCACCGGCGTCCAGCACCAGCGTGCCGCGGGTTTGCAGGTGCCCGGCCAGCCACTGCTTGCGCGCTGCAAGCATGCCGCGCTCAGGCGACAGCAAAGTCCCCAGGCGCTCGCCCGTCTTGAGGCGGTCGAGCACGCGCTCGATACGGCCACCGATGATGATGGTGTGGGCACCGGAACGTGCCGCCAGACGTGCCGCGCGCAGCTTGGTTTGCATGCCGCCACGGCCCAGGGCACCGCCGGTGCCACCGGCAACTGCGTCGAGCGACGGGTCGTCGGCGCGGGCCTCGTAGATCAGCTGGGCTTCAGGGTTGTTGCGCGGGTCGGCGTCGAACATGCCGTCGCGGTCGGTGAGAATCACCAGCAGGTCGGCTTCCACCAGGTTGGCCACCAGCGCAGCCAGGGTGTCGTTGTCACCGAAGCGGATCTCGTCGGTGACCACAGTGTCGTTCTCGTTGATCACCGGCACCACGCCCAGGTCGACCAGCGTGCGCAGGGTGCTGCGGGCGTTGAGGTAACGCTTGCGGTCAGACAGGTCGTCATGGGTCAGCAGAATTTGCGCGGTGTGCTTGCCGTGCTCGCCGAAGCTCGACTCCCAGGCCTGCACCAGGCGCATCTGGCCGATCGACGCGGCCGCCTGCAGCTCGTTCATCGCGCTCGGTCGCGAGGTCCAGCCCAACTGGCTCATGCCAGCTGCCACGGCCCCCGAAGAGACCAGCACCAACTCCACGCCTGCTTCACGCAGCGCGACCATCTGCTCGACCCAAACGGCCATTGCGCCGCGGTCGAGGCCCTTGCCATCGGCGGTCAGCAGCGCACTGCCAATCTTCACGACCCAGCGCTTGGCGCCCGTCACCTTGCTTCGCATCTTCTTCCAACCTATGTCGAATCTGTAGAGACCGTAGATACAAAAACGCCGCTCCAGAGAGCGGCGTTTAGTGTACTGCAAGCGGTCAGTCGCGCACGTAAATGATTTCTGGGCCGTCTTCGTCGTCCTCGAAATCATCGTCCCAACCGTCATCGTCACCGATGTCGTGGACGCTCTTGACGCCAGTGCGACGCAGGGTACGGGCGTCGTCCAGGGCCTGCAGCTGAGCACGGGCTTCGTCTTCGATGCGCTGATCGAGGTCGGCCAGCTCTTCGGCGTAGGCCGGGTCGTTGGCCAGGCGATCGGCGCGATCTTCGAGGTAGCGCATCAGGTCGTGGCTGAGCTTGTCGGTGCCCTGCTTGGAGATGGCGGAGATCACGTAGACCGGGCCTTCCCACTGCAGACGCTCGACCACTTCCTTGACCCGCTCGTCGCGCTCGTCTTCCATGACCATGTCGGCCTTGTTCAGCACCAGCCAGCGCTCACGCTCGGCCAGCGACGGGCTGAAGCGGGTCAGCTCGTTGACGATCACTTCGGCGGCATCGGCCGGGCTGCTTTCGTCCAGCGGCGCCATGTCGACCAGGTGCAGCAGCACACGGGTACGTGCCAAGTGCTTGAGGAAGCGGATACCCAAGCCGGCACCGTCGGAAGCGCCTTCGATCAGGCCAGGGATGTCGGCGATGACGAAGCTCTTCCAGCGGTCGACGCTGACCACACCCAGGTTCGGCACCAGGGTGGTGAACGGGTAGTCGGCGACTTTCGGCTTGGCGGCCGACACCGAACGGATGAAGGTGCTCTTGCCAGCGTTCGGCAGGCCGAGCAGGCCGACGTCGGCCAGTACCTTCATTTCCATTTTCAGGTCGCGCTGATCACCCGGCTTGCCTGGGGTGGTCTGGCGCGGCGCACGGTTGGTGCTGGACTTGAAACGGGTGTTGCCCAGGCCGTGCCAGCCGCCTTGGGCGACCATCAGTTTCTGGCCAGGGGTGATCAGGTCACCAATCACTTCCTGGGTGGTGGCGTCGATCACCGTGGTGCCGACCGGCACGCGCAGGAACAGGTCTTCACCCTTCTTGCCGGTGCAGTCGGTGCTGCCACCGTTGGCGCCACGCTGGGCCTCGTGGTGACGGGTGTAGCGGTAGTCGACCAGGGTGTTGAGGTTTTCGTCGGCGACCATGTAGACCGAACCGCCGTCACCGCCGTCACCCCCGTTAGGGCCACCGTTTTCGATGAATTTTTCGCGACGGAAGCTCATGCAACCGTTACCGCCGTCACCGGCTTTGACTCGAATCGATACTTCGTCAACAAACTTCATTAAAACCGCCTCTCGTCGGCAGACGAGCTGAATACTTAAAAAACCTGAGGCTCTTGCAAAAATGAGCGCGGCGGCCCCGTACGACCGTAGAAACCCACGCCGGCAGCCCATACAAACAGCTTTGCAAGAGGCTCACCACAAACGAAAAAGCCCCGTCGCATGACGGGGCTTCTGGAGCGACGTCGCGATTAAGCGGCGACGATGCTCACGTAACGGCGGTTGAACTCGCCTTTCTTCTCGAACTTGATCACGCCTTCGATCTTGGCGAACAGGGTGTGATCCTTGCCCATGCCAACGCCGTAACCGGCGTGGAACTGGGTGCCGCGCTGACGGACGATGATGTTGCCGGCCTTGACGACCTGGCTGCCATACATCTTCACGCCAAGGCGTTTCGATTCTGAGTCGCGACCGTTACGGGTACTACCACCAGCCTTCTTGTGAGCCATGGTTCAATTCTCCAAATAAATTCAGGGGATCTAGGGGATTAAGCCTGGATGCCGGTGATTTTGATCTCGGTGAACCACTGGCGGTGGCCCATACGCTTCATGTGGTGCTTACGACGACGGAACTTGATGATGCGAACCTTGTCGTGGCGGCCTTGCGAAACGACTTCGGCCACTACTTTAGCGCCAGCAACAACTGGAGCACCGATGGTGACTTCTTCACCGTTGGCGACCAGCAGAACGCGATCGAAAGTCACGGATTCGCCAGTGGCGACTTCCAGTTTTTCGATCTTGAGGAATTCACCTTCAGCGACTTTGTACTGCTTGCCGCCGGTAACGATTACTGCGTAAGACATGGTATTTCTCCGATAATCCTGCTCACCCAGCGCTTTATATATTGAGTATTGGCTGGCATGGCTGCATGGGGCTGGAACGGCCCGGTGCAATTGCGTAAGGCAGGTGCTGCCCAGGAAGTTAGGGTGCGCGATTGTACGCAACCCCGGTTTTGCTTGCAAGTACCGCCCCGGTGGCGCTGGCACCGCGCCTTGACACACCGGGACCCGCGACCTAGCATGCCGCGCAACGTCAATGGAGCAGCCGATGCAACCCCAAACCTTCTACCGCGCGGTGGCTGATGATTTCAGCGCCGTCGACGAGATCATCAAGAAGCAGCTGACCTCGCGCGTGCCGCTGGTATCGAAGATCGGCGACTATATCACGTCGGCCGGCGGCAAGCGCCTGCGTCCCCTGCTGGTCCTGCTCTGCGGCAAGGCCCTGGGCCGCGAAGGCGACGACCTGCGCCTGCTGGCAGCGACCATCGAATTCCTGCACACCGCCACCCTGCTGCACGACGACGTCGTCGACATGTCGGGCATGCGCCGTGGCCGTTCCACCGCCAATGCGCTGTGGGGCAACGCGCCAAGCGTGCTGGTAGGTGACTTCCTTTATTCGCGCTCGTTCGAAATGATGGTCGAACTGGGTTCGATGCCGGTCATGCAGATCCTCTCCAAGGCCACCCGCGTCATCGCCGAGGGTGAAGTGCTGCAGCTGTCGCGTGTTCGCGATGCCAGCACCACGGAAGCGGTGTACATGGAGGTCATCCGCGGCAAGACCGCGATGCTGTTCGAAGCCTCGACCCACAGCGCCGCCGCGCTGGCCGGCGCCAGCGAAGCACAGCGCGAGGCCCTGCGCACCTTCGGTGACCACCTGGGCGTAGCCTTCCAGCTGGTCGACGACCTGCTGGACTACAAGGGCGATTCGCAGACCCTCGGCAAAAACGTCGGTGATGACCTCGCCGAAGGCAAGCCAACCCTGCCGCTGATCTACACCATGCGCGAAGGCACGCCTGAACAGGCTGCACTGGTGCGCAAGGCCATTCAGAAGGGCGGCCTGGAAGACCTCGAGCAGATCCGTGTAGCGGTCGAAGCCTCGGGCGCGCTGGACTACACCGCGCAGATGGCACGCGACTACGTGGCCAAGGCCATCGAGTGCCTGGAAGTGCTGCCGGCCAGCGAGTATCGCGATGCATTGATCGAGCTGAGCGAGTTTGCGGTGGCGCGTACGCACTAAGACCGCGTCGCCCTCTTCGCGGGACAAGCCCGCTCCCACAGGTACACCACTGCCCTTGAGCTTGGTGGAGAACCTGTAGGAGCGGGCTTGTCCCGCGAATGCTTTTGTACGGACAAAACACTTCCCGCTTAAAACCTTATACAATATGGGCCTTTAACCGCCTGTCTGTTTAAGGAACCGAAGTGAGCACTCTGCCGCCCTGCCCCAAATGCAATTCCGAATACACCTATGAGGATGGCAGCCAGCTGATCTGCCCCGAATGCGCCCACGAGTGGTCGGCCAACGGCGAAGCCGAAGCCGCCAGCGATGACGTGGTGAAGAAAGATTCGGTCGGCAACGTCCTGCAGGACGGCGATACCGTCACCGTGATCAAGGACCTCAAGGTCAAGGGCTCGTCCCTGGTGGTCAAAGTAGGCACCAAGGTCAAGAACATCCGCCTGTGCGACGGCGACCACGACATCGACTGCAAGATCGACGGCATCGGCGCCATGAAGCTGAAGTCCGAGTTCGTACGCAAGGTCTGATAACGCTGTGCGACGGGGCTGCCTTTCAGGCGGCCCTGACAGATCCTGCAACAGGGTCACTGCACCGTCTGGCAAAAATACGCCAATAGCCCCTTGCTATTCTGATAATAAGAATTATTCTCATTGGAATTGCTATCCAAGGAGAATAGCCATGACTTATCTGATCGACGCCTGGCTCGAACGCCCCCACCCTTACCTGCGCATCCTGCACCGTGAGACTGGCGAAGTCTGTGCCGTGCTCGAAGAAGAAGCGCTTGATGAACTGCGAGACCAGGGTGACCTGGACATGAGCGGGCTGAATTCGAGTGAGCCTGGGGTGCTCAAGGAGCTGGTGCGGAATTTGTTTCTGTTCTGCTATGCGCGGGCGTTGCGCCCTGGGGGGACAGACTGGAATTGATGTTTGCAGGCCCGGCCTCTTCGCGGGGCAAGCCCGCTCCCACAAAGAACCCTCTGCTCATCTTGAGTATCTCTGTGGGAGCGGGCTTGCCCCGCGAATGGGCCGCAAAGCGGCCCCAGCGGTCTTACAGTACGTCGAGCAGCTCGACGTCGAACACCAGGACGCTGTGCGGCGGGATGCTGCCAACGCCTTGGGCGCCGTAGGCCAGCTCGCTCGGCACGTACAGGCGCCATTTGCTGCCAGCGTTCATCAGCTGCAGGGCTTCGGTCCAGCCAGCGATCACGCCGCCAACCGGGAATTCAGCCGGCTGACCACGGTCGTACGAGCTGTCGAACACGGTGCCGTCGATCAGGGTGCCGTGGTAGTGGGTACGCACGTTGCTTTCGCGGGTCGGCTTGGCGCCTTCACCTGCGGTCAGCACTTCGAACTGCAGGCCCGAAGCGAGGGTGGTGATGCCTTCACGCTTGGCGTTTTCGGCGAGGAATGCCTTGCCAGCGCCAGCAGCGGCTTCAGCCTTGGCTGCAGCTTCGGCTTGCATGATGTCGCGGATGACCTTGAAGCTGGCCGACAGGTCGGCTTCGCTGACGCGGCTGTCGGCGCCGTTGAAGGCGTCGGTCAGGCCGGCCAGGATGGCGTCCAGGCTGACGCCTGGTGGCGGGTTGTCACGCAGTTGGCCACCCAGCTGACGGCCGATGCCGTAGCTGACGCGGGTTTCGTCGGTAGACAGGTTGAGTTCGGACATTGTCGTGCTCCACTGCAGGGCGCAGTGCAGCCGCGCCCTTGATGAAAAGGGCGAGCAGCCTAGCACACTGGGGCGCCGCGAGCAGCTACCAGGCCGAACGCTGGGAAATCGGCACTTTCAGGTCTTCTTCCGGGTGCGTGCCCATGCCACACATTTCGTCCTGCACAGACCAGTGCAACAGGTTCAGCGAGAGCAATGGAAGGTCCTTGAGCAGGCCCCGTGCCTCTTCCACGGAGTGCACGCGCAAGCGTTGCCCACGGCTGTCGGAAAGCGGATGCGCACGGCCCTTGATCCGGGCTTCAAGCAGATAATCGCCACCTTCGATGGCAATCAGGTTGAGTTCGTCGACATGGCCGACCCTGGCTTCGGTATTGAGCTGATGCAGGTTCATGAGAGCACCTCGCAGCGGGAACCGCGTGAGTGCTCATTTTTTGTACAAGGTTTGCGAATACACAAGGTAAAACTGACGCCACTGGTCAGTTTTACCCTCAAGCCGCGTGGGCTCAGTGCTTGGTGAGCTTGTCCAGGTAGCCCATGCAGAAGGCCGACACCACAAAGGTCATGTGGATGATCACGTACCACATCAAGTAGTCGGTGGAGATGTTCTGCGCATCCATGAACACCCGCAGCAGGTGAATGGAGGAAATGGCCACGATCGACGCAGCAACCTTCATCTTCAGCGACGAAGAGTCCATTTTGCCGAGCCAGTTGAGCTTTTCTTTGCTGTCGTCGATGTCCAGTTGCGAGACGAAGTTCTCGTAGCCGGAAATCATCACCATCACCAGCAGGCCGCCCACCAGCGACATGTCGATCAACGACAGGATCACCAGGATCAGGTCAGCTTCGCTCAGGGCAAATACGTTGGGCAGGACGTGGACGACTTCCTGGAAGAATTTCAGCGCCAAGGCCAGCAGGCCGAGCGACAGGCCGAAGTAGATAGGGGCGAGCAGCCAGCGCGAGGCATACATTGCGTTTTCGAGAATACGTTCCATGGAGGGTAAGGGACTCGTCAGGTGACTAAAAAAGCGACGGCGAGTATAGCCAGCCACCCGCTGCAGCAAAAGCCCGGGGCTGCCGTGCAGCCCAATCGCCGGCAAGCCGGCCCCCACCCGAACTGTGTAACCTCAACGGCTAGCGCCGCACCTGTGGGAGCTGGCTTGCCAGCGATGAGGCCGGCACAAGCATCACAAGACAGTTGCTCCCACAGGGACCGCGTACCTGTAGGGTCACCCGGCCTGTTCAGTTTTCAGGATGAAACTGATAATCCCCCAGGTTGCGGCAACGCTCGCCATTGATGCGACGCAACTGCGCTTGCAGGTGCAGGCACCAGATCTGCGGGTCTTCGGTCACTTGATAGCCATGCAGCGTGAGGCTGTCGACGATGGCATTGAGCACCGATTCGGCAACCAATGGCCCGTGGAACGGCCCCTGAGCCTTGATGGCCGAGGGTTGCTCACCGGCCATGCCGGCGGCGAACAGCAGCGTCCACATGCCATTGTCACCGGCGAGTGGGCGAATGCTGCATTCAATGCGGGTCACCAGGCCCAGGCACTGGCGAGTAAGGCTGAGGTTGCGCATGGCCGCGTCCCCTCCAATGAGCCCTGTTCAGCCTGAAACCCTCAGGCTGTTTCCATCCTGAACCCTGATTGCTCCCTAAGTTCCAGCATAGAAGAACAACTCAGAAAGTTGGAAAACCGGCGCTGAACGGTAGCACATCGCCGCCAGCGCCGATTTATTGACTCAGGCGGGTTTAGCCTGCGCAATCATCTCTTCCAGGCGTTCCTTTTCCGCCTCTTTGATGTCTTCTTCGCTGATCATTTCGGCGATTTCACGCAGGCGCTCCACCACGCGGGCATTGACGCTGCCCTCGGTGAACTCGCCCTTGTCATCCGCCACACCGGCCTCCTCGCCTACCAGCAGGCTCAGCGCCTCGTCAGCTTGGCTGACCGCGTAAACGTGGAACTGCCCGGCTTCGACCGCCTGCAGCACGCGCTCGTCGAGCATCAAGGTGGCCACGTTGGCCCGTGGAATGATCACCCCTTGGTCGCCGGTCAGGCCACGTGCATCGCAGAGCCGGAAGAAGCCCTCGATCTTCTCGTTGACCCCGCCCACCGCCTGCACTTCACCGAACTGGTTGATCGAGCCGGTGATGGCAAAGCATTGCTTGAGCGGCGTGCGCGACAAGGCCGAGATCAGTGTGCAGACCTCACCCAGCGAGGCGCTGTCACCGTCGACGTAGCCGTAGGACTGCTCCAGGGCGATGCTCGCCGAGATGGCCAGCGGGAACTCCTGGGCGTAGCGACTGCCCAGGTAGCCGGTCAGAATCATCACCCCCTTGGAGTGGATCGGCTGGCCCAGGTTGACCTCACGCTCGATGTCGACGATGCCGCTGCCACCGGGGTAGACGCTGGCAGAGATACGCGCCGGCATGCCGAACGCCGAATCGCCCACTTCCAGCACCGTCAGGCCGTTGCACTTGCCGATGGCCGCGCCTTCGGTGTCGATCAGGATGATGCCGGCGAGCATGTCGTCCAGCACCCGCTGCGACACACGCCCGGTACGGGTGGCCTTGGCCTTGAGTGCGCGTTCGATGTGGCCGGCATCGGTCATCTCGTCGCTGGCCAGTTGGCGAATGAAGTCGGCCTCGCTGACCAGCTGGAACAGGTCACCGATGCGCGCCGACAGCCGCGACTGGTTCTCTGCCAGCCGGGCGCTGTAGGTGGCCAGGCGCGCCACAGCATCGCTGGTCAGCGGCGCCATGCCTTCTTCGTTGGTGCGGGTCCTCAAGAGCTGGGCGAACTGCTCCAGGTTCTCGTCGACCATGGGCATGTCTTCGTCGAAGTCCACCAGCACCCGGAACATTTCCTGGAAGTCCGGATCATGGTCTTGCAGCGCGTAGTAGAGCTGGCGCGAGCCGATGATCACCAGCTTGACGTTGAGCGGGATCATCTGCGGCGTCAGGCTTACGCTCGCCACGCGGCCCAGTTCACCCAACGGCGACTCCATCTTCAGCTTGCGCGACTGCAGCGCACGCTTGAGCGCATCCCAGACGAAGGGCTCGCCAAGCATCTTCTCGGCTTCAAGAATCAGGAAGCCGCCGTTGGCCCGGTGCAAGGCGCCTGGGCGCAATTGGCGATAGGAGGTGTACAGCGCGCCTTGGTCGGTGCTGTATTCGATCCGGCCGAACAGGTTGTCGTAGGTCGGGTGCGGCTCGAACACCACCGGCGCGCCGCCATCGTGGTGATGGCCGACTACCAGGCTCGGGGCGTATTGCTCTTCGAGCATCTTGCGCGCCACGGCGTCGGTCTTGCTGTCATCGACCAACTGCTCGACCACGGTGCGCAACAGGTTCAGTTGCACCGACTGCAGGTAGGCGCACACCGCAGCGTTTTCGGCGTACTTTTCAGACAGCGGCGCCAGCAGCGGCTGCAGGGACAGGGTGATGGTTTCTTCGTTGAGCTGACGCAGCTGGTTGTTCGACTCACGCTTCCACTGCGGCAGGCTGGCCAGTTCTTCGTTGAGGCGCTCCTCGAGCAGGGCGATGTCCTCGTGGAACTGCTCGCGCACCGCTTCAGGCAGCTGTGCGAACTCGGCTTCGTCCAGCGCCTTGCCGTCGGCCATCGGGGTGAAGGCAACGTTGCTGGCGTCGCGGTACAGGGCCACGTCTTTTTCCAGCGACGCCCGCTCGATCACATCCAGGGCGCGGTCGTAGCGCTGGTTGAAGGCGCGGTCGATGGCGCCCTTCTTCTGCTGGTACGACGGGTGCTCGAACACTGCCGGGAAGGTCGACAACAGGTTGTCGATCAGCCCACCCATGTCGGCGATGAATTCACCGGCACTGCCTGAGGGCAGCTCCAGGGCACGCGGCTCGCGGGTTTCCTCGAAGTGGTTGACGTAAACCCAGTCGGCTGGGGTGTGCTGGCGCTTGCCCTCGGCCTTGAGGTAGCGCTTGACGAACGAGAAGCGGCCCGTGCCGGGCTCGCCCATCACATACACGTTGTAACCAGGGCGAGGCATGGCCACGCCGAATTGCAGGGCCTCGACTGCTCGCTCCTGGCCCAGAACGCCTCGAAACGGCTCCAGATCGTCGGTATGGGTAAAAGCAAACTGCTCGGGGGAAAAACGCCGGGTCAGGGCTTCAGGCGCAAGACGCAGGCGCGCAGCGACAGGATCGGGCATTGGGTTTCCTTACTTCGGCGGGGCGGATACGGAGCATTCTGGCGCTGCCCGCGCGCGCCTTGCAAGGCTCACCGGGACTTTATGTCGCAGTCGCGATAACACAGGCCTCCAGGCAAATTTTTCGCAATCAACAACGCAACCTTTAGATCGTGCCTAAACTCCAAGCTGCGCGGGTGGGTGAAAAGCTTTCCCGACCTGGCAAGCGAGTTGCCAGAAACCCTGACCCTTGGTTTAAGACAAATAGAGAACAAATGCTATGAAACGGATTCTTCTGGGTACTCTGTTCACCGTGGTCTCCCTCAATGCCATGGCTGAAGCGCCAGGCGGCCCGAACTGCGGCTGGGGCAACATGCTGTTCGAAGGCCAACGCGGTACGCCGGCTCACTTCCTGGCTTCCACCACCAACGGCACCTCCGGTAACGCCACCTTCGGCATGACCTCCGGCACCAACGGCTGCTCCACCAAGGCTTCGCTGACCTATGGCGGCAAGTCGTGGTTTGCCATGAATGGCATGATGAACGAACTGTCCGAAGACATGGCCATGGGCAAAGGCGAGGCGCTGACCACCTATGCCGTGGTTCTGGGCGTAGCGCCGGAAGACCGTAGCTACTTCGAGTCGGTCACCCACCAGCACTTCAGCCAGATCTTCAGCAGCGCTGACGTGACGGCCGAAACCGTGCACAGCAATACCCTGGCAGTTCTGAAGAACGACCCACGCCTGGCCAAATACGCCACCGAGGCGTAAGCGCAGCATCCCCCGCCCCCTTACCGGGGCGGGTTTCGCCCTTTCTTTCGGCATCGTGAAGAAGTAGTTGCCCGATATGCTCAAACGCCTCGCTTACCTGGCGCTGTGTGCCTGCGCCCCTGTTCATGCTGCGCCTGCGCTGGATGAAGGCCGTCTTCAGCAATTGGCCAATAACCCCTACTGGATCGCCCTGGGCCATTACGAAACCGCCAAGCTGGGGGGTTGGCGCAGCTATGTGGACGATACCCAGTTCTTTCTCGCCGACGATGGCGCGCACCACCCGGACCAAGAGCTGCGGGCCACGGTGCAGGCCCTGTATGCGCCCGCCAGCCTGGGCGACAAGCATGCCCAGTGCGTTTTCCCAGCGCGTACACGCTGGCTCAAGGAGCAACTGGGGCTGACCGACCTGCCACAGCCCGACTGCCAGGAATTCAAGACCTGGTACACCTCGATCGACCCGCACAGCGCCGCCCTGATCTTCCCGGCGGCCTACCTGAACAGCCCTTCGTCGATGTTCGGCCACACCTTGCTGCGCATCGACCAGTCCAACACCCACAGCGACGACACCACGCTGCTGAGCTACGCGATCAACTTCGGCGCCTACATCGAAGGCAGCGACAACAGCATCCTGTATGCCTGGAAAGGCCTGATGGGCGGCTACCCAGGCCTGTTCGCGCTGATGCCCTACCAGGAGAAGCTGTCCGAGTACCGCAGCCTGGAAAACCGCGACCTGTGGGAGTACCAGCTGGACCTCACCCCGCAAGAGACCGGGCGTATGGTCGAGCATGTGTGGGAGCTGAAGCAGATCCAGTTCGACTATTTCTTCTTCGACGAGAACTGCTCGTACCGCCTGCTCGAACTGCTGCAGGTGGCGCGGCCAGGCCTGGATTTGACGTCGCAGTTCCCGCTGACCGCCATCCCTACCGACACGGTCAAGGCAGTGCGCCAGTCTGGCCTGGTGTCCAGCGTCAACTACCGGCCTTCGCGCGAGCGCGAACTGCTGGCCCGCGCCGAGCCGCTTGACCCTCACGAAAAGCAGCAGGTGCTGGCTGTCAGCGCCGATACCGCACAGCTGCAAAGCCCTGAGTTCACTGCCCTGCCCCGCGAGCGCCAAGCGCTGGTACAGGACGCCGCCTACCGCCTGGAGCGTTACCGCGCCAATGGCCAGCAACGCGACCCAGGCCAGGCCACGCGCAGCTTCGAGCTGCTGCGCGCAATCAACCGCAACCCGCCGCCGGCGCTGCAAATCGAGCGCCCGGGGTTGCCTGAGGATGGCCATGATTCACGCACCTGGCAGCTGGGTGTCGGCACGCGCGAAGACCGCGCCTACGCCGAGTACGGCCTGCGCATGGCGTATCACGACCTCAACGACAACGCCTACGGCTTCCCGCTGGGCGCGCAAATCGAGATTCTGCAGCTGAAAGTCCGCCAGTACGAAGGCAACGACTGGCAGGTGCAGCGCCTGGACCTTGCCACCATCCGCTCGCTGACACCCCGCAATGCGCTGCTCAAACCATGGTCATGGCAGGTGACCGGTGGCCTGGAACGGGTGCCGGGCAAGCATGACGACGAAGTGCTGGTCAGCCATGTGAATGGCGGCGCTGGCGGCACCTGGCAACTGGCCGACGAACTGCTGGGCTTCGCCCTGGGCACGGTGCGCGTTGAACACCACAATGATTTTGCCGAGTTCATCTCCCCTGCTGCCGGGTTCAACAGCGGCCTGCTATGGCGCAACGGGCTGGGCAACATGACGCTGGAGGCGAAGGGCGACTTCTTCACCAACGGCGAAGTGCGGCGCAGCGTGAGCCTGAATCAGCAATGGGAAATCAGCCGCAACCTGGGCCTGCGGTTAAGTGCCTCGCGCGAATTCAGCCACCTGGCGACGGCGCAGAACGAAGTGATGCTGGAGCTGAAGTGGTACCACTACTGACTCTTTGACACTGTTTTGACAGCTCGCCGACAAATCGCCCCCTAGACTCTCCAGCATCAATTGGAGGGTCTAGTGTTCATGTCGCGGTACTGGTTAGGCCTGTGCGTTGCCTTTTTGCTGTCAGGGTGCGAAACCACCCACGAACAGATGCTCGACCACGGATACCCCCCCGCCTACGCCGATGGCTTCCAAGATGGCTGCAGCAGCGGCCGGCAGGCGGCCGGGGTGATGGCCAGCGACTTCCGCAAGGACGTGCCGCGCTACCTGCACAATCGCCAGTACGAAAGCGGTTGGGACGATGGCTTTCGCCAATGCCACGCCCTGCAGAACAGCGAAGAGCAGCGTCAATACCGTGACCGCTACTGGGACCAACGCGACCGTGACTGGGAGCACGAGAAGGACCGCGATGCCGCACGGGCCTATCGCCACGACTAGGTCGCAAACTGACATCCCTTGAAACCGGCGGCCTGCCATCATGGTCTCCTGCACAAGGAGGCCAGCATGAGCCGAGCGTTCGTCAACGAAGACCAAGCTGCCGCCCAGGCCGACCAACCGGTTGAGCGACGGGTGAGCGAGCAGCCCAACTACGTCACGGCCAGTGGCCTGGCGCAATTGCAGCAGCGGGTAGCCGAACTCAATACATTGCGCAGCCAGTTGCAAGCCCAGGGCGAGCGTGCCGACAAGCAGCGCCAGGCCGATGCCGAGCGCGACCTGCGCTACTTCAGCGCACGGGTGCAGAGTGCCCAGGTGGTGCCAGCCGCTACCTCACGGGACAAGGTGCAGATCGGTAGCCGGGTGAGCTTTGTGGATGAGCAGGGCCAGATGCATGAGGTGCAGCTGGTGGGGGAAGATCAGGCCGATGCGGGCCACGGATTGATCAATTGGGGCTCGCCGCTGGGGCGGGCGTTGTTGGGCGCCGGGTCTGGGGATGAAGTGATGTGGCGGCGGCCGGTGGGGGATCAGATGATCGAGGTGGTCGCTATCGAGGGTGAAGCTTGAGGGCCTTGGGGCTGCGCTGCAGCCCATTCGCGGCACAAGGCCGCTCCCACCCGAACTGTGTAGCCTCAATGGTTAGCGCCGCACCTGTGGGAGCGGCCTTGCGCCGCGAATGGGCCGCAAAGCGGCCCCAGCGATCTTGGATCAGACCACGCCCTGCGCCAGCATGGCATCAGCCACTTTCACAAAGCCGGCGATGTTCGCGCCCTTGACGTAGTTGATCGTGCCATCCGCCTCTTCACCATAGTGAACACAGGCATGGTGGATCGACTGCATGATGTTGTGCAGCTTGCTGTCCACTTCACCGGCCGTCCACAGCAGGCGCATGGCGTTCTGCGACATTTCAAGGCCTGACACGGCCACGCCACCGGCGTTGGATGCCTTGCCCGGGGCGTACAGGATGCCTGCCTCCAGGAAGATATCCACCGCCTCAAGGGTGGTCGGCATGTTGGCGCCTTCGGCGACGCAGAAGCAGCCATTGCGCAGCAGGGTGCGGGCGTCTTCGGTGCCCAGCTCGTTTTGCGTGGCGCACGGCAGGGCGATGTCGCACGGCAGGCTCCACGGGGTCTGGCCCTTGCGGAACTCAAGGCCAAATTCACCGGCCAATGTGCTGAGGCGGCCACGCTTGACGTTTTTCAGCTCCATCACGGCGTCCCACTGGGCGTCGCTGAGGCCGGCTTCGGCGTACAGGGTGCCTTCGGAATCAGACAGCGAGATGACCTTGCCGCCCAGGTCCATGACCTTGCGCGCAGCATACTGGGCCACGTTGCCGGACCCAGAAATGGCCACGCGACGGCCATCGATGCGCAGGTCACGGCGCTTGAGCATTTCTTCAGCGAAGTAAACGCAGCCGTAGCCGGTGGCTTCCGGGCGAATCAGGCTGCCGCCATAGGTCATGCCCTTGCCGGTCAGCACTGAGGTGAACTGGTTGGCCAGGCGCTTGTACTGGCCGAACATGAAGCCGATTTCGCGCGCGCCCACCCCGATGTCACCGGCCGGTACGTCGAGGTCGGCGCCGATGTGGCGGTACAGCTCGCTCATGAACGCCTGGCAGAAGCGCATCACTTCCGCATCGCTCTTGCCCTTGGGGTCGAAGTCCGAGCCGCCTTTACCGCCACCCATGGGCAGCGAGGTCAGGGAGTTTTTGAACACCTGCTCGAAGGCCAGGAACTTGAGCACGCTCAGGTTCACCGACGGGTGGAAGCGCAGGCCGCCCTTGTACGGGCCGATGGCGCTGCTCATTTGGATGCGGTAGCCGCGGTTGACCTGGACCTTGCCTTGGTCATCGACCCACGAAACACGGAACAGGACCGCGCGCTCAGGCTCGACCATGCGCTCCAGAATACCGGCCTGCAGGTAATGAGGATTGGCTTCGAGGAACGGCCACAGGGTTCGCAAGACTTCTTCCACCGCCTGGTGGAATTCAGGCTGGGCAGGATCGCGTTGCTTGAGGCGCGCGAGGAAATTGTCGACAGATTCGATCATGGTAGACATCTCACCAAGAGGGATTGGACTTATTGGTTTTTTTTCGAATGTACCAAGAAGCAATCGCACGAGAACAGGGCGTAATGTCGTTTTTTTGAAATTATTTGGTGCGTTTTATATAAATGTATACAAAGCAATGAAAATATTGTTAGCAGAATCGGCCTCTTCGCGGGCAAGCCCGATCCTACAGAGGCCTGTGCAAGACTGAGATTGCGGGTGATTGTGTGGGAGCGGGCTTGCCCCGCGAAGGGGCCAACGCCGATGCCTGGCAGGCACAAAAATGGGGCCCCGAAGGGCCCCATTCTAGTGCAGCTAAAACCGGCTTACTGGGCCAGCTTCTTGTGCCGTACACGGTGCGGCTGGGCAGCAGCATCGCCCAGGCGCTTCTTGCGGTCGGCTTCGTACTCGGTGTAGTTGCCTTCGAAGAACATCACATTCGAGTCGTCTTCGTACGCCAGGATGTGAGTCGCCACGCGGTCCAGGAACCAACGGTCGTGGGAAATCACAATGGCGGCGCCCGGGAAGTCCAGCAGGGCTTCTTCCAGGGAACGCAGGGTTTCGACGTCGAGGTCGTTGGACGGTTCGTCGAGCAGCAGGACGTTACCGCCCTCCTTCAGGGTCAGGGCCAGGTGCAGACGGCCACGCTCACCACCGGACAGGTCCTTGACGAACTTCTGCTGGTCGCCACCCTTGAAGTTGAAGCGGCCCACGTAGGTGCGCGACGGGATCTCGTAGTTACCGATGCGGATCTGGTCGGAACCGTCGGAGATCTGCTGGAACACGGTCTTGGAACCGTCCAGGTCTTCGCGGCTTTGGTCGACGCAGGCCAGTTGCACGGTTTCGCCGATTTCGATGCTGCCCGAATCCGGCTGCTCCTTGCCCATCAGCATGCGGAACAGGGTCGACTTACCGGCGCCGTTACCACCGATCACGCCGACAATCGCGCCCTTCGGCATGGCAAACGACAGGTTGTCGATCAGCACGCGATCGCCATAGCCTTTGGAAACGTTCTTGAACTCGATGACCTTGTCACCCAGGCGCGGGCCGGCCGGGATGTAGATCTCGTTGGTCTCGCTGCGCTTCTGGAACTCTTGCGACTGCATTTCTTCAAAGCGCTGCAGACGTGCCTTGGATTTGGACTGGCGGGCCTTGGCGCCTTTACGCACCCACTCCAGTTCCTCTTTCATGGCCTTTTCGTGGGCGCTCTGCTGCTTGGATTCCTGCGCCAGACGGTCCGACTTGGCTTCCAGCCAGCCCGAGTAGTTGCCTTCGTACGGGATGCCGGCACCGCGGTCCAGTTCGAGGATCCAGCCGGCGACGTTGTCGAGGAAGTAACGGTCGTGGGTAATCGCTACCACGGTGCCCGGGAAGTCGTGCAGGAAGCGCTCCAGCCAAGCCACCGAGTCGGCGTCCAGGTGGTTGGTTGGTTCGTCGAGCAGCAGCATGTCGGGGGCCGACAGCAGCAGGCGGCACAGGGCCACACGGCGCTTTTCACCACCGGACAGGTGTTCGATTTTCGCGTCCCAGGCCGGCAGGCGCAGGGCGTCGGCGGCGACGTCCAGCTGGCGCTCAAGGTTGTGGCCGTCGGCAGCCTGCAGGATCGACTCGAGCTTGGCCTGTTCGGCGGCCAGCTTGTCGAAGTCGGCGTCGGGTTCGGCGTAGGCGGCGTAGACCTCGTCCAGGCGAGCCTGGGCGTCCTTGATCACGCTGACCGCTTCCTCGACCACTTCACGCACGGTCTTGGCGGGGTCGAGTTGTGGTTCCTGCGGCAGGTAGCCGACGTTGATGTCGGGCATCGGACGGGCTTCGCCGTCGAATTCCTTGTCGACGCCCGCCATGATGCGCAGCAGGGTCGATTTACCCGCGCCGTTCAGGCCGAGTACGCCGATCTTGGCGCCTGGGAAGAACGACAGGGAGATGTTCTTGAGAATTTCGCGCTTCGGCGGCACGACCTTGCTCAGCCGATGCATGGTGTAGACGTATTGAGCCAAAACCAAGCCCTCTAAATAGGTAAAGACATCGACCAACGCCCCGACAGTGGGCCGGGGGGATGTGTTTACGGGGTGTCATTGAACAAAGTCGACCATTCTACGCCAACGCGCGGCGTTGCATAGGAGGGTCGGATGGTGGGGTTATGGGGAAGAAATGCTTATGCCTGTGCTGGCCTCTTCGCGGGCAAGCCCGCTCCCACAGGGACAGCACAAACCCCAAAGCTTGCGCATTACCCGCCCCCCAGGAACAGCACAAACCCAAAGCTTGCACAGTACCTGTGGGAGCGGGCTTGCCCGCGAAGAGGCCAGAACTGACCTTAAAAAGCTCAGACGTGACGCTGCTTGACCTTGCCCCGCGGCAACCGGCAACGGTCGCCCTGCTCGGCCAGGCGCGCGGCCCAGGCAGACTTGACGCTGAACCCGCCACTGCGGGCAGGCTGCTCAACGGCCTTGGCCGGCTGCGCCGCAGGCACGCTAACGACCTTGGCCGCAGGCTTGGCCGCGACCGCCGGCACTGCCGGTGCTGCCACGGCTGACGGTGCTGCTGCCGCCTTGGCGGTCTTGCGCAGTTCGGCCAGCGACGGGGCCTTGCTTTTCGAGGCGGCGGCCGCCTCCGGTTTGACCAGCGAACGCTGGCACGACTTGCAGGATACGTCCGCGGTCACGGCAGTGCTGACAAGGGTCTGACTGCTGCGCCCACAGGCGGAATCGAGGCCATTGGAGGAAAAGTGAGTAACCAAAACCGAACATCTCCGAAGCGTTGTCATTGAAGCGGGCGGCATTCTCGCACAGGTTGCAGGGGCTTGCCGAACCACAGGGCGCCACCACGACCGTCGGCAGGGCGACCAGTAGCGGACAACGGGGCTGGCACTTTGCCACAATCCTAGGCATGCTAGCCCGTTTAGGGTGTCCGGCCTTATAGTGCGCCACCGCGGTCTGGCAACCAGACACCGGCACCAACCGTGCATGATCAATCCCTGCCATCGCCAGCCCAATCGCAGGACCAACGCTTGACCAATCTCTCTCAACCGTCGTCGCTGCGTCCCGCGCCAATGGCCCCCGTCGCTTCCCTGCGCGGGTCGATCAAGGGTGCGCTGGCCCTGTTGGCCCTGATTCTGCTGGGCCTGTTGCTGTGGCAGCTGTTCGCCCAGTTCCGCCACACCCAAGCCGACCTGCGCAAGCAAAGCCTGGAGGCCACCGCGGAGCTTGCCGACCACCTCAGCCTGAACATGGCGTTGAAGGCCCAGCAGGCCGTGAATGTGGTACAGCCCTACGTCAATGCACCGACGCCGGCAGCCCTGCCCAGCCTGCTCGACACCCTTCGCACGCGCCTGCCCGCCCTGCGTGACCTGGCCTGGCTAGACACCAGCGGGCAGGTCCGCGCCGACAGCCTGGCCGGCAGCCCTGACCGCCAATTGATTGGCGAGCTGCTGACGCTGAACCAGGGTCGGCCGTATTTCTTTGCCAACTCGGCGGACAACCGCACCATTTACCTGTTGCTGCGCCAGTCCACCGAGCAGGACCGCGGCTACTGGCTGCTGCGCCTGTCCGACGCGTATTACCGCACCCTCACCGTGCACCTGGACAGCCCGGGCCACCCCTTGTGGCTGCTGGAAAACAGCCGCAACGGCGCGGTGCTGGACCGCCACGCCATCGCGCAGACCAGCCCAGCGCCGCTGCAGAGCGTGATGCTGGCGTTCATCGACAACAGTACCTGGCAACTGCGCGGCCTGTTTGACGCCCAGCGGGCCCAGCAGAGGCTGCTGCCGGCACTGATCGGCAAGTGCCTGCTGGTGCTGTTCTGTGCCCTGCTGCCAGTGCTGGCGTTGATCAACATGCGCCGCCGCCAGCGCGCGCTGCAGGAAGACCGCCGGCGCTATCAGGAAATTTTCGAAGGCACTGGCGTCGCCTTGTGCGTGCTCGACCTTTCCAGCCTGCCCGGCCAGCTCGACCGCTACCACCTGCGCAACCACGCTGCGCTCAAGCACAGCCTGGCCCTGGACCCTAACCTGCGCCGCTCGCTGTTGCAGGAGTTGAAGATCACCGAGATCAACCAGGTGGCGCGCCAGTTGCTCAACGTCGAATGCCACGAAGGTGCCTGGCAGCGCCTGATCGACGGCAGCGGCGATGGCCGTGACAGCATCGGCATGCAATTGATCGATGCACTGATCGAACAGCGCTCGCTGCTGGAACTGGAAGTGCGCCTGCCGGCGCCACTGGGCGGCGAACTGCACCTGTGGCTGATGGCCCGCCTGCCGCTGCAACGCCGCGACTACCAGGCGGTGATCCTCAGCATCAGCGACATCACCAGCCGCAAACAAGTGGAGCTGTCCCTGCTCGAACGCGAGAGTTTCTGGTCGGACGTGGTGCGTACCGTGCCCGACCAACTCTACGTACAGGACGTGCCCAGCCAGCGCATGATCTTCAGCAACCGTCACCTCGGCCAGACCCTGGGCTACGACCGCACCGAGCTGGCACAGATGGGCGACCGCTTCTGGGAACTGCTGCTGCACCCCGAAGACGCCACGCACTTCCAGGCACTGCGCCAACATCAACGCGCTACCGGCCACAGCCAGCCACTGCACTGCCAACTGCGCTTCCGTCACCACGACGGTGGCTGGCGCTGCTACGACATTCGCGAACAGGTGCTGACCCGCGACCACGACGGCCAGGTGATGCGCATTATCGGCGTGGGCAAGGACGTTACCGTACAGATCGAGGCCAGCCAGTCGCTGCGCGACAGCGAACAGCGCTACCGCATGCTGGCCGAAAGCATCAGCGACGTGATTTTCTCCACCGACAGCCAACTGCAGCTCAACTACGTCAGCCCCTCGGTCAAAGCGGTATTGGGTTATCAGGCTGAGTGGATCTTCGACAACGGCTGGCAATCGATCATCGCCAACCCGGCCCAGCTGACTGGCATCTACAACCTGATGGAGCGCGTCAGCAATGCCATGGGCGACGGCGAGCAACTGGCCCAGTTGCGTGGCCAGTTGCCCACCCAACTGTTCCTGTTCGACTGCCTGCGCGCCGATGGCCGCAAGATCCCGATCGAGCTGCGCCTGGTATTGGTGTGGGACGACCAGGAGCGCTTCGAAGGCGTGCTTGGGGTTGGCCGCGACATCAGCCAGCAACGCCGCGCCGAAAAAGACCTGCGCATGGCCGCCACGGTATTCGAGCACTCCACCTCGGCCATCCTCATCACCGACCCGGCCGGCTACATCGTCCAGGCCAACGAAGCGTTCAGCCGGGTCAGCGGCTATGCCGTCAGCGACGTGCTCGACCAACTGCCTGGCATGCTCACGGTCGAGCAACAGCAGGAAGGCCACCTGCGCTACGTGGTCAAGCAATTGCACCAGCGCGGCAGTTGGGAAGGCGAAGTGTGGCTAAAGCGCCGCGACGGCGACCACTACCCGGCCTGGGTCGGCATCACCGCAGTGCTGGACGACGAAGGCGACCTGGCCAGCTACGTGTGCTTCTTCACCGACATCAGCGAGCGCAAGGCCAGCGAACAGCGCATCCACCGCCTGGCTTACTACGACGCCCTCACCCACCTGCCCAACCGCACGCTGTTCCAGGATCGCCTGCACACGGCCCTGCAACAGGCCGAACGGCAAAAGGCGTGGGTGGTGCTGATGTTCCTCGACCTGGACCGTTTCAAGCCGATCAACGACTCCCTCGGCCATGCCGCAGGCGATCGCATGCTCAAAGACATGGCCCTGCGCCTGCTGGCCTGCGTGGATGACGACGACACCGTGGCGCGCATGGGCGGCGACGAGTTCACTTTGCTGCTGCAACCGCGTGCAACCCGCGAGATGGCGCTGAACCGCGCCATCCATGTGGCCGAAAACATCCTCGCCAGCCTGGTACGGCCCTTCGTGCTGGAGAACCGCGAGTTTTTCGTTACGGCCAGTATCGGCATCGCCCTCAGCCCGCAAGATGGCAGCGAGCTGAGCCAGCTGATGAAAAACGCCGACACCGCGATGTACCACGCCAAAGAGCGCGGCAAGAACAACTTCCAGTTCTACCAGGCCGAGATGAACGCCAGTGCCCTGGAACGCCTGGAGCTGGAAAGCGACCTGCGCCATGCCATGGAGCAGAACGAGTTCATCCTCTACTACCAGCCGCAGTTCAGTGGCGATGGCAAACGCCTGACCGGCGCCGAAGCCTTGCTGCGCTGGCGCCACCCCACCCGCGGCCTGGTGCCGCCGGGCGACTTCATCCCGGTGATCGAAGAGCTGGGCCTGGTGGTGGATGTCGGCGACTGGGTACTGCGTGAGGCCAGCCGCCAACTCAAGGCCTGGCACAAAGCGAAGGTGCGGGTGCCGAAGGTGTCGGTAAACATCTCGGCGCGGCAGTTCTCTGACGGCCAGCTGGGCACGCGCATCGCCACCATCCTGGAAGACATCGGGCTGCCGCCGGCGTGCCTGGAACTGGAGCTGACCGAAAGCATCCTGATGCGCGAGGTGAATGAGGCCTTGCAGATTCTCGCCAGCCTGAAGAATCTCGGGCTGAGCATTGCGGTGGACGACTTTGGCACCGGGTACTCCTCGCTCAACTACCTCAAGCAGTTCCCCATCGACGTGCTGAAGATCGACCGCACCTTCGTCGACGGCTTGCCCGAGGGCGAGCAGGATGCGCAGATTGCCCGGGCGATCATTGCCATGGCCCACAGCCTGAACCTGGCGGTGATCGCCGAGGGCGTGGAAACCCATGAGCAGTTGGAGTTCTTGCGTGAGCATGGTTGCGACGAGGTGCAGGGTTACCTGTTCGGGCGGCCGATGCCGGCGCATCAGTTCGAGGCGCAGTTCGCCAACGAAACGCTGTTCATGTTCCAGTAGCAGGCACAGCGCCGACGCTATATTTTGCGCCGCAAAAAAACGGACCTTGAAGTCAACTCCAGCCCAGACAGGGCGCGGGATGCAACATGAAGGCCTTTGGTCCGCGACTTGACGTCACTTCATATGCCAGGCCCGAAGCAATCGGTTAGAATGCCCCCCCAATTCAGCCCGATCCTTGAGGACCGCCATGTTCAGCCGTGATTTGACCATTGCCAAGTACGACGCCGAGCTCTTCGAAGCCATGCAGCAAGAAGCTCTGCGCCAGGAAGAGCATATCGAGCTGATCGCTTCGGAAAACTACACCAGCCCGGCTGTCATGGAAGCCCAGGGTTCGGTTCTGACCAACAAGTACGCTGAAGGCTACCCAGGCAAGCGTTACTACGGTGGTTGCGAATACGTCGACGTGGTCGAGCAACTGGCCATCGACCGCGCCAAAGAGCTGTTCGGCGCCGACTACGCCAACGTCCAGCCGCACGCTGGCTCCCAGGCCAACGCCGCCGTTTACCTGGCCCTGCTGTCGGCCGGTGACACCATCCTGGGCATGAGCCTGGCCCACGGTGGTCACCTGACCCACGGCGCCAGCGTCAGCTCTTCGGGCAAGCTGTACAACGCCATCCAGTACGGCATCGACGGCAACGGCCTGATCGACTACGACGAAGTCGAGCGCCTGGCTGTAGAGCACAAGCCGAAGATGATCGTTGCCGGCTTCTCGGCTTACTCGCAGGTGCTGGACTTCCCACGCTTCCGCGCCATTGCCGACAAGGTCGGTGCCTACCTGTTCGTCGACATGGCCCACGTTGCTGGCCTGGTTGCCGCTGGCGTGTACCCGAACCCTGTGCCGTTCGCCGACGTGGTCACCACCACCACCCACAAAACCCTGCGCGGTCCACGTGGCGGCCTGATCCTGGCCCGTGCCAACGCCGACATCGAGAAGAAGCTGAACTCCGCTGTCTTCCCAGGCGCCCAAGGCGGCCCGCTGGAGCACGTCATCGCGGCCAAGGCGATCTGCTTCAAAGAAGCCCTGCAGCCTGAGTTCAAGGCTTACCAGCAGCAAGTGGTGAAGAACGCCCAGGCCATGGCCAGCGTGTTCATCGAGCGTGGTTTCGACGTCGTTTCCGGCGGCACCCAAAACCACCTGTTCCTGCTGTCGCTGATCAAGCAGGAAATCTCCGGTAAGGACGCTGACGCCGCACTGGGCAAAGCCTTCATCACCGTCAACAAGAACTCGGTACCGAACGACCCACGTTCCCCGTTCGTCACCTCGGGCCTGCGTTTCGGCACCCCAGCCGTGACCACCCGTGGCTTCAAAGAAGCAGAGTGCAAGGAACTGGCCGGCTGGATCTGCGACATCCTGGCTGACCTGAACAACGAAGCGGTGATCGATGCCGTACGTGAGAAGGTCAAGGCCATCTGCAAGAAGCTGCCGGTTTACGGCAACTGATTAGCGCCAGCCTGATGTGAAAAAGCCCGGCCTTGCGCCGGGCTTTTTTGTGCTTGCCCGCTTCGCGGAACCTGTTCCAAATGGGCCCCCTGCGCAAGACGCCCTAGCCTGCAGCCTCCCCCACGCCAAACCGGAGGCACCCCATGGCAGATAACAAAACACGTTCTTTTACAGCCACCCTGCAGATCGCCGAATCACCGGTGAACAGCCTGGACTGCCTGTGCACAGGGCCCGTGAGCCTGGTCACACCCACTGAAGTGCCGGGGTACGCCATTGAAGGCGCCCACGCGCTCGGCATGCTCAACGGCACGGAGGATGATTGGCAGCACGGTCAGGGCTTTGGGTTGATCCCGTTCGACAAAGGCGACGATCAGTGCGCGATGCTGCTGTATTTTCGCTATAGCGACGCAGGTTATCGACTGTATGTGCGCAGCGGGCCTCATTTCGGTAAAGGCATATTCACCACCGCCGAAGGCCTGGTGGCCGCTCAGGCCATCGAGGCGCAAGATCCTAGCCTGTGGACCTTGGTCGATGCGCAAACCGGCGCCCCGTTCGACCTGGCACAACTTGAAGATGACCGGCGAGAAATCCAGATGATCGCCAGAAACGGCCACCCCATGGAAATTCACAACCTCTACCCAGTGGGCGGCTTTCTGGCGTGCTACGCCGCTGCCCAGCAATGCACCCTGAGCCTGTTGATTGCACAACGCGGGGTGGATTGGCTGAACGCCTGATGTCGCCTGCATGGGCCTTCACGTATTACCCTGTGCCGCTTCAAAACCCGAGCGCGCACAGGACCCTGCCTTGACCAGAGAGCAACTCGAAACTCATCAAATTCCGGTCTACTTCGCGGCCGTGCTCGCAGCCCTTGCCTTCGGCCTGCTGGCCACCGACACCGCACATCATCTGCAAGCCCTGATCACCCCCGCCATTGCCGTGCTGATGTACGCGATGTTCCTGCAGATCCCCTTCCTCGACCTGCGCCAAGGCCTGGGCAACCGCCGCTTCATCAGTGCACTGCTACTGGCCAACTTCGTCCTCATACCACTGCTGGTCTGGGCAATCACCCGCGGCTTGGTCGCGCACCCGGCCATCCTGATCGGCGCCCTGCTGGTGTTGCTAACCCCCTGCATCGACTACGTGGTGGTGTTCACCCACATAGGCAAAGGCGATTCACGCCAGACCCTCGCCGCCACGCCGCTGCTGCTGTTGGTGCAATTGGTCCTGCTGCCGGTGTACCTGGCGTTGATGCTGGGTGACGACAACGCCGTGGCAATTTCCATCGCACCCTTCGTGGAAGCCTTTGCCCTGTTGATCGTGTTGCCGATGATTCTGGCCGTGCTGACCAGCGCCAGCGCCCGCCGCTCCCGCGTGGCATCGAAGTGGAACGACGCCTGGGCGTGGATGCCGGTGCCGGCGATGGCATGCGTGCTGGTGGTGGTGATCGGCTCGCAGATTGCCGCCGTGCTGCGCGATTTCGAGCGCTTGCTGCCAGTAATACCGGCGTACCTCGGCTTCATGCTGCTAGCGCCGGTGATCGGCTTTGCCACCGCGCGGCTGATGCGTTTGCCGGTGGCCGAGGTGAGGTCGGTGACGTTCAGCGCTTCGACGCGCAATTCGCTGGTGGTGCTGCCGTTGGCGTTGGCGTTGCCGGACGACCTGCGGGGGTTGGCGGCGGCGGCGGTGATTACCCAAACGCTGATGGAGTTGGTGAGCGAGTTAATGTATGTGCGCGTCGTGCCCGCATGGGTGCGAGACAGATGAGCTCATTCCGGTTCAGCAAACGCTGAACCTTTTGCTTGCACCTGGCCGAACGTATGCTGATAGAATGCGATGAATTCTCATTAACATCTATCGTATCCCGTGCACTCCACCTCATCGGCAAATCATCACCCGCATCAGGCCATCGATCAGCTCTACAGCCACCACCACGGCTGGCTGCAGAACTGGCTGCGCAAGCGCTTGGGCAGTGCCGCCGATGCTGCGGACCTGGCCCAGGACACCTTCGTGCGGCTGCTCAGCAGTGCAACCGGCGAGGCGCTGAACTACACGGCCCCGCGCGCCTATCTGGCCACAATCGCCAATCGCCTGGCCCTCAACTTCTATCGCCGCCGCTCGCTGGAGCAAGCCTACTTGGCCGCGCTGGCGGAAACGCCAGAAGCACTGGCACCGTCGCTGGAACATCAGGCGCTGGTGCTCGAAGCCCTCGACGAGATCGACCAGGTACTCGCCCTCCTGCCCGCCCAAAGCCGACAGGCGTTTCTGATGGCGCAACTGGAAGGCTATACCCAAGAAGAGATCGCCAGCCGGCTCAAGCTCAGCGTCCGTACCGTGCAACGCCACCTGGCGCGGGCATTTGAAGAATGCATCGTGCTCGCCAGTACGCACGATGAGTAACGCCCCCATCGACCGGCGCATTGCCCGCGAAGCCGCCAGCTGGTTCGTGCGTTTGCAGAACAGCAGCGCCGGCGCCGCCGAACACGCAGCCGGCGCCGAGTGGCGGGCGCGGCACGCTGACCACGAACGCGCCTGGCAACTGGCCGAGCGCTTCAGCAGCCGTGCCCAGCAACTTAGCGGGGACCCCACCCGCGCGGCGCTGGAGCGCCCGCGCAGCCTGGAGCGCAGGCAGGCACTCAAGACCCTTGCATTGCTGATTGCCACCGCCCCGCTTGGCCTCGCAGCCTACCGAGGGCTGCCATGGCGCGAGTGGCAGGCGGACGTGCGCACGGCCACCGGGGAGCAGCGCAGCGTACCCTTGCCAGATGGCGGGCAGCTACGCCTGAACACCGGCAGCGCGGTCGATATCGCCTACGACGACAGCGTGCGCCGCGTGCGCCTGATCGCCGGTGAGATGCTGGTCGAGCTGCCCCGTGAGCCTGCCAGGCGCCCGTTTATCGTCGATACCGCCGAAGCGCACCTCAGCCCGCTCGGCAGCCGCTTGCTGGTGCGTCAGTACCCAGGCAGCACGTTCCTCGCCGCGCTGGAGGGCGCTGTCGAAGTGCGTCCTCGCCTGGCATGGGGTGACGACGGCCTGGTGCGCCTGGCGGCCGGCCAGCAAACACAGGTCAGCCTCCAGGCTGTGCAGCCCCCCATGCCGCTGGCTGAGCAGCGCCTTGACTGGCTCAACCATGTGCTGCGGGTAGAAAAGACGCGCCTGGATGACTTCATCAGCGAGCTGGGGCGCTATCGGCCTGGCTTGCTGCGTTGCGACCCCGCCGTGGCCCGGCTGCTGATCTCCGGCACCTTCCAACTGCGCGACACCGATCAGATTCTGCGCGCTTTGAGCCAGACGCTGCCGGTGGACATCCACTTCCGCACGCCCTATTGGGTCACCGTCACGGCGCGCGCGAATACGTAACAAGAATCATTGTCGTGTTTTGCTCAGGTTGCGTGTCCCTTCCGTAAGCACATCACTTTTACAGGGCGGGACGAACACATGGCGACGACGCAGGGCATGCAACCATTGGCGCGGGCAGTACACGCTGCTGCATTGGGCCTGATCATCACAGGTGGCGGCCTGACTGCAGCCGTGTCGCAAGCCGCCGAGCACAGCGCGCAGCAGGGCCGGACCTTTCAGGTGCCCGCCGGCAACCTGAGCAGCGCCCTTTCCGATTTCGCCAGCCAAGCCGGTATCACCCTGCCCATCGAACCAGGCCTGGTCGAAGGTTTGCGCAGCCCAGGCCTGAACGCCGCCACCAGTGTGGAAGGCGGCTTGCAGCAACTGCTGCAAGGCACCGGCCTGCAAGCGTCACCGCAGGGCAATGGCCTTTACCTGCTGACACCACAGGCCGCGGGCACTGGCCTGGAGCTGGGCGCTACCAGCATTACCGGCCAAGGCCTGGCGGCGACCACCGAAAACAGCGGGTCGTACACCACCGGCACCATGCAGACGGCCACCAAGCTGCCCTTGAGCCTGCGCGAAACCCCGCAGGCCGTCAGCGTGGTCACGCGCAAGCGGATGGACGACAAGGCCATGACCACCATCAGCGATGTGGTCAAAAGTGCGCCAGGTATCTTCCTCAGCAACTCCGGCGGTGCCGGCCGCCCCTCTTTCAGTGCCCGCGGTTTTGACGTCGACAACATCATGTACGACGGCTTCCCCACCAGCTTCCTGACTTACCTGCCCAGCGGCGAAGCCAACCTGGCCATGTACGACCGGGTCGAGATCGTGCGCGGGGCCACCGGGCTGGCCCAGGGTGCCGGCAACCCCGGGGGGGCCATCAACCTGGTACGCAAGCGCCCGACCCATGAATTCCAGGGCACCCTCACCGGCAGTGCCGGCAGTTGGGACGATTACACCGGCACGCTGGACATCGGCGGCCCACTGAATGAAACCGGCACCCTGCGCGCCCGTACCGTGGTCTCCAAGCAAGACGCCAAAAGCTTCCGCGACTCCGTGGAAAGTGACCATGACCTGTTCTACGGCGTGGTCGACGCCGACCTGAGCGAAAGCACCACCCTCACCCTCGGCGCCTACCGGCAGAAAAACCACACCAACTACATTTGGGGCGGTTTGCCGATGGCCCGTGGCGGCGGCCACCTCGGGCTGCCACGCGACACCTTCCTGGGCCATGACTGGGAATATTCCGACAACCGCACCACCGGCTATTTCGCCACCCTCGAGCAAGGCTTCGCCAACGACTGGACACTGCGCCTGGCGGCCATGCAGACCAAGACCGACACAGACGTGCTGGCCTCTTCAATATGGGAATACGACCGCCACTATCTGTGGACCGAAGCCATGGAGCAGAAGGAAAAAGGCTACGACCTGGCCGTCAGCGGCCCCTTCCAGTTGCTCGGTCAAACCCATGACCTGACCGTTGGCGTCAGCAAGCGCCAGCTGGATTATCGGTCTGGCAAGGCCTGGAGCGATTACATCGACGCCGGCAGCAACCTCTTCGAATGGAACCCCCGCGGCCATGCCAAGCCGGATTACGTCACGGGCCCCAACGGCCTCCCCGAGACCACCACCCAGGACAGCGTCTATGCCAGCAGCCGCCTGCGTTTGACCGACCCGCTGTCGCTGATTCTGGGGGGCCGTCTCGACTGGTACGAATTCGACGACAGCGAAAGCAGCGAGAACAACTACAAAATCACGCGCAACCTGACCCGCTATGCCGGCCTGGTCTACGACCTGGACACCAACCACTCGGTCTACGTCAGCTACACCGATATCTTCAAGCCGCAGACCAGCAAAGGCCTGGACAGCAAAGTGCTCGACCCTGTGGTGGGCGAAAACTACGAAGTGGGCATCAAGGGCGAGTACTTTGGTGGCGCACTGAACGCCAGCCTCGCGGTTTTCCAGATCGACCAGAAGAACCGCGCCCAAGAGCTGCCCGACGTCAAAGGATGCGGATCAGGCGCCGCCAGTGCCTGCTACGAGGCGGCCGGCCTGGTGCGCAGCAAAGGCATTGACCTCGAAATCCAGGGCGCCCTGACCGACAACTGGCAACTGGCTGCCGGCTACACCTACACCCAGACCAAATATGTCAGCGACGCCAACAAAGCCCGCGAAGGCGAAGACTTCGACCGCGCCAAACCGCGCCAGCTGTTCAAGCTGTCGACGATCTACACCCTGCCCGGCGAACTGCAGCGCTGGCGCGTGGGTGGTGATATCTACCAACAGAGCCGCATCCGCACCTCGGGGGGCGCCGGTTCTACAGCATGGGAAAACCAGCAAGGCTCATACACCGTGGTGGGGTTGGTGGCAGGCTACAAAGCCAGCGAGCAGCTGGACCTGCAGGTCAACGTCAACAACCTGTTCGACCGCACCTACTACAGCAGCGTGGCCAATGGTGGGTGGAGCCCGTATGACATTTATGGCGACCCACGGAACGTGAAACTGACTGCGCGGTATAGCTTCTAGTCGCTATAAAAAGGGCCCACGCATTGCGGGCCCTTTGGCCGCGCGTGTTGGGTGTGGTTTGAGCGGCGACGCTAAGGCGCCTTCATCGCATCAGTCGTTGCCTTGATAATCTCTTTCGCTGCTTCAACGCTGATCGGCAAGGGGGCTTGTGAATCATCCTGCTCAGGCTTTGGCCGATGATGGAAGTAACGTAGCAACGCAATCAGTAGCAAGGTTGGGACAGTCGATAAAGCCACGATGATGGGAATATCACCCGTCGAATGAGGTTTGACGGAAGTGAAAAAGTACCAAGCGCCTGCGGAAATACGAATATTGCCGAGGAACACGAAACCTAGCAGTGCGAGGTAAAAAATGATGACCAACGCCACGGTGACAGTGGTCAACCGCTTTTCCCATCTGAAACGCCAGGATTCACGCCTCAGATAGTCGCTGACCAAGCCGGTATTTTCCGCTTCTCCAAGAGACAGATCATCACTCGTGTCTGTCATAAGAACCCAATCGCTTTCAGCCTGAACTCCATGGCTGCCGTCGATACGCCGAAGGCTCTCGCCAACCGGGCAAGGTCAGTGACCCTCTGCTCCATAACCATATGTTTGACCAAGGCCGCAGGCATCAACAAAGCCGCAGCGAACCTATTGGCAGCAACTTCTTTGGGGTCTCGTGCTCTTGCACTGAATTGCTCGAAGGTATCCCGCGGAGCATCCAGATCACCATGCACATGGTGGCCGATTTCGTGAGCGATGGTGAAGCGCTGACGTACAGGCGCATCCGTGACGTTGTAGGTAATCAACGGTTTGCCATTCCGATAGGAATAGTGGCCGCTCTCGTTCGGACGCCAGCACTCCTGATCGAATGGGGTGAGCGGCTTGACCTCAATACCCATTGCCTGAGCGATGGCGAGAGGGTTTACCGGCAGTCGACCATCCCAATGCGCTTGCAGGACGTCGTTTGCAGTGCGGTACTCCATTCGGCCTCCTGAATCTGGGTGGGTGTTTATCAAAACTGAGGGGCGATTCTGCACAAGTCAAGAGGGGTGGTCAAATTCATGTTGACACACGATGTATCTGTCGTTCTCACGATGAGTGAGGGCCGGCGCTACACTCCCCTTCCGGCCCCTCATAACCCGCTGATTACAACGCATTCATCTCAGCAATATCCCGCACCACCTGATCCGCAGAGTGGTCAAACATCGCCTGCTCCTGCCCATCCAGCGGCAACTCGATCACCCGCACAATCCCCTCCTCGGCCAGCACACACGGCACCCCCATGGCGATGTCGGTTCGCCCGTATTCGCCCTCCAGCACCACCACCGCCGGCAAAATGCGATTTCGCCCATTGGCGATGGCATCCACCATCTGCGCAATCGCTACACCCGGCGCATCACAGGCACTGCCCATTTTCTTCAACCCCAAAATCTCACCGCCCCCCTTGCGCGTGCGTTCCACAATCCGCTCTATCTGCTCGCTGGACAGGAAGTGCGACAACGGCACCGACCCCACCTGGCAGTAGCGCATCAACGGCACCATGCTATCGCCATGCCCGCCCAGCACCAGCGCCGTGATATCCCGAGCAGAAAACCCCGTTTCCTCGGCAATGAAGCACTTCATGCGCGCGGTATCCAGCACCCCCGCCTGCCCGAACACCTTGTTACGGCCCTGCCCGCTGAGCGACCAGGCGCGATAGGTCAGCACGTCGACAGGGTTCGACACCACCAGCACCGTCGCCGCTGGCGCATGGCATTTGATATCCCGCATGACGCCATCGAGAATCGGCAGGTTGATACTCAGCACATCCTGCCGCGACTGCCCCGGCTTGCGCGGCACACCTGCGGTGATCACCACCAGCTCAGACCCCTCCAGCAATTCGGCCCTGGCCCCGCCGTAAACCCGCGTATCGGACCCAGCCTCGACCGCCGCCTGCCACACATCCAGCGCCTTGCCCTGCGCCAACTCACCCTGCACATCGATCAACGCCAGCTCACGGCAGAACTCATCCCGGGCGATGATCTGAGCCGCCGCCTCGCCCACCATCCCGGCACCCACGATTGATAGTTTGTTCACCTGACACCTCCCAGCGGCGCGTGCCACCAGGAACACGCCTGCGTATAGAGGGAAGTATTGCCTGCTAATGCCCAAAGGCCACCCTGAGGTGGCCAGTGGTCGTTTTAGAGGGGGGACGTTGGCTTTCAGGCACTACGCCGGTTAATCGGCCGGGCACTGTTCGCGCTGTGACATCACCTTCCCGCACTGCTCACTGGCCAGGCGGCTGATGATCTGGATCGCTTTTTGGGGTTTGGAGGTGGGGCGGGATTGGGTGTTGAGGGGGTAGAAACGGTGAGGGGTGGCAGCAGCACGCGGGTTGGCCGACCGGGACGAAAGGAGCCCGGCACACCCGAAGGTGTCCCGCGCACCACCGCCATAACGCGACATCGCGGGCACAAAAAAAGCGCCTGCGATGAAGACTGGGCGCTGATGCGCCTTTCGATTCCGACCGGCCAAGGTCGCGTCACCGATGCTTCGGCGACTGGGGCAATTTATCCCTGTGAGGGGGCTATTGCAAGGTTCGGGGCTGTGGGAATGTACGCCCTGTGCTGTAGGCCTCACAGCGGTCACCAACTTCCTCTCGACGCTGCACCTAGCCGTTTCGAAGATTTTCATTTTCCTACTTGCACAACAGCAAATTGCATGTTCTTGTTGTCCCGTGTCCCAGGACGCGGGACAACAAGAACAGGTTATGGCATGAAAGGTCAAGACATCGGTTTACTACTCAAGCTGGTTTGCCTGCAACGGCATGAATCGAGCGATAGGGCTATGGCGGCCTGGCCGCACGACTGGAAAGACTGGGAGGACCTGGATGATGACCAGTTGCCTGCATACCCGGGCCAGCTACATGTTGAGATGCGTGCGTCCGCCTACACCGCCCGTGCATTGGAGCTTCAAACTGGCATTAGCAAGACACAGATAAACCTCTCTCTGAAGCATTGCATTGAGATCGGCCTGGCCAGAACCGACCGCAAGCTGGGCGTTCCTAGAGCGAACACCAAGGCGCTGTATGAGTTCATCGTCTACGGCCTGAAGTACGTGCTTCCAGCCCGTGCCGGCGAGCTGACACGTGGTATTACAACCGGCTTCGCAGCACCAGTACTGCACAAGACCTTGACCAGCGCCGGTGAACACGTGCCAGTGTGGCCATACGCCCGCGGCAATACCATGGGTATGAAGGTCGAGCCGCTGTTCAAGACTGCGGCCGACGCAGCTCGAAAAGACCCGGAAATGTACGCCTTGTTGGCGCTGGTCGATGCCATACGGCTGGGACAGCCCCGCGAACGAAACCTTGCAGCTGAACTGCTGCAGGATCGATTGGAGTCGCTATGAGCGTGGCGCACCCAGCTTCCAGTACGTCCCATCGCTTTTCAGCGAAGCAAGCTACGAATCACAATAAAAAGCACTACAAAGCCCACAACCCCTGATGTCACCAACCAGCCCGTCGAGGCCATCGCGTGGAAAAACCCAGGGAAGAGTGGCGTCTTACCAAGCTTCACGAGCACAAGGCAAAGCCATGGCATGAGGATGACGTAAAACAGGGGAACGTAAACGATTGTCTGAAAGACCAGTGTCAGTCCGCCAGCCCAGTCATTCCAGTCGTGTGGTTTGGCCATGGTGTTTTCCTTTTCTTGAATGAGATGAGTGAATCATCCGCTTCCTATTGCATCAACCCCAGTATTTGCGTTTTAGGTACTGAGACAGAACGAGCCAAGCAGAAACAGCAAAGCCCGCGGTAGGCGGGCTTTGCTGAGGGTGTTTCGCAATAGTCATGGACTGCTACCCAATGCTTTACTGGTGCGGAGACAGGAGTCGAATTAACCAAAAAGACATTGAATTTGATGATTATTTTTCTTAAAAGTAAAGGTTTCTATCTCTAAAATTATCCCCAGGGGATCGCTATCGACGACGGTTCTAGACCGAAAAGTGGTCATACCCTGCAGTGCCTACAACCATGACTGTAGGCACTGCTGCAAGCCGGCGGCTCAATCATCCAGTTCAATTTATCGGATCAGTGAGACCTCGAAGTACTGCGCGAACACGCCACACATTGATCAAGTGCGGGAACTCGGGGGACTGCTCAGACCCACAACACACAGCCACCGCATCGCCGAAGGTCCCTGCGCTTTCGAAAATTCGCAATTCCCCACTGATTGCCATGCCGACTCGCTTCAGATATGCATCCTTGTGGCCATCTTTACTGGCAACAAAAGCTACAAGCTCGCCTTGTAAGCCTTGCAAATCATTCGAATTGACAAAATTATGGGACTCCAATAGCACCCAGTCGTGGTGACGTATAAGTGGGTAGCCACTATGATCGACGACCCTGGCGGCAGCGAGGGGCATTCCCAGGATTGCGCTGTTACTAACAGCTTGGGCCTCATCCCTACCGACCGCTGTTACTGAGTCGTAGAGGACCCCAACAATTGGCATGAGGCGGACTTTATTTCGGCGCAGCACCAACGCCGGTGCGACTCTCTCGCTCACAGACTGCTCACACGCAAGCGTTAGCTTGCTGACATCCGATCTGTCCGAGTGATACCGACGAGCAAATATCTTGTCGTTGTACAGTGCTACGACCGGATCGCCACACTTAGCTGCACGGTCAAGGGAAACAATTACTACTTGTCCTTTACGGGCGAACGCCCCCAGAGAGTCGCCTTGGATTGCGTAAAGGGCTATATCGCCCAAACTCTCTAGGGAGAGACTAGCTGCAGGAGCTTTCGATGGAGCTACATGGTTTTGCGTCTGCGCACTGAAGTCACCATGGATATGATATTGCTGGTGAGCATTATCGAGCGCGGCTGGTTCCGGTGGGGCTTCCGCGAAAAACATGTCTTCATCGTCACGAGTCAGTCTTCCCATGAACCGTGCGTAAGCTGCGGCGCAACTGCGGATCATTCGGTCCACTTCCAAGAACCCTTCTTCGACCACTCCGGCATCGTAGGGTGTGATCTTCCGCAGGTCGTGGTGTGCTTGATTGATTGCCGTGTAGAAGTGGGTCCCCGACTTCAAGTGACTGCAGTTCAGGAGCTTTTCAAAAGGAGGTTCGTGGAACGGCGGCTCGCCAGCGTTGCGCGCACATGCGATGTGACCAATTAGATCTGCAAGAGTTGGTTTGTAGATTAACATCGGATCAGCCGCGAGCAGGTCCCAAAGGCGATTCTCGATGTGTAGCCGAACTCGCTCGACAAATTGCTGACTCAGTACAACATCATTGGGAGAATCAGTCCATGCCTGGTGCCGCTCTTTGACCTCATCAATCGTCGGTGTGAGTGCAACCGTTGATCTGGACGACGACAGAGGGCTGATCTGAAGCATTGTCCATGATGGATGCGCAGAAGAACTTCTTGGCAGTTTGTCCTTAACCGCTGCAATGAACCGATTGTCGTTCGAGGTGATGAGGATGGCCATCCCAGCGGCCACCAAAGCTGGAACAGCAGCCGCGACATTTTCAGTGTTGATTGGATCAAAGAAAGTTTGAGGATCGTCCAGCTGGAGGATCTCCAATGCTCCCGTCCGCGCGCGAATACGTTCCCAAAGGCTAAACACGAAAGCCCATACACAGGCTCTCAAGTGTGAAGAGTTCATGATTTGATGGGCCTGAACGCGCACGATACCGAGCCCCGCATACAGTCCTATCCCTTGTGTGCGGGAAGGATCGAGACCAACGTACCGAGGTCCACCATTGTAGTGAGGGCGATATATCAGATTGAGCCAATCGGTCGTCCGTGCCTCTAGCGTGTGAATGAGGCCTTGAACCTGGTGTTCGACCAACTCCGGGAGTCGGGTGAGCATTTGAACGGCTAATGCTGCACGCTTAATAAGCCTCAATCTATGACTCGCGGCCACCCAACGGTTACGAGCTGCTTCGATCACGTCAATCTGGCGTGTCAGGCTAATAAGAGGTTCTGCAGCGTTGATCGCTTGGATGAGTACAACTACTTGATGCCGTATCGGCAGCATTTCCAAAACGATCACTTCGTCGATTTTTTCACCTCGTGAAAATGACCAGGTCCCAAGATAGCTCGCCAGTAGTGGCTGCATCAGACCGTCCACGGCGTTGCGTTGAGCCCTCAAAGTCAAGGCGTGCTGCAAATTTGCGAATCGGCTAGCGAGTAACCCGCCAGCGAGATCTTTCGGCAACGTGATTTGGGCCGGGAGCTCCAGTTTTGGAAGTGGGAGCTTTGCTACCAGCGCATCCCAAAGCTTTTGTGCACTCGATTGGAGGGGACGTAGATCCGTTGCGAAACAATTATCCTTGAGAGCTTCAATTACATATGCAGATTTGCAAAGATCAAGAATGCTGCTCCGGTTTTTGTAATCAATAAAAAACTTCAAGCTCTCCGGGAGAGACTCACTTAGCTCACTCGCAGCAGCTTGCTGCCATTCAGCCAGAGATTTTGTGGCGTCATTGTGTGCTTTCAGTCCTACCTGCAGAGCAGCGGCAATGTCGCTATCCAACAAAGCGTCAGCTGGTACGTCAGCCAAATCCGTTCCGCAAACGGGGCAATCCAGGATCGGTTGGCCGGGGTTTTGTTTTTGATGCCACTGCGCAACCAGCGTGTAGAGCTGCTGACGCGCGGCTTGTTGCTTGTTCTGCTGCCGCTGAACATGGGCTTCAGCTCGCTGCGTCAATTCTTTTAGCTTGGCGACAAGCCACTCCTTGTCCGCATCGTTGATCTCCTTGATCTGCTGTAGGACTCGGAGGGAGGGTAATCCGGTCAGAGCAGCAGAACTCAGGTGCTCACGTGCAGACGCAAGTTGATTGAGCAACGTCTGACTACGTTCTGACGTCTCTACGGAAGCGGAGCTCCCAAGGATAGTTTCAATATCCACCAAACCCGTAGCCTGAAGTTGAATCAACCTAGCCCGAACAGCTGCGATAGCCTTGCTGCAATTCTGTTCAGCCGTTGCCTTATCGGGGGTCAGCAATTCTGGCTCTGGCCCAAGCGTTTCGCTTTCAGCGCGCCAAGCTTCGAGGAAGGACTTCTTACCGTCTAGGAATTGAATGCGAGCACCGTCTTTCGCATCTGTAGCAGAGTCGGTTTCGTCTTTTTCGAGACGGCGGACCATGCGGGGCAATCGCAGCCCCAGATCCTGCAGCGGCCTCAACCCTGTAAGCTGAGCGATGGCTTCTGCAAAGCTTGTCTTGTCGTCGAAGCGCATGTTTGCAGCGATGGCAGGCATAAGCGTACCCGCTTCAATTGCCCACTGCGGCAAAGCTAGCGCCTCCAGCCCACTGGAAACTTCCGAGATCGCCCCTCGATCATTCCGCTTCAGCTCGCGCCTGACCGTCGCGACATTCCCATCTTGGTCTTTCAGGTCGAGTTCTACCCATGTATCACAGGCCGGGCGGTCAGCTAGCAGCGAAAGATCCTCCGCTGAAGGTAAAGGAACGATTGCTGGAAGAGTAAAGCTTTTCTCGTCATCACTGCCGCTTGAGATGACTTCCACAGAGATTGGATTGTGGACAAGGGACGGCATGTGTTGGGAGCGGTGAGCTTTTCCGGTCAGGCACCACATCATTGCGCTCTGGAGAGCGGATTTTCCCGCTCCGTTGAACCCCCAAATGCAGGTGACATCACGATCAAGGTGAAGTGTGAATACCTCAGGAGCTTGGCCAGCTGCACCACAGTGGCGGTGTAATCCAGCAAAACGATGAGCGCGCAGTTCTTGAATACGCCAATGAGGACGAACGGTACCCGAGGTTAAGAACTGACCAGTCGCGACGTGCGCCTTCGGTGTAGCGATTGCGTCCAGTAACTGCAGTGCCTCTGCCCCAACCACTTGCTTGGCCTGCACCCAAAGCTCTTTCCGTTTTGCGTAAAAGCCCAACACCGCCCGAGCATCTTCATTATCCAACACGAACGCACCGGCGCCGTCAGGGAGGTTGATTGGTCGCCCCTCGCAAAGCACGTCAACTATTTGATCCAACGTGCAATGTTCCAATTCCATCGGTTCGTGTTGTATCGGGGGAGAGGCTTGCATGAGGTCATTCCTTGGCATCATCAAAAAGTAGAGGCTACGACACTGAACGATACAACTCACCGGCTGACTGGACGCATAGATGGAGATGGTGGCGTGAGTCGCACTAAAGGCTGTTCACAACATAAAGTTTTAAGAGAGAATAAACCAGCAGGGTTAGGTATCCCGACTGAACAATTTTACGTGGTCATGTAACCGCGAACGCCGCAATGCGCCAGCTGCCTAAATTTCCCTGATCCAAGCTGTCGCTCCCCAGCCCTGCCGAGGAGTTCCCGCTATATCCGGCGGCGTAAGCTGTTTCGCTGGAGTGCGAGACCTCGTTTCTCACTCACCCAATTCCTCGGTATCTTGAGAGAGCGTGTTTCTCATATCGCCGGCCAGGAACAAGGCTGCTTTCGCAAAACTCTCGAGTCGATCGATTCGATCAAGCATGGCTTGTTGTTGGCGCTGCTCTTGGCTCTTCAGCAGACCTCCTGCGATGAATCTTGATACCCGCAATTCCACATTTGCTTCCAAGCCGCCCTTTAGGACCTCTTCTAGCCATGGGTTGACTACATTGACTGACCGTTCGGCGGCAACGCTGAGTGCGTAACGGATCAGTTCCCTAGCTGCCCGGTCAATTCCAATCGCAAACTCGAAGAGCTCCTTCTCGTCCTCTGAAGCACCTTCAAGCTCTTCGCTGGTAGGCGGGCGCGCGAAAAACCTGAGTTCATCTGCCTCATTCACCCCTAAAGAATTGAGGGTGCGCAGCAGCGGGTCTAACTCCCTCAGCGGTCGCATGTACGGAGGCAATGTGTAACGGTGTGCCCAGAGTTTCAGGATGACATCCACGCACTCCGCTACCGCTGAATCTCGTACAGTTTCGGACGCATCCTCAGCTGCGGAAATTTTCTCGGCTACTAGATGCGCCATCCATTGGGCAGTGACATCATCGCCGAGCATCAGGCCGGCAACGATCCGCTTGCCGAGCTCGATTACAGCCTTAGAGCGATCTAGTGATTCCATCATGTCCGATCAAATAGTAGCGGTTGTAGGGGTAGTTATAAAAGGAGTAGTCATCGTTGTCAGTCTTGTCTTTCGGTGGCTTGCGGCGGACCTTGACGCAGACGACCAGTGATGTGTTCGGGTGCCCATTCAAGAGTGCGCGAATGAACTTGTCGTCTGCGCTGAGCCGAGTGCCGTTCAGGACATCGCGCTCCTCGCCGTAGCCCGTGCTGCGCGACCACGACTCGCTTCTCGCCCTGCCACCGTCTGGTAGCGTCCACGATCGCGCCTCTGGATCCGTCATCGGACTCAGAGCATTGAGGATTTCTTGACAAGGCTGCGGGCCCGGGTTGTCCACGTTGCCAGCCCATGGGTCATATTCATCAAGGCTCATCGATTCGCTTCTCGACTTAACCCAGCCGAGCAGCCTCAGCCCTGGATCATCAACATCTTCCCGGTGATCGATGTGATCCGCGTCTGGAAGGTAAATCCCTCCTGGGTTAGGGCTCGTCTGCATGGCGGCTAGAAGGGCATCCGCATGGCATGAAGGAACGAGTACAGACCTTACTGACACCGTTTCACCGTTGGCCGCATCGGTGGTCGTCCATTGGCCCCAGAGGACCATCATGCCGTCGTCTGTTGTCAGTTGGTCATCCAGGTACTGTCTATCAACTTGCCAACACCATGAGGCATCAGATCGATCGCTACCCGACGAGGCGACCTTCAGGATCTCGGGATCGCGCCGGTCTGCAAGCCACCTGTCATCACCGCGAGTGAGCAACTGTCCTTTCAACCAATCGTCGAACGGATCTATTTCCTCATCAGCGCGACGGCGTACCGGCTTTGTCTCCAAGAGCTGGCCAGCGACGAACATCATAGCGTGATAGGACTGATAGGCGACGCAATCCTCTACTCTGGGCATAGTTCCATGCGAGTGGCTTGTCTCTCTCCCTCGGAAGAGCCCACGCTCATAACGTTGATCATCGACGCGACGGCGAGGGCCTAGCGACATGCGACTACGCAAGACTGCCCCTGCTTGTTGTTCGATCGACTGCTGATTCAAACCGAATACGCGGCCCAACGGCGCGAACCAATAGGGGCCGATGTCGATGCCGAAAAAGTACCTCTCTTCGTCCACGGCTTCGTCATCCGACGCATTGTCATCGATTTCGTACTCGCGATCGCCGTAGACGTCCTCGGGCAGCACAGCGCGGTTTGCGCCGTTCGCAATGGCGAGCAAATCCGATGACAACATGTGGACTTCATGCAGGCGTCTCAATGCATCCGAGGCGAAGTGCCGGATAACGACGTGCTGCTCCCTTGCGCAAGAATCAAGGAATGCGAGAAAAGGAGTAACGGCACGAGGTATATCCATGGCGCCCCGTGCCAGGGCAATACAGAGCCATTGGCGGGCATGCCACTCATAAAAAACCAGGCCGCGGTCGGCAAATGGCTGCGGGTCAGCTCCCGATGCGCGAGTGGCCAGCGCGGACAACAAGGATCGCCAGTCGAGCTCAAGACAGTTACGGACGCAGTGGGCGTGTTCCCAGCGTTCCGCAGTGGACGGGCGCGCCAGACCCGCCCATAAGTAGCCGGCCAAGGCGTCCTCGCAAGAGGATGACGGTGCGAGGGAGTCGTTCCACGGGCCATCGCCATCTTTGCCCTCAAGAATCTCTTCGAGCAGGTCTAAGCCGAAGTTCAACACCTCATCGGCCTCGTCGCTGGTCAGGTGTCGCGAGAGTGGCTCCACCAGATGGAACAAGTCGTTCGCATCAAGTGCGTCGAGCTGCGACAGGTATCCCTTGATCCGAGCTGACGCTACGTCCTTCTCCGTGATGATGCCTTCTGCGTAGAGACCATCAAATGGGCCCCTATTGCCCCAACCGCGGCGCCCCACGCGGTTGGGTTCGCTTGCAGCCAGCAAAAGGGTCGCCTTTCTTAGTTCGTTGCGGACGGACAGGAGCCTCTTGCTCGCATCGGGGAGGTGCCTGATGACGTCCATGAAGCTGAATACACTGAACTCGTCGACCAACTGGAGAGCACGGAGGTATCCCTCGAACTCCGACAGTTTCGCGCGACGACAGCCTTGCTCATAGAACTCGCTAGCGTACGAACGACCATTATTCCTCTTGAGCGATCGCCGTGCTGCGACAACCGCAGTTGGGTCGCAGAGATCGACGCCGTTGAAGATTGCATCCCAGTCGGGCTCCTCCACATCTTTACGAGGATCCGACCGGGACGTGCGAGCAGCAGTCACCGACTCACCGGCCTCTTTGGGCACAGATGCCTGAAGCAGCCTCTCCAAATCTGGAAGCGACATCGCCACGGAGTCGGCCAGAACCTTGAGTTTGCGCCAGGTGGGCGTTTCGTGGGTCTGGATGCGGAGGAATCGGAAGGCGATCTGCAGGATTGATCTTTTCCGGTTGTTGTCGGATTCCGCCTCAATGGCCGCTTTGATGTCGCTAGCGCGCTTCCATCCCGCCTCGATACCACTCAAGGCCACCGCTGCCTTTTTTGGAAGGAACCCTCGGTCGATCAGACTGTAGATTGCGACGGGCAATAGCTCGCCAGCAACGCCGAACTCTCGATCCCGCCAACGACTAAGAATTGCGAGACTGGATGAAGGACAAAGGCCGACCAAGCCCTCGACCAACCGGTCCCAGTCCATGTATTTGTCTCGGGCCATGTGCTCGTAGCTGAGCTCGGCAATACGTGACAGCCGATAGGCGGTCCTAGGTCTGGCCTGGCCCGGGCGATGCGCGGCGTCCGAGAGATCCAAGAACGTTGTCCATCGAGAGAGGTGTTCCTCTCCGATCTTACTGGCGATGTCGATCGCCTTGTCGAAATAAGCAGCCGCTTCCGACTTGCTCACGCAAAAGATGGCGCGCGCTAGCTCCTGAAGATCGTCAACCTGTGCCTCCGCATCGCTGCGCGACGCGATGATCTGATCGAACGCCTTAGAGCTGAGCCGCAGTGAGAGTTCGCTCATCCCTGCTGTTCGCGCGGCGATGTGGCACATCCTCGTGAGAGTGCTCGAGTAGACTCGATCATTAGTGTCGACCCACTTCAGTAGCGCGTCGACCTGAGCGGGCTCAATGGAGCCCGCATCGCGAAGGATCTGTACCCATTCGATGGCAACAGCCTTCTCCCAATTGAAGTTCCGCTGATAGTCACGTGACGAAGCAGATTTCGTATGTCCCAGCGCAAGCTCGACTTCGTGATCAAGGTTGGGAGATTGGCGGCCGCAGGCGATCTCAGCGGCCAAGACGAACCAATGCAGAAGGCCCCCTGTCACTTGCTGCAACTGTGACGCTTGTCGGCTCTTTACGGCAGATCCCTTCGTCTCAAGTTCAAGGCGGATATCCTTGGCCGCCAGATCAATCAACTCAATCCGTTTTCCGCGTAGCGCGGCTTCCAAAGCGTAGGCCCGAATGAAGTCTGCTCGCTCGTCATCGAAGTCATGGAGTTGGTGAGGCGGATCTTCTGGCAAATACCGGCGCAACGTCTCCGCCCAAGTCGCATCGTCGCGCGGGAGGCACCGGAGCGCCAGCGTGATTGCAGACCGAACTCCGTCCAGTACGCTGCTCCCAGACCTCCATGAGAAATGCTCCTCGGGTAACTTGACCTTAGGGTCGACCAAGATGCCCATCAGATGGCGCAGCGGCTCCGCTGGCAACAGATGTGCAACCCGGACCGCTTCGGTTGCTAGGCCCAGCAGCATCCAGGCATCTCCCTCAGCGTGCTCGGCGAGTTCATCCATTCGCTTAAAGTCGCCAACGTCCGCAAGTCGAGCGGCCACGCACTTCGTGGCTCTCAGTACGGTGGATTTGAGATTCCATGCTTTCAGAAATTGCGCGGACTCAGCAGGGCCCCGCAGTCTCAGGACTCCGATAGCAAGCTCGGCAATATCGGCGTCGTCGATCTTGTCCTCTTTGCGGCGTTTGGGTGGCAGCTTGCTCCAAGCGATCAAAGACTCCCATGCCATGCGCAGCCTACTTCTCGCCTCAGGGATGAGGTCATCGTTTCCGGCAAGCAGCACCGCCTCATACGCGTGATGCGAGCCAAAGAATCCACCGCCGAACGTGCGCCTGGAAACCATTTCTTCGATGCGATCTGGCGCAAGCAGAATGCTGGCAATGTCAGTGTTCTGCTGGATGAGTGTGTTCTGTCGAGCCTCGCCAGCTACCTCACCGCCGACCTTCAGCGCCAGCTTAGCAGCGGCAACATGCCGCCCATGCTGCAAGCATGCTCTGAGCGCGAACATCAGTCGTTGAAGCTCAATGTCTCGTCGCTCCAGCGGGTTGAGCTCTGGCAAGCTCTCATTCGAAAGCGCCAGCGCAATCAGCTCGTCCATACGACCGGCAGACAGTAACAACTGCGGCAGCGCCGCTGCCACATATGAACTGGTTAACGCAAGTGGCTTGAGCTTCGTAAGAAACGCATCAAGCGAAGCCGCATCGGGCTTGAACGTCTCGTTGAACCAGGTCTCTGCAGGCTCGTCCATGAAGTGCAGACCTGAGTCCTTTACGAACAGCGGTCGCCCAAACTCAGTGGCAAACGTACGAACGGCGCTCTCTGGGACGCCGGCGATCTGCGCCAAGATAGAAATGGGTACCAAGGGCCGGAGCACCGCTAGGCCCTTGCAGATGAGGTCTATCTGATTCGCTTCTGTCGGCCCCCACTCAGCTTTCAGCCTGTCGATAGCTTTGGTCAGCAGACCTCCGATCGCGTGCTGGATCGTTGTGGGTGTTGGTCCTAGGGTCCTCAGCATGTCGCCGATGGATGGTTTTCCCTCCATAGCCAGTGCTTGAACGCGCGGGTTATTGCTACTGAGGAAGGCGAATTCTGCAGCCTCCTCGTCCGTTGCCTCGGGATAGCTCAGTCGCAGGTGTGTGGCAGTCTCAGCCTTGGTGAACGACTCCAGTTTAATAACGATGATGTTAAGCGGAGCACCCAGGAGGCTCTGCCGGTGTGATCGGCATGTGAATACCAACCGCACCCCGTCGGGCATGTCCGTATTGATCAAGTCATGGACAAAGGCACGCTCACCGACCTCTTGTGCAGCCATGCATGCGTTATCGGCCGCGTCGACGATGATGCAAAGGCTCGCCTGAGTCTTGCGGGCTCTAAGAAGATCGATGGCTTGCTTGAGCCGAGATACGAAGGCCCGCATGAACTGCTTGGAGTCGGTGCCGCCGGACGGAATCAATGGCAGGCAAAGTTGCTGTCCTGATAGCTCGTTCGCGATCTGGACGAGAGCATCGCGGTATCGATGGCGATACTTCAAGGCTTGGCGATAAGTGCCGTCGCCGAAGCAGTCATACAGAACAGCCACTGACCCAGCAGGCATGGCACGAGCCAGGTGAGTAGAAAGAGTCGACTTGCCAACACCACCGTCTGCATGGATGACTACTGGACTTTGTGCAGTGAGAATCTTTGCCAGGATTTCTGCCTGTTGCGCTCGAGGAAGCACTTGCTTCGGTTCCGAGATCAGCAAGGGCGCCGGCAGAAGATCGATCTCGGTCACTTGCAGTGCGCGCAGTACGTCGTAGAGTCGAACAGAACGATCCTTCGCTCCCTCATCGGTTGCCCGGCGAGTAACGAGTTCCTTCAGTTGGAGCACGGCCTCGGTGTCCGGTCCGGACAGGTACGAGCTCAGGTCTCGACTGAGAAGGTTGCGCTGTTCCCATAGATCCGGTTCACCAGCTTCAACCGAGAACGCGGAGAAGAAGCTCTGTACGTTGCCGCCAGCCGACGCAGCGTAACGCTTCAGCAGCCCATCTATTTCAAGGTGCCGCGGCGCTGTCGACCCCGCCGCGATATCGGCCAATGCCTCAAGAACAGTTTCATCCATGGGCCTGTTTGTCAGAAAAATGAACCGAACCTTCTTCGTCAAGACATCCAAGCCAAGCGACGCGTCCAACTCCTTGAAACGTCCCGCAAACCCCTCAATGGTTCCTTTGAGGCCGCTTGCCGTCCAAGGAACGTGCGCTTGCCTGGACGAGTGTTTGAGCTGCACATAGCGGATGGACTCTGCCTCTATGACATCTTCGCTGCCGTAGTAAAGGCCGACGTCGATGACCTCGTCGCCGACGATTGTGGAGGCTCCCCCCTCGTCCAGTGAAGCCCCTTCGATCGCCACCGCCACTAGGTCACCCGCCACAGCAAGCAACCCGAGGCATTGCCGAGCGGCCCATTGATAATGGAACTGGTCGCCACTTCTAGAGGGACCTACAGAACCTTGCTTCGCCATATTTTCTGCACTCCCTGCATCCGCCTTTCAACGGAGTTTACAGGACCGAGATGTCCTTGGCGGACCTGCCTACGGCCAGTTCCTATCTTCAAGGGCTGCGGAACCGCTTTCGAGCGTCGAGGTTGGCAGTATGAAAGAATGCCCCAGCTACATAGCAGACGTTGACCACGGCGGTTCAAACGACTGCTACGGGTTGAAAGCTGTTGGTCGCTAATATCAATCAGACCTTCGCTTGGCACCTGAACACCCATGTTTTTTCTAGACGATGAACTAGCAGTTGCATGGTCAGCAGATAGTAATACCGAGTCGCCACGCATCGCCTAGCCAGGCGATGCTCAAGAAACCAAAGTAGATGCTTTCTCTGCCAAGCCCAGGGTGTTTCTAGCTGCCAGCGCTGAAATATCTCGGCTTGGATGAGCTTTGCTTGCCGTAAATGGCGCTGTCGCGTTGCGTACGACCCCGTCAGCACCGCAGCCAGGAACAGTTCCATGTCGAATGGCTTATTCATGCGCGCCCTCCAATGTAGGCAGCTACAACATCGATCCGGCTGTGCCCAAGCTCGTAGCTGATCTGCTTCCGGGCCTCACGATCAAGGTTCCTATCTACCTGGCAAAAGTGGCCGCCATTGATAGGCGCACGGTGTTGGGTGATTTGCTCATAGCGCTCACAAGCGTATGCCGCTCGTAGCTCATGGAAGCCTTTGAGGTTATGTGTATGCAGAATGTCCCGCGCAGGGCGGACGATTTGTTGGAGAAGACTCAGGTAGCTTTCGTGTGGCGCAATCAGGTTGCGACTACCCACAGGCGAAATCTGCCGTGCAAACTTAAGTGCATCTTGAACTTGGCCGTCCACCGCAATCCACCGCGGTGCCAAGGCACCAGCGCGGCCGCCCTTGGTGGCATCCTGAATGTTAATCCTATCCAGATCGTTAGCTTCACGGCTTAGCCGTGGCAGGTCAGCCAAGATGGCCTCACGCAAGCGCATGCCGGTGGCTCGCGCCAGCAGGATGATCGCTGCGACCCGTCTCTGGTCAAGGCTGCAAAGCGCATCGACGATCTGCTTCACCTGCTCGCGGTCTTGGCCCTGCGGCACCGATTGGCGAACCCCAGTGCGCTGCATACCCAACGCCTTGCTCGGACTTGGCAACTTCACGTACTGATCACCGCGAAGCGCCGCCATGGTCCTGTTAACGCTGGATAGTCGGTTTTGTGCGGTGCTTACGGCGAGGTCGCCGCGCCTAACCATGTCGCGCAGATACGCTGCGTAGTCGGCCAACACCTTTCGATCAATCTGCCGCGCATCATTGATACCGGGCCCCAGTTCGGAACGGCACCATCTAACGAATGCCTGCCACCGATCACAGTGCGCCTTGACCGTGCCGTAATGACCGCCGCCGAACATGTCTTTCAGCGCCTGCGGCCCTGCGTAGCTCAATTGCCTGCCGTAGCCGAAATTGCGGCCATCTCGTTTACCCACCAATGCCATGTCGGTCACCTCATCTTCTGCTCTCCGATCCTCGCCCCACGTCATCCCGCCAAGAATGCTGAGTGTTATCAGGGATCAAGGTCCCTGCGACCTGTGGGGAATGTCCACTACGCGGGACTCGCGGCTCCTTACGTCCGGGAGCAAGGGCATCTCATGATCTGACCTCCTGAGCACCGTTACCGGTGGGCGGGTGGAGGCTGCATTGGCTGACGAGACCAGTGCCTGAAGATCCTGAGCCGGGTGAACACAGCGATGCGATGACCGGGGCGTGCCTGACTGTCAGTCAGGTGCAGTCCAATCCCTGGCCTGCGGCACCATCATCTTCAGCGCTGTTGCTGGTGACATCGGCGTTTGTCACGCCGATTGTCACGAGTGGAGTAGCCGCAAAGCCAAATGCGATGAGGGCTGCAGCAGTGCTAGAAGCGCCCGTCTCTTTCCAGGAGAAAGAGACGGGCGCAGGTTGGCGCAAGATTCGGCCAAGCGGATAGGTTGCTGCAGGGCAGCTAAGTAGAAGGTGCTATCTGGCACACGAGGGCCATGATCTGAAGTAGGCATCCATCACCGGGGAGGTGACCGGGCGAGGTGCCGGACGCGAATCGCCATTTGGGGGGGAGAACCACCGCGGGAACGGCGTGACCTTGAAGGTTCTGGCCACCTGGGTGCTGTCAACGACAGCCTTTGCACTGTCTTTTCTACGCCCGCAATCCGAGAGGGTCAAGCGACTCGCCCGCTGGATTTTACAGTTGAAAATGACGTTGGGCGGGTACGGATTCCCGTGGTTTCCAGTGGCCGATTTAGTGTTTTTGATTTTTCAGATGAGGTCCATCCAAACAGGGCGGCTTTGCAGCCCTGTTTGGATGGACCCGCATGGAAAAGCGGATCACCGAAGCTTCAAAGCCGTGCGCTCACTCGACTGCGCCACGCCTTGCTCGTAGGCTAGAAACGTTTGCCCCGGTCTGATTCGCGAACTCATGCGGCGAGATATGCTCGTGCCGGTTCGCTTCGAGATACCGGCTCCACCAACTCATGATCATTCGCCGCTCCTCCAGGAACTCAGCCTTGTGGATATACGCCGCCCGAACATTGTTGCGCTCCCTGTGGCTCATCTGCCGCTCGATAGCCGTCTCTGACCACAGCCCGGATTCGACCAAGGCACTGCACGCCATGGACCGAAAGCCATGCCCGCAGATTTCGGTCTTGGTGTCATAGCCCATGTTCCGTAAAGCGCCGTTGACCGTGTTCTCAGACATCGGCTTCCACGAGCGAGCGTCACTGGTGAACACCAGATCGAAGTACCCCGTGATCGCGTGAATCTGTTCGAGCAACGCCACCGCTTGCGGTGACAGAGGGACCAGATGGATGTCGCCCGCCATCTTCGTGCCTCTGGTCGAATACGGGACGCCATCCAAAGCGGGCCGCGTGTCAGGTATTTCCCAGATACCGCGCTTCAGGTCGAACTCGCTCCAACGTGCGAAGCGCAATTCGCTAGAGCGCACGAACACATGCAGCGACAGCATGACGGTCAGCCGAGTGAGCGTGCGTCCTTTGTAGTTCTCGATGCGGTCCATCAACTCAGGCAAACGAGAGAGTGGGAGTGCAGGCCGGTGCGTAACCCGTGGTGCGCTGATGAAGCCCTCAAGGTCATATGCAGGGTTCACCGTGATCAGCCGCTGCCGCTTCGCCTCACGCATGATGCTTTGCAGGTAGTTTTGTACCCTCAAGGCCACATCGATCGTGCCGCGTTTCTTGATCTCTTCCAGCGGCTGCATGAGGTCGAAGGTATCCAGATCAACAATGGCGCGTGCGCCGAGCAGCGGGAACACGTGGGTCTTCAAACGAGTCAGCACAGTCCTCGCATGGCCAGGCGCCCACTTCACGGACATTTCCTTATGCCAGTCCAAAGCAACGCGCTCGAATGTGTGGCCTCTGACAACCGCCTCGGCCTTGGCCTGCTGCTTGGACGCAATAGGATCAATGCCTTCAGCCAGCATCCGCTTATTCTCCAGACGTTTCTGCCGAGCATCTGCGAGACCGATGACGGGATAATTGCCAAACGAGGTCAGCCCCTCTCGCCCATCCGGTTTCACATACCGGAAGCGCCAGCCTTTTCGGCCATTGGGGTAAACGAGGAGGTAAAGACCGTCACCGTCGAAAAGCTTGTAGGGGCGGTCAGTAGGCTTGGCCGAGCGGCACGCGGTGTCAGTCAGGGGAGCAGTAGTGCGAGCCATAAGGGTAACCCCCTTTATCGAATCGACTTTATCCCAAACGTTACCCCTAAATCGGCTGGCAGCTGTCGGAATCCGACGGAACGCCATAACGAAAAAACCCGCCAGAAGGCGGGTTTTACGGGGGTTCCAGAGATTTTGGTAGCCTTCGCTGGAACCTGAACTGGTGCCGGAGACAGGAATCGAACCTGCGACCTTCGCGTTACGAGTGCGCTGCTCTACCGACTGAGCTACACCGGCGTGTAGCGCAACGTACCACTGCCGCAGCCGTTACGCAAACCCCTGTTTCCCTTCGTTTATTGCCCTACCCTCACGCCCCTTTGCAACCCTTCGGCGCCAGGTCTTCCTCGATGTTGGTGGTGCAGGTCCATCCGGTCGCGGAGCGGGTCAGGGTGATGGCCTTGCCAACCACGGTGGCCGGGGCATCGACCAGGGTGCATTCGATGATCCCGGTGCCGTCAGCAGCCTTGCCTTCAGCTTTGATCGCGCAATGCGCCGTCGCTGGCTGGCCGCCTAGCGACCCTACATCCAGCACGTCCTTGCCTTCGTTCAAGCGCAGGTCCATGGGGGGCTTGAGTGACGTGATTTCCAACAGCCCGACCGCCGCCTTGGCGCGGGACTGGTAGTTGGTGTACATCGGGATGGCGATGGTCGCCAGAATGCCGATGATCGCGACGACGATCATCAGTTCGATCAGGGTGATACCGCGTTGCCCTTTCATGAACGTTTTCCTTGTTTATACGCATACACATTTGGGGTCACTCTCGACCCCAGGCTGGCAGCGGCGCAGTAGGCCTGAACAGACACCTTTTGTCACCCCTGCCCGCCTGGGCGTCACCTTCGCTGAACTACTCTAGTGAGCATCAGGGAAGCACGCCCTCTCATGGACACGGCAAGCTGTTTCCAAGCTTGTCGCTCGGGCAAAAAAGGACCTTTGCATGAACCATTCGATACGCCTCTACGCTTGGCAGGGCACCGACGCCAATGGCTTGGCTGTTAGCGGGCAAACACCTGGGCGCAGCCCGGCTTATGTGCGCGCGGGGTTGCTGCGCCAGGGCATTCTGGTGGCCAGTTTGCGGCCGGCCGCTGGGCTGGCTTGGCAGTGGCCGAAGCGGCCGGAGAAGACCGACCCGGCGGGCTTCAGCCGGCAGCTGGCGACCTTGCTGAAAGCCGGGGTGCCGCTGCTGCAGGCGTTCGAGGTGATGGGGCGCAGTGGGTGTGATGCGGCGCAGGCGGCGTTGCTGGTGCGATTGAAACAGGATGTGGCGTCGGGGCTGGGGCTGGCGGATGCGCTGCAGCGCCACCCGGGGTGGTTCGATACGTTGTACTGCAACCTGGTACGGGTGGGTGAGCAGTCGGGCACGCTGGACCGGCAGCTTGAGCAACTGGCGGGCATGCTGGAACAGCGCCTGGCCCTGCACAAGAAGGTGCGCAAGGCGATGATCTACCCGCTGTTGCTGCTGCTGACGGGGTTGGGGGTGTCGGCGGTTTTGTTGTTGGAAGTGATCCCGCAGTTTCAGAGCCTGTTCGCGGGTTTTGATACTGCGCTGCCGGCTTTTACGCAGTGGGTGATCGACTTGTCCACAGGGCTGGGGCGTTATGCGCCGCTGTTGCTGGTCGGTGTGGCGATGTTGGGTTTGGCTGGGCGCCAGCTTTACCGGCAGCATGCGCCAGCGCGCCTGTGGATATCTCAGCGGGTGCTGGGCCTGCCGGTGTTCGGCGCGCTGCTGAGGCAGGCGGCGATGGCGCGTTTTGCGCGTAGCCTGGCAACGTCGTACGCCGCTGGGGTGCCGCTGCTGGATGCCATGGGGACGGTGGCCAAGGTGAGTGGTGGTGAGTTGCATGAACACGCGATTTTGCGGTTACGCCAGGGCATGGCCAATGGGCAGGGGCTGAACCAGGCAATGGCCACCGAGCCGCTGTTCCCGCCCCTGCTTGTACAACTGGTAGCCATTGGTGAATCCAGTGGCACGCTGGACACGATGCTGGAAAAAGCCGCCAGCCACTACGAGGAACAGGTCAGCCAGGCGCTGGAGCAGTTGACCAGCCTGCTGGAGCCCGCCATCGTGCTGGTCCTGGGCCTGCTGGTTGGCGGCCTGGTGGTGGCGATGTACTTGCCGATCTTCCAGCTGGGTAGCTTGATCTGAACATGACTTTATGGACCTTCCTGGCGATGCAGCCGGCTTACTTCATCACCTTGGCGACCGTGCTGGGGTTGTTGGTAGGCAGTTTTATCAATGTGGTGGTGTACCGCTTGCCGATCATGCTGGACCGCCAATGGCAGCGTGAGGCACAGGAGGTGCTGGGGTTGCCGGTGGTCGAGCATGCGCGTTTCGACCTTTGCCTGCCGGCCTCGCAGTGCACCCAGTGTGGGCATCGGATTCGGACATGGGAAAACGTCCCCATCCTTAGTTACCTGGCGTTGCGTGGGCGTTGCTCTGCCTGCAAGCAGCGCATCAGCGCGCGTTATCCGTTGGTCGAGCTGGGCTGTGCGCTGCTGTCGATGGCGGTGGCCTGGCGGTGCGGGGCCAGTGTCGAGGCACTGGCGCTTTTGCCGCTGACGTGGGGTTTGCTGGCCCTGAGCTTGATCGACCATGACCAACAATTGCTGCCTGACGCCATCGTGCTGCCGGGGCTGTGGCTTGGGTTGATCGTCAATTACTTCGGCGTATTGGTGCCCTTGCCCGATGCGGTGTGTGGTGCCGTGGTTGGGTACCTCACCCTGTGGACGGTGTACTGGCTGTTCAAACTGGTGACCGGCAAGGAAGGCATGGGCTATGGCGACTTCAAGCTGCTGGCACTGATCGGTGCCTGGGGTGGGTGGCAGGTGCTGCCGCTGACCTTGCTGCTGTCGTCGGTGGTGGGGGCGTTGGTGGGCGTGTTCCTGCTGCGGATGCGCAAGCATTCCATCGGCATGGCCATGCCGTTTGGCCCCTATCTGGCAATTGCGGGGTGGATTGCTGTGCTCTGGGGTGATGAAATATACGCCTCTTACCTGCAACTGCTTGGATTCTGATGACCACTGCAGCTTTCACCCCCTGGATTCTCGGCCTGACCGGTGGCATCGGCAGCGGCAAGAGTGCCGCCGCCGAGCGTTTCATCGAGCTTGGCGTGCACCTGGTCGATGCCGACCAGGCCGCGCGCTGGGTGGTTGAGCCTGGTCGCCCGGCGCTGGCCAGTATCGTCCAGCGCTTCGGCCCAGGCGTGCTGCTGGACGACGGCCAGCTGGACCGCGGCGCCTTGCGCCAGCTGATTTTCGCCGACCCGGCCCAGCGCCAATGGCTGGAAGCCCTGCTGCATCCGCTGATTGGGCAGGAGATTTTCAGCTACCTGGCCAAGGCACAGTCGCCGTATGCGGTGTATGTGTCACCCTTGCTGATCGAATCTGGCCAGCATCGCAAGACCCAACGCGTGTTGGTGATCGATGCCCCGCAGGCGTTGCAGGTGCAACGCACCCTGCAGCGGGACAACACCAGCCCTGAGCAAGTGCAGGCCATTCTGCAAGCCCAGCTGGCCCGCGAAGAGCGCCTGCGCCATGCCGACGATGTGGTGGTCAATGACCGCGACCTCGCGGCGCTGCACGAGCAGATCGACCGTCTGCACCACTTTTACCTGACTTTACGAGGAGGCCAGCCATGAGCCAGCCATTGACCGTCGATTGCCCGACCTGTGGCGCACCTGTGGAATGGAACGAGAAAAGCGCGTTCCGGCCGTTTTGCTCTGACCGTTGCAAGCTGATCGACCTGGGGGCTTGGGCGGCTGAGGAGCACAAGATCGCGGGTTCGGAAGAGTCCGAAGATGAGCTGTATTCCGGGGACCTGGAGCCGCGGCACTAACCCTGTTTACTGGCCCCGTGTAGGAGCGGCCTTGCGTCGCGAAAGGGCCGCTTTGCGGCCCCAGCACTATCTGTGATGACGCTGAAACTGGGGCCGCTTTGCGGCCCATCGCGACGCAAGGCCGCTCCTACAAAGGGCGGGGTTCAGTGTTCATCGTCCTTCCACGGCGCCTGCAGGTACCGCGTGCGGTTGAACGTTTCCAGCCACTCCGGGCAAAACACCACCAGCGCACTGATCACCATGCCGTTGATGAACGCCTCGGGGAACATCATCAGCCACAGGTAGCCCACAAAGTCACTCAGCCACTCCGGCATGGCAAAACGCCCGTCCAGCCACAAGATCCCCAGCCCGGCCAACAGGCACACCAGCACCGTCAGCGCCGCCGGAAAGAACCCTGAACAAAAGATATACACAAACAGGTTACGCGGTTGCGCGCGTTCGACCGCGATGGCGCACAGGTCGGTAATCAGCACCGGCAAGCCAATCAACAGCAGGCCGTTCACACCGAGTGCCGCCAGGTCCTGACGCCCCAGCGCCAGCAACCCCAACTGAGCCATAAAGCCCCCCAGCACAGCCAGCGGCCAGTCCAGCAGCAGGGTCACAGCCGTCATGCCAATGAAGTGATACGACACGCCCGTATCGAAATCGCGCCTGACCAGCCACAGGGCAAACAGGCAGAACACCGTGCCAAACAGCAGGTGCTGGCGGCGTCGGTCGGTGAACAGCTCCACCCAGCGAGCGCGGCTGGCGGCCCAGAGCAACAGTGGCACGTAACCCAGCCAGCCCAACGAGAGGCTGGTGCCCGACAACACCTGTGCACTGATCACCGGACGAATACCCCTCTCTCCCCTGTGGATAAAGGTGAGTCTACACCCATTCTCCAACTCCTCCGGCTGCGCTTAACCTGGCCTGATCTGGCGGCCGCCCTTTCTGCATGCGGATGCTTCTGCCTGGGGTTTGGCGTGGTGCATCTGCTAGGTATCGTGCAGCAGTGGCCGGTGCTGAGCTGATTTCTACGCACAAACAGCATCTTACCGTCATCGATTAGCGTCTAAGCTTGTCTGCATGGATGACTCAGACTACCTGCGCCTGCTTACCATCCAGGCCGAACAAGCCAATGCTTTTCTCTCCAATGCACGCAAATGGGAGCGTGAGCGTTGGGTATGCCAACGCCTGCTGCAAGGGTTGAACATTCCCTACCGCAGCGAGGACTTCACCCCGGCCGGCCAGGAGCCGCCAGATGTGCTGTTCCGCGATGCGGCATTCGAGGTGTTTTTCGTACTGGACGAAGGCCGCCGCCTCAACGATGAGTGGCGCGAAGAACTGCAACGCCGGCGCAGTGCGTTTTCCCTGGCGCAATTGGTGCGCCGTGAAGCACGCCCCCGGCGTATCAGCGCGACTGAACTGCTGGGGCGGTTGGCCCCGACCTTGCGCAAGAAGGCGCACAACTACCGCGAACGTGGGCTGGAGCTGAACGAGCTGGACATCATCGCCTTCGCCAGCCTCAAGCGCGAAGTGCTCGACCTCAACACTCACTTCCCGCCGCCCACCGAATACCTGCGCCAGGGTTGGCGCTCGTTGTCACTGGTCGGGCCGACGTTCGCCCGTGTGCTATTCGCCCACCCGGATGCGCCAGACTTTTTGCGCGGCAACCTGGGGCGCAGCATTGTGTTCGATGTGGGCATCAGTCTTTGATCCAGTGCCGAGAGTCTTTGCGATGGCGTACACTCGGCGCCAGAGATAGAAAGCATTATCATTTGTTTCAAGCGCTTGCCTGAACGCTGTAGCGTTTGCGCAGTCACAAACGTCTATCTGACGAGGCCCACCATGACCAGCCGCCTGAATCCTGAAGATCAGCGTCGTGTCGATGAGTATCTACGCGCCCCCCAGCACCAAGTCGAGCGCAGGCCCTTCCGGCCATGGCTGCTCCTTGTACTGGTGGTGGCCGTGACCATTGGTCTGGGCCTCATAAGCCGCCTGTTGAGTGGACTGGTGCTATGAGCTGCCTCGCGCTCGCCCTCCCCTCGTGCAGTTTGCGGCCGGCCCCCAGGGCTACGAATTCCGTAAACCTTATGAGATATCCCCATGACTCATCGCATCGTGATTGTCGGCGGCGGCGCCGGCGGCCTGGAACTGGCGACCCGCCTGGGTAAAAGCCTGGGCAAGCGCAAGCAAGCCGACATCACCCTGGTCGACGCCAACCTGACGCACATCTGGAAGCCGCTGCTGCACGAAGTGGCAGCCGGCTCGCTGAACTCCTCGGAAGATGAACTGAACTACGTGGCCCAGGCCAAGTGGAACCACTTCAACTTCCAGCTGGGGCGCATGAGCGGCCTGGACCGTGAAGGCAAGCAGATCCAACTGGCCGCCACCCTCGATGAAGAGGGCCGCGAGCTGGTGCCTGCGCGCACGCTGAGCTACGACACATTGGTCATCGCCGTGGGCAGCAACACCAACGACTTCGGCACCTTGGGCGCGGCGCAGCATTGCCTGTTCCTGGACACCCGCAAGCAGGCCGAGCGTTTCCACCAGCAACTGCTCAACCACTACCTGCGCGCCCACGCCGGTGATGTGGCCAGCGAACAAATCAGCGTGGCCATCGTCGGTGCCGGTGCCACTGGCGTAGAGCTGGCGGCCGAGCTGCACCACGCGGCACACGAGCTGGCAGCCTATGGCTTGGACCGCATCCAGCCCAAGGACATGCACATCACTTTGATCGAGGCTGGCCCACGGGTTTTGCCTGCGTTGCCTGAGCGCATCAGTGTGCCGGTGCACAAGACCCTGGAAAAACTGGGGGTGAAGGTGATGACCAATGCCGCGGTCAGCGAAGTGACCGCGGATGGCCTGAAAACCAAGGACGGCGAAGTGATCCAGGCCAGCCTCAAGGTGTGGGCGGCCGGTATCCGTGCGCCGGGGTTCCTCAAGGACATCGATGGGCTGGAAACCAACCGCATCAATCAGTTGGTGGTGCGCCCTACCCTGCAGACCACGCGTGATGACAACATCTTCGCCTTCGGTGACTGCGCCGCGTGCCCGCAACCGGGTAGCGACCGCAATGTGCCGCCACGGGCCCAGGCCGCACACCAGCAGGCTTCGATGCTGGCGCAAAGCCTGAAGGCGCGGTTGGAGAACAAGCCGCTGCCGACTTATGAGTACAAGGACTACGGTTCGTTGGTATCGCTGTCGCGCTTCTCGGCGGTGGGTAACCTGATGGGCAACCTGATGGGCAGCGTGAAGCTGGAGGGCTGGCTGGCGCGGATGTTCTATGTGTCGCTGTATCGCATGCACCAGATGGCGCTGTACGGGTTCTTCCGTACGGCGATGATGATGTTGGGTAGCAAGATTGGGCGCGGGACAGAGCCGCGGTTGAAGCTGCACTGACAGCTAAGCCCAGCCCCTCAGGCTGGGCTTTTTTGTGGCAGATCACCCAGCCCTTGGGGCTGCGGCAAGCGGCTACCAAAACCTGTGGGAGCCGGCTTGCCGGCGATGCAGGCGCCGCGGTGCATGGCACCGGCTTCGCCGGTGTTCGCGGGGCAAGCCCGCTCCCACAATGCGTCAATTTTTAGAAATTGCGCAAGACAGTTGTTCCCAAAGGGCCCCGCTTAAACAGAAACCTTAACGGGTGCTTTTTTCGTGGGTTAAATTCGAGGCAAAAGAAAAAGGGCATCTCAGTCGAGATGCCCTTTTTACATGGTGGGTCGTGTAGGATTCGAACCTACGACCAATTGGTTAAAAGCCAACTGCTCTACCAACTGAGCTAACGACCCTGAAAATGGTCGGGGTGAGGGGATTCGAACTCCTGACATCCTGCTCCCAAAGCAGGCGCGCTACCGGACTGCGCTACACCCCGAGATTGGCTCCGCGACCTGGACTCGAACCAGGGACCCAATGATTAACAGTCATTTGCTCTACCGACTGAGCTATCGCGGAACTGAACTTCGGTACATCTTTACTACTTCGAAGTCTGTGTTAGCTTCGATCTCTTCAGCTTCTCTGCTTTCGCTTTGTCACTGCTGAGGCCGGCTATTCTACATTCTTCGTTTTGCTTGTCAACCACTTTTTTTCATTCAACTTACTGATTTCTAAGTTGTTTTGCTAACACCGATGTTCCTGGTGATTCGCTTAGTGCCTGACAACGCGGCGTATATTAGGGGCACTCGATTTTAGATGCAAGCAGAAATTTCAAAATTTTCAGCAAGTTATCAAAAAAAGCTGCGAGGCCCCGATTTTACGGTGTTTGCCGGGCCTATTCGCGGGCAAGCCCGCTCCTGCAGTGGCATCAGGGGCATAAAAAAGCCCCGCAGGTGCGGGGCTTTTTTTTCAGCTGGATCAGGCAAAGACGATTTCGTCGCCTTCCACCTTGGCAGTAATCGCCGACCCTGGCAGGAATTTGCCAGAGAGGATCAACTGCGCCAGCAGGTTTTCGATCCAGCGCTGGATCGCACGCTTCAGTGGCCGTGCGCCATACACCGGGTCGTAACCCACTGCGATCAGCTTGTCCAACGCCTCAGGGCTCAGGCTGAGCGACAGTTCACGTTCCAGCAGACGGCTGCGCAGGCGGCCCAGCTGGATTTCGGTAATGCCGGCGATCTGGTCGCGGCCCAGGGGCTCGAATACCACCACTTCGTCGATCCGGTTGATGAACTCCGGACGGAAGTGCGAACCCACCGCATCCATCACCGCAGCACGCTGCGCCTCACGGTCACCGACCAGTTCCTGGATCTGTGCAGAGCCCAGGTTGGAGGTCATCACGATCACGGTGTTGCGGAAGTCCACAGTACGGCCGTGGCTGTCCGTCAGCCGGCCATCCTCAAGCACTTGCAGCAACACGTTGAACACATCCGGGTGCGCCTTCTCCACCTCGTCGAGCAGCACCACCGAATAAGGCTTGCGCCGTACCGCTTCGGTCAGGTAACCGCCCTCCTCGTACCCTACATAGCCTGGTGGAGCGCCGATCAGACGAGCCACGGAATGTTTCTCCATGAACTCGGACATGTCGATACGCACCATCGCCTCTTCCGTGTCGAACAGGAACTCGGCCAGGGCCTTGCACAGCTCGGTCTTACCCACACCGGTCGGGCCGAGGAACATGAACGACCCACTTGGCCGGTTCGGGTCGGACAACCCGGCGCGGGAGCGGCGTACGGCGTTGGCCACGGCGGTAACGGCTTCGTGCTGACCGATCACGCGCTGGTGCAGCAGCTCTTCCATCTTCAGCAGCTTTTCGCGCTCGCCTTCGAGCATCTTGGCAACCGGGATGCCGGTCCACTTGGACACTACTTCGGCAATCTCTTCCTCGGTGACCTTGTTACGCAGCAACTGGTTTTCCGACTTGCCGTGCTGGTCGACCATCTGCAGGCTGCGCTCCAGGTCCGGGATCACCCCGTATTGCAGCTCGGCCATGCGGCTCAGGTCGCCTTTACGGCGTGCGCTTTCGAGCTCTTGGCGGGCCTGCTCAATCTTTTGCTGAATCTGCGCCGAGCCCTGCACCTCAGCTTTCTCGGAGGCCCAGATCTCTTCGAGGTCGGAATACTCACGCTCCAACCGCTCGATTTCCTCGTGCAGTTTTTCCAGGCGTTTTTTCGCGGCTTCGTCTTCTTCTTTCTTCAGCGCCTGGGATTCCACCTTTAGCTGAATCAGACGACGGTCCAGACGGTCGAGCACTTCAGGCTTGGAGTCGATCTCCATACGAATGCGGCTGGCCGCTTCGTCGATCAGGTCGATGGCTTTGTCCGGCAGTTGGCGGTCAGTGATGTAGCGATGGCTGAGCTTGGCCGCCGCAATGATCGCGCCGTCGGTGATGGCCACCTTGTGGTGCACTTCGTAGCGTTCTTTCAGGCCGCGCAGGATGGCAATGGTGTCTTCCTCGCTCGGCTCTTCTACCAGTACCTTCTGGAAGCGACGCTCCAGGGCGGCGTCCTTTTCGATGAACTGGCGGTACTCGTTGAGCGTGGTGGCGCCAACGCAGTGCAGCTCGCCACGGGCCAGGGCCGGTTTGAGCATGTTGCCCGCGTCCATGGCGCCCTCGCCTTTACCGGCGCCGACCATGGTGTGCAGTTCGTCGATGAACAGGATGATCTGGCCTTCCTGTTTGGACAGCTCGTTAAGCAGCGACTTCAAGCGCTCTTCGAACTCGCCGCGGTACTTGGCACCGGCGATCAGCGCCCCCATGTCCAGCGCCAGCAGGCGCTTGCCTTTGAGGCCATCGGGCACTTCGCCGTTGATGATGCGCTGGGCCAGGCCTTCGGCGATGGCGGTTTTACCCACACCTGGCTCACCGATCAGCACCGGGTTGTTCTTGGTACGCCGTTGCAGCACCTGCACGGTACGGCGGATTTCGTCGTCGCGGCCGATCACCGGGTCCAGCTTGCCCTCTTCGGCACGCTTGGTCAGGTCGACCGTGTACTTGTCCAGAGCCTGGCGCGACTCTTCGGCGTTGGCGTCGTTGACTGCCGCGCCGCCACGCAGGTTATTGATGGCGTTTTCCAGGGCCTTCTTGGTCACGCCCTGGCTCAACAGCAGCTTGCCGAGCTTGCTGTTCTCGTCCATGGCGGCCAACAGCACCAGCTCGCTGGAGATGAACTGGTCGCCCTTCTGCTGGGCCAGGCGGTCGGCCTGGTTGAGCAGGCGCGCCAGGTCCTGGGACATGTTCACGTCGCCCGTGGGGTTCTGGATTTTCGGCAGTTGGTCGAGTTCTTTCACCAGTGCCTGACGCAGGCTGTTGATGTCGAAGCCGACCTGCATCAACAGCGGCTTGATCGACCCGCCCTGCTGTTCGATCAGGGCCTGCACCAGGTGCAGGGGCTCGATGGCAGGGTGGTCCATGCCTACGGCGAGGGACTGAGCGTCGGATATTGCTAATTGAAGCTTGCTGGTCAAACGGTCTATTCGCATGGGAGTACCTTCCTGTTAGGGCAGGTCGGAGCGATGGACAGCGCCTTTAATGAAGAAACCTGCCAGAGATGACCAATAGATATGGGTGATTCTGGAAGATTCAAGCGTAGCGGGGTTGACCGAGGTCAACCTGATGGATTAGTGGTGGCTGCGTTGAGGGCTTGCCCGCGTAGAGGCGTGATACGTCAGCGAGGTGCTAGCCAGACCAACGAGGCAAACCGCCCACCTTGGGGCGTGCGGCGATACGAGAAGAACCGTGAGTCGCTGACCGTGCAGAAACCACCGCCATACACCGCCGTCACGCCACGCGCCGCCAGGCGAATACGCGCCAGCGCATAGATGTCGGCCATCAGCTTGCCCGGCCGCTCACCGTCGACAAAGGCCTTGGCAGCCTCCGGGTGCACGGCAGTAAAGGCATCACGCACTTCCAGCCCCACTTCGAACGCCTGCGGGCCAATGGCCGGGCCCAGCCACACCAGCACGTCTTCAGGCGGCAGGGCCAAACGGTCGAGGGTCGCTTCCAGTACCCCGCCCGCCAACCCGCGCCAGCCAGCATGGGCTGCAGCCACGCGGGTACCCGCACGGTCACAGAACAGTGCGGGCAGGCAATCGGCAGTCATTACGGTGCAGGCGATACCGGGCTGATCAGTCCAGCTGGCGTCGGCCTCGGCCACCACGGCCGGGTCGGCATCCGCCACCACCAAGCCATGCACTTGCTTGAGCCAGGCAGGCTGGATAGCAAATTCATCGCTCAGACGGCGGCGGTTTTCGGCGACTGCGACAGGGTCATCACCCACGTGATCACCCAGGTTGAAGGCTTCATAGGGCGGCAGGCTGACGCCGCCCTGACGCGTAGTGACACAAGCGCGAACCGAGGCCGGGGCCGGCCAGTCAGGAAATAGCAGCGCCTGCGTCAGACCGTTCATCCGATAAAGCTCTCGCGGTCTTCGTTCAGCAGTGTCAGCAACCAGAGGAAATCATCCGGCAACGGCGATTCCCACTTCATGACTTCACCGGTAATCGGGTGGGCCAACGCGAGGAAACGCGCATGCAGCGCCTGACGCGGGAAGGTCTTGACCGCCTCGACCATGGTTGGGCTGGCAGCCGGCGGAATGCGGAAGCGCCCACCGTACGTCTGGTCGCCGACCAGTGGGAAGCCCACATGGGCCATGTGCACACGGATCTGATGGGTCCGGCCGGTTTCCAGCTTGACCCGCACGTGAGTGTGGGAGCGGAAGCGCTTGAGCACACGGTAGTGGCTGACCGCCGGCTTGCCGCCGTCGGTTACCGCCATGCGCTGGCGCATGCCGCCGTGGCGACCGATCGGGGCGTCGATCTTGCCGCCGGAGGTCACCACACCAATCACGATGCACTCATAGATGCGGCTGACCTTGCGGCTTTGCATTTGCTCGACCAGCCGGGTCTGCGCCTGCAGGGTCTTGGCCACCACCATCAGACCGGTGGTGTCCTTGTCCAGACGGTGGACGATACCGGCGCGCGGCACGTTGATGATGTCTGGCACGTGGTGCAGCAAGGCATTGAGCAGGGTACCGCTGGCATGGCCGGCGGCCGGGTGCACAACCAGCCCGGCAGGCTTGTTGATCACCATGATATGGTCGTCTTCGTAGACGATATCCAGCTCGATGTCCTCTGCGATCCACTCGCCCTGGGCCTCTTGTTCGGCCTCCAGGACAAGCACAGAGCCACCATAGACGGTGTCTCGAGGGCGCACGACGGCACCATCGACCGTCAGGCGGCCCTCTTTGATCCACGTAGTAAGCCGCGAACGCGAGTACTCGGCGAACAATTGGGCGGCGACCTGGTCGAGGCGTTGACCGCCCAGATCGGACGGTACCTCTGCGCTAAGTTGAATGATCTCGGACATGCTCGATTCGGCGGGCGCACAGCCTTTGGTTTCGGCTGCGAGCTTGTGGTTAAATACGGCTTCTTTTGTCCCGGGGTTGGCCGGGGCGCTCATCATAACAGGACGGCACCGCCCAAGACAGCGGCCGTCAAAGGGACGCAAGCCGCCATGCAAGTGAAACACCTGCTGCTGATCGCCATCCTCGGGCTTACCGCGGCCTGTTCCTCTAACAAGGAAGTCATTGACGAGAACCTCAGCGAAGCCGAGCTGTACCAGCAGGCCCAGGCTGACCTGGACAATTCCAGCTACACCAGCGCCGTGAACAAGCTCAAGGCCCTGGAGTCGCGTTACCCGTTCGGCCGTTACGCCGACCAGGCGCAGCTCGAACTGATCTACGCCAACTACAAGAACACCGAGCCGGAGGCCGCCAAGTCTGCCGCCGAGCGTTTCATCCGCCTGCACCCGCAGCACCCGAACGTCGATTACGCCTACTACCTCAAGGGCCTGACGTCGTTCGACCAGGACCGTGGCCTGCTGGCGCGCTTCCTGCCGCTGGACATGACCAAGCGTGACCCCGGTGCCGCCCGTGACTCGTACAACGAGTTCGCCCAGCTGACCAGCCGCTTCCCGAACAGCCGCTACGCGCCGGACGCCAAGCAGCGCATGATCTACCTGCGCAACCTGCTGGCCTCCTACGAGATCCACGTCGCCGACTACTACCTGGGCCGCCAGGCTTATGTGGCTGCCGCCAACCGTGGCCGCTACGTGGTAGAGAACTTCCAGGAAACGCCGTCGGTCGGTGACGGCCTGGCAATCATGGTCGAGGCGTACCAGAAGATGCACCTGGACGAGCTGGCTGCCACCAGCCTGGAAACCCTCAAGCTCAACTACCCGGACCACCCGAGCCTGGTCGATGGCGAGTTCCAGCCCAAGCAGACCGAGTCTGACGGCCGTGGCTGGCTGTCCAAGGCAACCCTGGGCCTGATCGAAACCGACGCCCCGCTGCCGCCGGGCGAAACCCGCGCCAACCAGGACGTGGTCAAGCAATTCCAGGACGCGCGCTCCGAGATGCCGCAAGAGCTGCTGCCGAAAGACGAAAATGGCGACGTGATTCTGCCGCCAGGCCCGAAAGAAGCCGAACAGGACCGTTCGTGGTTCAGCTACATGACCTTTGGTCTGTTCGACTGATTGATCGCAACACAAGAAAGGGAGGCCTTGGGCCTCCCTTTTTTATTGGCTGCGTCCTAGACTGTCGGCTTCTTCATTCGACAAGCTGGACACCATGGTTCGCCTACTTTTCTGGATCGCCCTGATCGCCGCCGCGTTCTGGCTGTGGCGCAAGTTCAAGATCAGCCAGCAATCCCACCCTGAGCCCAAACTCGACGACCCGCTGAAGATGGTGCGCTGCGCCCATTGCGGCGTGCACCTGCCTAATGACCGGGCGCTGCTGTTGGGCAAGGAGTGGTATTGCAGCCAGGCGCACCTTGAGCAGGGGCCTGGGCAATCGCGCTGAGGCGGGATTCGCTGAATGGGGGCGCTGCGCGCCCCAATCGCGACGCGAGGCCGCTCCTACAGAACAGCGTCATCGCCTGTAGGAGCGGCCTTGTGTCGCGAAAGGCCCGCAAAGCGGGCCCGGCACTCTCAGCCCAAGCGCCCTGCCGGCGCATACGGCGCCGGGTCGATGATCGGCTCAGCCCCGGTCAGCAAATCGACGAACAGCTGGCAAGACGCGGGCGCCAGCACCAGCCCATTGCGGTAATGCCCGCAATTGAGCCACAACCCATCATGCCCAGGCACCGGCCCAATATACGGGATACCTTCCGGCGACCCCGGCCGCAGCCCTGCCCAATGCCCCACCACCGCTGCCTCTGCCAGTTCCGGCAGCAACTCGACCGCCGAAGCCTTGAGGCTTTCCAGCGCCTGCTCGGTCGGGGTTTTGTCGTATCCAGCATGCTCCAGCGTACTGCCCACCAGAATATGCCCGTCACGGCGCGGAATGGCGTAACGCCCCTTGGCCAGCACCATGCTCGGCAAGAAGTCCTCGGCACACTTGAACAGAATCATCTGGCCCTTCACCGGCTCCACCGGCAGTTCCAGGCCCAGCGTGCGCAGCAAGTCGCCACTCCAGGCGCCAGCGCTCAGTACCACTTCATCGGCATCGATCACGCCGTCCGCCGTCTGCACACCGGTAACGCGCTCACCCTCATGCCGGAAGCCTGTCACCTGGCAGTGCTCTCGCAGGCTCACATTCGGTAGCGCCAGCAATGCCGCCCTGAGCGACTTCACCAAGCGTGGATTGCGCACGTTGGCCACCCCCGCCATGTAGATGGCGCGCTTGAAGCCAGGGCCCAGCACCGGTACGGCGTCATAGGCCGCCGAGATATCCACGGCACTGAGCGGGCGTCGCTCGCGCTCGGCCCAGGCCAATGCCTCGGCTTCATCATCCAGGTCCAACCAATACAACCCGGTGGTATGCACCTGAGGATCAATGCCCGTGGTAGCGAACAGGTGCTCGCCCAGTTGTGGATAAAAATCCTGGGACCAATGCGCCAAAGCGGTTACCGCCGGGCTGTAGCGCCATGGGTACAGCGGCGAGACGATACCGCCGCCGGCCCAGGACGACTCGCGGCCGACCTCCCCCTGATCGCAGACCACGACCTGCCCGACGCTCGCCGCCAGGTTGAATGCCGTCAGCAGGCCGATTACCCCGCCGCCGACCACCACTACTTGCTTGCTCATCTGTCGATCCAAACACCTGAAGTAAAACCGCGATGCGCCGGGCATCATTCATTCTTCAGCTTCCCCAGCATCGCTCGCGGCCTTCCAGGCTGCCCGGGTTGCTCTGCACGCCGCTTTGGTCGAGCTGAAAATCACCACAGCGGTCATCGGCCATCAGGCCATTCGGCAGCCGCCTTGCGCTCAGCGTGAAGGTATCGCTGCTGCGTTGAGCCTGCAGGCTGTAATGACGGTTGGCAGTGGGCAAGGCCAGCTCGCCTTCGGCGTATTGGCCCGTGCGCACGCGGTGGCGCTCCAGGCGCAAGGCAGCGTCATGCAGCAGGCCAACCACTTCGCTGCGTGCGGCTCGCCGAAGCTGGTCGCTGTAACTGGGGTAGGCAATGGCTGCCAGAATGCCGGTCACGGCCACGACAATCAACAATTCGATCAGGGTCAGGCCTTGCTGCATGTCAGGGTTCCCTCAATCGTTGTCGCCAGAGGATGCGCCGCACCTCATCGCCTGACAGGGCATACACTGCTTCAAGTACATGGCGCGACTCGGCCTGTCGGCTGACGGCAGTCACCCTGAACAAGGTGGCCTGTTGGCCCTCGGGCAAATGTGCGACGCGGTCGCTTGTGCCAAGGTTTTGCACCTGGAAAAAGCCGCTTTCGATGCCCTGCCAGCTGCCTTGCAAGTCGTGCGGGCGTTGTGGGGGCTGGCAGGGCTGGCACACCGGGGGCGCAACCAGCCGTAGCGGGTCAGCCGCCAGCAGCAATGTCTGTTCGGCTTGCTCAAGTGCCTTGAGCCCATTACGCCAGTAGCCGGTCATACGTGTTTCAACCAGCGCATCACGTAGCGCCGAGGCCGCGATCAGGCCAAGCAGCAAGCTCAGCACCAGCGCCAACAGCAACACCACGCCGCGTTGGCGCTTCATGGCCCGGGCACCGGGTTACGCAACGCCACACTCAGCGCATGCTGCTGTTCGATGCGCAAGGTGGGCTCGTAAAGGGACAGGTGCACATCTACCCGCCCGCCCTGCGGTGTTTCGACGAACGCCACGCGCATCTCGCGCACATGGTCGACCAACGGTTGCGGAGTACCTCGTCGCCGGAACTTCAACGTACCGTCCTCCAGCGCATACACGTGCCGGCTGATAGGGAACGCCAACAGCTGACCGCTGCTTTCAGCTCGCCCCTTGTACACATGGGCCTCGTCGGTGCAGTTGGTCAGCAGCGTCCAGCCTGGAGCACCGCTCTGCCCTGGCAGCTCGGCGACCACCAGGCTCAGGCTGGTGGGGCTCACGTGCAGTGGTCGGGCGAAGGCCTGAGATGCTTCCGGGTCTTTGAAATCGCCGGGCTGCAAGCGCAGGCAACCGAACATGCCGGCCATGCGAATATCCTGGGCCATGCGCTGCAAGGCCAGTCGGGCATCATCCTGCAGGCGTGCGGCCACACCTTGCAGCCGCCAGGTTTCATGGGCAGACACGAACAGCTGGCTAGCCGCCGCCAGCAGCCCCAAACCGATGGCGAGCGCCAGCACCCCTTCAAGCAGGCTGAAGCCGCCTTGTGCGCGCTTCACCGCTGCACCTTCCGCGCGTCTGCTGCCCTGCTCCGCTCTAGCTGCGTGTGTTTCAACAAGGCGGTCTGCGCGTCATGCCGTGCGCCGTCGGTTGCCTGCAGTGCGCGCACCTGCAGCGCAGCAGCGGCAAACAGGCCCACTGCCACGACCACCATGGCCAGCAGTACCTCGAGGAGCGTCATGCCCCCTTCCATTGATCGCATCCCTGCGCCCCCTGCGACTTTTCCTTCAGCTGTTTACTCGCTGGGCGACTGGATCAATTGCCCTGCGACGTTGAAGCTGAAGCGAAGCACGTCCAGGGAGAAATGCACGGTGCGGCAACAGGGTGCAACACTGATACAAATGATGTTGGCGCTGGCCATGGCGGCCGTTCTGACACAGCTGGGGATGCCGGCCTACACCCGGCTTTCTGATGACTTACATAGCGCAGCCGCAGCGCGGGACCTGGCGCAGGCACTGCGCAGCGCGCGCAGCCACGCCTTGCTGCAAGGCCAGACAGTGCGGGTGCAGCCGATGGAAGGCGATTGGGGTAAGGGTTGGCGTGTGCTGCTTGAACACAATCAGCAAGTGCTGCGTGAACACCGCTTGTCGCGGCGGCTGAGAATTGCCCACAACACCCCGGGGCAGGTGAGGTTCAGTGCAGTAGGTGTTCCGCAGGGGCGTAGCAATTCAACACTGGAGATCTGCGAGCGTGCCTCCCCCACCGGCCAGCATCACGTCGTGCTGTCAACCAGCGGCAGAATCAGCGTGCGCACAGGTGAGCCCGAGAGGGGCTCACTGTGCGCACGCTCTTGATCAGATCAGCGAACGAACCCGCAGCTCTTTGGGCATCGAGAACGTGATGTTCTCTTCACGCCCATCGAGCTCTTCGGCGCCAGAAGCGCCCCACGCCTTGAGCTGCTCGATCACACCACGGACCAGCACCTCTGGGGCAGAAGCACCCGCCGTGATGCCGATGCGGGCGGCGTCGCCAAACCAGCCACGCTGCAGGTCCTCGGCACCATCGATCAGGTAGGCCGGGGTGCCCATGCGCTCGGCCAGCTCACGCAGGCGGTTGGAGTTGGAGCTGTTCGGGCTGCCGACTACCAGCACCACGTCACATTCGCCGGCCAGTTGCTTGACTGCATCCTGACGGTTTTGGGTGGCGTAGCAGATGTCATCCTTGCGCGGGCCACCGATGTTCGGGAAGCGCGCACGCAGGGCATCGATGACACGGCTGGTGTCATCCATCGACAGCGTGGTCTGGGTCACGAAGGCCAGGTGGTCCGGGTCGCGCACCTGCAACTTGGCAACATCCTGCTCGTCTTCGACGAGGTAGATGGCGCCGCCGTTGCTGGCGTCGTACTGCCCCATGGTGCCTTCCACTTCCGGGTGCCCGGCGTGGCCGATGAGAATGCACTCACGGCCGTCGCGGCTGTACTTGGCCACTTCGATGTGCACCTTGGTGACCAGCGGGCACGTGGCATCGAACACCTTCAGGCCACGCCCGGCCGCTTCCTGGCGCACGGCCTGGGAAACGCCATGGGCGCTGAAGATGACGATGACGTCGTCAGGCACCTGCTCCAGCTCTTCGACGAAGATGGCACCGCGGTTGCGCAGGTCTTCGACCACGAACTTGTTGTGCACCACTTCGTGGCGTACGTAAATCGGCGGGCCGAAGACTTCCAGGGCACGGTTGACGATCTCGATCGCCCGGTCGACCCCCGCGCAAAAGCCGCGAGGGTTGGCGAGTTTGATTTGCATGCTCGGCTCCAGGCTTACAAGGCCTTCACATCGAGGATCTCCACCTCGAAGCTCAGGGTCTTGCCAGCCAGTGGGTGATTGAAGTCGATGGTCACCTGCGCGTCATCGAAGGCTTTGACCACGCCCGGCAGCTCGGCGTTGGCGGCGTCGTTGAAGATCACCAGCAGGCCTTCGGACAACTCCATGTCGTTGAACTGCGAACGCGGCATCACTTGCACATTCTGCGGGTTCGGTTGGCCGAAGGCGTTCTCCGGGGCCACGGTGACGGTGCGCTTGTCGCCGGCCTTGAAGCCGAACAGCGCGGCTTCGAAACCGGGCAGCAGGTTACCGTCACCGACTTTGAACATGGCGGGCGACTTGTCGAACGTGCTGTCGACCGTGTCGCCGTTTTCAAGGTGCAGGGCGAAGTGCAAGGTGACTTCGGTGTTCTGGCCAATACGGGTGTCAGTCATGGACAGGCTCCTCGGACTTCTTGCTCTTGAACATATCCAGCGCCAGCATCACCGCACCAACGGTGATGGCACTGTCGGCCAGGTTGAAGGCCGGGAAATAATGGCGGTTCTGCCAGTGCACCAGGATGAAGTCGACCACGTGGCCAAGCACGATGCGGTCATACAGGTTACCCAGCGCACCACCCAGCACCAATGCCAAGGCGACGGCCAGCCAGGTCTCGCTGCGCCCCAGGCGCTTGAGCCAAACCACCAGCACCGCACTGACCACCAGGGCGATCAGGGCGAACAGCCAACGCTGCCAGCCGGAGCTGTCGGCCAGGAAGCTGAACGCCGCCCCGGTGTTGTAGGCCAAGGTCCAGCTGAAGTAGTCAGGAATGACCACGATCTGCTGGTACAGGCTCAACTTGCCTTCGAAGTAAACCTTGGTGACCTGGTCAAGGACCAGGACCACCAGGCTCAGCCAGAGCCAGGCAAGGCGCCCGAAGCGCCCCGCAACAGGGTTAGGCATAGTGGCGCACCTCACCCGAACCGCTCAGGTTGTCGACGCAACGGCTGCAGATTTCCGGGTGTTCCGGGTGGCTGCCAACGTCGGCGCGGAAGTGCCAGCAGCGGCCGCACTTGGCGTGGCCGGACTTGACCACTTTCAACTTGAGGCCTTCGACTTCGGTCGCCACGGCATCCGCCGGTGCCTGCACGAACGGCACCACGCTGGCAGCCGAGGTGATCAGCACGAAGCGCAGCTCGTCGCCCAGCTTGCTCAGGTCGGCGCTCAGGCCTTCATCGGCATACAGGGTAACTTCGGCTTGCAGGTTGCCACCGATGACTTTGGCGGTACGCTGGTTTTCCAGCTCCTTGTTGACCGATGCCTTGACCGCCATGACGCGGTCCCAGTAAGCACGGTCCAGCTCGGTGCCTTCCGGCAGCTCGCTCAGGCCCTGGTACCAGCCGTTGAGCATCACCGACTCGTTGCGCTCGCCCGGCAGGTATTGCCAGATTTCGTCGGCGGTGAAGGCCAGGATCGGCGCGATCCAGCGCACCAGTGCTTCGCTGATGTGGTACAGCGCAGACTGGCACGAACGGCGCGCGACACTGTTGGCGCCGGTGGTGTACTGGCGGTCCTTGATGATGTCGAGGTAGAAACCACCCAGCTCCTGCACGCAGAAGTTGTGGATCTTCGAGTAGACGTTCCAGAAGCGGTACTCGCTGTAGTGCTCTTCCAGCTCGCGCTGCAGCAGCAGCGTGCGGTCCACTGCCCAACGGTCCAGGGCCAGCATGTCCTCTGGGGCCAGCAGGTCGCGGGACGGGTCGAAGCCCGACAGGTTGGACAGCAGGAAGCGCGCGGTGTTGCGGATACGCCGGTAGGCGTCGGCGCTACGCTGCAGGATCTGCTCGGAAACCGCCATCTCACCGGAGTAGTCGGTGGCCGAGACCCACAGGCGCAGGATGTCGGCACCCAGGGTGTTGTTGACCTTTTCCGGCTCGATGGTGTTGCCCAGCGACTTGGACATCTTGCGGCCGTTCTCGTCCACGGTGAAGCCGTGGGTCAGCAACTCGCGGTACGGCGCGTGGTTGTCGATGGCGCAACCGGTCAGCAAGGACGAGTGGAACCAGCCGCGGTGCTGGTCGGAGCCTTCCAGGTACAGGTCGGCGACCGGGCCGGTAGCGTGGCCGATGTCGTGCGAGCCACGCAGCACGTGCCAGTGGGTGGTGCCGGAGTCGAACCACACGTCCAGGGTGTCGGTGATCTTGTCGTACTGGCCGGCTTCGTCACCGAGCAGTTCGGCGGCGTCCAGCTTGAACCAGGCCTCGATGCCTTCTTGCTCGACGCGCTTGGCCACGGCTTCCATCAGCTCGACGGTACGCGGGTGCAGCTCGCCGGTCTGCTTGTGCAGGAAGAACGGGATCGGCACACCCCAGTTGCGCTGACGCGAGATGCACCAGTCTGGGCGGTTGGCGATCATCGAGTGCAGGCGCGCCTGGCCCCAGGCCGGGACGAACTTGGTTTCTTCGATGGCCTTGAGGGCGCGCTCACGCAGCGGCTCGCCGGTGGTTGGCTGCTTGTCCATGCCGACGAACCACTGCGCGGTGGCGCGGTAGATCAGCGGGGTTTTGTGGCGCCAGCAGTGCATGTAGCTGTGGCTGATGGTTTCGGAGTGCATCAGCGCGCCGACTTCGCCCAGCTTCTCGACGATGGCCGGGTTGGCCTTCCAGATGAACTGGCCACCAAAGAACTCCAGCGACTCGACATACACGCCATTGCTTTGCACCGGCGTGAGGATGTCATCGTTGACCATGCCATAGCGCTTGCAGGTGACGAAGTCGTCTTCACCGTAGGCAGGTGCGGAGTGGACCACACCAGTACCGGCGCCCAGCTCGACGTAGTCGGCCAGGTAGAGTGGCGACAGGCGGTCGTAGAACGGGTGGCGGAAGTTGATCAGCTCCAGCGCCGAGCCTTGGGCGGTCGCAACCACCGAGCCTTCCAGGTTGTAGCGTTTGAGGCACGACTCGACCAGCTCTTCAGCCAGCACCAGCAGGCGCTCGCCGGTGTCGACCAGGGCGTACTTGAACTCCGGGTGGATGTTCAGCGCCTGGTTGGCAGGGATGGTCCACGGGGTGGTGGTCCAGATCACGATGGCGGCAGGCTTGGCCAGCGAGGCCAGGCCAAAGGCGGCGGCCAGCTTGTCGGCGTCGGCGACCGGGAAGGCCACGTCGATGGTCTGCGACTTCTTGTCGGCGTATTCGACTTCGGCTTCGGCCAGTGCCGAACCGCAATCGAAACACCAGTTCACAGGCTTGAGGCCCTTGAACACGAAACCTTGCTTGACCATCTCGGCCAGGGCACGGATTTCACCGGCCTCGTTGGCGAAGTTCATGGTCTTGTAAGGGTTGTCCCAGTCGCCCAGTACACCCAGGCGGATGAACTCGGTTTTCTGCCCTTCGATCTGCTCGGCGGCATACTCGCGGCACAGCTCGCGGGTGCGGTCGGCGGACAGGTGCTTACCGTGGGTGACTTCGACCTTGTGTTCGATCGGCAGGCCATGGCAGTCCCAGCCCGGCACGTAGGGCGCGTCAAAGCCCGCCAGGGTCTTGGAACGGACGATCATGTCCTTGAGGATCTTGTTCAGCGCATGACCGATGTGGATCTTGCCGTTGGCATAGGGCGGGCCGTCGTGCAGGACGAACTTCGGACGATCCTTGCCAATTTCGCGCAGCTTCTGGTACAGGCCAATGCTGTCCCAGCGCTGCAGAATCTGCGGTTCGCGCTGAGGCAGGCCGGCCTTCATCGGGAAGGCGGTGTCCGGAAGGTTTAGCGTGGCTTTGTAGTCGGTCATTTCAGGCTCTTCGTTAGCGGTTGAGCGTGCCAATGTGCACGTGCGGCGGCGATGTCCGCGTCGATCGCCGACTTCAGCGCCTCAAGGGAGGCGAATCGCTGCTCTTCACGCAGCTTGTGGTGGAACTCCACCGTCAGACGCCGGCCATACAGGTCGCCGGCATAATCCAGAAGATGAATCTCCAGGTGCGGGCGCCCATCACCGGCAACGGTGGGGCGCACGCCGATATTGCCGACACCCGGCCAGGCCTTGCCGTCGATTTCGATGCTGGCCAGGTAAACCCCGGACAACGGCACGCGGCGGCGCTTGAGCTGGATGTTGGCGGTGGGCGTGCCAAGTTGGCGCGCGAGTTTTTGGCCGTGCAAGACCCGGCCGGTGATGCGGTACGGGCGGCCCAGCAGGTGCTCGGCCAGTTCGAAGTCGCCTTCGGACAACGCCTTGCGCACTTCGGTGCTGCTGACCCGCAAACCATCCTGGATAACCGTGTTGGCGGCTTCGACGGTGAACCCGTACTTGTCGCCGGCCTCGACCAGGAAGGCAAAATCGCCTGCGCGGTCGCAGCCAAAGCGGAAGTCGTCGCCCACTTCGAGGTGCCGCACGCCCAGGCCGTCGACCAGGATGGCCTTGACGAACTCATCGGCGCTGAGCTTACTCAGGCGCTGGTTGAATGCCAGGCACAGCACGCGGTCGATGCCTTCGGCGGCCAGCAGCTCGACCTTGTCGCGCAGCCGAGCCAGACGCGCCGGGGCAGTATCGGGGGCAAAGTATTCGCGCGGCTGTGGCTCGAAGATCACCACGCAGGTCGGCAGGCCAAGTGCTTGGCCACGCTCGCGCAGACGCGCCAGGATTGCCTGGTGGCCGCGGTGAACCCCGTCGAAGTTGCCAATGGTGGCGACACAGCCCCGGTGCTCGGGGCGCAGGTTGTGAAGACCTCGAACCAGCTGCATAACGCGCTTCTTGCTCATAAAGTGGCCGATTATAACCACACCCGGGCGCCGGTGACAGGCAGCAGCGCCCAGGGGTGGCGTGGAATGCGAAAAACCGACGCCTGACGTGCGCTAGGCCTCAGTGCAGGGCCTTGCGGGCAAAATGCCGTGGCCGGAAGCCGCACAGGTACAGGCAGCCGAAATACGTCACGACGCCCGCCAGGATCAGCGCGCCGAGACGCACGAAGCGCTCGAGCATGCCGCCCTGCTCCCAGGCCGGCATGACGTGCATGCCCGCCAGCAATACCGCCGACATCAATGTAACTGCCAATACCAACTTGAACAGGAAGCGTACCCAGCCCGCTTGCGGCTCGAACAGCCCTTGGCTGCGCAGCTTCCAGAACAGCAGGCCAGCATTGAGGCAGGCACCTAGGCTGATCGCCAGGGCCAGGCCAGCATGCGCCAGCGGGCCGACCAGAACCAGGTTCAACAGCTGAGTGCAGACCAGCGTGAACACCGCGATCTTCACGGGTGTTCGGATATTCTGCTGCGCATAGAAGCCTGGTGCCAGTACCTTGACCAGAATGATCGCCAACAGGCCCACAGAATAGGCCATCAACGCACGCTGGGTCATGGCCGCATCGAACGCGCTGAACTTGCCGTACTGGAACAGCGCCACAGTCAGCGGCTCGGCGAGAATGGCCATGGCCAGTGTGCAAGGCAACACCAGCAAGAAGCACAGGCGCAGGCCCCAGTCGAGGATGCGCGAGTATTCTTCACGGTCCTTGTTGGCGTAGGTCTTGGCCAACGTCGGCAGCAGGATGGTGCCCAGGGCCACGCCGAGCACGCCGGACGGCAGCTCCATCAGGCGATCGGCGTAATACATCCACGACACCGAGCCGGCCACCAGGAACGAGGCGAAGATGGTGTTGATGATCAGCGATATCTGGCTGACCGAAACGCCGAGGATCGCCGGCAGCATCTGCTTGAGCACACGCCATACGCCGGTGTCGCGCAGGTTCAGGCGTGGCAGCACGAGCATGCCGATCTTCTTCAGCGCCGGCAGCTGGTACAGCAGTTGCGCCAGGCCGCCGGCCAGTACACCCCAGGCCAACGCCATGATCGGCGGGTCAAAATACGGCGTGAGCACCACGGCGAAGAAGATCATCGCCACGTTCAGCAGGGTCGGGGTAAACGCCGGGACCGAGAATCGGTTCCAAGTATTGAGGATCGCCCCCGCCAGCGACGACAGCGAAATCAGCAATATATAAGGAAAGGTCACCCGCAACAGGTCGGTGGTGAGCGCGTATTTTTCAGCGCTGTCGACAAACCCAGGCGCTGTCGCCCACACCACCCAGGGCGCCGCGAGGATGCCAACGGCCGTGACCAGGGCCAGGACCAGGGTCAGCAGGCCGCTGACATAGGCAATAAAGGTACGGGTCGCTTCCTCGCCCTGCTGGGTCTTGTATTCGGCCAGAATCGGCACGAACGCTTGCGAAAACGCCCCCTCGGCAAAAATCCGCCGCAGCAGGTTGGGCAGCTTGAACGCGATGAAAAAGGCATCAGTGGCGATGCCGGCACCAAATACACGCGCCAGGATGGTGTCGCGTACAAAGCCCAACACCCTGGAAATCATGGTGATTGAGCTGACTGCGGCCAGGGATTTGAGCAGATTCATCGAAAAGATTCACGTCAGAGACAGAGGACGCTGCAGACAGCGTTCGAATGTGCGATACTCCCGCGCCTTCGCAGGGGAGCCAAAAATTCCCGAGTTTACAGGTCGCGCAGCAGAAAGGAATCTTTCCCTCTTGTTGGCGCACCGCTCGGCGGAACCTTGCAGGTGGCCTTGACATCCGTTCGACTGATCGGCATGATTCGCGGCCTATTTTGTTTGCTATTTACCTAAAGTCTTTCGAGGAGCTCGACGGTGGCCAACACACCTTCCGCCAAGAAACGTGCAAAACAGGCTGAGAAGCGTCGCAGCCACAACGCCAGCCTGCGTTCCATGGTCCGCACCTACATCAAGAATGTAGTTAAAGCCATCGACGCAAAAGACGCTGAAAAAGCGCAAGCCGCTTACGTTCTGGCTGTGCCTGTAATCGACCGTATGGCCGATAAAGGCATCATCCACAAGAACAAAGCTGCTCGCCACAAAGGCCGTCTGAATGGCCACATCAAGGCGCTGAAAGAAGCTGCAGCTGCCTAAGCGACATGCTTGTCAAAAAACCGACCCTAGGGTCGGTTTTTTGTTGCCTGCGATTTTTATTTGCATGGGCTTTGTGTAGGAGCGGCCTCTTCGCAGCACAAGGCTGCTCCTTGTATCTCGACTTTCCCTTCCAAAGAAGCGAAAGTTCTCGACTGATCATCGAGGGAAGGTCATGAAGCGGAGCTGCTCCGAGGGCATCGAGCCCGTATTGTAGATAGCGCTCTG